>Ga0075030_100005358_pt1 | contig 11566 bp, 7 predicted proteins | sample LitLauG_LLR_2012_FD_71393 | JGI IMG/M metagenome (GOLD analysis project Ga0075030, IMG submission 71393) | Freshwater sediment microbial communities from Pennsylvania, USA - Little Laurel Run_MetaG_LLR_2012 | ecosystem: Environmental > Aquatic > Freshwater > Creek > Sediment | place: USA...
GCCGGATTGGGCGTGGGCACACGCGTTCTTCCCGATCGCCTCCCGCTTCCAGACGCTTCGGCGCGCGATCGCATGCGCCGCTCGCGGCTTTACGTTCCCGGCAGCGAGCCTAAATACTTTATCAACGCGGCCCTGCACGGCTCCGACGGCGTAATCCTCGACCTCGAAGACTCGGTTCATCCCAGCGAGAAAGACGCCGCACGCCTGCTGGTCCGCAACGCGCTTCGTTCCGTCGATTTCCTTGGTTGCGAGCGTATGGTGCGCATCAATCAGATTCCCCTCGGTCTGGATGATCTCGACGAAATCGTTCCCGAATCGCCAGACTTGATTCTTATTCCGAAAGTTGAAAGCCCAGAACAAATCACCGAGGCCGACCGCCGGATCGCAGAGATTAAAGCCAATTACGGCATCACGCGTTCCGTCTGGCTGATGCCCATTCTCGAATCTGCGCTGGGAATCGAGAATGCCTTCGCCATCGCTAATGCGAGCACCCAGATTGTCGCCCTAACAATCGGACTCGAGGATTACACGGCCGATCTCGGGGTAGTGAAGACCTCGGCAGGCAATGAGTCCGTCTATGCCCGGCAGCGGGTGGTCAATGCTGCGCGCGCTGCCGGCGCCCAGGCAATCGATTCCGTATTCGGTGACGTCGCCGATCTGGAGGGGTTGCGCGCCTGGGCGCTGAACTCGCGGGCTGTAGGCTTCGAGGGCATGGGATGCGTGCACCCGCTGCAAATTCCGGTGATTCATGAAGCATTCGCGCCCTCGGCGGCCGAGATCGAACGGGCGCGCAAGATCGTGACTGCGTACGACGAAGCACAGGAAAACGGTGTCGGCGTTGTGAGCCTTGGCTCGAAGATGATCGATCCGCCGGTCGTGCAACGTGCCCTCAAGCTCATAGCCCGGGCCAAAGCTATGGGTCTGGTTTCTTAAAGGATTTTCCAAACCTCAGGAGCATTCATGCCAATCGTTGAAAAAACGGAAATGATCGCGAACGCGGCCGGACGCATCGTTCCTGAGACAGTCAACGGTCGCCCGCAGACCGCTTACATGGGTGTCGGCAAGTATCAGCCGATCGACAGAAAGGCAGCTCCCTTCATTCGCACCGCCGCCGACTACCCTGCCAACGGAGACAAACGTATCACGAACCTAGAGACTGCTTTGCGCAAATGCGGCCTGCGCGACGGCATGGTCATTTCCTCGCATCATCACCTCCGCGACGGCGACCGCGTCGCACTCATGGTACTGGAAGCGGCGTCCCTGATCGGCGCCAAAGATCTCATGTGGTTCCCGAGCGCGTCCTTCCCGTCACAAAAAGGCGCGATCCCATTGATGGAAGCCGGAGTCATCGATCACATTGAAGGCAGCATGAATGGCCCGCTCGGCGATTACTGCACCCAGGGAAAGATGCGCGGCATGGGCGTGCTGCGCTCGCATGGCGGGCGTTGGCAGGCGATTCAGGACGGCGAGGTCCACATCGACATTGCCGTGATCGCTGCGCCCACGGCGGATCCTTTCGGTAACTGCGACGGCTCGCACGGCAAATCCGCCTGCGGCTCTCTGGGTTTTGCCCTGGCCGACTCCATCTACGCCGACCACGTGATCGTGGTTACCGACAATCTGGTTCCCTTTCCCTGCGTCCCGTGGCAGATTCAGGGGAACAACGTCGACTACGTTGTCGAAGTGGACTCGATCGGCGATCCCGCGAAAATCGTATCCGGAACCACTCAGATCACGCGTTCCCCTGACCGCCTGCGCATCGCGGAATTCATCGCCCGATTCTTGCGCGATGCCGGGATCATGCGCAACGGCTTCTCCTTCCAAGCCGGCTCAGGCGGAATCGCTTTGGCGTTCGTCAGCTATCTCAAGGCGATGATGAAGCAGGCTGGCGTGAGGGCTCGCTTCGTGCGTGGTGGTTCGACGAAGTACCTGGTCGAATTACTCGAAGAAGGCCTCACCGACTACATCCTCGACGGTCAAACTTTCGATCTCGATGGCGTGCGCTCGATCGGCAGCAATCCGCGGCACGTGGCGACTTCGCCCTTCACGTCCTACAACTACCACGGCAAAGGGAATTTCGCATCGATGGTGGATGCTGTCGTTCTCGGCGCGACCGAAGTCGATACGAACTTCAACGCCAACGTAGTCACCCACTCCGATGGACGGCTGCTGCACGGTATTGGCGGCTGGCAAAATTGCCTCGCCTCCGGATGCACGATTCTGGCAGTCCCGTCCTTTCGCGACCGCATTCCAGTCATCGTCGATGAAGTCACCACCCTGTGCGGGCCGGGAGATCTGATCGATGTTGTCGCCACCGAGCGCGGCATCGCCATCAATCCCAAACGTCAGGACCTCCTTGATGCCGTGAGAGGATCAACCTTGTCGATTCGACCGATCGAGGACATCAAGAAAGAAGTCGAGCGCATCTGTGGAGGCAGGCCGCGCCGTCCACAACATGGCGACAAACCTGTGGCGGTCGTCAAATGGGTAGACGGAACCGTGCTCGATACCGTGTGGCAAATCGCCTGATCGGACTCCAACTCCCGTGCTGAAACAGGCCTTGGCGTTGAAGACGTGTGGGTCTGCAGTTTGCAGGAATTCAGCAAAAGCGATCTGCGAGCTAGGACGGAAACTCCCAGCCCTCATCTTTCATCTTGCGGTTGGTCCAGTGCTGAAGCTGTTCGAAGAGAGCCGGCTCGATCACGGCAAAGCGAATTCCGACGCGCCCCTCATCCCCTACCCACATCAGGCGCGCCTTCGCTTGAAACTGGACCTCGCTGTCGGGCAGCACAAAGCTCACATCAACCATGCCCGCGAAACGCAGCGGCTCCTTCAGGCCGTCCAGGCCCATGCCGCCCGTACTAAGGTTGATCCCCTGTGCCTGAATCTCGTCTCCTTGTGAATTCCTGATGGTGACGAGAATCTCCACTCGAGCGCGGAAGAACTTCTGCTGCTCGTTGCTGATGAACCCGAGAGAGGCTGTTGAGTCCCCGGGGGCAAAGCTGATGTTGTATTCCTTCAGCTTTCGGCTCAGCGTGCGCCGTGAGATTCCCAACTGTTCGGCGGCCAGGGTTCGTTGTCCCCCGGTGCGCTCCAAAGCCTTGATGATCATCTGCTCTTCCATGCTGTCGAGATTGCTTACCGGCATGGAGGCGGTTTGACGGAGTGCCGAAGGTTCTCCCGTCAGGGCGGCCGTCAGCTTCGGGAAATCGATTTCTGAGCCCGCCGACTCCATCGCCATCCTGGCGACCAGATTGCGCAGTTCACGAATATTGCCCGGCCATGAATGCGAAAGAAGCGCCGAAATGGCTTGCTCGGAGAACTGCTTCTCGGGCGCCTTCAGAGTCAAGAAATGCTCGGCGAGGGCGACGATGTCCTCAGGCCGCTCGCGCAGCGGCGGAACCCGCAACTGAAACTGACCAAGCCTATGAAACAGATCCTGTCGGAATCGACCCTGCTTTACCGCGGCCTCAAGGTCCTGGTTGGTTGCCGCGACAATTCGGACGTCAACCTTTATTTTGCGATGTCCGCCTAGGCGATAAAACGGTTGTCCATCAAGCACGCGCAGCAGCTTTACTTGTGTCTGCAATTGCAATTCCCCGATTTCGTCGAGGAAAAGCGTGCCTTTGTCAGCAAGTTCAAACAGGCCGGGCTTGGATGTGTCCGCACCGCTGAACGCGCCTTTTTCGTAGCCGAACAGCTCGCTTTCCACCAGGTTTTCCGGAAGCGCCGCGCAGTTGATGTCGACCCACGGCCGGCTGCGGCGATCGGAAGACTGATGGATGGTCCGCGCGATGAGTTCCTTGCCGGTCCCGGTCTCGCCCGTGATCAAAACTGTTTCGGTATGGACGGCAACTCGATCGACCAAAGCCACGAAGTTGCGCATCACCGGGCTGGCAAGAATGAACTCTGTACCATCAATCTTGCGCGAGATGATGGCGCCCGGTTTGGTAACTCTCGCAGACCGCGCCTCGCTTTTTTCGTCCTTGACAGCCACGACCATAACCACCATCGCCGCCGGTGTCGACGCCGCGTCGCGAAGCAGCGTGGCTGAGAATTCCACCGCAAAGCTCGTGCCGCTCTTCGGTTGGGCGAATAACTGAGAGCGATACTCCCCCTCGGACAATGTGGTGCTTAGGATTGTCTTCTGCAGCTGGTCCCTGTCTTTTCCCGTGATTCCGCCGTTTTCCGTGAACAGTGCCGCAAAGTCCCGCCCGATCACGTCACAGGCTGCGTAGCGGAGTAGGCGCGTAAAACCGGAACTGCAGGCGGTGAAGTGTCCCTGAAGATCCGCGCAAAAGACAGCCGGGCCAACAATCTCAGAACCAGCCACACCTTCTGCTGGAGACGTTGCAGATGAACTGGACGGCTGCGAACTGTAGCGCGAGGTCGACATGATAGAGCGTTTGGGACGATGTTGACACGGCGCCTCCAGCTTCGCCCAGAAGGGTATTTCAAAGGGCGTAACGAAGGTAACTCCCTTTGCCGCTGACGACCCAGGTGCGCGTTCAAATTTTCCTATCCTCAAGGTCTTTGTGACCCCGGCGTGTTACCAAAGTAAGCTTCTGAAAGCCTAGTCTTTGCAATACGATTCGAGCCATGCCCGAACTTGGGAGAGGACCGTCCCCCGGGCAGAGTGCGGAGGCGCAAGCTCCGTATAACAAAGCTCGTCGCGGCTGCAGGCCACAAGCCGTAAGTCGCGTCAGGCGCTTCAAGGGGTCAAGCGGTTAAACGCGTCGGCATGAAACCGGAAGCCAGCGGACTATCGATCCAGACGAAGGCCTTCGTTGGTATAACTGCGCTGATCGGCGCGGTGGTGTTGGCCTTCAGTCTCTCGCACTGGCAATCGGAGGACCCCACGCGATTCGTTTGCTATCTCGTCGTGGCCCTCCTGGCATCCGGCCTGAAGGTGCAACTGCCCGGCATCGACGGCACCATGTCGGTGAACTTTCTGTTCATTCTTCTGGGCGTTCTGGAGTTGAGCCTCCCGGAAACACTGGTGATTGGCTGTATGGCCAGCCTGGCGCAGAGCGTCTGGCAACTGCGCGGGCGACTGGACCCGGTGAAGGTCATATTCAACGTCTGCGGGATGATGGCCAACGCCAGTTCCCTCACCTACTTGACCTATCACTCGCTGGTTGGACGATTCGGTGCGAGCAAGCCCATTCTGCTGATGGTTTCCGCGTTGATGTTCTTCTTCGCGAACACCTTGCCCATCTCGATCGTGATCGCGCTGACCGAGGGAAAGTCGAGCCGCAAGGTCTGGTCCGAATGCTACTTCTGGTCTTTCCCCTACTACCTCGTAGGCGCTGCGGCCGTAGGTCTTGTCGGAATCATCAATCGCAGCGCCGGATGGCAAACATCGCTGCTCGTTCTTCCCCTGATTTATTGGGTCTATCGCTCTTATCGTTTGTACCTCGGTCGACTGGAAGCAGAAAAGGAACGGGTAGAAGTGGAGAAGCGCCATGTTGAACAGATCGCATCGCTCAACATGCGCACCATCGAGGCGCTGGCGCTCGCCATCGAGGCCAAGGATCACACCACCCACACGCATCTCCAGCGTGTCCGCACCTACGCCGTCGAAATGGCAAGGGAACTGAGCCTGGGGGAAGAGCAGATCGAGGCGCTGCGCGCCGCGGCGTTGTTGCACGACATCGGCAAGCTCGCAGTTCCGGAACAGATCATCAATAAGCCGGGAAAGTTGACGCCGGAAGAATTCGAAAAGATGAAAGTGCATCCGCTGGTGGGGGCGGAGATTCTGGAGCGGGTTGCGTTCCCCTATCCAGTCGCGCCGATCGTCCGCTCGCACCACGAACGTTGGGACGGTTCGGGATATCCGGAGGGACTGGCCGGTGAGAGTATTCCGATGGGAGCGCGCATCCTCGCCACCGTCGATTGCCTTGACGCACTTGCTTCTCATCGCCAGTATCGTCCAGCCTTGCCCTTATCCGAGGCCATGGCGAAGGTGAAGGAAAAGGCAGGCACGTGGTTTGATCCCAAGATCGTCAAAATTCTGGAAGGCCGCTACATCGAACTGGAGCGCCTGGCGCAGATGTCGGAAGACACGGCAATCTCGGGGCTGTCGAGAATGGTGCGAGTGGAGCGCGGTCTGGCTCCTGCTGCGGGATTTGAGCGTACCGAGCCTACCCATGGCCCCGCCGAGAACGCCGACTTCTTGACCTCCATCGCTTCCGCTCGGCAAGAAGCTCAAACCATGTTCGAGCTCAGCCAGGACCTTGGCGTCTCCCTGAGTCTGAGCGAAACGCTGTCGGTCTTGTCGATGCGCCTGCGTAGGATGATTCCCTTCGACTCGATCGCGGTTTTCGTAAATCGCAATGGCTGGTTGCTGCCGGAGCTCGTCAGCGGCGAAAATTTCCGCGCCCTCTCTTCGCTCAAGATCAGGGTCGGCGAGGGATTGTGCGGCTGGGTCGCAGAGAACTCCAGACCGATCGTAAACGGAAATCCGCAGGTCGAGGCGGGATACTCCTCCGATCCCGGAAAGCATACAACTTCGCTGCAATCGGCTCTGGTCGTGCCGTTAGAGGGCCTCAACGGTGTAGTAGGGGTTCTCGCGATGTATCAGACGAATCGCGATGCCTTCACCCCCGATCACCTGCGCATTCTCCTCGCGGTCGCCTCCAAGGTCGCTTTATCGGTTGAGAACGCGCTGAAGTATCAGCAGGCGGAAAGCTCAGCCACGACCGATTACCTCACCGGCCTCCCCAATGCGCGCTCGCTGTTTGTACATCTGGCGCAGGAAGTAGCCCGCTGCCGCCGCATGAAGAGTTCGCTGGCGGTGCTGTTGTGCGACATCGACGGATTCAAGCAGATCAACGATTCCTTCGGTCACCTCGAGGGCGACAAGCTGCTGCGCGAATTCACCACCCGGCTGAAGGATGTCTGTCGCGGGTATGACTACGTGGCCCGCATGGGCGGCGACGAATTTGTCATCACTGCCCCCGGACTGACTCCGGAGGCGGCCAAGGAAAAAGCCGAACGGCTTAACCAGGCAGCCATCGAATCCGGCCGTCATGTCTGCGGACGCGATTTGATTACCCTTAGCGTCGGCATGGCCTTCTGTCCTGAAGATGGCTTCGACGTGGAACGCCTGCTCGCCGAAGCAGACCGCCGCATGTACTCGATGAAGCAGGTCCATCACGCCGAGGCTGTGGCCCGCGAACAGAAGAAGCTCGGGGCGACGGCGAACTAGGAGGCTGATACCATGCTCGGGCGGAAAATTGCGCGGCATGGCCTGACTCTTGTCGCCACGGTGCTATTAGGCGGATTCCTTTCCGCCACCCTGGTCCGGCTGGCCCCTGGTCTCGATTCCGATGAAGCCGCTCTCGATCCACATCTGAGTTCTCAGAGTATCGAAGCATTGCGCCAGGCTCGAACTGAACAGCACAACATCTTTCACTTTTACCTTCATTCGCTGCGGCTGGCGGTGCACGGCGACCTGGGAACCTCTATCTCTTTGAGGCAGCCTGTCCGCTCACTCTTGCACGACCGCATTCCACTCACATTGCGGTTGGTAGGCCTTGGGCTGTTGATGGGTTGGGCGGCTGTAATGGCGTTGGCACTGACCGCAGCGTGGCTGCGAGTGACGGCGTACGACCTGCTCGCGACGGTCCTGACTGGCTTTTTGCTTTGTGTTCCCGCGGCGGTGCTGGCCCTCTTGTCGGTGTTCTGGAATATCCCGGGAGCGCTCGCAATCGCCCTGATCATTTTTCCTCGCGATTACCGATTCGCGCGCAACCTTCTCGACAAAGCCTATTCCCTGCCTCACATCATCACTGCCCGAGCCAAGGGGCTGAGCGAGTTGCGCATCCTCTTCTGGCATGTTGTTCCGGCGGTTGGGCCGCAGCTGCTGGCGCTCGCCGGCGTGTCGGTCAGCCTCGCCATTGGAGCGGCCATTCCGGTTGAAGCCCTGTGCGGACTGGCGGGCATTGGACAACTTGCATGGCAGGCAGCCCTGGCCCGTGACCTTCCCCTGCTGATGAATATCACGGTTCTGGTGACGCTGGTTACCTTGCTGGCCAACTCCGGCGCAGATGTAATCGGATATGTATGGCGAGGCCAGCAAGCATGAGCTTCTGGCGCAGAGTGGCGTGTTCCGTGTTGCTGCTCGTGCTGGCGGTGTCTCTGGCAGCAAGCTTGCTTGCGCCTGCCGGATACGCCAGGCAAGATCGCGAGGCGGCAGGGGCGCCTCCCTCGCATGCACATTGGCTGGGAACTGATGAGATTGGCCGCGACCGTTTTGCCCGCGTGCTCTACGGTACGCGAATCTCGCTGCTGCTTGCTCCCGCCGCAGCCCTGCTGTCCACGCTGCTGGCTGCCCTGATCGGCGGACTGGCAGGATACCTGGGCGGGGCCTGGGCTCGGGCAGCCATGGCGGTTACAGATTTGTTTTTGTCCCTGCCGTGGTTATTCTTGCTGATCACGGTTCGGGCCATGATGCCGTTAAACGTGGCGCCCGCGTTCTCGGTGCTGGTGACGTTTCTGATCTTGGGCTTGTTAGGGTGGACGGCGGCAGCGCGAGTTCTATGCGCGACCGCCGGGTCGCTCCGGAACTCGGATTTTGTGCGGCAGGCACGCGCTTCGGGAATCCGCGGTGCGCGGTTGTTTTGGATTCATGTGCTGCCCAACATGAAGCCCGTGTTGTATGCGCAGTTCTGGATTTCCGTTCCCGCCTTCATTTTGAGCGAGGCGAATCTCGGGATCCTGGGCTTGGGAGTGGCAGAACCGCTGCCGTCCTGGGGAAGTCTGCTGAAGGAATTAGAAGGACTGGTTTCGGTGGGGGAAGAGCCCTGGAAATTCGTCCCTCTGGTTTTACTGGTCGTAGTCGTGACGTCGTTCCAACTTGTGCTTTCGAAGCAGGATGAGGTGGCCGCGTGAGCCGACGGAGAAGTTGCCAGTCCAGATGTTCCACGTCAATGCTGACGAAGAGCGTAAAAGCGATCGCGGTTGCAGCGTTCTGCCTGGCGATGCTGACAGATGGAGCACTGGCGCAGGGCCAGTTGCGTTTTTGTCTGCGGTCGGAACCCAAGACCTTCGACCCCCTGAAGGTGGAAGACGACGCCTCAGTGGCCATCCGTTATCTGACCGGCGGCGTGCTAGTGCGCGTGAACCGCCAGACGCAAGCCCTCGAGCCCGGACTGGCGACGTCGTGGAAAGTCTCGAATGACAGCAAACAGATCACCTTCAAGCTGCGCGGCGGACTTTCATTCTCCGACGGCACACCGTTTTCTGCTGAAGATGTTGCCTACACCGTCCAGCAGTTAATGGATCCCGCGCTTCACTCGGCGACCGGAGACACGTTCCGGTCCGGGCCGGGCAAAGTGGAAACAAAGATCATCTCGCCCACCGAAATCCTGGTTACCTTCCCCGCTCCGGTGGCCGGACTCGATCGCCAATTCGATCAAGTTGCGATTCTCTCCGCACGCTCGCCCAAGAAGGAGATGGCGGTGCTCGGTCCATTCATGGTCGCCGACTACAAGCCGGGCGCGACCGTTCTGCTAAAACGAAATCCAAACTACTGGAAGACCGACGAGCAAGGTCGCAAGTTGCCTTATCTCGACTCCGTCCAGTTGGACATTCAGCCGAGCCGCGACGTGGAGATGCTCCGCCTTAAACGAAACGAAATTGACCTGATCAACTCGCTCGACAGCGAATACTTTGACAAGCTCGCGACCACATCACCGAACGTCGTGCACGATGCCGGGCCATCTCTTGACAGCGAGCAAATGTGGTTCAACGAAGTAGCTAAGGCGCCCATACCCGAGTACAAGAAAAAGTGGTTTCGCTCGGCAACTTTCCGGCGAGCCATCTCTCAAGCAATCAATCGTAACGATCTGGCGAGGGTCGTTTTTCGGGGACACGCACAACCGGCTGTCGGCCCGGTATCTCCGGCGAACAAGTTTTGGTTCAACTCCAAACTGAAACCAGAGGCCTGTTCCCCGGATGCCGCGCTCAAAACGCTTCAAAAGGAAGGGTTCCACCTGGAGAATGGCGCCCTGAAGGACATGGAGGGAAATGAAGTCGTCTTCTCGATTATCACGAACTCAGGCAACAAGTATCGTGAGCGCATGGCGACCATGATCCAGGAGGACCTCCAGAAAATCGGCGTCCGCGTGAACGTTGTGACTCTCGACTTCCCTTCTCTGATCGAGCGCATGACCCAGACTTTCGATTACGAAGCGATTCTGCTGGGATTAACCAACGTGGGCCTCGATCCTAACGAACAGATGAATGTATGGCTGAGTTCGTCGGAAAATCATCAGTGGAATCCTTCCGAGAAGAGTCCGGAGACCCCGTGGGAAGCCGAGATCGACAACCTGATGCAGGCACAAGCCTCGGCGGCTGATCCGAAAGATCGGAAGGAGAGCTTCGACCGCGTGCAGGAGATCGCCGTCGAGCAAGCGCCTTTCATTTACCTGGTGAACCGCAACGCCCTGTCGGCGATTTCCACCAACGTCCAGGGCGCAAGCCCGGTGATTCTCGTTCCACAAACCTATTGGAATGCGGAACGCCTCTCGGTGAAGTAGGAGTGCAGCAACCAGAATCTCATTTCGCGGACAGCAAAGTCTTGGCTGAGAAACCTCAACCCGAAGTTCTCCTCTCCGCGCACCTGTCGGTGCAATACGGCGATAAACCGCCCGTTCTGCGAGACGTGCATCTCGAAATTCAGCGCGGTGAAGTTGTCGGATTGATTGGCCAGAGCGGCTCCGGCAAAAGCACGTTGGCGATGGCGATTCTCGGGCTGCTCGATCGCAAGAAAGTGAATGCTCAAGGCTCGATCCTCTTTGAAGGATCCGATCTCTTGATTCTTCGTGAGGCAGAGCTGCGAAGTCTGCGCGGGAGGAAGGTCGCTCTGGTATTGCAGAGCCCTCTCTCCTCCCTCAATCCAGCCTTGAAGATCCGCACCCAGCTTCGGGAGGCCTGGCGCGCCCACGCTTCGGGATCCATCGCAGAATGCGACTCCGCGATTCGAAAGGCGCTGGAAAGCGTCAGTTTGCCTTCTGACGACGACTTCCTGCGCAAGTACCCGGCGCAGATGAGTGTCGGCCAGGCACAACGAGTCTTGATCGCCATGGCGGTCGTGCATCGCCCCGCACTCCTTATTGCCGATGAGGCCACCAGCGCACTCGACGTGATCACCCAGGCTGAGATCCTGAAGCTGTTTCGCGAATTGAATCAGAACTCCGGAATGGCGATTCTTTACATCTCACATGATCTGGCCTCGGTCGCCGGAATTTGCGACCGCGTCGCGATTCTTCATCAGAGCCAAATCGTGGAGTCGGGCAACACCCAACAGGTTCTGACCACTCCCAGCCACGAGTACACCAAGCGCTTGCTGGCCTCGATGCCCCGAATGCCGCAGTCCAGCGCCGTGGCGAAAGCAGCCACGCGTTAGCCCGCAATATCGGTGTCGCACCGACTGGAAAGACCGCTCAACCATCGACTCGCACAGGAACCCCGACGAATCGCATCACGAAACCAACGTCACCCTTTCAATTAGGTCCCCAATTCGTCCCTCTGGCTCGGGACAATTTGTCTCATGCCCCCT
>Ga0075030_100005360_pt1 | contig 11564 bp, 6 predicted proteins | sample LitLauG_LLR_2012_FD_71393 | JGI IMG/M metagenome (GOLD analysis project Ga0075030, IMG submission 71393) | Freshwater sediment microbial communities from Pennsylvania, USA - Little Laurel Run_MetaG_LLR_2012 | ecosystem: Environmental > Aquatic > Freshwater > Creek > Sediment | place: USA...
TTCACCATGCAGCAGATGGGGTTGCAGCCGAACAAGGCTACGCGAAAGTGTGCGCGTATCGTGGGCGAGGTGATGGGCAAGTACCATCCACATGGGAACCTGGCGGTGTATGACGCGCTTGTGCGGTTGGCGCAGGATTGGTCGATGCGGTATCCGCTGATTTTTGGGCAGGGGAATTTTGGATCGGTGGATGGAGATCCGCCGGCGGCAGATCGGTACACCGAAGCCAAGCTCGCACAGGTTTCGACCGCGCTGCTTGAGGATCTCGATAAAGAGACTGTTGACTTCCATCCCAATTACGACGGCAGCGAGATTGAGCCTGACGTTCTGCCTGCGCGGATTCCGAATCTTTTGATCAACGGTTCTGACGGAATCGCCGTTGGCATGGCGACCAAGATTCCGCCGCATAATCTGACTGAGATCGTCGACGCTACCATCACGCTGGTGAACAATCCGAACGCGCAACTGGCTGAGATTTTGAAGTTTGTGCAGGGGCCTGACTTCCCGACTGCCGGCATCATTCACGGGCGCTCGGGAATTTTTGACGCGTACAAGACCGGGCGCGGGCGCTTCATGATGCGCGCCAATGCTGCGATCGAGAATCTCAACAAGGACCGGCAGGCGATCATCGTCACCGAGATTCCGTATCAGGTGAACAAGTCGACGCTGATCAAGCGAATTGCGGCGCTGGTGAACGACAAGGAGATCGAGGACATTTCCGACGTGCGCGACGAGAGCGATCGCGATGGCATGCGCATCGTCATCGAACTCAAGCGCGGAGCCGAGCCGCAAATCGTCCTGAACCAACTGTTCAAGCATACGGAGATGCAGCAGGGCTTCTCCATGATCCTGCTGGCAGTGGTCAACGGACAGCCCCGCGAATTGGGACTGATCCCGACCATCAAGTACTTCATCGAGCACCGCGTCGATGTCGTCCGCCGCAGGACCGCTTACCTGTTGGCAAAGGCGAAGGATCGCGAGCACATTCTCGAAGGCTATCTCAAGGCCCTCGATCACCTGGACAACGTCATCACCATCATTCGCGGCAGCGCGAACCGCGCCGACGCCCGCGAGAATTTGGTCCTCTACTTCGGCGGCAAGAAGATCGACATCAACATCACAGGCCGCGCGCCGAAGGTCGATCCCGAAAAACCTTTCAGCACGAAGCAGGCCGATGCCATCCTCGAACTGCAGTTGCACCGCCTGACCAAGCTCTCGATCGATGAAATTTCCAAAGAGCTGGCGGAAGTTCGCGACAACATCACCGAGTACGAATCGATTCTGGCTTCGGAGAAGAAGCTGCGTGGCGTGATCATTAAAGAGCTTGAGGAAGTGAAGAAGCTCTACGGCGACGAGCGCCGCACGCGCATCGAAGACGAAGCGGCCGAGATCGTGCTCGAAGACCTGATCGCCGACGAGCAGGTTGCCGTGACGGTCAGCCACTCCGGCTACCTGAAGCGGACGCCGATCTCCACCTACCGCATGCAGCGGCGCGGAGGAACGGGCCGCACCGGCATGAAGACGCGCGACGAGGATTTCGTCGAGCATCTGTTCCTGGCGTCGACGCACGCCTACATCCTGATCTTGACCAATACGGGCCGCGTGTACTGGCTCAAGGTCTACGAGATTCCCGATGTCAGCGCCGCCGGCAAGGGCAAGCATATCGGCAACCTGGTCGGTTTGCAGCCGGGAGAGACGGTGAAGACGGTCGTCGCGGTGCGCAACCTGGAAGAAGAAAATAAGTATGTCTTCTTCGCGACTCGCAACGGCACGGTGAAGAAGTCCGAGGTGCGCGAGTTCATGCACGTCCGCTCGAACGGCATCAATGCCATCGGCATCGAGCAGGGAGACGAACTGGTGGCAGCCCGCATCACCGACGGCAACCAGATCGTGTTCCTCGCCAGCCACGAAGGCATGGCCGTCAGATTCGACGAAAGCCAGGTGCGACCCATGGGCCGCGCGGCTTACGGCGTGAGGGGAATCGACCTGGCGGAGAAGGATTACGTGGTCGGCATGGCGACGACACGGAAGCCGGATGCTCCCGCGCCCGCGAAGAAAGAGGGCGAAGCCGAGCCGGAAACGGTTGACGCAGCCGTGAAGGGCGACCTGATCCTGTCGGTCACCGAAAACGGATTCGGCAAGCGCACTCCCGCCGACGAATACCGCCTGATCCACCGCGGAGGCAAAGGCGTGATCAACGTGAAGACCACGGAGCGCGTGGGCAAAGTTGTGGCCATCGCGCAGGTGGACGAGACGTCAGAGGTCATGCTGATCAGCCACTACGGCAAGATCATCCGCATGGACTCGACGACGATCCGCGAGTCCGGCCGCAACGCGCAAGGCGTCCGCCTGCTGCACATGGAGCCGGGCGATCGCGTAGCCGCAGCGGTAGTGATAGCACCGGAAGAAGAAGCAGCAAACGGCAACGGCGCCCCGCTGATTCAATAAAGCTCGCGTGGAGGCGGACGCATTCGTCCGCCCCGGCGCGAAGCGCCGGTGTTTCCTATGCTAGCGATTTGGCTCCGCGGAATCCCACCTTAGAGATGTCCAGGGCCTGGCGTAGAGCGGGATCGAGAAGTGGACCATAGACACGGGCAGGATGACGATGACGTACTACGATAAGGCTGGCGGGGAGATATTGGTCGAGCAGGTCGGCTAGTTCGGTGTAACAGGGGCGGAAGAAACACCTACGGGAAGAGGCTGCCAGCCGCCTAACAAGAATTAGGGAACGTTCCGTCTTTCCTCGGTTTCTGCAGTTGGTCATCTGCCCGAGTTAAACAGGTCTGCGTCCGTATTAGCAGGCAATTGCGGAGCTTTCTTCCTGGACCCCCGTATTCTCCGGTTCCCGTCGAGCTTTCCGAATTCCCGGTGCGTTTTCTTTAGCCCGCTCTGGACCTGCTTGATGTCTGGAGCGGCAGGCAAATATTCGGGACGCGTCCCGCTCAACTCGATCATGGTAGCGCGAACCCGACGACCGACCGTCTCAGCCGTCTGCTCCAATCGCCGCTGCCCTGTGACGTCGTCGTTCTTGATTTTCGCTTCTGTTTCGGTAAGCCTGAAAAGATTGGCCGCCATCTCTTGCCTCCCCATGAAATCAAGAGGACTTCGTGTCGCCGGTATCCCTTTTATCGAACGGACCTTCCACAGGTCCATGTCGTACATTCCACGGTAGCCCGCATTTTGAAAAAAGGGGAAATTTTCGACACCTGCAGCGTAGGCGACTCCTTTGAGAGAATTCTCCCTCTCGGAAATGTCGGATCGGATGAGTACGCGCTCGACCCCTTCCGCCTGCTGGACGTACTGTCGGAAGGCCTCGGCCAATGTCAGGAAATACGCTTGGGCTGAGGCGACTTCAGGCTTACGGACGTCCCCGTTTACCGCAACCAAGTAACAACCAAAACGGGAAAGGCGATAGTCGCGTTGAAGGACGCCTTCGACCTCGCGCTCAATGGGGTTAATGACGCCCTGCAGCGGAATTCCCAGCGATGTGCATGCACGAATGGCCTTCTGAATCGCATTCTCGAATACTTGAAATTTGTCGTATCCGAGCATGCCCATAAAGTCCCGGGCGTACCAGTACCGGTCGCCATTTTCGCGGGCCATTTGCTCAAACTGATTCCGACCGTCGTCCGCAAGTTCAAAACAGCGCACAATCTCGTCAGGCATTTGAGTCAAAGGGTACCACCTTTCGTCGCGCTTCAATACGCAAAATTTTGCGTGGATTTGCTTCGCGCGCGCTACCACTGGTCGCATGAAACTATAATCGTCGTGGCAACTCGATTCGTCTGGGGGTCTTGTTCATGGCCAGCAAGAACCTGTTGCAAGAGGTCGCTACGCAAATCGGGGATTACCGCAAGGGGGAAATCGATGCCCCGAACTTGGAGCATGTCGACAACTGGATATCCCAATTCGAGGAGAAGTTCCGCGACCCGATTTTGCGCGAACTGGAGCACGTGCTACAGAAAACGTATATCTCCGAGCGTCGCGTAGGTGCATTCCTCCATGAACTCGCTAGCCACAAGGACCTCACGAACGGAGACCCCAAGAAATTCTGGAGCGAAGCCACCGTCCTTGACATTCAGAACAACGGATCAAGCCAGCGTGAGATGCGTCAGATGTTCCGCGAGATCGTTAGCGAGGAGCACGGGGTCGATATCGATGAAAGTCCGGACGACGGGGCTGTTGCGATTTACGTAGACGATGTCGTGTTCAGCGGGGGTCACGTTAGGGGCGATCTTATTCGGTGGATTGAAAGAAAATCGCCAGAAAAAGTGACCATCTACATCGTGGCGCTTGCATATCATTTGGGCGGCCAGTACTACGCGGAGCAAAAAATTATGGAGGCGGCGGGGAATGCAGGCAAAGATGTAAAGTTGCGTTGGATGCGCATCTATGAAGTCGAGGATCGGAGATTCCGGATAAACAACAGCGATGTGCTTCGGCCGACAGTGATTCCAGACCATGAACTCACAAAGGCCTACGTAAAGGAACTCGAGATTCAAGGATTCCCACCGCTCTTGAGGAATCCGGGCGGGATCGGCGACGCCAAGTTCTTTTCGAGTGAGGAGGGCAGAAACATTCTTGAGCAGCAGTTTCTCATCAAAGGTGCCGAAATACGCAGCCAGGCACCTATGCTAAATGACTATCAGAGGCCACTAGGCAACATGGTATTGAAAACGCTGGGCTTCGGGGCGGTGATCGCGACTTTTCGTAATTGCCCAAACAATTGCCCACTCGCCCTGTGGGCTAGCGATCCTTGGTACCCGCTGCTCCCTAGAAGGACAAACCTCCGATGAACGGCGTTGCGGCACAGCAGCGAAATTACGCGGTTTCCGAGTGCGTGGTTTTCAGAAAGACAAACGAGACGTTCGGGGGCCTGTCAAATATGGCTCCCGGATTTCCGATAATTATCAACCAAACTCGGTTGGGCACGAGTGAAGCCTTGTACCAGTGCTGCCGTTTTCCTGACGCGCCCGAGGTCCAGGAGATGATCGTTGCGCAGCGGAGTCCCATGACCGCAAAAATGCGCAGTAAGAGGTTCCGGGAGCGAACTCGTCCAGACTGGGAGAGCATAAAGGTCCATGTGATGCGCTGGTGTTTACAAGTTAAGTTGTGCCAAAACCGCGAATCATTTGGGCGTGTTCTTCTTTCGACTGAGTCGAAGGCAATAGTTGAGCAATCCGCAAAAGATCAATTCTGGGGGGCTAAGCCAGATGGGGCTTCCTCACACTTGGTTGGTGCAAACGTGTTGGGTCGTCTTCTGATGCAGTTGCGTGACCAGTACCGCGCACTACCGGAAAAGTTTAGGAAGGTTGAGCCGCTGCATGTACCGGACTTTAAGCTCCTCGGCGAGCCCATAGGAGTCGTGAGTGCAAGTGGCTCAACTCGATCAATTCCCTCAAACGAGCCGGCAGCCCTCGAAGAGGGGCTTGATGTCCTGCCCGTCCGTATGGCTCGAATCTCTGGGGCAGTTGGTCCGTCGGACTGGGACGAGCTCATGCACGCGTTAGCCGTCTCAGAACTGTCTCCCGAAAGAGCTCTACTGGACTTCGAACTTTTCTTTTCGCTTCGGGACGAAGATCGGAGCTTCAAGTTAGACGCATTGGAGCAGTTGGCCCGCAGATTCGGAATTCGCTTCCAAGTACGTTAGGCGGGGGGGCTCCCACCTTTTGATCTCGCGTGCATTAGCAATGCAGAGGATGTCCCGGGACTTTGCAAAGTGCGCAAGGACGGGGCCCCCTCTTCTGTGGTGGCATAGGCAAACACACTCAAAGGTCCGGCCACCCCTCAATCCTCACTCAGCATGACAGGCCTGATGAAGGCATCTCGATCAAACATTTCTATGCGGTGGTAATTCATGCGGGCGTGGTGGGGCAACGTCCGGCCCGCAGTAAGGTTCGGGCGTGCCTCTCCGCGGACAGCCGAGGCGGCTGTCGCAACATTTTTGGGGGCGGCTTCCCGCCAGTGAATTGGCGGGCTACTTTCAATGGTCCCTTCCGGGACCGGTTTTTCTTTCTTTCAATCCGGGACTGGTTTTTCGTGTTTCGTCAGATCGAGACCAGGGGTGCTTCTATATTCCTATCTTCTATCTTGCGTGGGGTCGGGCAAGCCGGGCCCTTCACTTTGGCCGAGCGATACAATGCCAACTCACCATGAGGACCTCCAGCAAACGATTTGTAATTCTCCTGGGCGCTTACTGCGCGCTCGCCACGCTGTCTTTTTCGCAATCTCCCGCTGACTCAGACGATCGACTCTCTTCCGATTTTTGGACGTGGCGGGCAGGTACCGCTTCCTATACGGCCGACGATGTCAACCGAATCGAGCGCCCGGATGGAAGCATTCGCAACTGGTCGGCCAGCGCCATCGAACAAGAGCGCAAGCAACTCGCCGCGTTCGAGGAACGATGGAAAAAGCTGGACGATCGGCACGCAGCCATTCCCCGCCAGGTTGACCACCGCCTCCTCGGGTCCGCCCTTGCGCGCGTCCATTGGGAACTGGACATTCTCAAGCGGTGGCAGCAGGATCCTAACTTTTATCTGGAGCAGACTCTGACCCCAGTGGCCGAGGCCCTTACGGTGCCTGCGCCGTACAACGAGAGCCAGAGCCGCGAGATTCTTTCGCGCCTCAACAATATTCCGGCGATTCTCGCGCAGGCGCAACAAAACCTGCAGTCGCCGCCTGCGCCATTTACGAAGATCGCCATTGCGTCACTCGCCGATGTTCGGCAAAACCTGCAGCAAGTCGTCGCGGCGCTGCCCTCTCAAACCACGATTCCTGCGGACCGGTGGAAGTCCGCGGCAGAGAAAGCCGCCGAATCGCTCGAACAATTCCACGACTATCTGCAGAAAATCCTCCCCACTCTCCCCGCCCAACCCCAGGTAGGCCGCGACAACTATATGTGGTTCTTAAAGAACGTCGCGCTCATGCCGTACACGCCGGAAGAGTTGATCTCGGCGGGCGAGCAGGAGTGGCACCGCGCCGTCGCTTTCGAATCGCTTGAGACCAGCCGTAATCGCTCTGTCCCGCCACTGCAGATGGCGACCGATCTCGACACCTTTATCACGCGCAATCGAGAAGCAGAATTCGCAATACGCAAATTTCTGGATCAGAAGCAGATCCTGACACTTCCGGGATTTCTGCAGCACTATACTCTCCGCCCCGTCCCGCCCTACCTCGCTCCGCTCGCCGATTTCGACGAGGCGGACGACTTCACTTCGCCCTCGCGCCTCCATCAAGATGGCATCCGTTACGTCAACCCGCCGTCGCCGAATGCAAGCTATTTCTGGGCCGCCGACCTGAAGGACCCCCGCATCCAGATCGTGCACGAGGGAACGGTCGGGCACTACGGGCAACTCTGCATGTCGTGGAAGAATCCCGATCCGATCCGCCGCCACTACTACGATTCTGGCGCGAATGAAGGTATCGGATTCTACGCGGAAGAGATGATGCTGCAATCCGGCCTTTACGATGACAGTCCGCACTCGCGCGAAATTGTCTACAACCAGGCACGACTGCGTGCCCTGCGCATGATTGCTGACGTGAAGATTGCTCTCGGGTCGTTCACGCTGCAGCAGGCCGCCGACTTTCTCGAACTCAATGTCCCGATGAGCAAGGCCAACGCCTGGCAAGAAGCGGTCGAAATGATCGAGGTGCCCGGGCAAAAGATTTCGTATCAGGCTGGAAAATTGCAGATCCTGCACATGCTGGCCGATGCCCGCCTGCAACGAGGAGAAAAATTCAGCCTGCGCGACTTCCACGACTTTGTTTGGCTGAACGGGAATGTCCCGATCGCCCTGCAGCGCTGGGAACTTCTGGGCCTGGATGATGATTCGCGCAGACTCGAAATCCTGAAATAGCTGCAGCGGCCATTGTGCAATTTGCGGTCTATTTTGAAGAGCGACCTACATCCTGTTCCGCATCTCGTCGCGGATTTTTATGTACCCGTGAACCTGTCGGTTGCTACCTGCATCGGAATGGGTGTGCAATTCGCCGATGGAGAACCTGCCTCGGCCTTGCACACTAAAACTCACCGCCGCTTTTTGTTGCTCCGTGTGTCCCATCCCCATTGGTGGGTCTGTTTTAAAAAGCGGGCGAATCCCCCGTTGACTTCCGCTTACCCAGTCGTTAAATTCATAGTTCGTTTTCGTTCTTTCTCACCTCTTCGGAACGCGCGTCTTCGCCGCCAGCGAAGACAGGGAAGCGGGTGCAACTCCCGCGCTGCCGCGCAACTGTAAGCGAGGACACAGCCTCGGACCACTGGAAGATTTCCGGGAAGGTTCGAGGCGCTCACCGGATGTTCAACGCATCCTCACTCGCAAGCCAGGAGACCGGCGCGCTCCGTCTCCATCAACCCCTTTCGCGAGTAAAGGAGGAAGACATGCGCGTTCCGCTATTCCGTATTTTCATCCTGTGTTCCCTGATCACCACGGCCGCTGCCACCGAGATCACCGTTAAGGTTCTCGACCCGCAATCGGCAGCCGTCTCGGGCGCAACCGTCGAACTGCATGCCGCCGACAAAGTCGTCGCCGTTGAAACGACTTCTGCCGAAGGGATTGCGACACTTCGTCCTCCGGCCGGGGGACAATACCAGCTCACGATCCTCGCCCCCGGATTCGCCCCTGAAACTCGCGCGTTAGATATGCAATCGGAAGTCACGATCACGCTTCGCCTGTCCACCGCCTCCGAAACGGTCCTCGTCACTGCCACGCGCACGCCCGTTCCCGGCGAAGCCGCCGGATCCGCTACCGATGTCCTCACCTCTGCCCAACTCACCACCATGGAGCCCACTGCATCGAGTGACGCCGTCCGCTTCCTTTCTGGTGCGGTTGTAAACGACGCCGGCCAACGTGGCGGTCTTACTTCTCTCTTCATTCGCGGCGGCGAGTCCCGCTACAACAAAGTGATTGTTGATGGAGTGACCATCAATGAGCCTGGCGGCACCTTCGATTTCGGCACACTCCCGCTCGATCAAGCCGATCGCCTGGAATTCGTTCGCGGAGCACAAAGCACGCTCTATGGCTCCGATGCGATGACCAGTGTCGTGCAAGTTTGGACGCGCACCGGCAGCACACGCGTTCCAGAACTCCGCTTCGGTGCCGATGGCGGCAACTTCTCGACCGCCCGTGGCTATGCATCGTTAGCAGGCGCTCGCGGGCCCTTCGATTACAACGTCTACGGCAGCGAATTCAAGACAAACGGATCCGGCATCAACAATGCCAACTCGGATACCGTTGAAGGCGCCAACGCCGGCGCCGCCCTCAACGATAAGACATCTCTACGCGTTCGCTTCCGCCATTCCAACAGTCACACCGGCATTCCCGGCGAATGGAGTTTCAATGGATACGATCCGCTCGTCCCCGCAAATGGATTCTCGCAGCCCTTTGTCCCTCTGCAGCCAAACCCCGTTCAGTGGTCTCAGTTGAACGACTTGTCAGGCAGCGTCGAACTCACCCTGACGGCGCCGAACGGTTGGCAGCATCGCTTCACTGGTTTTGACTACCTTTATCGGTATTACGAACTCAATCCGGGAGACCCGCAACGGGTGAATACGCAGGACTGCGCTTTTTCCCCTCCACCGACGCCGTGTCCGATTGATTTTCCATCCAACGAAGTCGACCATATCAACCGCGTTGGTTTCGAATATCAAGGCGACTATTCGGAACGCACCTGGGCGCACACCACCTTCGGGTACCGGATGGAAAACGAGAACGGATTCGTCGGCGACATCAACTTTGGTCAGACCCACGGCCAGCGCCTCAATCAAGATGGCTACGTCCAGCAGCAACTCACCTGGAAAACGCTGACCGCCATCGCTGGCGGACGCTTCGTCCACAACAGCGCGTTCGGCAACACCGGCGTGCCTCGCGTGGCTCTGATCTGGCAAGTCCTCCGCGGCGGAGAAGTTCTTTCCGGCACGCGTCTCCGTTTCTCGTACGCGACTGGATTCAAAGAGCCTCGACTCGAAGAAACCTTCAACGGAATTCCGGCAAGTCCTTACAACCTTCCCAATACAACCCTCAAACCCGAGCGCTCGCGTTCCTTCGAGGCTGGCCTCCAGCAGGATTTCCTGCGAAGCAGGTTCGTGTTTACTGCAACCTACTTCCACAACCTCTTCCACGACCAGATCAACTACGTCGAAGTCGATCCCGTGAACTTCGTGGGGAAGTACGTCAATGTCAACCAGTCCCTCGCGCACGGGGCGGAAGTGGGTCTTCAGGCCAAACTCCGGCCGTGCCTCCTCCTCCACTCCGCGTACACCTACACGTCGACCCAAATCCTCGAGAACCCTGCGCCCATCGACAATCAATCCGCTCCCGGACAACCGCTCCTGCGCCGTCCCAGACACTCGGCCACAGAAACGTTGTCGTACCTGGGAATTCGCTGGGGAGCGAATCTCGGGGCAAGCTTCGTCGGCCGGCGTCCTGACGACGATTTCTTCGGCTTCAACATCAACCACGCTGCCGGATATGTCCGCGCCGATCTCGGTGGATGGTACGCCGTGCGGCCGCGCGTGACGGCCTATCTGAATGTGGAGAATGCGCTCGACCGCCGTTACAACGAAGTTGTCGGCTATCCCACGCTACCGATCAACTTCCGCGCCGGCCTGCGGTTTCGACTCGGCGGAGAGTAGGTGCTTCGTTGTCAGTAGGTGATCGTTGAACGAGGGCTCAACCGCAGCTCTGGAGGGTTGCTTCAAGATGATGGGAGCGACTCTTCAGGGCAGCGAAAGTGAGAAAGAGACGCGCTTGGCGGTAAGGTCCTTGAAACTTTGAAACGTGATCCTAGCTGACTTTCTGCGGCGCTCTTGGCAGCGGCATGGAGCCCGCATTCTTCCCAAAATACTTCGTGCGCGCCAGCAGCAACTTCTCGATCTCTACTTCCTGCAGCGGCTGCTGCCGCCCAAGCAAGTGCGTGACCAGGGCGATCTCCGCAAAATGCTCCACGGTTTCCATCTTCATGTACGCATGTTCGAGCGTATCGCCGTACGCAACCACGCCATGATTGGACATCAGGATCGCATCATAGTTCGGCACATACGGCTCCAAAGTCTGGGCCAGTTCTGAGGTTCCGGGCGTCCCGTAGCGCGCTAGGGGAATGCATCCCAGTCCCATCACGACTTCGCATACCAAGGGCTCGGTCAAGGCCATACCCGCGGCTGCAAATCCGGTCGCGGTCGGCGGATGCGCGTGCACAATGGCCTTCACATCCTCTCGCAGCCGGTAGACCAGCAAGTGCATGCCGATCTCGCTCGTCACATTTCTTCGCCCCGAGACCCGCTTTCCCTCCATGTCGACGATGACCATATCCCCAGGCCGCATGGCGCCCTTGCTCACGCACGTCGGCGTCACCAGGATCCGGTCGTTCTCGAGCCGTACGGAGAGATTTCCATCCATCGCCGCCACGAAGCCGTGCTGGTGCAGCATCCGCCCGTAGTGGACGATCTCTTCCCTATGTTTGCGCTCACTAGGCATGAGTACCTTTGTAGGGGAATGGAAAAAACCAGGCCTTACGTTGGCACCCCGCATACTATCAGCACTCATCGCACGGAAACAATCCAATTTTCA
>Ga0075030_100005361_pt1 | contig 11562 bp, 11 predicted proteins | sample LitLauG_LLR_2012_FD_71393 | JGI IMG/M metagenome (GOLD analysis project Ga0075030, IMG submission 71393) | Freshwater sediment microbial communities from Pennsylvania, USA - Little Laurel Run_MetaG_LLR_2012 | ecosystem: Environmental > Aquatic > Freshwater > Creek > Sediment | place: USA...
CTCAAGGGTGCGCGCATCGGCGTGGCACGCAAATATTTCGGCTTCAATGATGCCGTCGATGCTCTGATGGAACAATCGCTCGACGGGATGAAGAAGCAGGGCGCCACGCTTGTCGATCCCGCCGACATTGAGACTTTCGGCAAATTTGATGACACGGAACTGCTGGTTCTCTTGTATGAACTGAAAGCTGATCTCAACGCTTATCTCGCCCGGCTGTCCAGCGCTCCCATCCGCTCCTTGAAAGACCTCATTGACTTCAATGAGCGCAACCCGCAGAAAGAGATGCCGTACTTCGGACAGGACTTATTCATGAAGGCAGAGGCGAAAGGGCCACTTACGGAAAAGGCCTATCTCGAGGCGATCCAGAAGAATCACCAGTTGGCCGGCACCGAGGGAATTGACGCGCTTATGGATAAGCACCATCTCGACGCTCTGGTCGCTCCCACCGGGGGCCCGGCCTGGCTCACCGATCTGATCAACGGAGATCACGCAGCAGGAGGAAGTTCTAGCGCAGCGGCAGTCGCGGGATACCCTAACATTAATGTGACCGCGGGTTTCATTTCCGGTCTGCCGGTTGGTATTTCATTTTTTGGCCGGGCGTGGAGCGAACCTATCCTCATTAAGTTGGCGTACTCGTTCGAACAGGCGACCAAGGCACGCCAGACGCCGAAATTCTTGCCAACGATTTCATAGGGTTGCGGCGAAGTTGTAAAGTTTGGCAAAAGCAGTCGCTAAGATAGGTCTGCCATCCTACAATACAACCAGAATCGGAGGGTCCGCCCATGGCCGGCTGGTCTCGCCATTTGATCTTTTCGCTCGTAGCCACCGCGCTTCTCGCAGCCTGTAGCCTTGCTTACTCGCAAAGCTATTACCAGGAGCACGAGGTTCAGGTTGACGACCTTCCATCGGTTGTAGCGCGCTCGCATGATCCCGCCGACGTTCTGCTCGCGTCCGCCGAAACCGTATTTCAGGACAAGGAATTATGCTGTGCCAGAGGATCGGCCCTGCAAGACAGCGTTGAGGCCGCGGATCCTGAGTCGTTGAAAGATGTGGCCGCGAAACTCGATGGGCGGCACCTTTCGAGTGACGGCACGCCGTTCCATGTTACGGCGGAGTATGTGACTCCCGACGCAGTGAGCGCAAGCCGCGTGGTCAGCACGATTACCGATCAACATCCGCTGCTGGTGCAGTGGAACTCTCATCTATACGTTGTCTACGGGGTAAGGTTCCTTCGCACAGTAGACGGTTCGACGGGTGCTGTCGGAGTGGTGATCCAGAAGTTCCTGCTTTGGGATACCCGCTACTCGGATACGCGCCGCAGTGTTGTCTTTGATCGTGAAACCGAGGATCCAGCCAAAGTCCAGGGATTGCTGTTTGTGCAGCGCAACCCGGAGTGAGCGAATAGTACGTCGCGTTTTTCTCGATGTAAAAAAACGTTTGCATATCTTTCTAATTCTTGTCTTTTCTTTCTCCGGTCATGTTAGCCTTGGGTTACTAGGGGGTCTAAATGACAAACCTGAATAAGGTAGTCACTTCCCTGCAGAGTGAGTACTCCCGGCTCCAGAAGGAGATCGAGAGTGTAGGGAAGGCATTAAATGCCCTCGGTCACGCAAATGGGTCCAAGTTCAGAGCCAAACGGACTCTGAGCAAGGACGCCCGTGAGCGTATTGCTGAGGCGCAGAGGCAACGCTGGGCAAAAGTGCGGAAACAAGCCAAGCAAGCCAAATAGCAGTCGCAGTCATTTCGCAAGTACCGCAGACGGCCTCGTTCGTTTCCTTTATCGCTTTCCTGAACGGGGCCGTATGCGGGCTTGATACTCTCCGAACCGCCATCTCAATGGGAAAGCGCTCAACGAGACTTGCCTGCGCGCCGTCGCAGTTCGGCTCCTTCTTCGGAATCTTTTTTCTTGCATGGATTACATTCCTGGGCTCTCCCGTCGCTGCCCAGAAGCTCACGCTGCAAGAAATCGTTACGCCTTCGACCGTGGTGATGAAGGGCGGTCATCCCGTAACCTTCGCCATTTACAGTTTCATCGAGTTCAAGTCCCTGTCCGAGGCTTTTCACTATATCGATTCACAATACGATCGCTGGCCTCCTCGAGGACTGCCCGCCGACGGCGGACGAACGACGCGTGCGAGAGAATTAGTCAGGCATGCTGTCGAGAGCCGGATCGTCTCGATGACCGACGAGCGCCCTCTTGAGGTGCTGCTTACTCATACCGATGACGAATTGAAGCGTGCGATCGCCCAAATCAAAGAACCCCTCCCGGCTGGGTACGAAGAGTCGTTTCATCGCGTACGGGAGAAATGGGAGCACTCGTTGAACTGCTGGAGTGCCTCTCCGGTGATGGCGGGGCGCGTATTGTCAAACTGGTATCCGATCGAAGAGGGAATCCGTCTTTACGGTGCTACTTACGACTCCACCGAGCATTTCTGGCAGGCCGTGAAATATCACCCTGACGTGACCATTGCCCAGTTGAACGATCTGCTAGCGCTCTTCCGCCAGCAAAATTGGACTCCATGGCTGTCAAGAATTGAAGATGACCGGGATTTGTATCAAAATCACCCTTATGCCATCGAGTTTCTGCGTCACAACTTGACGCCAGCACGGCTGCAATGGTTTCAGGACGAGTTAATGCGTCAGGGGCTGCGCGCCACGGATCATTCCCGTCAGGTTCAGCAGCGAGGCGACCGGCCATTGCGATTTAGTGCCTTCGAAGAAAAAGCGCTCTGGGGAGATTTAGCTGATCTTTTTCACCTGGTTTACTTTTTCTCCATCCCGCAGGATTCGATCGCCCGTTTTCTGGCCGAGCGTCATTTCGACGGGATTTATCTGGGGGAGCGCAAAATGAAATTCATCGGCAATGATTTCAGTTCGCTCATGCTGGAGATCTGGAAGGTAAAGTATCTCGAAATACTTCGCTTCCGCGAGGTGATTGCATCCATCCCCGCAGAGACCCGTCTCGAGCACTATCTGAACGATGGAGATTCACCGGATATCCCGATCCCGATTTACGTCGGATATCTGAATCAAATCAGAACAATGGCACGTGACCAGAGCCAACACTAATTCGGCGCAAGACACAGAGGCACAGAGAAACCTTCTGGATTGATGATTGATGATTGATGATTAGTGATACGACCTGGACGCGTGGGCAAGAATCCAAATAAACAGGTGGGAGCCAGTAGTTTTTCTCTCTATCTCTGTGCTTCTGTGGTGAAAGCCGTTACCCTAAGTCCACCGGAACCACTTCAGCGCGAGAACGAACGAAACTCCGCCCCAGATAATCATGACCAGCAGGCGCGGCCATTGCTGCAGGATCGGTGTGCCTTCGAGGATGCTGGCGCGCAGGGCGTCGTTGAGCGCGGTCAGCGGCAAGGCTTTGATCAGTGGCTGAATCACGGCAGGGAAGCGCTCGTACGAGAAGAAGACGCCGGAGAAGATCCACATCGGCATCATTACCAGGTTAATGAGCCCGCTCACGCTCTCGATCTTCTGGGCGCGGCTTGCGGTAAGAAGGCCGACGCCGCCGAACGTCAGCGATCCCAGCGCGGCGATCAGCGCAATGGCCGCAACCGATCCCAGCACGCGCATGTGAAAGAAGAGAACGCCGAAGACGAGTAACAGCCCGACTTCAATGATCATCAGAATCAGGCGGCTGGACGCCAATGCCAGCAGGAAGTCTGTGCGGCGCATGGGCGTGCCCACGAAACGCTTGAGCAGTTTGCGCTGCCGCATATCGACCAGCGCGAATCCGATGCCCCACATTCCGGAGTTCATCAGGTTCATACCCAACAGCCCCGGTATGAGGAAATCGATATAGCGCGAGCCGGGCTCCGACGAAGTGACAGCCGTAGTGGGAACGGTGTCTCTGCGGCCAGCAGCAGCCTGCAGGGCAGCGTCGACCTCGGCTTTGGCAAGAACGCTCTCGGGGCGCGCTGGATCGAAGCGATACGTGACTGCTCCGTTGGTGCCGGGTTCGATCACCAGATCGTATTTGCCCAGGCGGAATCCCTTGTGCGCTTCTTCTTCGGTGAGGACCTGCACCTTGAATTGATCGTGCTGCCCCGATGCGGCGAGCAGAGCCTGTGCGTGTTCGGACCCCGCGCCTTGCACAATCGCCACCGACGCGGCATTCCCGGGCTTGTTGCGGAAGGCGATCCCCAATCCCAATGCGAGTAGCAACGGGAAGATGAAAACCCAGAACACCACTTCCGGCTCGCGCTTGAGTTCCAGCATGCGCGCCATCAGCAGATGGGAATAGCCGGACCAGCGTCCATTGCGGCGCGGCGTAACCGGCACACCCTCCTTCTTTACCAGGACTTCTTGTGCAACGCTCATAAGGAACCGTAGATTTTTGAGCTTTGATTCAGCGCCGGCCCAAGCGATCGGCGAAGTTTCAAGCAACAGTCAAAAGTGTTCTCACTCCTCGCGCAAATGCCTTCCGGTCAGATTCACGAACACGTCTTCCAGGCTGGCCTGGCGCGTGGTCAGATGCTGCAACGTGCCGCCCTGACGGTCGATGGTATCGAGCAACGCCGGAATCGTCAGGTGCGGCTGCTTCACGTTCAACGCGATCAATCCCTCATCCTCGCGCACCGATTCGACACTCGGCAGGGCGCGCCATGCGGGCAAAGCCGCGCCATCGGAGCCGCTGACGGAAAACTCCACAACGTGATGTCCGCCGAGGCGCTCAATCAACTCTGCGGGAGATCCCTCAGCAATGATCTGCCCGTGATCGACAATCGCCAGGCGGTCGCAGAGTCGCTCGGCTTCGTCCATATAATGCGTGGTGAGCAAGACCGTTCCACCCTGGTGCTGGAAGGTGCGGATGATGTCCCAGAGCTGGCGACGGCTCTGCGGATCGAGACCGGTGGTCGGTTCGTCGAGAAATAGAATTTTCGGATTGCACACCAAAGCGGTTGCGACCGCGAGCCGCTGACGCTGACCGCCGGAAAGCTTACCCACCCAGGAGTCGGACTTCTCGGTAAGTTGCAACTGCTCCATCACTTCTTCGGTGGGACGCGGTTCGCGGTAGAAGCTGGCGAACAGATCGATCGTCTCGCGCACCGTCAGCTTCTCGGACAGGCGCGTTTCCTGCAGCGAAATGCCCAGCCACTCGCGCATCTCGCGCTTGTTCTCGCTCCAGGCGTGGCCGAGGATCGAGACCTGTCCGGAACTGGGCTCAAGCAATCCTTCCAGAATCTCGATGGTTGTCGTTTTGCCTGCGCCGTTCGGCCCCAACAGTCCAAAGCACTCCCCGGCCTGAATCTCCAGGTTCAGTCCGCGGACGGCCTCGACCTTTCCGTCGTAGGTCTTGCGCAGGTCCCGGCATTGAATCGCGGCTGGCATGTGCTCCTGGCTATCTGGGTTGGCGAGGCAGAGGGCTCAGAAATCTGAGGAGGCCATTATACAGGGAGGCGCGGGAGCAGTTGGCCCGGAGTGTGCCTTGGCGAGGAATTTGAGATGAGATGGCGATATTACGTCAACTGTCGCAAGGCAGGCGTGGAATTCCATTGCGCCGGGATCGTTGCCGGCTCGCCCCTTCAGCTGTCCAGTTGGAAACAGCCGTTCCCCGAAGCCACGGAACAGCAAAACAAAGCTCACGCAGGGAGCGCAACTTCCTTCTCTGTCCGTTCTCCTTAGCAGGTTGCGGAAGAAGTCGATCAGGCAACCGTTTTTCGGTGGCGCAGCGCTTCAGCGCTGCGACAACCGCTTTGTTTTGTATGGCGGCTTTAGCCGCTGAGGTCAAGACATATGTCGCGAGAGGCCTTTTCCGCAGCCTGTTAGCAAGCTCAAGGGACGCGAGCTTCTTTCGGTGTATAATCCCGTCTTCTCTTGGGCACTCTTCCGTGAATTTTATCTTCGATGGAGGTGCTACATGCGGGTTCCCGCTCCACAGTCTTTCAGGGCTCTCAGTATTCTGTCCGTAGTTTTTCTACTCGCGGTCTCCGCTCAGGCTGTCGTGTACACCAACGCTTACGTCAAGGGCAGCTACAGCTTCTTGATGAACAAATGGACAGCGGACACGACTTCGAATCAAGATGGGCTTTTGGGAGTAATGCACTTTGACGGCGCGGGAAACGTAACCGTCTCGTTCAATGATATGGCCGGGGGTACGCTGACGACAGGAACCGGGAGCGGGACTTACGTGGTCAATTCAAATGGCACAGGAAGCATCAGTCTCACCGGAGCCGCGCAAATTGCTATCGTGCTGAACTCGACTGTTGCCAAGGTTGCCACCAGCCTCCAATTGCTCACGACTAATTACCCTCACAATGAGGTTCAAAGCGGGACTGCCGTGCTGCAGACCACAGCGGCTGCGACCTACACCGCTGCCAGTCTCAAGGGGATCATGGCTTTCCAGATAGATAGTTGGACCGATGACCTGACGCAGGCTCGAACCTGCGTCGTGGGGCTCCTCAATTTCAATGGCGCAGGAAAGGTCACGGGGTCGTTCACGGAGGTAAAAACCGGCGTTCCTTCGACGGGAACCGTCACCGGAACGTATATCGTAAACACGGACGGAAGCGGGACCTTGAGTCTAGTGTCCGGCACCGATAGTTTTCAAATCGCCATGGTGTTGAACACGGTAGCGGTGAACACGACTACTAAGTTGGGCGTTGCTAAAGCTTTCCAGATGTTGCAGACCACTGAAACCACCAACAGAGTGGACAGCGGAATCGCCATGAAGCAGTGATCTGCTGCGGATATCAGTCTCCGGCCTAAATCTCCAGGTTCAGCCCGCGGACGGCCTCGACCTTTCTGTCGCAGGTCTTGCGAAGGTCCCGGCCTCAGAAGTCTGAGGCGGCCACTATACGGGGAGGCGGGAGCAGGTGGTCCCGGAGCGTGCTTGCTGAGGAAGTTGAGTGAAAGCGGCTGTTACGACAGTTACAGTGCGAGGTCCGCGATTGACGTGCTTTCCGGTACTGCGATACGCTCTCTCGATTCTCCTGAATGATGCCCGCTACAACCGTACCTGCCGTCCCATCGCGTTCTCCAGCAAAGCTACTGTTTTTCCTGGTCTTCTTCGCGCTGACAATCTTTGCAGCGTATGAGAAAAACGCGCGGATCCTTGACCCTATGTCGCCGATCGCGCAGCACTACGCTCCCGCGAAGTGGTACTTGCCTGTTCATGCCGTCTTCGGAATACTGGCGATGGGGCTTGCAGCTTTCCAGTTCTCGAATCGACTCCGAGCGCGCTATCTCCGGATACATCGCTTACTTGGATACGCGTACGTGACGAGCGTCTTCATTTCAGCCCCGGTTGCGGTCCTCGTAGCCTTAAAAATCCCGAAGCCGTTTTCAGTGGTCACAGCGAACTGCATGCAGTCTCTGGGTTGGGTGGTAACCACGGCCATCGCACTCTACTGTGTTCGCAGTGGCAACATTGCCCAGCACCGCCGATGGATGATACGCAGCTACCCCTTTGCCATGGTTTTTACCGTTGGGCGAGCGGTAGCCGTATTCGTGCCAGCCGTTAGCCTAATCCCTACAGCGGGCGACGCGGTGTTCTGGCTCGCCATCGTACTGGCCGCTTTCTTGCCCAGCATTTTTCTGGATTGGCCTGCAATGCTGCCGCGCAATGCAGCGAGAGCAGGTACCGCTGCCGCGGGACCGACGATTCTGGTGCCGTAAATCTTGAAGTCAGGCCGATTCGCTCGTGGAGGAGTTTTCAGGGTATTCGAGATGTTTCGCCGCTTAAGACAGCCCCGTAGCGCTGGCCGCCCTGGATAGCTTCCGGTTGGCCGACCACTCGGGACGTGGCGCGATATTCGTAAACACAAGCGCGTTTATGGGGACCAATCCTGAAAACGGAGCACAACCCAAAGGTCAATGAGTGCATTGGCCTGAAGTCGTCAGTCGAGAACACTTGGCCACGCTGCTCGTATCCGGAGCTGACAATGCACTCCGGTTCTCAGCTAACTTGTTCGGAGCTTTGTCCGCAAAATAAGTCATCTCAATGGTCCGTTAGGCGGCCCATTCATCGAATCGGCGCATGATCTCCATGAGCCAACATCCCAACAGGATGACAGAGCCCCACAATAGGAAGGGGACGCCGTAGAGTAGGAGATGCTTGCCCGAACGGGCTAAGTCAAACACGCGCATCGTCACGAAGGCGTAAATGTTCGCTGCGAGATAAGCAACGACCAAACAGCTCACTACGAGGTTATGCATCTTGTTGCTCCTCCCTTAAAAAGCGTTTTCGAGACTTGCCGCCGCCACTGCCTTCGGTAAGGCGCTGCCTGACCGGTTTCCCTATCGGTCACCGGCAACGGCGGGCCGGGGTGAACTGTGATAGGAAGTGACGAGTTTTTCGAATGCTGGCTGCATATCGTGAAATAACGACTCCGCGCACCAGGCGGTGACTTTTGTGAAATTGTTGTCCGAGCGGCTGATGAATGCGGTGACAAGTTCGACCGATGTGTTGGGCGGTACTGGAATGTTTCCACGATAGAGGACGAGGATCGCTCTCTTTCCGTCGATGGTGGCACTGGACTGCGAGAGTTCCTCGAAATTGCTCAAAGTGATCCTCGCGGCCGCCATGGTCAACTCTTTGTAGCTTGCGAGTGAACCCGGGTATTCCTTTTGCTCCACGATGGCGAAGCGCGTCTTGTCGCTAGAACTCAGCCCTGCCAATGTAACCGGCCTCTGACGCACGTCGGCATTGATGATCCACTCCGGGGGCAGCGTCAGCGAGAATTTACCAGTGCGATTCACATACTCCGTTCCATGCAGACTCTCGTCGATTTTTGGGAGATCCGCCTTGACGGTATTCGCTTCGGTGGACTGAGTGGAAAGGCCTTCTCGAAAATGGATGAACCCAGGGTCGGTTGACTTCGACTGAATTCTGCCGTCAGAGGTCTCCGCTTCAACTTTTTCAAAGCCCGCGTACTCAGTTTGCTGCCCAGGTGCAAAAATCGCCGCACTTGGTGCAAATCCATACTTGTCAGCAGGGAATGCTTTCACCAGAACTATCATCTGGCTCTCAGTCATATTCAGCAGAGAATTTAGCGCCTCGGCAGGAGCAACCAACGCCCCTGAAGCAGCCTTCTCTGCCCCCTGCTGCGCTTCCACTACTGGTGCGGTCGCGGAGATGACAACTAAACTTGCCGCTACCAAAATCTGCTTCATCGCTTTCATTGTTTCCTCCTGGGCGGAGCGCGCAGTGGCGACGACCGAGTCGCCGCCACTGCGTTCGCTATTGCATAAAATGCGCAAAGGCATGCGAGTCACTTAAGACCGTTCTCGATGCCGCTTGCCCTCCCGGATCGCCCACACGTTAGAGTTGAGACCATCCTCCGTCGACAGGAAGCTCGGCGCCGTTCGTGTAGGTCGCGTCGAACCCAAGGAACAGGACGGCCTTCGCGACTTCCTCCGACGTCCCGAAGCGTTTCATCGGGACAATACCGGACATCTTCTCCTTGATCTGGGCAACCGCGTTTTTATCGGCAAACACTTTGCCGAGGATCGGCGTGTCGATGGGACCGGGCGTCACCGCGTTGACGCGAATTTCCCGAGGAAGCAACTCGACGGCGAGCGTCCGGGCCAAGGATCGCAGCGCAGCCTTGGCGGCTCCATAGGTGGCCTGGCCGGGCAATCCCTTAACGTTGGCGACGGAGGTCGTGAGGACGACAGAGCCGCCCCGGTTGATCAGCGGCGCGAGCTTCTGAACCGCGAAAAACGGTCCCTTGGCGTTCAGGTTGAACATCTCGTCGTAGATGGCCGAGGTCACGTTCTCGAGAGGCGTTGGAATGCTGAAGCCGGCGCTGACGGAGAGCAGGTCGAAGGTGTCGAATTCGGACTTCACCCGGGAGGCGAGGGCGTCGATGTCCGTCAACGAACGCGCGTCGCTCGCAAGCACGATGGCGTGCTGGCCAATCTCCTTCTCCGCCGAATCCAGCCCGGCCTTCGAGAGACCCGTCACCAGAACGCGCGCGCCCCCATCGATGAGCAGCTTCGCCGTCGCGAGCCCCATGCCGCTCGTGCCGCCGATAATCACCACCTTTTTACCTTGGTACCGTTCCATGCGTATTCTCCTTAAGAGGTCAGGGTTGCTTTGTTATTTTAGAACTGTTCAGTACGATAATCATGTGCGCCCCAGGCTGTGGTCAAAGCATTTGTGAACTATTTATTTCAAAATGCGGTAAGACACGCGCTGACGATACGTAGCCTCCGCGACCGCCTGCTGATTCGGATTACCGGAATCAGTCCAAGCCGCGATCGGGCTCTCTTTCAGAACACCGCTCTCACGTTGCTGCGGAAGCCGAAGAATTTTCTGCGTCTACGGGCCGTTTTTTATCGAGGACCCGAGGGCGACGCGGGTTTGACGGTCGATAAATCGACGCCAGAGACCTTGACGACGGCCTGCCACGCGGCTTCCTGGTTGGCGCGATCGTGGAGGTGCGGTTGGCGCTGCACCTCAATTGGGCCAGAGAACTTCCCTTTGGCCGAGGCGAAGAATTGCCCCGAGAGATCGGTTCCGAACTTTGATGCCTGGATATACCGGCTGGCCGCGGTCTCGGGCGTCTGATTCATACCGGGAATGAGGTTCACAATCGGGATAAAGATATGCTTCAAAGCCCAGCCAGCGCTTCGCACCACGTTGGTGCCGGTCGCGCCACCGGGCGACACGGCGTACACGGCCATGCCGGAGGGCAGCCGGCCGGCCAGCGCCGCGGTCCACCAAGCGACGATGAGCTTCGCGTCCGCATACGTATTGTTGGGCACGTACTTCACGTTCGGCCCGTTGCGTATCAGCGCTTCAGCAGCGGCGGTTCGATTACCCTGAAACCGTTTGGCCGCGAAGGCTGGCAAGTCGGTGTATTTGAACATGGGTACGCCCCCGCGGGCAGGTTCTGCACCTGCGATAACGATCCGCGCCTCGGGACTCAGCAAGTTGGCATTGAGCAACCCAACCGTCAGTTGATGATGCCCGATAAGCGGGGCCTGAGAAGACTCGACGCCCGTCGCCGTGACAGCGCGCTTCTTAAAGGGAACCAACCCTGCATTGAGCAGCAGGAAATCGATCGGCTGGCCGCGCTTGACGAGCTCGGCAACGGCCGACTGAACGCTGGACGGCTTGTCCAGATCGAGCGCCATCGGCGTGAAGGTCACTGTTTTGTGCTCAGCGGCGAGTTGAGCGGCCGCTTTCTGGGCCCCGGCCAGGCTGCGCCCGGTGACGATGATCTCGCGCCAGCCCTCTGCGGCAAGAAGTCGTGCGGCCGCCTGACCGAGCCCGGAAGTGGCGCCGGTGACGAGGGCGATCTTATGTTCCATAATTGTGTTCCATGGACAGCTCCGTGATGAAGGTCGAGTCGTAGCCCCGCGAGACCGAGGCGCTTGATAATTTCGAACTATTCAGTTATAAAATACGGGATGACCGTTGTCAATGAGTTTCGAACCAAATGATTCAAAATACCGCTAGGCCGCGGGGTCGACCGCGCAGCTTCGACGAGACAGGGGCGCTGGAAAAGGCGACTCAGGTGTTCTGGTCGAAAGGCTACGACGGCGTGACGATTGACGATCTCGTCGAAGGGATGGGTGTGGGACGGCCGAGCC
>Ga0075030_100005362_pt1 | contig 11562 bp, 13 predicted proteins | sample LitLauG_LLR_2012_FD_71393 | JGI IMG/M metagenome (GOLD analysis project Ga0075030, IMG submission 71393) | Freshwater sediment microbial communities from Pennsylvania, USA - Little Laurel Run_MetaG_LLR_2012 | ecosystem: Environmental > Aquatic > Freshwater > Creek > Sediment | place: USA...
CTGAAGATCCGCGTCCGGCCGGAAGAATCGGCGGCGGCGACCTTTCCGTCCCCAGGGTCGATCCCACCAATCCCGACATCGTTTACTGCGCCAGCACGGTGACTATGCGCTCGACCGACGGCGGCAAGACCTGGTCAGGATTCCGCGGCGCTCCAGGCGGAGACGACTATCAGAATCTCTGGATCAATCCTAAAGATCCCAATGTCATTCTTCTGGTCGGCGATCAAGGCGCTCTCGTGACTGTGAATGGCGGAGCTACCTGGAGTTCCTGGTATAACCAACCGACTGCGCAGATCTACCATGTTTCTACGACCTATGACTTTCCCTACAAGGTTTGCGGAGGCCAGCAGGAGAGCGGCTCAGTCTGCATCTCAACCCGCGGCAATGACGGCGCGATCCACATCCGCGACTGGCATCCCGTCGGCGTGATCGAATACGGCTACGCTGCGGCTGACCCACTCGATCCCGATGTCATCTATGGCGGCGGACGCAGCGAGGTCTCCAAGTTTCACTTCTCCACCGGCCAGGTGCAGAACGTTTCTCCCATTCCGCTTCGGTCAGCGGACTACAGAACCGATCGAACCGAGCCGCTGATGTTCTCTCCCGTCGATCCACACACGCTTTACTACGCGGCCAATTTTCTGTTCAAGACGACGGATGGCGGAGCGTCCTGGCAGACGATCAGCCCGGATCTTACGCGCGAGAAACCCGAGGTTCCTGCCAGTGTCGGAAACATGATTCCGAAAGGCGCCGAAAAACAGCGCGGCGTCATTTATGCTCTCGCTCCTTCGTTCAAGAACATCGACATTCTTTGGGCGGGTACCGACGACGGGCAGGTGTGGCGCACCACCGATGGCGGCAAACACTGGAGTAACATCACGCCGCCGGAGCTCACGCCATGGAGCAAGGTCACGCAGATCGCAGCCTCGCATTTCGACGATGAGACTGCTTATGTCTCGGTTAGCCGTTTCCGCATCAACGACAACATGCCGTTCATTTACCGAACGCGCGACGGCGGGAAGAGCTGGGCAAGGATCACCACCGGGCTACCTGAATTTGGCCCCGTGGACACAGTGCGCGAAGACACTCTGCGCAAGGGCCTCCTTTTCGCGGGCACCGAGAATTCCGTCTGGGTTTCATTCGACACTGGCGACCACTGGCAATCGTTGCAATTGAACCTTCCGCACACTTCGATGCGTGATCTCTGGATTCACGATGACGATCTCATCGTGGCCACGCATGGGCGAGGGTTTTGGGTGCTCGATGATATTTCGCCACTTCGCGAAGCAGCCGACGCGGCGGCCTCACGTGTTCATTTATTTGCTCCGGCCCTGGCTTATCGAGTGCAGCGCGACACCTACACCGACACGCCGATTCCGCCCGACGAACCGATGGCATCGAACCCGCCCGACGGCGCCGTCATTGATTACTACCTTCCGCGGAGACCCAAGTCTGCAATCGTGCTTGAAATATTGGACAGCGCTGGCCAATTGGTGCGCCGCTTCTCCAGCGACGATAAACCTGAAATTTCAGCGGAAGATGTCCGCAAGCAGTTGATCCCTCCCTACTGGGTGCTACCGCCACGCATTCTTTCGCCGGAACCGGGCCACCACCGCTGGGTCTGGGACCTCCACTACGCATCGCCCACATCCCTGGCGCACGATTATCCGATTTCCGCCGTGCCTCACCGCACGCCCAGGTATCCACTGGGCCCTACAGTTCTGCCCGGAAAATACACCTCGCGCCTGACCGTGGAAGGCCAGTCCTTCACCGCTCCTTTGACCATACGAATGGATCCACGGGTGAAGGCGGCCCCGGCGGCTTTGGAGAAAAAGTTTCAGGCTGAGTCAGCGCTGGCAAAGCTTACCGATGCGCTGTCCAAGTCTATGCTCGAGGCCAATTCCCTTGCTAAGAGAGTAGAGCAACTTGGAACGCTGTCTTCTTCCTCAGCCCAGGAGGCTGTGGTTTCGTTCTCAATAAAACTGAAGGCGATTTTGGGCGGAGGCGGGCGGGGAGAACCAGTTCCGGATGTGCCGACGCTGTCTCGCGAGACGGGCCGCTCTGTCATGCTTTACGGTCAGGTTTGGCAGGTGGACGCCGAGCCCACAATTGCTCAGGAGACTGTATTGCAGTCACTGCAGCACGACGGATTGGCCGTTCTCGAGCAGTGGCGGCGTTTCAAGTCAAGCGACCTCTCTGCCTTGAATGCAGTATTGAAGCGCAACGGTGTGCCTCAGGTCACCGTCGACCCTAACACCGCAACGGGCGACGCATCTGTGGACGAGGAATAAGGTGCGCAGCTGCCTAAATTGTGCCTTGTAGTTGCAAGTTCTTGCAGAGTGCGCAGCTTCTTGCGGCCAGATTCCCCGATCCCTAACCGGTCTATTGACGGGCGCAAAAACCGGGTTATAATCTTCCCACTTTCGGGTATCCCCCCGTAGAAAGCATTGAGCCTCCCCATCCCTTGTCAACAGCACTCCACACAGAAAAACAACGTCTCGACGGACCAAATTTTGCTTGAGGTGACAGTTTGATGAAGGCATTCCGCACCATACTTCCCGCCCTGCTGACCCTTGCGGTCGCCGGCGTCTCCTATTCCCAAGAGTCGTTTGTACCCGGAACCTGGTCGAAAGTGGCCATGGCTCCTCCCTCGGCGGTCGCGCACATGCTGCTGCTAACTGACGGCACGGTCTTGGTGAACAGTAATTTCGCTACAGGTTCCGACCCATGGTACCGGCTCGTTCCGGACAATAAAGGTAACTACGTCACCGGGACATGGATCAGCGCGGGTGCACTTCCCTCGGGATACAATCCCGTCTATTTTGCTTCCGCAGTACTGCCCGGAGGCAATGTCATCATTATGGGCGGCGAATACAACAACAATGTTCAGACCGAAACTACCTTGGGCGCCATGTATCACTGGAAGACCAACCAGTGGACACACGTTCCCGCACCGCCGACCTGGACCACTGTGGGTGACGCTGACAGCGTCGTGTTGCCCAACGGCAAGTTTATGCTCAACAACTGCTGCGACTCCACCGAGGCCATCCTGACCAGCACCAGCCCCATCACCTGGACAGCGACGGGTACAGGCAAGGCGGACGCCAACAGCGAAGAAGGCATGGTGCTGATGCCAAATGGCAAAGTGCTGACCGTGGACGTAACAAACGGAGCCAACCCCTCCACCTACGAGATCTACAACCCCGCGACTGGCGCCTGGACCACCGAAGGCACATTGCCGCTGCAATTGCAGGACGCCTCGTCGGATGAGATCGGCCCCATGGTTCTCCGTCCCAACGGCACCGTGTTCGCAGGCGGTGGGGCGCCCAAGAACGCCGTTTACAACACTGCGACCGGTATCTGGGCCACCGCTCCGAATTTTGGCGGTGGACTTGATATGGCCGATGCGCCGGCTGCCCTGCTCCCGGATGGCAACGTCCTCCTCGATACCAGCCCCGGCGCCTACAACAACGGCGTCAAGTTCTTCGAGTGGGACGGTTCAGCCCTGCATGCCGTGCCCAGCCTGCCGGACTCTTCGAGTACTTCGTCCTATTACGGCAACATGGTCTGCCTACCCACCGGCCAGGTTATCTTCACCGACTTCTCGGCTGCCGTTTACATCTACACGCCGAGCGGGACCTACCAGACTGCCTGGCAACCGACGATTACCTCGGTAGGCTCCAGTCTGACCCACGGCAGCCTCAACAATGTGGTGAAGGGCACAAAACTCAACGGTATGTCCCAGTGTGCTGCCTACGGCGACGACAACCAGGCTGCATCCAACTTCCCGCTGGTCCGCATTACCAACAACGCCACCAAGCACGTGTTCTACGCGCGCACACACACCTTCAGCACGATGGGCGTCGCAACCGGATCAACGGTTGTGTCCGCGCAATTCGATGTTCCGTCCACCATCGAACTGGGGGCGAGCACGCTGGTAGTCGTGGCCAACGGCATCCCGTCGGCAGTGGTGAACGTAAACATCATCTAACCTGTGCTGTCTTACAGAAGCGCCGCGCACCATTGCGCGGCGCTTTTCTTTTGCGTGCAACTCCGCCAGCTGCGGTACTCTGGATGCCTCATGATCTCCGTGCAGTCACTGAATTTGCAATGGCGGACAAGTCCGGTGCTGTGGGTCGCTGCGATCTTCGCCATGTTCGCCTCGCCGGGCCGTGGACCTCAAGGGCCCGTGACGCAATCTCAGCCTGCCCCACAGGCCATTGTTCACAACGCGGATGGGACACGTCGCGACCTCTCGCAAGACGAGGCCGCGGGCGGCCATGTGCTCCGCAAACATGTGGGCCGCACTGACGACCAGCTCCGCGAGCGCTTGAGCCGCGAGCGCAATATCTCCGCGGCCTCGACCTGGAACGATCGCGATGCCGCTGAACTCGCCGTCGGCGCCGCCATCGCCCAGCAGGACTCTAAAATCCAGCGCTGGCTGCAGCGTGAAGGCGGCCATCCCAACCTTGTCCTCGACTACGACGGCGACCCGGCTCATCCGTTTGGCCGGACTTTGCTGCGCGGTACCGACCAGGTCCAACCTTGCGCCCACGCAACTATCGTCTTGAAATGGGACGGCCCCAACAGCTACCACGTGCTCACCGCCTACCCGGAGTGCCGGCAATGACGCACCACGCCGACAAGAAAGATGTCACACTCTCCGCCGGTCAATTTCCTGCCCTGCGCAATTTTCTGCGCGGATACTTCCACCAGGACATGAAGGATGAGTACAGCTCCGCCGCGGGCGCGGCTCGCGCGTTTTGCCAGGACGCCAGCGCCGAAGACCTGGCAGCACTAAGCACCGAATGGTCGCGTTTCATCCAACTAACCGCCGCAATGTCCCCAGACCAAATCAATCAGCTCCTCACCGGCCCGTTGGGAAGCTCCTACGCGATCACGAAAGCGGAGATCGAACAAATCTCATCTATATTGAAGGCAGGCCGCAAGTGAACAGCCGGCCCCTGCAAGCATGCATCGTCCTCGGCATCTTCTTATTTCTGGCTCTGCTTGCTGTGCTCGGTCAGGAGAATTCGTCAGGCCCCCGCTCCTGGTCGGGCACCGTCGTATCCAGCGCGTGCAACGCCGACGAGGCTTTCAACGAGTCGCCCGAATGCACCAAGAACGTTCCCGGCGCAAAGCTGGTCCTTTACGACGATACGACCAGGGTCATGTATGGGCTGGAACCGCAGAAAGCCGTAACCGCTCACTTGGGCGACAGTATAACCGTGCGTGGCACGCTCGCTGACGACGCAATCCAGATCGCATCGCTAGAGCCAATGGCGATCGGGCTGGCGGTCGGCGAGAAGGCGCCCGCGTTTTCTGTTCACGATCAGTTCGGCAAGGCGCAAACACTCGACACTCTGAAGGGAGCGAACGGGACCGTGCTTCTTTTCTTCCGTTCCGCCGACTGGTGACCGTTCTGCAAAGGGCAGCTGGTCCAGCTGCAGAGCGCATTCCCAAGATTCGAGCAGCAAGGCGTCAAACTCGCCGCCATCAGCTATGACTCGGCCGAGATCATGAAATTCTTCGCCGGCCGGCACAAGATCGAGTACCCGCTGCTCGGCGACCCGGATTCGAAGACCATCAAAGCCTACGGCGTCCTCAATCAAGAAGCCACGGGGATGCAGAAGGGGTTCGCCCGCCCTGGATATTTCTTCATCGACACAAAAGGAATCATCCGCGAGAAGTTCTTCGAGGCGAAATACCGGGAGCGGCTCACCGGCAACAGCATAATTGCCAAACTCTTCCCCGAACTCGGCCAAGAAGTGACCGAAACCGTCGAGTCCCCGCATCTTCAACTGACGCTCGAACAGTCCGATCGCACCGCTGTTCCCGGCACGCGTGTGACGCTGGTTGCCGAGGTGCGATTGGCGCCCGAGATGCACGTTTACGCGCCGGGCGCACAGGGCTATAAGCCAATTAAACTGTTGCTCGAACCAACACCGGGGTTGCAGCTGCAACCGGCAGTTTACCCGCCGTCGAGAATTCTCTACTTGCCGGCGATCCAGGAGAGAGTTCCCGTGTTCGAAGGGACCTTCCGCATCAGCCAGGACGTGCAGGTAAACACCGGCGCAGAGTTCTGGGGCTCACTGGGGAAAGACGGCAAAGTATTCACGATTTCGGGCGAGCTCTTCTATCAAGCGTGCGACAAAACCACGTGCTACATTCCAGCATCGGTTCCGGTCAGCTGGCAGTTACAAGTAAATCCCCTGGATCGTACCCGGGCGCCCGAAGAGATGCGGCACAAGTAGGCGGACCTCAGTCCCTCCCCACTCCTAGCGCGTCCGCCACGCGGTTGATGTAGTTGAACCACGACGCAATCAGCGTAATCTGCAGGATTGCTTTGTCATCGAAACCGACTCCCCGCAGACGCTCAATGTCGTCGCGTGAGACCTTGGTCGCGTCCTTGGTGAGCTTCACCACGTGATCCAGCATCACCCGCTCCTGATCCGTAATCGGAGCGTGCGTGTAGTCCTCTTCCAGCGCCTGTGCAAGGCCAGTATCCAAAGTCACGCGACGCAGAAACTCTGCGTGGGACTCGATTCAATAGTGGCACCGGTTTGTCGCCGAAACCACGGTCGTGATCATTTCGTGGTGGCGCCGGGAAAGCGGAAGCTCGGGAGACATCAGAGACCCGAACGTGGCGAACGCGTGATAGAGTGCTGACGGGATTAGCGTGTGCGATGCCACGATCGACGATCCCGCCGACTCGTCCGGGTGCACCGGATCGCCATATTCCTTGGGATACAGTGCACGTTGTCCTTCCAACGCAGCCTTGAGTTCAGGTCCGGCCTCAGCCTTGGGCACCGTCTTAATCCATGTCATTGCTGGCCCTCTGTTTCACCGATTTGTATATCACGGATGGCCCGCCTGAGGAGTCCTTTGAGGGTGCTACCGAAGACGCTTCACTCGATCATGCCCGGTGACCCAGGTACCCTCACTTCGGTAACCTCGTGTGTTGCACCGAGGGAAACTATGCTTCTGAGCGGGGGTTTCTACAGGCATGAACAAGTTAACTCTTTCGCTGGGAGTTCTTGCGGTGAGCGGTTTGATGATGACCGCCGCTGCGCAGCAGTCCAACAGTGGTTCAGGCGCGGGCCCGGGTGTGGTGGATCCTGGACATCCGCGGGTAAACGAAGTGAACAAGCGCGAACAGAATCAGCAGAACCGCGTCGCCAATGGTCTGAAAAATGGCACTATGAACGCGCAGCAGGCGTCGAACGTCGAGAAGCGTGAAGCCAGCGTTCAGAACCAGGAACAGAAAGACATGAATGCGAACAACGGCCATCTGACCAAGGCGGAGCAGAAGCAGTTGAACGGGCGGCAGAACAAAATCAGCAAGAGCATTTACAAGGACAAGCACGACGGCAAGTAGGTTAAGCTGCAAACAACGAAAAGAGCCGCAACAGAATTGCGGCTCTTTTTATTTGGTCGGCCAGTTCGTATGGGCGCTTCCTACTGTGCCGGCGTGGCTGGAGTGGGCATCACGGGATTCGCGTCCTTGGCGACCTGCTCTGTCGGAATGGATGCGACCCTTACCGTGGCCAGCACCTTCTCCAGTCGAGTGAAGATCTGATCGCGATCAACCGGCTTCAGGTTGGCTACTTGTTCCTCGCCTCCTGTGGCGACGTGCATGGCGAATTCATAGCATGCGCCGTTCTGGTAGACGTGGAAGTACTTGCCATCCGAGAGAACGCTGTTCTGGCTGGAAAGCGTCTCTGTCGAGAGCAATTCGAGGTCGCCTACCGTCATCTTCACCGCTTGCACAGTCGCGGGGTCGCCCACCTTGCTTGAAGTATCCGCCGACGATGCCGCGAACCGAGTGCACTGCTCGGGTGTGATTGTCTTGTTGACGCTCACGTCGAAAAATGCAGCTGCCAGATTGTTGTCGCTATAGGACGAACTGGGCAGTTCGACCGCCGCCAGCGCTACTCCACCCGGCTGAACGAAATTCATGGGCAGCGGGATCGAGGACACCAGAGCATCGGCGTCTTCTCCGGTCTTCAAACCAAACCTGCGTGGAAACTGGAAAGACACGCCTGTGGAACTATCGGTGTAGGTCACATTGGCCGGACGCGGCTTGCGAGCCGGCTTCCGAGTGGTGGTCGCGACAGTGGACGAAGCGGGCGCAACGGGTTGAGAGACGACGGTCTGGGTCAGTGGCGCCTGGCCGAGCGAACTGATGGTCTTGGGTTTGTCGCTGGAGCAGCCGACAGTGAACAAGGGCAGTGCAGCAAGGGTCGCAGTCAGTGTTGCCTGCGATGCGGCCTTGAGGTTCCTGCCCCAAGTGATGAAGTGGTTCAGATTTTTCTTCGAGATCGAATTGGAAATGGTACGAATCATTTGTGGTCACCTCCTGCTGCAAATGCAGCTGCCAGAGGGGATTGCAAGGGGTGGGCCATGGGCGACATTGTTGAAACCACGTTAGTTAGCTCAGCTGGCGATCAGGCTGGAGCGTGGGGTTGCACAGACGGTGTGTGTAGCTCGACACGGTTGAAGAGCGGGTTCAAGTACCCCTTCACTTCATTCAGGATGACAATTCTTTGCGGAGAGACGAGAGGGCCTCGCGCAATTCGACAACTTCCTGGCGAAGCACGATGACTTCCTGCTCGAGGCGCTCGATGCGGCTGGCGGAGGAGTCCAGGGGGCGCGATTGAGTGTGTGATGGCGGAGGCGAGGTCGCGGCGAGGTCGCGCTCAACTGAGAATAATTGCGCGTACCGCGATTCTTTTGTGCCTGGCTGGCGGGGCAAAACCCGCGCCAGTGGCGGCTCGCGCTGGCTCAGGCGGTCGAGGGTTGAGACCACGTCGTCGAGCGCTTCGAACTTGTACATGCGGTCGGTGCGGGTCCGCAGTTCGCCGGGAGTTTGCGGTCCACGAAGCAGTAGAACGCAGAGCACCGCGATTTCGCGCCGATCGAAGTTGAAAACTTCCTGCAGCCGATGTTCGTACTTGGCGACACGACTGTCGGCGCCGCTCGCGGGACCGGCGAGGCGTTTTTCCTGAAGAGTGCTGAGAGCGTCGCGGACGGTTTGGTCGTCGAAGTGCGTGACGGGCTCACGGTTGTTCTTCTGGTTGCAGGCATTGACCAGGGCGTTGAGCGAGAGCGGATAGTAGTCGGGCGTGGTGATGTCTTTTTCGATCAAGGAACCGAGGACGCGGGTTTCGATTTCGGTGAGGATCATGGGCGGATCCCCGGCAAGGGGGTCAGGATGAATCTCCGAGCCACACAGCCTAGAACAGCGCTGTGGGGCGGCGTTTCCAGGATTTCCCTTTGCCTTTGGCAATGTTTTCTACATCGGCGACATAAGCTCCGGCTTGCGTCAGCACGTGGTGCAGGTCGTTGCCGATGCTGATGAAGGTGAATCCCTTCTCCAGAAACTCGCCGACGCGCGAGGTGCCGAACAGGAAGATGCCGAGGATGACATTGTTCTTGCGTGCATTTTCAATCAGCTTTTTCGTGGCCGCGTCGAGTTCGGGCGAGGTGTACATGTGGGGGAACTCGTATTTGTTGTAGAGGCCCATCGACATGCAGAGATCGTTCTGACCGAGGAAAAGAATGTCCACGCCGGGGACAGCGGCTATTTCCACCATGTTCTCGATGCAGGCAGCGGTTTCGACCTGCAGGGCTACGATGCCTTCGTTGTTCCATTTGCCGGCGTAGCCGAGCAGTCCACCCTTGTTCATGCTGCGTTGGGGGAAGTAGACGGAACGCGTGCCGACCGTGGGATATTTCATGCAACTAACGGCCTGGCGCGCTTCTTCGGCGGTGTTGATGTAGGGGACCAGGACGCCGTCGGCGCCCATGTCGAGAGCCTGTTGGATGCCGGGACGATCGTCATATCCCCCGACGCGAACCATGGACTTGGCGCCGCCGTTGGCGATGCCGCTCAGCATAGCGGAAAGTTTTTCGTACCCCATGGGGCCGTGTTGAGTGTCGACCAGCAGCCAGTCGTAGCCGCTATGGGCGAGCTGCTCGGCCACGGTGGGGCTATGCGCGTTGAGGAACAGGCCAAGCTTGGGTTCGCCGGCGCGCAACTGCTGCTTGAATTCGGAACCGCTGATGGAGTCGGGCATGCGGAAGATTCCTCCTGAGATGAAAACGAATTTGTAAGTGTACCCGACTCGCGTGCCGGACGGAGGCTTTTGGACGGTGGGAGATGACCTTCGGGCACAGTTTCTGCGGACCAAAGCGACGGACCGACTTCTGCTGACAGCGCATTTGCCGGGATGCGCTGGCTGGTCTTATAGTCATGCGTGAAGTTGCGAGGAGGGCAGTATGCTGCGACTGATTGTTAACTGGATACTAAGCGCGGTGGCGGTATGGGTGGTCGCGCAGATTGTGCCCGGAGTATCGGTGAGCGGGCCGATGGCGGCGCTGATCGCGGCGTTGGCCATTGGATTCGTGAACGCGACCATCGGACTGCTTCTGAAAGTCCTGACGTTCCCGCTGACGCTGGTGACGTTTGGCTTGTTCTGGTTGGTGATCAACGCACTCATGCTGAAGCTGGCAGCGGCGTTGGTGCCGGGCTTTAGGGTTCAGGGATTTCTGGCGGCGTTCATCGGGGCGATCCTGCTGAGCGTGGTGAACATGGTGCTGAAGTGGCTGGTGTTTCCCGATCGCGAGAAATAGGCGGTACTTCGTCGCCCGCCCGCTCATCACTTCCCCGTCGATAAGCTTTTCAGATCGTCGGCCAGGCGCCCCAATGATTCGGCGATGTGCTTGCGGGCAGTCTTGGCGAGAATCGCGGGTCAACAGGCTCGGAGATCGTCCACAGCAGGACATTGGATTTGGGATCGACGATGGCCAGGCGAAAGCTGGGGTAGCTCGGAGAAACAGGGAAAAGAGCGATCGTAACCTCAAGAACCAGGTCCGCTTCAGCCGGCGATGAGACCATGTCGAAGCGCGATGTGTTCTTCACATCGGCATAGAACTGGTTGTAGATGCCGTCGGGCCCGCCAACATATTTGGCGATACGTTGGTCACTGTTGCCCGCAGCGTTGGCGATGAACGCCTTTCTTGCATTGAGTATTTGGGACGGCACCGGAGCAACTGGCGGATCGGGTGGCGGCGCGGGCTTTTGCGCAGAGAGGCTGGGAGCGATCAAAACGAAGGTTGCAACTATGGCGGCGCAAAACGACGCGGTGTTCGGTTTCATCGGCTTGTCCCCCTTAACTTATCAAAACCCTGACACGGTGAATACGTAGCGTTAGCTGAAATCGACAGCCTGGGCTATTTCCCTTTTTTCTGTGGCTTGAGCGCCCGCCAGTCGGAGTCTTTCAGCATGCGTCCCAGAGCGGTGAATTCTCCTGCGCCCTGCAAAAATTCGCCGCCGTCCATGCGAATGACTTCGCCGTTGATGTAGCCGGAGCCGTCGCTCACCAGAAATGCGGCCAGGTTCGCAAGTTCTTCGACGGTGCCGAAGCGGTGTTGCGGATTGCGGTCGAGGGCAAGACCTTCCAGATCAGCGCGGGGAAGGACGCGGGAAAATGCTCCCTGCGTGGGGATGGGCCCAGGAGCGATGGCGTTCATGCGAATGCCGCGATCGCCCCACTCGAC
>Ga0075030_100005363_pt1 | contig 11562 bp, 9 predicted proteins | sample LitLauG_LLR_2012_FD_71393 | JGI IMG/M metagenome (GOLD analysis project Ga0075030, IMG submission 71393) | Freshwater sediment microbial communities from Pennsylvania, USA - Little Laurel Run_MetaG_LLR_2012 | ecosystem: Environmental > Aquatic > Freshwater > Creek > Sediment | place: USA...
GTGTGGACACGAAATTCCTGCTTCTTCCCGATGACACTCGATTGCTCGCCGATGGAGCAGATTCAACCCGCGTGGTCCTGCGCGTGACCGATGAATTCGGCTGCGTACGCCCGTTTGCGAGTGAATCCATCAAATTTGAACTGCAGGGCCCGGCACAGCTGATCGGGGACAATCCCTTTTCTCTTGTGGGCGGAACCGGCGCGGTCTGGGTTCGCGCTCAAGAACATTCCGGGAAAGCGATCTTAAGAGCGGTTCATCCGTACCTGGGCGAGCAGCAGGTCGAGATCGACATCGCCGCGGAACCCGACGAGGCGGCATGACGCGTAGTTTTTACTTTACCGCGCAGGCGCCGGTTGCGGGCTGGTCTGCGGCGTGGATGTGCTCGGACTCGAGAAGTTTACTTTAGGCGCCTCGCGTGATCCTTCCGAAGCCTGGAAATAGGCGTCGTTGGGCTTGAATCCGGCCCAGCCGGCAAACAAGCTGTTCGGGAACTGCTGAACGTAGGTGTTGTAATCCTGCAGCGTGTCGTTGTAGCGCTTGCGCTCAACCGCGATGCGGTTCTCGGTGCCCGCTAATTCATCCTGCAAGCGCATAAAGTTCTCGTTCGACTTCAGTTGGGGGTAGTTCTCGACGATCAGTAGAAGTCGCCCTAAAGCCCCGTCCAGTTGCCCGTTGGCGGCGATTTTCTGCTGCGGCGTTCCCGCTGATAGCAGGGCCGAGCGCGCCTTCGCGATGTCGCCGAACACGGTCTGCTCCTGCTTGGCGTATCCCTTGACGGTCTCGACAAGATTCGGGATCAGGTCGGCGCGCCGCTGCAGGACGACGTCCACCTGCGACCATGCCGATTTCACCGCCTCGTTCTTGCTGACCAGGGTGTTCTTGGTGTTCACATACGCTCCAAAACTCACCACTCCGATCAGCCCCACAATCACAACTAAAATGACTACGGCGATCAATGCTTTACCCATACAGGCCTCCTTCGAATCCTATTCTTTGCGTCCTGATGCGTTCTGATCGAGCGCCCGATCAACGACGGTAGTGACCTGTTCGACGTCGGCAAGATACCGAGCGACAAGGTCTTGGATGCCGATCTTTTTGCGGTCAATCTTATGTTCGCGCACGTCCAACACTTGTAGCACAGCCGATGCATCGAAAGCCTTCACAGCCTCTCGCCTTGTGGGTGGGGCTGCGTCCCCGAGTGCGATCCGCGCATGCCGAAACAGCGTGCTGAACGATGGCACCGAGCGTAAGAGCAAATCCCATAGCCGCGACTCATTATCAACAGCCATCAACACATGCTGTCGCAACAGAATCAATTTCTCGCGCAGTTCGTATTCCACCTGCACGCGATGCAGGTCCAGTGGAATTTGTAGGCCGCTGAGAACATCCTCTCCGAACAGCACCCGGTGATGCTGTTGCATATCCAGAAGTTCGATCGTGAACACGTCAGTCGACCGCTCGATTTCCTGACGCGTCATGCAAAGAGGCGGCGGCTGCTTCTGCTTGTCCCACCACTTTGCTACTGGGGCCAGCGACTTCAGGGCTTCGAAAGAGCTGACACGCAAAATGCAAAGCACGTTCAAATTCGAAAGCCCCGGGTGAAAGTCGCCGGCCACCGCCGATCCGAAGAGAACCACGCTCTCAATGTTCGCTCCGCCAGCTTCACGCACGCGCTTCACGAATTCGTCAAGCATCTCCATAGGAATCATGGCATCCTCGCCCCTTACCAACTGCTGCTTGCTCCACCACCGCCGGAACTGCCTCCACCAAATCCGCCGAAGCCGCCCCCACCTCCGAAACCACCACCGCCTCCGCCGCCACCCCAGCTCCCGCCGCCAAATCCGCCGCGTCCGCCAAAAATGTTCGAGAAAATCAGCCAGAACAGGATGCTGCGAAGCGGGGTGAACAGGATGATCAGAAATATGATCACCAGCAGAATTATGCCGCCAAGTGAGCTTCCTGATTCCGGCCGCTCTACCCGTCGCGTCGGGGCGCGTGGCTGCGAGTTGGTGAGTTGCACCCCGGCGTCAGTCGCGATCACGTCGGCCACCCGGCTGGTAACCAGCAGCAACGCCTGGCTGTAATCCCCGGTGCGCATCAACGGGATCGCCTCCCGCTGAAAGCCTCCTACCTTGCCATCAGGAAGGATTGGCTCCAACCCGTAGCCCACCTCAATTCGAGCGCGGTGGTCTTGGATCGCGTAAAGAATTAGAACGCCGTGGTCAGTCTTCTTCGCGCCGATTCCCCACTTCTTGAACAGGTCAGCGGCGTAACTCTCGATGTCGCTGCCGTCGAGTGTATTGACCGTCACGAGCGCGATTTGGGCGTTGGCCTTCTGATCCACCTGCAGGCATATGTCTTCGATTTGGGCCTTGGTCGCAGGGTCCAGAACATGGGCAAAATCGTTGACGTAACCGGTGGGCTGAAGCTGAGAGACAGGTTCCGCCTTGGCTAAAATGCCCGTGACCAAAAGCAAGACAGCCAGGCAGATTCTTGCGCGGGCACTCACACGCAAATTGTACAGGACCGCCCGACCAACTGTGGCGATCCTCCTTTGGTATCAACGGCTTCGCCAAGGCTTCGAATCCCGGCCAGGCAACACGGGGCTTTCACTTTGGTAATTTGCAGTCCGAACGGGTGAGAAGATGATAATAAAGGGCAACGATGGCAGAGTCTAAAACAACCCGCCGCTGGGATCGCTTGCCCGTCGATCTGCCGGTCCGGGTCGTCACGTCAAAAGGCTTTTCGACCACTGTAGTCGAGGGACGTGGCACCGAGATGAGTGAAGGCGGCATGACGCTGTACGCGGGCATTCTGCTCAATCCGGGCGACCTTCTGGAAATTGAATTCGATACCCCCACGCACTCGCGCATGCCCGCTATCGTGCGCTCGAAGAATGGCTTTTGCTTCGGCCTGGAATTCATCACTCCCTTACCATCCTGATTTTTCTGGCTCTACCTTCCCGATAGCATTGGTCCACGATTTGGTCTAGCATCTTAGGCGCACTTGGGGCGCATCTGGGGTGGCCTATGTACTTCGAACAGTTCTATCTGGGATGTCTCGCCCATGCTTCCTACCTGCTGGCGTCGGAAGGGGAAGCGGTCGTGGTCGATCCCCAACGCGATGTGGACTTGTACTTGAAAGCGGCCGCTGAACAGGGCTGTGCGATCCGCCATATCTTCGAAACTCACCTTCACGCCGACTTCGTCTCCGGGCACAGAGAACTCGCGGCACGCACCGGGGCGAAGATCTACATGGGCGCGCAAGCGGGTGCGCAGTTCGCCCACGTGCCGGTCGGTGATCGCTTCGTATTGAAATTCGGCAAAGCTTCGATTCGCGTGCTTGAGACTCCAGGACACACGCCGGAAAGCATCTGCCTGGTGGTTACGGACAAGGAGAAATCGATTTCGCCCTGGGCTGTTCTTACTGGAGACACGTTGTTCATCGGTGATGTTGGACGGCCTGACCTGTCGCCGAAGCACACTCCGGCGCAGCTTGCGGGCATGCTCTACGACAGCCTGCATACCAAGCTGCTGACCCTGCCTGACAATGTGCTGGTCTATCCCGCGCATGGGGCGGGTTCTCTCTGCGGCAAGAACATGCGGGCCGAGCGCTCCTCGACGATCGGGACCGAACGCCTCACGAACTATGCGCTGCAGATCAAGAGCAGGGACGAGTTCATCGCGCAGCTGACGAGCAACCTTCCGGCGCGGCCTGAGTATTTCCTGAAAGATGCCGAGATCAACCGCACGGGCGCGGCAGCGTTGTCGGATCTGCCGGCGTTGCGCGCGATCGAGCCACCTGAATTGGAGCGCATGTTGCGGGATGGTGAGCTCGCACTCGATGTGCGTTCGGGGGATGAGTTCGCTGCGGGGCACGTGCCTGGGTCCATCAATATAGCTTTGTCTGGTCAGTTCGCCTCGTGGGCCGGCACGGTGCTGGGATTGACCGCGCATCCTGTGCTGATCGCGGACAACGATCAGCAATTGGAAGAGGTACGCGTGCGGTTGGCTCGTGTGGGCATGGAGGCACTCGACGGCCACCTTGCCGGAGGAGTTGCCGCGTGGAAACTGGCCGGGCTGCCTGTCGCACAGACCCATCAGATCACGGCAGAAGAGCTGCATTTACGACTGCAAGCACGCGACGTGCAGGTACTCGATGTGCGCCGCCAACCGGAGTGGGATGCAGGTCACATCGAGAACGCCACGTGGTGGCCGCTCGACAACTTCAGAGTGTCGCCTCCGGAGATCGATCGCGACGCGCCGCTAGCGGTGCACTGCAGGAGTGGATACCGCAGCATGATCGCCAGCAGCCTGCTGGAGCGCGCCGGCTTCCATCACGTCGTCAACGTGGCGGGTGGATTTGACGCCTGGCAGCAAGCCAAGCTGCCGATTGTGACTGCTGTCACAGCTTAGGGTCGTCTTTTGGCGTGTGGAAAAGTGTTCCCGAAGGAACTTTTCTTACAGATTTGTACGTACACAATGTCCAAACGGCCAAACCTTATGTATCCAATGCCTTAGATCTGCTCTCCGGGCCGTGGGTTCCGCCCGGAACCCAAATCGGTAAGCGGGTTCCGCAACGATCAAGCTTTGCGCAATCCGAGAATCAGGGCAACCACGCCGCCGCCGACGAGGATGATTCCTACAGCCGGGGGTAGCTTCTCACTATCTTCGGTCTGGATGCTGAACTTGGCATCGCCAACTTTGATGCCATGTTTCTCTGAGTGGGGAAGAGGTACAACAAACGAGAGCACACCCAGAACCAGCAGCAGAACACCCACAATCGGAAGAGCCTTCATCGGGACTCCTTTTCAAGAGCAGCGGACGGCCGCCACTGATCATACAAAAACAAGCTGCACGCAGCGACCGTTTTGAGAGATAAGTTTCCGAAAAGTTGTTATCGTGGGAGGCTGGAGTAGCGGCATAGGAGCGAATACAGATGAAGACCGGCAAACTGGCCAAGACTTTCCGCGTCGAGAGTGGAAAGCATTTTCGCCTGAAGGATTTTGATCCCGCCGACACAGGGCACTGGAAATCGAGGGACCATGCGACCGAGGCTCTAGTCCAGGGCATAGCGCGGACGGCGGAACTGCAGGACAAACTCTACGCGCAGAACAACTGGGCGCTGCTTCTCATCTTTCAGGCCATGGATGCGGCCGGGAAAGACGGCGCCATCAAGCATGTGATGTCGGGAGTGAATCCGCAGGGATGCCAGGTGTATTCCTTCAAGGCGCCATCAGAGCTGGAGTTGCAGCACGATTTTTTGTGGCGCACGACGCGCGACCTGCCGGAGCGCGGGCATATCGGCATCTTCAATCGGTCCTACTACGAGGAAGTACTGGTCGTGCGAGTGCATCCGGAAATTCTGAAGGGCCAGAAGACGCCAGCTTCGCTCGTCGGCAAGAAGATATGGGAGGAGCGGTTCGAGGATATCCGCTGTTTCGAGCGGCATATGGCGAGAAGCGGGACCGTGATCCGCAAGTTCTTTCTGCATGTCTCGAAGAAGGAGCAGAAGAAGCGATTCCTCGAACGGCTGGAAGAGCCAGAGAAGAACTGGAAGTTTTCGGCGAGCGACGTGCGCGAGCGGGCGTGTTGGGAGGTCTATCAGGATGCCTACGAAGACATGATCTGCAATACCGCGACTGAGCATGCACCCTGGTATGTTGTGCCGGCGGATAACAAGTGGTTCACGCGGTTGGTGATCTCGACGGTCATCGTGGACACGCTCGAATCGCTCGGTCTGGAATATCCGAAGGTGGATGATGCGAAACGCAAAGAGCTTGAAGCGGCGAAGAAGGGGTTGTTGAAGGAATAGCATCCCTGGCTTGCTTAGCGCTGACGGGGCCGTGAAGGGCCGCTCTTTCCCGTGACTCAGCTGGATCTGGAATATCCGAAGGTGGGATGCGGCAAACGCAAAGAGCTTGGAGCGGCGAAGAAGGGCCTCCAGCGCGGGAGGACGCTAAGTCAGGAACACGACACGAAATCCAAATTGAAAATTCCGGTATACTCTGCTCGTTTGGCTCCAAATCTGGAGGCCTAATGCGTCACTTACTTCTCCTCCCTATCCTGCTCCTCCCCGGATGGATGTCCTTCGGACAGGCTGTTTCGCCGATTACGCCCGATGCTCGAACCGCCATGCAAGAACTTCGGAAGGAGCCATTTCGCGCCCACATGGCATTCCTGGCAGACGACCTGCTCGAAGGACGTGGAACGAGCAAGCGGGGTCATGAAGTTGCGGCACTGTACGTCGCTGAACAGTTTGAGGTCATGGGGTTGAAACCCGCCGGTCAGAACGGCACGTATTATCAGCGAGTGCCCCTGCGCGAAATTACTGTTGAACCGGAGAAATGCGCCGTCACCCTCACCGAGAACGGCTCCGCGTCGCAACTCAAATGGGGCGACGACTTCATCATGCGCGGAAGCGAGGTAAATCCCGAGGCCTCCCTTGAAGCGCCCGTCGTGTTTGTTGGATATGGCGTGAAGACGCCGGATGGCGGATACGACGACTACGCAGGACTGGATGTGAAAGGTAAGATCGTCGCCTTTCTGTGGGGGGCGCCGCCCTCGCTTCCTTCAGAATTACAGGCGCACCTAAGCGCCAGCCGCGAGAAGTTCCGCAATGCCCGCGATCACGGCGCAGTTGGCTTGATAGTTCTGATGTCACCACAAACCCAGAAGGTCTTGCCTTGGCCGCGCATGGTCATTGGCGCTGGTTTCTCGTCGATGCGCTGGCTGGGCTCGGACGGACTTCCGGGCGATTCATTTCCCGAGATTCGGGAGTCAGCCACTTTTTCCCAAGCTGCTTCCGAAAGACTGTTTCAGCATGCACCCAAATCATGGGCCGAGATTCTGCGAGACGCGGACGCATCCAAGCCGCAGGGGTTTCCGTTACCGGTCACCGCGCGCATAAAGGTAGTTAGCCATCATGAGGCGGTCACCAGCCCGAACGTTCTTGCCGTGCTTCCTGGCTCCGATCCGAAACTTAGCCAGGAATATGTTGTTTACAGTGCCCACGTTGATCACCTGGGAATCGGCAAGCCCATCAATGGCGATTCCATCTACAACGGAGCGGCTGATGACGCTTCCGGTGTCGCGGCGTTGCTGGTAATCGCCAAAGCATTCCGGTCGCTGGAGCCCCCGCCGGCCCGTTCCATCATGTTCATTGGCGTTACGGCAGAGGAAAAAGGACTGCTCGGCTCTGACTATTTCGCGCATTTTCCCACCGTACCAATCCAGAACATCGTGGCGGACATAAACATCGATGGGGCAAGCCTGTTCTACACCTTTAACGACATTGTCCCTCTCGGTGCGACGGATAGCACTCTGGACACAGTGGTACGGCGCAACGCGGCACGCCTCGGATTGAAGGTGAGCCCCGATCCCGCGCCTGATCAGCATTTTTTTGTTCGTGCTGATCAGTACTCTTTTGTGCGCCAGGGTGTGCCTTCGCTTTTCATCTCAGAAGGGGAGGAAGCCCGAGACCCCAAGTTCAATACCAAGAAATTCAACGAGGAATGGGTCGCCACCCGTTACCATGCTCCCTCTGACGATATGAGCCAACCGATGGATCTGGACGCCTCCGTAGAATTCATGCAAGTCGATTTCCTCGTTGGCTACGATATCGCGCAAGATCCACAGCGACCGTTGTGGAAGCCCGGAGACTTCTTCGGCGAGACCTTTGGACGCGGCCAATGAGTGGGTCATGAATGCTTACACACGATTCTGGACGAGTGACGGGAAAACCGGGACGAACTCTGAGGTTAGCGCTTATGGGCAAAAGCCTCCTTGCTTAGTACAGACGCGGCCCTGAAGGGCCGCCCTTCCACTTGACTTACGAGGTCGGGCTTCGCTCGACGGATCCTTCGAATTCGCGCAGGGCCGGCAGCCGAGGGCGGCTGTCGCCACTTTGGAAATCTGTGTCCTCGGAATGTGAGCGGCGGTTGCGCTCTTTGCAGCGAGCCTTCGCCGGATTACCATAGAGAACATTGTTCACAACTTCCCGGGAGATTACCTAACCATGTGCCCACACAGCTTTCGCGGCAGTGCGTTGTCGGCTGCACGTTTGATGCTTGCTCTTTTCCTTACAACTTCTTGCCTCGTTGCTGCGCATGCGCAGACCAAGCCCGAGCGGCAGTCGAAGGCCACCAAGTCCGCGCAACCCGGGCAGAACTCCCCATCTGCGGAGAGCGCGACCGCTTCCCCGAAAACCGGCGACGGCGAGAAGGACGAGTCCAAGCCGGAAGAGAAAGCATTCAAGGGAATGAAGTACCGGCTGGTTGGGCCGTTCCGCGGGGGGCGATCGCTGACAGCCGCAGGCATTCCCGGCGATCCCACAACCTACTACTTTGGCGCGACTGGCGGAGGAGTGTGGAAGTCGACAGACGGCGCCATGACGTGGTCATCAGTCTTCGACAAAGAGGGGACGTCGGCGATTGGAAGCATCGCGGTCGCCAGCTCGAATCACAACGTCGTGTACGTCGGTACGGGCGAAGCTTGCATTCGCGGCAACATCTCGCACGGCGACGGGGTCTACAAGACTCTCGACGGGGGCAAGACCTGGAAGAATGTTGGTTTGCGCGACTCGCGCGCGATCGGGAAGGTCATCATCAATCCGATGAATCCTGACATCGCCTTCGTGGCAGCGCTGGGGCATCCGTTTGGACCGAACACCGAGCGCGGCATTTTCCGCACGACCGACGGCGGGAAGACCTGGGAGAAGGTCCTTTATAAGGATGAAAATACCGGCGGAATTGACGTGGCTTTCGATCCACGCAATCCGAACATTCTGATTGCCGCACTGTGGCAAGCGCGCCGGACATCCTGGAGCATGGCCAGCGGCGGGCCGGGAAGTGGTATCTACCGTTCCAACGACGGTGGGACGACGTGGAAGCATCTGGAGGAGCACGGGCTTCCCAAAGGGCCGTACGGCAAGATCGGCGTGGCCGTAGCCGCGAATTCCGATCGCGTGTACGCGCTGATCGAGGCCCATAACCCTGACGGCGGACTGTATCGGTCTGATGACGGCGGCGAGTCCTGGCAGCTAGTGAACGCGAGTCACAGCCTGTGGCAGCGGCCGTGGTACTACATGCACGTCATCGCCGATCCGCGCGACGAAAACGTGCTGTACATCATGGACGTGGACGCTTACAAATCCACCGACGGCGGACATCTGTTCAACAAGGTTCATGTTCCCCACGGCGACAATCACGGATTGTGGATTGATCCGGCGAACACGAAACGCATGATTGCGTCGAACGATGGAGGAGTCACGGTCACGCTCGATGGCGGAAAGAACTGGACGCCCCAGGACAATCAACCGACAGCGCAGTTCTATCACGTAATTACGGACGGTGTGACACCGTACCGCGTCTACGGCGCGCAGCAAGATTCAGGAACCGTGGCCATTATCAGCCGCAGCGACGAGGGCTCCATCAGCCGCAATGATTGGTATGACGTAGGTGGCGGTGAAGCGGGCTATATCGCACCCTACCCACTTGATCCGAATATTGTTTACGCGGCGGATTATCAGGGAAACATCACGCGCTACGACCGGCACATCGGGCAGGTCAAGTCGATCACCGAGCAGCCCGAACTCTCTGACGCGCATGGCGCTGCGAACCTTGAGCACCGCTTTCAGTGGACCGCTCCGGTCATGATTTCGCCGCATGATCCGGAGACGCTGTATCACGGGGCCGAGGTACTCTTCAAAACGACTGATGGCGGGGTGCATTGGCAGGCGATCAGCCCCGACATGACCCGCAATGACAAGAGCAAGCAGAAAGTGTCAGGCGGCGATATCACGCTCGATGACTCCGGCACGGAGTACTACGACACCATCTTCGCGCTGGCGGAGTCTCCGCTGAAGAAGGGATTGCTGTGGGTGGGCACCGACGACGGCCTGATCCAGCTTACCCAGGACGAAGGCAAAACTTGGACGAACATCACGCCTAAGGACATGCCGGAGTGGAGCCGCATCAGCCAGATTGATGCGTCGTCGTTTGACGCGGGGACGGCGTATGCTGCCGTCGATCGCCATCAGTTCGACGATTTGAAGCCGTACATCTACAAGACCAGCGATTACGGCGAGACCTGGACGAAGCTGGGGAACGGGATTCCGGACTCAACCTTCGTCAGGGTGGTACGGGAGGATCCCGGGAAGAAGGGTTTGCTCTACGCCGGAACAGAAACCGGGATCTTCGTGTCGTTCAACGACGGGGCGAACTGGCGGCCGTTGAAGCTGAATCTGCCGACGACCCCGGTTCACGATCTCGTGATCAAGAATGACGATCTTGTCGTCGCGACGCACGGGCGAGCATTCTGGATTCTGGATGATTTGAGCCCCCTCCGGCAGTACAACGATGAGCTAGCTTCGAAAGATGCGTTTCTGTACAAGCCGTCCACGGCGTACCGCATCCAGGCTGGAGCGGGCGGAGAGCGGCATCCATCGAAGCGGACAGGGCAGAATCCCCCGCCAGGAGCCGTGATCTACTACTTCCTCAAGGAAGCCCCCAAGAAGGACGCGGAAGCGAAGATTGAGATTTTAGATGCTTCGGGCAAGGTCATCCGCAAGTACTCGAGTACCGAGTACGAACCTCTCGAGGAGCCTCTCGATCCCGACGACAAGAGGCCGGAGAAGCAACTGAAGGCGGACGCGGGGCTGAATCGCTTCGTCTGGGATTTGCGGTACGAAGAAGCGCACCGAGTGCCCGGCTATTACCTCTGGGAATACGGAGCCGGCGCGCGGGGACCGGTGGCTGTGCCCGGGCATTATCAGGTACGGCTGTCGGTGGGCGGGCAGAGCCAGACTGCAGACTTCGATTTGAAACTTGATCCGCGAGTAAAAGTCAGCCAGGCGGATCTCGAAGCCCAGTTCAATCTTCTGATTCAAACCCGGGATGAGCTGAGCCGCGTGTACGACGCGGTCAACCAGATTCAGGATGTGCGTGGACAGCTGTCAGGGCTGAAGCGGCGGCTGCCCGAAAATGCCGGCGCGAAGAACATCGTCGCGGCAGCGGACGACCTGGAGAAGAAGCTGGTCGCCGTGCGGGATGACATTGTGAATCTTGATATCAGTGCCAATGAGGATTCCTTGGCATATCCTCCGCAGCTCGATGCGAAGCTGGCGTTTCTGGCGATGGATGCGGGATCGGCCGATTCTGCGCCCACCGAGGCCGCACAGCGTCAACTGGAGAAGCTGAAACGGCAGAGCGGGGAGTTGCTTGCCAAGTGGGAGGACCTGCAACGCCGCGATCTGGCAGCGTTCCAGAAGCTGACGGCGGAAGGCAGTTTATCGACGGTGATGGTGCCACCGGCAGGGAGGACAGCGGAGGAGCCCGTAGCGGCGCATTGATGGGCGTAGGTCTTAGGTCTTAGGTCTTGGGGGTTAGGTGTTAGGCCGGGCTCCAGAATCACTTCCCGGGCCGCTCAAGACCCAACATCAAGACCCTAGTACTGTGACCGTGTGATTGTGTAGTCAAAAGTATGCCGAGCTTTTTTGCGAGTAAAGGCCCATTGAATCGGAACTCGATGGCGATTCATGCGGCGGCTCCAAGCCCGAGTTTCT
>Ga0075030_100005366_pt1 | contig 11558 bp, 11 predicted proteins | sample LitLauG_LLR_2012_FD_71393 | JGI IMG/M metagenome (GOLD analysis project Ga0075030, IMG submission 71393) | Freshwater sediment microbial communities from Pennsylvania, USA - Little Laurel Run_MetaG_LLR_2012 | ecosystem: Environmental > Aquatic > Freshwater > Creek > Sediment | place: USA...
GGAGAGGTGTCGCCCGAACTGCCGGCCTCGGTCCTGCATCGGCACCCCAACGCGCTGGTGATTCTCGAAGCGGCCGCCCGCTTGTCAGGCCCCACCTCCGCTGCTAAGTGAGCGCGCCCCTCAACGCAAAAGGCGGGTTCGATGCCGCATTGGAAAACGCGCGTGGTGCTGTGCGCCGCTCTCGGCGCCCTGGCCGGTTGCAGCAAGAAGTCGACGCCACCCCCCGCGGACGCGGGCATCTGGTCGGTGCAAGCTCCCTTTGCTGCCCCCAGCGACCGCCTGGCCGGAACGAATCTGGTGGCGTGCCCGGTGCTCAACGCCAGCCGCTGCACCGCCGGCAAGCTTCAGCAGTGCGTCATCACCGACACTGCTTCCGGCACCGCCGCCGCCAACCCGGATCCGCTCTTGACCCGCGTGCTCACGTTCGAGCGCTGGTACGATCTGTACCACAGCCCCGACGGCCAGACGGCGGAGCGGTGGCTCAACCAGACCTTCGACGCCGGCACGCCTGAGACCCAGTGGGGTTCCCCCGCCGCGTTCGCCCGCTACAGCGGCCTGGCGGACACCGCCATATGGAGCGGCGTGTCGCTGAATGCGTACTTGATGCGGTACCTCGTCACCGGCTCCACGCCCGACTATCAGCGGGTGGAGAACAAGGTCCGAACGCTGGTCACGCTGTTTGACGTCACCGGCATCCCCGGGTACCTCGCGCGCTACCACTTCATCCGTCTGCCGGGCGCGCCGCCGATCGACAAGCACATCACCGACTACCAGGTGGGCGACACCGATCCGCCGACCGCCCAGTACCACGCCATTGCCAACCCCGCTTCGGTCCCCGGCCTGCCCCCCGACTACCTCACCGGCGTCACCGACGCGGACGGCGGCACTTGGACGGGGACGCCGATGTGGTGCGGCTTTCCGTCGATCGATCAGTACAGCGGGCTCACCGTGTCGCTGCCGGCCGCTTACAGCCTGATCAAAGACACCGCCCTGCAACAGAAGATTGCCTACCACCTCACCTGCTACTTGAAGCGGCTCCAGCGGCTGGAGATTCACCACGTGCAGTCGTCGCCCGACGCGGTGAACTTGATGAAGAGCCTGTTGGGCGCGGACAGCTCGCTCACCACGCTCGACACCTTGGTGGTGTACTACCTGCCCCAGTACAACTCGAAGAGCGCTGCGACCTTTGACATGACCTGCCCGGCGAGCATCACCCTCACCGCCGGCCGAGTGCTCGACGCGACGTCCACCACCTTCGAGAACGACGTCTTCAACCTGGTGGCGGACCTCTCCTCCGGCGTGGGTTCCGAGCGCGCCACCGGCATCGACCACTACTACGTCCCCAACTTGCGCGGCGCGGACGCCATTCACCTCATGAACCTGGCGGCGATGGGCTACTACTTCACCGGCGACCCCCAGTATCAGCAGTTCATGGACAACGAGCTGATCGCCAACCTCCATGCGCCGGACGTGGCCCCCACCTTGAATGTCGGCAAGCCGAACAAGTGGTGCCGCAAGTTCTACGACTCGCACATCTCGGTGCCGCCGCTGTGGGCGTTCACCAACCTGCTGGCTCCGTCCCCGCTGCGCAGCCAGATGGAGTCGGTGCTGTGGACCGATGGGTGGCTGGGCGACGGCCTGCCGCTCGACAACGCCAAGCTGGGCTTGATGGCCGCATCGCACGCCCCGGCGGGCTCGGACGCCGGCAGCGCAGTGTCGATGGCGATGCGCGAACTGAACCACCTGGGCGGCAACGGGGGCGTGTTGCTCGACCCGCGGCGAACCTACACTTTGCCGTACGAGTCGCTGATCGACGCCGGTGTCGTGCCGGAGTGCCCCACCGAAGCCGAGCGCACCTCCTGTGAGTCCGGCCCTACCATCTTCGGCATTCAGCTTCAGGGGGCGAAAATCACTTCCGCCTGCACCGGCGCCCCGAACGAATGCGCCATGGACGGCGGCGTCTGTGCCCCGGCCATGGCGGCCGCCGCGCTGCCCATCGAGCTGCGGGTGTGGGAAGACTTCGAGTGGCAGCGCAACCCGTACACCATGGGCGTGAGTTACAGCCCGCAAGCGCAGGATCAGTCGCCGGGGTTGGACCTGACCGAGGAGTACTGGCTCGCGCGCTACTACGGGCTCACCACCTCGGGCGCCGGGCAGACGCTCACCTGGCAGACGACGACCACCACCTGCCCCTAAGGGCGGCGAGTGCCAACAGCGCCGCGAGCGCCGCCGCGCTCACCCCAAGGCCCGCTCGGCTCCAAGGGCTCATGGCGAAATCCAGGGTGAGCTGGTGCGTCCCTGGGGGAATGCGAATGCCTCGCCCCAGCACGTTGGCGGGGTAAACCTGCGCGGGCGCGCCGTCGACCGTCGCGCGCCACCCGGCGTAGAAGCCGTCGGCGAGGATAGCGACCGCGTCGGCGTCCGCGACCGCGCTCAGCTCCACGTGCTCGGCGGCGTAGGCGGTCACCGTCACGCTGCCATGCGCCAGAGTCGCCCCGGCGGGCGGACCGCCCTCCACCACCGCCACCTTGCCTGCCAGCACGTCCGGGTCCCGGATGCCGGCCACGGCCTCCTCCAGGTTCTGCACCACCCGCGGGGAAGCCAGGTACGCACGGGGGAGCGCTGCGCTCAAGCGCAGGAGCGAAACGCCAAGCTCGTCGAACGCCTGAACCGGCTCGGCGTCCGGACCCAAGGAGGCCGGCAGGGTCCCCTGCTCCACCACCAGGTAGGGCGCGTTGAAGAGCCTGAACAAGTCGCCGATGGGCGTTGTTCTGGAAACGCGATTGAGCCGTTCGGTGAGGACGGGAAGGTGGCGGCCGAAGGTCTCAATGCCGGCGGTCGAGCCGTGGTCTGGGTAGAGGACCTGGGCGCGAAACACCGCCAGACGGGCAAAGTCCGAAGGGTTCTCCCAAAGTTCAGGGCGAAACTTGGGAATGGATCGCAGCTCGGTGCCGATGCCAGTGCGATAGCGACCCAAGCTCGCGCCCGCGTGGGTTGCCAGGCTGACGGCCACGGGAGACGGCACCTCGGCCAGCGCTTGAGGCGCGGTGCACTGGGCCGCGGTGCCGCGGTTCGCCCACCCACTGCCGCCCAGCGCCACCAGCGGCACCAGGAAGAGCGCGCTCGGGCGCAAGCTCCGGCCGCCGGCAGCCCAAAGGGCGGCCCCCAGCGCCGCGGCGCCGCCCAGGCCCCAGGCCAGCCGCCCCAGGTAAAGGCGCCAGGCGTCGTCCGCGGATCGCGCCAGCGAGGCCGCTGACGCGGCAACCGCGAGCGCCAGACACACCCCAACCGCGATGGCGAGGGCTCGGCGCACCTGGGGCGGAGGTTCTCGCAAGGCGCGCCCGAGCCCGCGGGCCGCCAGGAGGCAGAGCGGTAGGCAGGCGATGACGGTCCACTTCTCCGGAAAGCGAAAGGACGACCAAAGGGGAATCGCCGCGAAGCCGACGCGGTAAAGGCCGCCGTAGACGCCGGTGGCCACCCACACGCCCAAGGTGCCCGCTGCCGCCAGGCCCCAGTCGAGGCGCGCACGCCGCGGTGTGGTGCCTGCCAGCGCGGCGATGCAACCCCACAGGGGCAACGCGCCCACGGTCACCGTCGTGTTCCACAGCGACTCGGTCCCGAGCAACTGCTCCCGGACGGCGTTGAGCTGCGCGCTGCCCGGATGCCACTGGACCAAGTCGCCCAGGAAAAGTTCGGGCAGTCGAAGCGGATGAAGCGACCACTGCGTCGCTTCCTGCCAGGACAAACCGGCGCCGCGGGCGGTGGACCCCAGCGCCTCCAAGGACGGCCCAAGCTGCGCCGCGGACAACAAGAGCGCCCCGACGCCGGTGCTCACCAGGACCGCCAGGCGGGTCCGGAGCGTCGCTGTCTCGGAAGGGATGACCCAAATCAGCCCGAGCAGCAAGCACCCCGCCATGTAGGCGCTTTGGATGTCGCCCGCGAGCACCATTTCCGCCATGCCGAGCGCGCCCGCCGCCGCGCCCGCCAGCCGGTGGCCCTGCAGCGCCAGCGCGGCTCCCCAGAGCACCACCGGAAGCATGGCGGCGCCGGTTTGATACTGGGGGTTGCTGATCATGCTGATCATCCCGCCGCAGAACGCGTAGGCCACCGCCCCGGCGGCCGCCGCCCAGCCGGCACAGCCCAGGCGCCGGCACAGCGCGTAGGTTGCGGCGAAGGCGGCGGCGATCAGCCCAAGGCTGTAGACCTTGAACATTTGAAGCACGCCCAGCGGCAACAGGGCCCAGTAGAGCGGGTTGTAGATTCCCCCGACGGTGCTGCCGGCCAACGGCGCTCCGAGGCCGTCGTAGGGGAACCAGAGCGGCCATTGGTGGAGCAAAGCCCGCTCCTTGACGTACTCCCACATCGGGACGAGCACGTCCGCCTGGTCGCGGCAGAAAAAGACGCGGTCGCCCAGCACCGCGCTGGGGAAGAAGAGCAAAAGGCCCACGGCGAGCACCAACGCCGCCAGGGCTTTGTCGGAGCGCGTACCCAAGGGCCCGCACCATAGGTCGCCTTGACTTCCCCGGGCGGGTCTTCGTAGGGTGCGCGGCTTTCAAAGCCTCTTTCAGGAGCTTTTCAAGCATGGCTCGCGTCACCGTCGAAGACTGCCTCCCGCTGGTGGACAACCGCTTCGCCCTCGTCCTGCTCGCCGCCAAGCGCGCGCGGCAACTGATGGCGGGCGCTCGGCCGATCATGGAGATCTCCAAGAACAAGCCGCCCGTGCTGTCCCTGCGCGAAATCGCGACCGGGAAGGTGAAGTTCGATCGGGACGTTCGGGAAGCGCTTTCCGGCAAGTTCGACGCGCCGAAAGCGGCTGCTGCGCAGTAGCGAATGCTCGAATCCAGCACGCTCTCCGCCGAAGAGATCGTCCGGCTGTGTAAGCAGCACACGATCTTCGAGTGGTCTGCGCAGGCGGCACTCCAGCCGCTCACCATGGCCAAGGCCAAGGGCATCTTCTTCTGGGATGCCCACGGCAAGCGGTTCTTCGACTTCAACAGCCAGCTGATGAGCGTCAACATCGGCCACGGCGACACCCGGGTGATTGAAGCGATCAAGGAGCAGGCGGAGCGCCTCACCTACGCCAGCCCCTACATGGCCACCGATGTTCGGGCCAAGCTGGGGCAGAAGCTGGCGGAGCTGGCGCCAGGGGATTTGAACAAGGCCTTCTTCACCTTGGGCGGGTCGGAGTCCAACGAGAACGCGATCAAGATTGCTCGGCACTTCACCGGGCGGCACAAGATCATCGCCCGCTACCGCAGCTACCACGGCGGCACCGCGGGCTCGGCCACGCTCACCGGCGATCCGCGGCGCTTCGGCGCGGAACCGGGCATCCCCGGCGTCTGCCGCGTGCTCGACCCCTACCCCTACCGCTGCGGCTTCTGCTCGGACAAGCCGGGCTGCACCTTGATGTGCTTGGAGCACGTGAAGCAGGTGGTGGACTTCGAAGGGCCGCAGAACATCGCCGGCATCCTGATGGAGACCGTCACCGGCACCAACGGCCTGATCATCCCGCCCGACGGCTACCTGCAGGGCCTGCGGGAGTTGTGCGATCGCCACGGCATCCTGCTCATCCTGGATGAAGTGATGAGCGGCTTTGGCCGCACCGGCAAGTGGTTCGCCTGCAACCACTGGAACGTGGTGCCGGACTTGATGACGATCGCCAAGGGTCTGACCTCGTCCTACTTGCCCTTGGGCGCGGTGATGATGCGCGACAAGATCGCCGCCCACTTCGACAAGAACGTCTTCTACGGCGGGCTGACCTACAACTCGCACCCCATGTCCTGCGCGGCGGCGCTGGCCACCTTGTCCGTGTACGAAGAGGACAAGCTGATCGACAACGCGGAGCGCCAGGGCAAGGTGCTGGCGCGCGAGCTCCAGCGGCTGAAGGAGCGTCACCCTTCGGTCGGCGACGTCCGCGCGATCGGCCTGTTCTCGATCGTGGAATTGGTGAAGGACCGCAAGACGCGCGAACCCCTGGCCCCCTTCAACGCCAAGCCCGAGCAGATGGCGACGATGAACACCTTGAACGCCTTCTTCCGCGAGAACGGCCTCTACACCTTGGTGCGCTGGAACAACTTCTTCGTGAATCCACCCTTGTGCATCACCGAAGAGCAGCTGCTCGAAGGCCTGGCGATCATCGACCGCGGGCTGCAGATCGCCGACGACGCGGTCAAGAACTAGGCAGCGGCGCCTTTCATCCGGCAGTGCAGATCGCCACCGCGCTGCAGGAACCGGCGTCGCTCATCCCGCACTGCCAGGCGTCCACGGGTCCGGCGTCGGTCAAAGTGAATGGGTTGGCGAGCGCCGCCTGCAGCGGCAGGGTGCAAGCGCACCCCCCGGTGATGATGTACGGGAAATCAGCGGGGCATGCGGCCGTGCAGTAGACGTTGTTGAAGCACGTCTGAAGCACGAATCTTCGACCGTGGTTCACCGCCAGGCCGTTGACCGCGAGCAGGGCGCCTGCGTCCGTCGGACCATTAATCGAGACCGGGCCGTTGAACGTCACCGGTCCGTTGAACACGCCGGTAAAAGGCGTCCCGGGAGCACCTGCGTCGCCGGCGGGGCCAGCAGGTCCAGCGTTGCCCGCGGGCCCGGCAGGCCCGGTGGGACCTTGCGGGCCGGTGGGTCCGCCTTGAGGACAACCCCACAACAGCACCGCCGCAGTCAGCGCGAGCCCGCACGCAAGTCCGCCGTTCGATCGTTTCAGAGTGGCCCTCCCGCCATGGGCTGCACGGTACTTGATGGAGCCATACCTGGAAAGGACTACGCCCGAGCCAGCTTCCCCGGGGCCACCACCGAATAAATGAGCGCAATGCGCCCCTGGGCATTGAGGACGACGCCGGTCACGCTCCGGGGCGCATCCTTGGGTTGGTGAGGCGGGTGCTCCGCGTCCAAGGCCCAACGGCCGTTGACCTGCACCCACGTCATCTGGGTGGGCATCCCGCGCAACTGGAGCAGGCGCGTATAGAGCGTCTGCACCCGGTCCGCCCCCACCACCGGCACCCGCGCGGCGGAATAGACGCCGCCGCCGTCGCTCAGCGCCTTGGCGTCGTCAGCCAAAAGCGAGCGCGCGGTCTGGGCGTCTCCGGTGGCCAGCGCCGCAAAGAATTGCTCCAGGACCTCCCGGTGGCGCAGCCGCCAGGCCGGGTCGAGCGGGTGGCGCTGGGCGTCGGCCTCCGCGAGGAGCCCCCGCGCCCGGTGGTGCAACTGACGCACGTTGGCCGCGCTCAACTCCAAGCAAGCGGCGGCCTCTTCGGCCGTCCAATCGAACACGTCGCACAACACCACCACCGCGCGCTGCTCGGGCGAAAGCACCTCCAGCGCCAAGAGGAACGCCACCGTGGCGCTTTCCAGCACGTCGTATCGCGCGGCGGGCGGCGTGGGCACGACCAGGGCCTCGTCTTCCACCGGCGAGGGCAACCAGGGCCCCACATAGCCGTGCGCGCGGCGGGCGCGGAGTCGGTCGATGCAAAGGCGGGTCGCGACCTTGAAAAGCCAGGGCCCCAATGGCTGTTCGGCGCTCGCCGGGGGGCGCGATTCCAAGGCGCGCACGAAGGTGTCTTGCAGCACCTCGTCGGCGTCGGCGGCGCAGCCGGTCATCCGGTAGCAAAGCGCCCAGAGGGCGCGGGCGTGCGTCTGGTGCGCCAGCGCCAAGGCGTCGCTCACGCGGACCTCGCCGAAGCGCCCCTGCCCAACGCCGTCACCGCGCGCGCACCGGCATCCAGCGCGGCGTCCAGCAGGAATCGCCGCGAGGCCACCGTCGAGACGAGGTACAGCGGCGAGGGCAAACTCACCGGCTGTTCGCGGGCCACGTCATCCATCACGGTCAGGCAGGGCAAATAGCGGGCCTCGCGCACGCCCTCGCGCCACCCCGGCTGTACGCGGTCGACGAAGGATTCCAAGCGGGCGCGCGCCTCGGCCGGATCGCCAGGGGGCCCCGGCGGCAGGTACAGCGCGGCGTGAAAGAAAGCGGGCGCGGCGTGCCCGCGGGGGCTGTGCACCGAGAAGTAGGTGGGCTCGTTCAACCCCAGGGCCAATCGCCGCTCGGGTCGGGGCAGCGCCTCGAGGACCACGTCCAGACAGGCGGCCCTCACCGGCACCGCGCCTTGGGCTCGCTCGCGCACGGCCGGCGCATCGACGACTTGGGCCGCGGCATGCAGCGGCAGCGCCACCACCACTGCGGCCGCGGTCAACACCTCGCCTTGGGCAAGGTGCACCTCGCCGTGGGAGATCACGCGCTCAACCGCCGCGGTTCGGATGTCCAGGCGCGGCCGGAGTGCGTCCACCAGGGTCTGCCAGCCACCCCGCAGGTAGCGCACCCCGCCGCCCGGGGCGAACGCGAACGCCATTTGCTCCAACGCGAGCGCGGCCGACAGCTGGCCAGGGGCGTTGGTGTAGGTCGACACGCGCGCCAAGGTCTCCAGCACGCTGCGCACGCGCGGCGAAGAAAATCGCGCCAGCCAGTCGGCCAAGCTCTTCCCCTGAGCCGCCGAGTCGCCTGCGGTCGCGCGGCGAAGGCCTCTCGCCAGCTCGAAGCGCTCCCCCACCGTCAACCACGAGGCCTTGGCCAGGCCCCACAGCGACGTGGGCATTGGCTCCAGAGCGTCGCCGAGCTGAAAGAAGCCGTCCTCGGGTTTCGGAACAAAGCCCTCCAGCGGCACGCCCAAGTCCTCCAACATCGCCTGCGCCGGTCCACCCAAGTAGAGCGCGTGAGGCCCCAGATTCACCGGCTGGCCTGCCACCGCCGGGCTGCGAGCCATGCCCCCGGGGGCATGGGCGCGCTCCAGCACCAGGACTTTGCGGCCTGCTGCCTGCAAGGCGGCCGCCGTCGCCAACCCGGCGAGCCCTGCGCCGACCACCACCACGTCGTGTCGAGCGTTCATGCCTATTCCACGAAACAGCCGTCCCGGGTGTGACAGCCGCCCCGCTACACCATCCGCGGCGGGAACGACGCCTTGCCGGACGCCAAGGCCTGCTCAAACCCCAACAGCGACTCACGCCTCGCGCTCGCGAGCTCCACCGGCCGCAGGGTGGTCGGGTCCACGCACACCTGGGTGGATTCGCCGGCGGCGACGCGGTGGCCGTCCGCCAGGCGGCTGATCACGAACTCGTGGTCGAAGGCGTGCGTGCCCACCCGCGACACCCGGGTGGCGACGCGCAGGCGCGCATCGACTCGCGACGGTTCCAGCCAATTCACCGTGCTGGAGGCGAGGGTGTAGGTTTCTCGACCGTCGAAAAGCTGGTCCTGCACCCGGGCATCGTCGATCGACGCGCCCAGTTGCCAGGCGCGAAGCGCGCGGAAGTACTCCACCCGCGCCACTTCGAACCAACTCAAGTACGCCCCGTTGTAGGCAATGCCCACCGCGTCGGTGTCCGCCCAGCGGACGCGCACGTCCACCGCGAAGCGGCACAGCGCAGAATCCACGGAGAGCTTCATGAGGCCTGACTCAAATGGGCCATCGCCTTCGCCGCCATGTCCTGCTCCCCTTTGTAGGCCAGTTGCCGCTGAGCGTCGGCCAGCGGAATCCAGCGGGCCTCGTCGACCTCGACCCGCATTTCCGGCGCCAGCGCATTGATCTCGCCCCCGACATAGCGGAGCAAGAAGAACGTCACCTGCTTGAACACGCGCTTGCCCTTCCACTGGTAGGCGTAGCGGATGTCTCCCAGCGGCGCTTCGGTTCGGGTGTCCAACCCGGTCTCTTCCTTCACTTCGCGCAGCGCCGCCTGCTCCGCGGTCTCGCCGGGGTTGAGGTGACCTTTGGGCAGCGCCCACAACCGCCGGCCCTGGGGGCAGATGACCGCCATCTCCAGAACCCCGTCGTGCTCACGCACCACCACCCCACCCGCCGACGTCTCAGTCGTCGCCATGGCCTCGGGGCTCCCACAAGGGGATGCCGCCCTCGGTCCGGCTCAGCTCCCAGGCCGCGAGGACGTCGACGATGTCCTTCACCTGGGCTGGAGAGAATTGGACCTTGCGCTTCTTGGTGTAGTCCTGGACGAAGCCCTGAAGCACATGCGCCATGAAGTAGTTGGCAATGGCGATGTCGCTGTGGTCGACGTACTCCTCGAAGCGCACCGCGAAGCCACCCGCTTCTTTGCCCCGGGCGTCGCGGGTCTCTACTCGAATGATGCGGCCGCGCGCGCGGACGTCCCGGTTCTCCGGCGGCAGGGTGAGCTGCACGTCCACCGCTTGCCCCAACTTCAAGAAGAACGTGCTCTCGAAGAACATCCCGCCCACGCTGATGTCGCGGGTGTTGAGCGTCGCCTCAAACTGTTTGACCGCCCCCGTGCCGACCGAGAGTCGCGCCTTGAGCCGAACGGCGGCTCGAGCGTAGTTGCGGCCATTGCCTTGAGCTTTCACCTTGGGGCGCAAGCCTACACTAAGGCTCCTCCACGGTGTGGGCCGACCAGCCGCCGTCCGCCCGGGCCACCTGCCCCGCCACCGCGCCGCACATCGAGCCCACGTCGCGAGGCTCACCCTGGAGCGACCCGGCGCTCAGCACCGCCGGTTTGACGACGAAGGCAAAGCCCCCGTCCGCGGGCAAAAGCTGCAGCCACAAACCCCGCTCGCGGGTGGAATGGCCGCGCACGTTGACGGCGACGAATTGCTCGTCCGCGCAGGAAGGGATGGCGTCGCGCCCGAACAACGGCTCCCAGGCCCCGCCGCAGCGAAGGCTCACGTCCACGTTCACCGGCCAGCGGCCGCACTCGGTGGCGTACCATTCCAGCTCGCGCCCTTTGGGGCCGTCCAAGTGCAGAACCGCCCGTGCCAACTCGCACCGCTCCGCCGGCGAAGCTTCGGCCATGGCGCACCGCGCAGAGCTTGCGTCGGGCGCTACCTTGGCGTTCGCGCACGAGGCCATGGCCCAGCCACACACCGACAAAGCGCCCCACCGAAGAAGTGTCATGCGGCTTAGAGGTTACGCTAGGTGTGGAGTCGCGGGCGAAAGGGGTCATTCCGATGGTCCCGTGGAGCCGACCTTCGCGGATGGAGTCGGTCGCCAGGTTGCCGTTGGCCACCCAAAACTGCCCACCCCAGCGCCACCGCCGCGCACGCGTACACGAGGCCGGACCCCTGCCGATGAGAGGACTCCATCTTGGGGCACGTTCTCCACGGTTCCCCGGCCTGGCGCAAGCAAGGAAGTCAGGGGTGCCCTCCCCGTCCGTGGGAATAGTGGTACCACTGTTCCCACGTCGCACCGGCGGGGGTCCTGCCCGGGTTGGCTAGGCGGCGCGGGCGAAGTACTGAAGCTTCGCTTGCGCGCCCAGCCGGTAGCTTCGGCGCAACTCCGCCAGAAACGGCTCCAGCCGCCGCTCGGCCACCTGCCGCAACAGGCGCGAGCAGTAGCGCTTGGCGACGCGGTTGGCTTCGGCATACCGCCAGGCCTCGGCCACGGAGAGACCCGAACGGAAGGACACGCGGTCGAACAGCCGGGTGAGCAATTCCCTCGCCCACCGCTCGCCGTCCGCCCACCGGGCCAAGACGCAGATGGCGAACTTGTCCACCTCGGCTTGGGTCTCCAATTCCAGCAGCGACACCCGGCGGGTCTGAGCGGCCA
>Ga0075030_100005368_pt1 | contig 11556 bp, 8 predicted proteins | sample LitLauG_LLR_2012_FD_71393 | JGI IMG/M metagenome (GOLD analysis project Ga0075030, IMG submission 71393) | Freshwater sediment microbial communities from Pennsylvania, USA - Little Laurel Run_MetaG_LLR_2012 | ecosystem: Environmental > Aquatic > Freshwater > Creek > Sediment | place: USA...
CCATCATGCCCATCTCGAGCGCTCCCTATCTAGAAACGTTGCAGCTTCGATTCGATCGAAGCCGGCCTTCGAAAACCCGGAGGATCGGCTGCGAGGGGGCTTGGCTGGCCCCCTCGCGCACCCCCAGCCAATGTTCACGTGTCGCCGTGGTGCTTGCCTGTTCCTGAAGTTTGGTCAAGGGCGGGCCCCTTTTTTTCCAGGCCGGCCATGCAGGGAGTTACCAGTTCTTAAGCTTGGCGCGAAGGCGTGCGACGGCCTGGCTGTGCAACTGGCAGACGCGCGATTCGGTCACGCCCATGACGGCCCCGATCTCACGCAGGTTGAGGTCCTGCTCGTAGTACATGCTCATCAGCTGCTTTTCGCGTTCCGGCAACTCGTCGATGGCGGCGACCAGGGCGCCGCGGAAGCGCTTGTCGCGCAGGACGTCGGACGGATCGCCACCCTCGTCGGCGACGTGCCGCTCCAGGTAATCGTCGTTGTCGTCGCCGCCGCCCAGGTCGTCGAAATACAGCAGCTGGGCGCCGCGTGCTTCGTTCAGCATTTCCTGGTAGTCGCCGACGGCGAGCCCCATTTCCTGCGCGATCTCAGCCTCGACCGGCGCGCGCTTCAGCCGCTGCTCGAGCCGATGTATCGCATTTTCGATGTCGCGCTGGCTCTTGCGCGCCGAACGCGGCAGCCAGTCGCCGGCGCGCAGCTCGTCGAGCATGGCGCCGCGGATGCGGCTGGCGGCGTAGACCTCGAACTGGGTGCCCTGCGACTCTTCGAAGCGCTGCATGGCGTCCATCAGGCCCATCATGCCCGCCTGGATCATGTCGTCGAGCTCGACGTTCGCCGGCAGCTTCGCGATCATCTGGTGGGCGATGCGCCGCACCAGCGGAGCGTACTGCTTCGCGTAATCCTGCCGCCGCTCGATCGATCCGCGCGCGTTGTAAACGAAAGCGTCGTTCTTCAAAACACCCTCTCCACGAGTCGAGGCAGATCCTGCCCGGCGGGCCCGTCGGCCAGCTCGCCCGGCGGCTCTGCCAGCGGCTTGGCGGCCAGCAAGGTGGCCCCGAAGTGGCGCCGCGCGATCGCAGCCATGGCAGCCAACAGCCTACCGGCGGTGGCCTCGCCCATACCCAGAAAAAGAAGGTGAAAAGTACCGATCTCTAGGTCGCTCACGGCCTGACGAATCGTGGTCAGGACGGCGGTTCCGGCGTCGGCGCTGCCGTATACCGGGATGACGGCCTCGCGTGCGCCGCGCAGCGGCGCACAGCGTCGCACCCACGGGATGCGCGCCGCGGGCAGCACCAGGACAACCTCCTTCATGCCCACCGCCACGGACTGCATGGCCTCGCCGACCCGTTCGCCGTGCTGCGGATCGCTCACCGCCATGTCCAGCGCGCGGGCCGCCGGCAGGACCCACAGCGATCCGCCGGCTCCGGCGCAGGCCTCGCCGATGTTGCAGTCGCCGGCCAGCGCATGTTCCAGGTCGTAGCGCAGGCGCAGGCCCAGCGCGGCCGCGATCTGCGTGCGCGAGGCGTCCACGACCAGCGTCGCACCGCGCCGCAGCGCGAGCAGGCGCGCGCGTGCCGCAAGGGCCTCGGCGGTATTGCCGGTGCGCAATGGCGGCTGCAGGACCAGCGTCCAGTGCGCCGGCAGGCGATCGAAGATGCGCCGCAGGCCGCTGGCCTGGTCCCCTTCGGCGGCGCTGGGCAGGACCGGATGGCTGGTGTCAGACAAGGGCCACCCCCGTGCTGGTCAGGTTCTGGATCTCGGTGCTGTCCAGGGCAAAGGCGGCACCAAAGGGCTTGAGCGCGAGATGCGCCAGCAGTCCGGCGTTCCCCGGATGCCAGTCCTCCGGCACGCGCTGGCCGTTGGTCAGACCCAGCAGCGGCAGCTGGTAGCGGATCAGCGCATCGAGGCCGCCGCCGATACGCGCCGCCTCGTCCATCTTGGTCAGGATGGCGCCGTGCGCACCGGATACGCGCCAGGCCCTTGCCACCTCGTCGAGCGTCTCGGCATGCGAGGCGGCGTTGATCAGCAGCACCCGCGGCACCTCCTGCGCGCCGAAGCGCGCCTCGGCCAGCATGGCCAGCATCTCGCCCAGGCGCTGGTCGCGCTGCGACATGCCGCAGGTATCGATCAGCACCTTGCGCTTGCCGTGCATCGCGGCGAGCAGGTCGCGCAGGCTGGCGCCGTCATGCGCCACCTGCACCGGCACGCCGAGGATGCGGCCGTAGCCGCGCAGCTGCTCATGCGCGCCCATGCGGTAGGAATCGAGCGTGATCAGCCCGAGCGCCGCGGCACCGTGGCGCACGACGAAGCGGGCGGCCAGCTTGGCCGCCGTGGTGGTCTTGCCGACCCCGGTCGGACCGACCAGGGCCACCGCTCCGGGCTGCTCGAGCACGCTGCGCGCCTCGCCCGGGCAATGGATCTGCTGGGCCAGGTTGTTCTGCAGCCAGCCGTCGACCTGGCGCGGATCCAGATCGGGCGCAACGCCATCGGCAATGCGGCGGGCCAGCTCGGGCGAGAACCCCGACATCAACAGGCGGGTCATCGCCTGGCGGCGCAGCAGCGGCGCGGGCGCTGCCGCGGCCGCGGCCGCGGGGGCGGCTGCGGCGCGGCTCGCGGTGGGGACCGCGGTACCGACGGCGGAACCGTCCGCCTGGCCGTTCGGCGAGGCGATCGCGGGGCTGACCGCGGGGCCGACCGCAGCGCTGACGACGGGGCTGATCGCGGGACTGACTGCAGAGCTGACGACGGGACTGACCGCGGCGCTGACCGCGGGGCCAACTGTGGGGCCGATCGCGGGCGATGCGGCCAGCGGCGCGACGGCCGGCGCCGCGGCCGCGGCCAGGGCCGGCGTGATCTGCTTTTCGAGATTCGAGATGCGGTCGGTCAAGGCGGCGCGCAAGGCCTGGAGTTCGGCCAGGACGTCGGCATCGAGCGCCAGCGGCAGTACGGGCGGCGATGGCTCGGCCGTCAGGGGCCCGGCTGCGAACTGCTCGGCCGACAGCGCCGCGGACTGCGCCGCGGTCTGTGCTGCAGTCTGCGCTGCGGCCTGTGCGGCGGTCGTTGCTGCGGTCTGCGCTGCGGTCTGCGCTGCGGTCTGCGCCACCAACGGCGCCGCCGACGGCGCGGCGCTCCGTCGCACGTCGGGCGCTGCGGCCGTCGCGACCGGCGCCGCGCTGGCGGCGGCCAACCTGCCGGATGCGGCCGCAAGCGGCGCGTCGATCGCGGCGGCGCGCGGGTCGGGCTTGGCCGCCGCGGCGGGCACCGTGCCACCGAGCGGTCGCGTCGGCAACCACTCCCGCCGGCGATCGGCCGCTCCGCTCAGCGATGCCGCGCGGGCCCAGCCTTCGGTGAGGTCGGGGTCGGCCGGCGGCAGCGGTCGGAGCGGCGCGGGCCGCCGGGCAACGGGTGTCTCCTCGAGGCGCGACGGACGCCGCCGGAACACGGCCGGTGCCGGCTCGGGCGCCGCGGCGCCCGCGCGACGCGGCGCCGGCGCCGATTCGAGCGGTGCATCGCCGTCGGCCACCGCGCGGTACAGCGCCAGGACATCCTCGCGCGGCGCCGCAGCCGGCCCCTGGCGGCGGATGAATTCCTGGAACGATACGGCGCCGGTGGCTGGCGCCGCGCCGCGTGCCTCGACCGGCCCGCCGATCGGCGCCGGCTCGCGCCGCCGCGCTGGTGCCCGGGCCGGCTGGAAATCGTTGACCAGCGCCCGCACCTCGCCAGGAGCCGCGGCGATGATCTCGACCCGCCCGGTGCTGCCGGAACTGCGGTTCGAGAGGATGACCGCGTCGGGGCCCAGCTCCTTGCGGATCCGTTCCATCGCCTCGCGCGCGCTCGGTGCTACGTATCGTCGAAATCCCATGGCTGACTCCTTGCCAGAATCTGGTTTTGCCGCATCGTCCCGCTATCGTCCCCGCCGGCCGCTGCCGGCCCGCCGCGCGCCGTTCAGCCCGCGGCGATCGCCGTATTCGCTCCCAGCACGTTGCTGACCCGGATCGCGCTCGTCTCCGGCACTTCGCCATGTCCGAGGACGCGCAGGCGCGGCGCGGCGCGCCGCAGCAGGCGCGCCAGCGGGACGCGCAGGCGGTCGGGCACGAGCAGGGTCGGTGACAATCCGGCCTCCTCCTGGCGCTTGGCCGCGGCGGCGGCGCCGCGCTGCAGCAGGTCGACCAGTCCCGGCTCGAAGGCCGGCGCCTCGCCATTGCTGCCCAGGGACTGGGTCAGCACCTTCTCGAGGTTCTGTTCGAGCGCGATCACCGGCAGTTCGCGGGTCGTGCCGAAGAACGCCTGGGCGATCGAGGCGCGCAGCGCGGTGCGGACCAGCGCGGTCAGCTCGCCGGCATCAGTGGTCCGCACGGCCCCCTCGGCCAGGGTCTCGATGATGGTGCGCAGGTCGCGGATCGGCACGCCTTCGTCGAGCAGGCTGACCAGCACCTTCTGCAGCGTGGCCAGGGGGATCAGCTTGGGCACCAGGTCCTCGATCATCTTCGGGTAGGACCGCGCGAAGTGGTCGACCAGGGCCTGGGTCTCGACCCGGCCCAGCAGCTGGCCGGCCTGGCTCAACAGCAGATGGTTCACATGGGTCGCCACCACGGTGGCGCAGTCGACCACCGTGTAGCCCAGGACCTGGGCCGATTCGCGCTGGCGGGCCTCGATCCAGGTTGCCGGCAAGCCGAAGGCCGGATCCTGCGTCGGCGTGCCGGCCAGGCGCTGGGTGATGCCGCCCGGATTGATCGCCATCCAGAGACCGGGAAAGGCCTCGCTCTCGCCGATCGCCACGCCCTTGAGCAGGACCCGGTACTGGCTCGGCCGCAGCTCGAGGTTGTCGCGGATGTGCATCGACGGCGGCAGGAAGCCGATGTCCTGGGCGAATTTCTTGCGGATGGCACGGATGCGCTTGAGCAGCTCGCCATCGGCGGCCGCGTCGACCAGCGGGATCAGCCGATAGCCGACTTCCAGGCCCAGGACATCGACCGGAACGATGTCGTCCCAGCTTGCCTCCTGCGGCGCCGGCGCGGGCGGCGTCGCCGTGGCCGCGGCTTGGGCCGCGGCGGCGGCGCGCCGCGTGCGGGCCCAGAGCGTCCAGGCCAGCCAGCCGCAGCCGCCGGCCAGCAGCAGAAAGACGATGGTCGGCATGCCCGGGATGACGCCCAGCAGGAAAAGGATGGCCGCGGTGATGGCCAGGGCGCGCGGCGTCGCGAACATCTGGTTGATGATCTGCGAGCCGACGTCGCCGTCCTCCTTGCCGACCCGCGAGACGATCAGGCCGGCGGCGATCGAGATGACCAGGGCCGGGATCTGCGCCACCAGTCCATCGCCGATGGTCAGCAGGACGTAGTTGTCGATCGCGGTCCCGACGTCCAGGCCGTGCTGCAGGACGCCGATGGCCAGGCCGCCGATGACATTGATGAACAGCACCAGGATGCCGGCCATGGCGTCGCCGCGCACGAACTTGCTGGCGCCGTCCATCGCGCCGTAGAAGTCGGCCTCCAGGGCGATCTCGGTGCGGCGGCGGCGCGCTTCCTTGTCGTCGATCAGGCCGGCGTTCATGTCGGCGTCGATCGCCATCTGCTTGCCGGGCATGGCATCCAGGGTGAAGCGCGCGGCGACCTCGGCGATCCGCCCGGCGCCCTTGGTGACGACCATGAAATTGATCACCACCAGGATGGCGAAGACGATCAGGCCGACCGCGAAGTTGCCGCCGATCACGAAGTGGCCGAAGGACTCGATGACCTTGCCCGCGGCGCCCGCGCCGGTGTGCCCTTCGGTCAGCACGATGCGGGTCGAGGCCACGTTGAGCGACAGGCGCATCAGGGTGGTGAGCAGCAGCACCGTCGGGAAGGTCGCGAAATCGAGCGGCCGCCGGGTGTAGGTCGACACCATCAGGACGATGAGCGCCAGGGCGATGTTGAAGGTGAACAGCAGGTCCAGCACGAAGGCCGGCAGCGGCAGCACCATCATCGCCAGGATGAGGAAGACGATGAGCGGAACGGCCAGCGAGCGCCAGGGCAGGGCGCGCAGCAGCGGATGGGAGAGCAGCGCGTTCATGCGGTGGCCCGCGGCTCAAGCGGATCCAGGCCCTGCGGGACCTCGATGTCGGTCGGCTCGGACGGCCGCGGCGCCAGGCCCTGGGCGTGGCGCTTGAGCTGGAAGATGTAGGCCAGCACGCGCGCCACCGCGGTGTACAGGGCGGCGGGGATCTCCTGGCCCAGGTCGACGTGCTGGTACAGGGCGCGCGCCAGCGGCGGCGCCTCGAGCAGCGGCACGCCGGCCTGCGCGGCGACCTCGCGGATGCGCGCGGCGATCGCGTCCATGCCCTTGGCGACCACCACCGGGGCGCGGTGGCGGTCCTCCAGGTACTTGATGGCGACCGCGAAGTGATTCGGGTTGGTGACCACGACATCGGCCTTGGGCACCGCGGCCATCATGCGCCGGCGCGCCATCTCGCGCTGCGCCCGGCGCACCGCGGCCTTCAGGCGCGGATCGCCCTGCATCTCGCGCTCCTCCTCGCGCATCTCCTGGACCGACATCTTCATGCGGTTGCGAAACGAGATGATCTGATAGGGCACGTCGATCGCCGCCATGGCCGCCAGGGTCAGGCACAGCATGGCGAAGCCGCCCAGCACCAGGCTGAACATCTGCGCCAGCGCGGCCGGCAGCGCGTCCGAGGCGAGCGCGGCGAAGTGGCCGACATGGCCCACGATGTAGGTGCCGCCGACCAGCGCCAGCAGGATCGCCAGCACCAGGTTCTTGCCCAGTCCGACGAGCGAGCGCAGCGAGAGCAGCCGGCCCAGGCCGGCGACCGGATCGAGCCGGTCGAAGCGCGGCAGCATGGCCGTCGGGGCGAAGACCCAGCCGCCGATGAGCAGCGGCGCACCGATCGCCGCGATCAGCATCACGCCGAGCACCGGTGCGACGGCCCACAAGGCGTCGCTGGTGAGGCCGCCCAGGCGCTCGGCCATGAAGCGCGGCTCGGTCGCGCTGGCCGCATCGAAGCTCAGGCCGCGGACCAGCAGCTGGCGGCTGGCCGTGCCGACCGACCCGCCGGACAGGGACAGCACGCCGACCGCGGCACCGACGACGAACAGGTGCGCCAGGTCGCGCGAGCGCGGGATCTCGCCCTGCTTGCGCGCGTCCTCGATCCGCTTGGCGGATGGGTCTAGCGTGCGGTCCTGGCCGCTGTCGCTCTCGGAATCAGCCATCGAAGCCTGCGGGTTGCGAGGCGCGAGGCGCCCGCCTTGGTGGGATGGCTTCGATTATTCGGCCGGGCGGCGGGCCGAAAGCGCCGAATATCGGCAGAACAACAGGGTACTTTAGGGTCGTCCGAAAAAAATAATTGGCGGCGATTGCATCGTCGAAAGTGCCATTTTTTCCTCCCGCAACCTTCAGTTTCAAAAGACGGTGCCGATTTAAGTCCCCGGAGCGCTCGTATTCCGCGAGCCGCAGCGACGGAAGCACCGCGATGAACCGATCGGCAACGTTCCGGCAGATGGTCGAGCAGGCAACCCGCCCCGTTGAGGAGCTGGCCCAGGCGCAACGCCGGCAGCCGGCTGCGGCGGGCGAGGATCTTTTCGTCTGGTTCGAGGACACGTCGGCGCGCCAGCAGGACGGCACGCGCGGCATCGCCGGACTGCCCGAATCGCTGCTGCCGGTCGCCCATGGAATGAAAGTGGTCGAACGGCACTACGCACCCGGACACCCGCACCTGCTGACGGCCCTGCGCGTGCGCTGCAGCGAACGCGCCGCCGAGCGCATCGCGGCCATCTACACGGCGGCCCTGGCGGTCGGCACCGTGGCCTGGGTCGGCACCGGCAGCCAGTACGAAGTGGCCTGGAACGCGCTCTACTCGACCCAGATCGGCGCCGAAGGGTAAGCGGGCCGACGCCGCCTGCGGCGGCGTGTCGTCAAGCCGGGGTGCGCGCCTTGCGCTGCTCGGCCTCGACCTTGTTGACATAGCGCTGCACCATCATCCGGGCCTGCGGCGTCAGGTCGACGAACTGGCAGCCGAAGCGCCGTGCCGGCGACTCGGCGCTCTCGTCGTCATAGAGATTCACGACCCGGAAGGCGACCTGGACCGGTCCGACCCCGGGCAGGTCCAGGTAGCAGTTGCGCACGACCAGGCCCATCGACAGGTCGAAATCGCTGGGGTAGTTCATCACCGCCAGGCCGCCCACGCTGATGTTCATCAGCTCCAGCGATTCGTACTTGGTGTCGCCCTCGCGCCGCGGCACGAGGCAGGTCGGCCGGGCGCTGATCGGCGTGCGCACGCGGAAGAACTCGCGCCGCTGCAGGCGCAGCATCTGCTCGGGCAGGCGGACCCGGAACGCCGCGTGCCGCTCGAAGCGGGTGGCTTCGGCCAGCGCCGCGCGGAACTGCACCTTCACGTTCTCGAAGAAGACCACGAAGACCAGCTCGTCGGCGGCCAGCACGCGCTGCTGGGCGTGCGGATTGGCCGGCATGTCGAAATCGACTTCCCCGGCGTCGACATCGACGCGCAGCAGCATCGAGACCGCGAACTCGCCGTCGCCGCCGGTGTAGACCGTGACCAGGGTGCGTTCCTGGGCGATGCGCCGCAGGATGGCGACGATCTCGCCGCGCGAGTAGAGCATGTAATGATCGAGCTCGGGACTCTCCGGCTCGGGGAACGGGTGCAGATGCATGGCGGTCGCCCGATGAATGGTCGTTGCGCGCGGACCCGTGCGCCGCAGCGCCGGGGCCAGGCCCGGCGGCGCCGGCACAGGTGGGCGGGCGCGGGATGGCGGCTCAAGTTCACCACACCGTGGCGGCGATCCACGCGCGAAACTGCGCCCGGATCCCGGCGCAATTCCACGCACTGCGCGGCGGCCCAACTTCGGTCTATGGCCCGCCGCCGGCGCGGCTAGATTCATCCGGTGCGCGGCGTCCCGCCGCCGCGGCACGGTTGCCGTCCCGCAATGGCCGGGACGCGGCGATCCGCCAGCGCGGTGCGATCCGATGCAGACCACTCTCGCCCAGCCCCAGCCAACCGCCGCCCGGCGCGGCGCCGCCGCGGCGCGCCGCCATCCGGCCGCCGAGGCCGATTGCCGGCGCGGCATCGAGCTGGGCCGCCAGGGCGACTGGGTGCGCGCGGCGCGCCGCTTCGAGCGCGCGGTGGCGCGCGACCCGGACCACGCGGTCGCCTGGCTCAACCTGGCCGACGCGCGCATCAAGCTGGGCCGGATCGACAGCGCCGTCGACGCGGCACGGCGCGCCGTGGCGATCGACCCGGGCTCGGAGCTGACCGTCTCGATCGCGGCGCATTGCCTGCTGGCGGCCAACCGCCACGAGGAGACGGTCGAACTGCTGCAGGGCGTCGACCTGGAGCGGGCGCGCGGAACCAGCGCCCACTTCGCCCTGGGCAACGCGCTCACCGCACTGCACCGGCACCGCGAGGCGATCGCGGCCTACCTCGCGGCGATCCGCCGCAAGCCCGATTTCATGCCGGCGCATGCCCACCTGGGCAATGTGTTCGAGCGGGCCAAGATGCACGTCGAGGCCCGCGAATGCTTCCAGACTGCGCTCGCGCTGGGCGGCGATCGCACGACGCTGCTGTCGGCCATGACCTACCAGTCGCAGCACGCCTGCCGCTGGGACCTGTTCGCCCAGGACCACGCCCAGCTGCAGGCCCAGCTGGCCGCCGGCGCCGGCCAGCCGGTGCCCTTCCACCTGTTGACCATGCCGTCGACGCGGGCCCAGCAGCGCGCGGCGGGCCACGCCTACTGGGCCGAGCGCTGCGCCGCCGTGGCGCCCCTGCCGCCAGCGCCGCCGCGCCCGGCGGGACGGCCGATCCGGGTCGGCTACGTCACCAGCGACCTGTTCCGCCACGCCACGGCCTACCTGATCGCCGACCTGATCGAAACGCACGACCGCGGACACTTCGAGGTCTACGTGTATTCCTACGGCCATGACGACGGTTCGTCGATCCGCCGGCGCATCATCGACGCCGCCGGCGCGGGCTACGTCGAAGCACGCGATCTGTCGGACGGCGCACTGGCCGAACGGGTGCGGTGCGACGACATCGACATCCTGGTCGACCTCAAAGGCTATACGCTGGGCACGCGCATCGGACTGTTCGCGCTGCGCCCCGGCCGCATCCAAGTCAACTACCTGGGCTATCCGGGCACGCTGGGTGCGCCGTGCTACGACTACATCGTCGGCGACCGCATCGTCACGCCGCTCGAGCACCAGGACGACTACAGCGAGCGCATCGCCCAGATGCCGCATTGCTACCAGCCCAACGACCGGCGGCGCCCGATCGGCGCGCGACCGACGCGGGCGCAGTGCGGCCTGCCGGAGCGGGGATTCGTGTTCTGCTCGTTCAACACCTGCTACAAGATCACCGCCGCGGTCTTCGATCGCTGGTGCCGGCTGCTGCGCCAGGTCGAAGGCAGCGTGCTGTGGCTGTACGAGGCGAACGACCAGGCGCGGCCGAACCTGCTGCGCGAGGCGCAGGTCCGCGGCATCGCGCCCGAGCGGCTGGTCTGGGCGCCGCACGTGGACCTGCCCGAGCACCTGGCGCGGCTGCAGCTCGCCGACCTGGCCCTCGATACGCTGCCGGTCAACGCGCACACCACGGCAAGCGACGCGCTGTGGGCCGGCGTGCCGATGGTCAGCACGCCCGGGGAGAGCTTCGTCTCGCGGGTGGCCGCCAGCGTGCTGCGTGCCGGCGGCATGGCCGAGCTGGTCGCGGCCGACGGCGACGGCTACGAGCGCCTGGCGCTCGAGCTGGCGCGCGATCCGGTGCGCCTGCAGGCGGTGCGCGAACGGCTGGCCGGCCAGCGCGACATCTGTCCGCTGTTCGACTGCGCGGTGTACACGCGCGACCTCGAAGCGCTCTACCGGCGCATGCTCGAGGCCTGGCTGCAGGGAGCGCCGCCGCGGCCGCTGGCGGCCTGCGAGGCGCCATGAGCCCCGACGGGCCCGGCGTGAGCGTCCCGCCGCGGCGCCTGGTTGCCGCGGCGCGCGAGCTGCGCCGGCTGGGGCGCGACGCCGAACTGGTCGCGCTGTGCCAGGCCGCCGATGCCGCTTCGATCGCCGACCCGCTGTTGCACCTCGAACTGGGGATGGCCCTGTTCCGCCTTGGCCGCCAGCGCGAAGCGCTGCACGCCCTGTTCGAAGCCCTGCGGCGGGATCCGGGCTGCGCCGCGGCCTACGCCCACCTGGGCAATGTGCTGCAGGTGCTGCGGATGCCGGAGGAAGCGCGCGAGAGCTTCCGCACCGCCCTGGCCCTGGGCCGCGCGCCGGTCGAGATGGCCGCGGCCATCGTCTTCACCTCGCTGGAAGCGGCAAGCTGGGGCGAACTCGAAGGCGATCTGGCGGCGCTCGAGGCCGCCGTCGCGGCCGGCAAGGGCCAACCCCTGCCCTTCTTCAGCCTGAACCTGCCCTGGCCGCGCGATCGCCTGCTGGCCGCGGCGCGCGCGCAGGCCGCGGCCAGCAGGCGATCGCGCGGCCAGGGCAGGTTCAGGCTGAAGAAGGGCAGGGGTTGGCCCTTGCCGGCCGCGACGGCGGCCTCGAGCGCCGCCAGATCGCCTTCGAGTTCGC
>Ga0075030_100005369_pt1 | contig 11556 bp, 12 predicted proteins | sample LitLauG_LLR_2012_FD_71393 | JGI IMG/M metagenome (GOLD analysis project Ga0075030, IMG submission 71393) | Freshwater sediment microbial communities from Pennsylvania, USA - Little Laurel Run_MetaG_LLR_2012 | ecosystem: Environmental > Aquatic > Freshwater > Creek > Sediment | place: USA...
GGGCTCACGATGTACGCCCCCGCCTTGGCCGCCAGCAGCGCCTGGCCAGCGGTGAAGCACAGCGTCACATTCACCCGGATGCCGCTCTTGCTCAGAGCCGCGGTAGCCTTGATGCCGTCACGCGTGAGCGGGCATTTCACCACGATGTTCTGGTGAATGCGCGCCAGCCGCTTGCCTTCCTCGACCATCGCGGAGGATTCGGTGGAAACGACTTCCGCGCTGATATCGCCGTCCACAATGTCGCAAATCATGCGGACCTGCTCCTCGATGGGCCGCCCCTCTTTGGCAATCAGCGTCGGGTTGGTAGTCACACCATCGACAATCCCCCAACTGGCGCCCTTCTTCAACTCATCGAGATTGGCTGTATCCAGAAAGAACTTCACGCGCGCCCCTCCTTAGTCCTAGCCGGATTATAGCATTCCACTCGTTTAGAATAGAGGGATAGTGTTCGCGAAAACCTTCTACATTGAAACGTTTGGCTGCCAGATGAACGCCCACGATTCCGAAAAGGTCATCGGGACTCTGCTGGCGGAAGGCTACGAGCAGGTGGAAACCCCCGAAGCCGCTCATCTGGTTCTCTACAACACCTGCAGCATCCGGGATAAAGCCGAACAAAAGGTATTCCACCGCCTGCAGCAGTTCAAGCGGGATGCCGGCAAGGGGAAGGTGTTCGGGGTGCTGGGGTGCGTGGCACAGCAGGAAGGCGAGAAGATTTTCGACCGCGCGCCGCACGTCAGCCTGGTGGCCGGCTCGGCCAGCTACACGCGCCTGCCGGAGATGCTGGTGCAGCTCGAAGCCGGCAATCGCCACGTCACCGGTTTGAATTTGGATACCGATGAAACGTTCGATACACCCTTCACCCGCCGCGACAATCCGCACCGCGCCTACATCACGATCATCGAGGGCTGCGACAAATCGTGCGCCTATTGTGTGGTGCCGTTCACGCGCGGCCCCGAGCGCAGCCGCACCAGCGAAAGCGTGATGGCCGAGGCGGGGCGGCTGGCCGCACAGGGGTACACCGAAATCCAACTGCTGGGCCAGAACGTGAACAGCTATCGCGACCCTTCGCTCGCGCGCTGGGATTTTGCCGCCCTGCTCGCGCGCGTCGGCGAAGTGCCCGGCATTCGCCGCGTCCGCTATACCACTTCGCATCCGCGCGATTTTGTGAAGGCCATCGTGGATGCCATGGATGCCAACCCGGTGCTCTGCGATCACGTCCACCTGCCGGTGCAATCCGGGTCGAGCCGCATGCTGGCCGTCATGGACCGGCTCTATACGCGCGACGACTACATGCGGCGCATCGAATGGCTCAAGACGGCCAAGAGAAAATACTCGCTCACCACGGATATCATCGTGGGCTTTCCGGGGGAAACGGACGAAGATTTCCGGCAGACGCTCGACCTGCTGGATGAAGTCGAATACGATTCGCTGTTCAGCTTCAAATACTCGCCGCGCCCCCACACCGCCGCACTGGCTCTCCCCGATCGCGTTCCCGATGACGAAAAGCAGCGCCGGCTGTTGATCCTGCAGGAGAAGCAGCGGTCGATCCAGATCCGCCGCAACGCCGGGCAGATCGGCACAGTGCAGGAGGTGCTGGTCGAGGGCCGCCACCCGGCCCTGGGCCAGTGGATCGGGCGCACCTCCGACAATCGCACCCTCAACTTCACCCATCCCGCATGCGACGGTCTCCTGGGGCAATACTTACTAGTACGGGTGACGCGTTCCGGCCCCAACTCTTTGGTGGGCGAAAGCGTAACTGTGGTGTAATTGAGACTGGGAGGGCGGCATGGAAGTCGAAATGAAGATTCGCGGTTTGATGATGGACCCCGTGACCAACATGCCCATTGTCATCCTCAGGGATGTCAACGGCAGTATGGTGCTTCCCATCTGGGTGGGCGTCTACGAGGCCAATGCCATTGCCCTCGAAATTGAAAAGGTCTCCACGCCCCGGCCCATGACTCACGACCTCATCAAGCAGCTCCTGCTCGGATTGAACACGGGGCTGCGCAAGGTGGTGGTCAGTGAACTGCGCGACGACACGTTCTACGCGGTGATCTGGCTGGACCGTGACGGCGAGCTGATCAGCGTCGATTCCCGTCCCAGCGACGCCCTGGCCCTGGCGCTTCGTCTGGACTGCCCGATCTACGTCGAAGAAACCGTACTCAAGAACTCCAAGCTGGCCGCGACGGTTTCCGACAAGGCCAACAACGACGAACTGCGCCGCTGGCTCGAGGGCCTGAACGACGAAGATCTCGGCCGCTACAAGATGTGACCCAGTTACCGGGTTCAGCCGGCCGCATTGGATGCCTCCCCAGGCTTTGGACCGCGAACTAGGCGAACGGCGTTCGCATCGGAAATCACAATCAGCCCATCTTCCAGCATGCCTTCGATGGCTTCGGCAGCGGCCGCTATCTTTTCCGCACCGTCAATCACCGACACCATGATCGGCATGTCCTTCGAGACGTGGAAGAAGCTCTTCTTGTGCTGGTGTCCCTTAGCGCCGTACCCCAGAATGCCGCGATAGACCGTAGCGCCGGCGATATCGAGCAGGCGGAGTTTCTTCACGATGGCGTCATAGAGAGGCTCGTCGTGCCATCTGTCCGCCTCTCCAATGAACACGCGGAGGAGCTTGACCGGACCGTCCGTGCGCAGATGGGGAAGCTTCGGGTCCGCCTTCGACGACTTGCGGGCGTTCTTCACTACGTTGGTATCCTGCACCTCGATCAACCCGTCGGATACCATTTCATAAAGCGTCGGAAGGACTTCCTCCACTTTCTCGGGGGCGTCGATGAATTCGATGCGGACCGGCAGGTGGTCCGCCAATACCTCAACCTGGGGAGTATGCAGCATCCGGTGGGAGCCAAATCCGGAGAAAGCGCGGGTCGCGGTGGCGCCCGAGACTCCCTTGTGCATCAGAAAGGTCATCACGGCATCGTGCAGCGCCGTCGTGTGATGCTGTGTGTCTTCGTTGAGGAAGATGGTAACTTTCTTCGCCGGTCCGTGCGTCAGCATGCTGCTCCTCCCCGTCGGCGGCGACCCCTCATGAGCCGTCAACTACAGCATACCCGTCAGGAGCACTCACGGCCAAAACATGGCGGAACCACCCACGCGTGTGTCACAATTACCCGGCTGTGTGTTATCGGCCAATGGCCGGCGGCGTTTGCACCATCGACAAAAGCAGGCAAATTACCACCAAAATCCCGAGCCCTGCGGCGACCATCATTCCAGTCTCTCCCCCACTCAGCGGTTCTTTAGCAATTGAAAGGCCACGAGCGGTGGCAGATCCGTTTGCGCAAGGGCAAGTAAATTTCTTATCATGATTAAACGCCCTCAACACGAACGGATTGCGCCAGCGATCGGTCCCGCGAACACCGGGCGTCCAGCGAAATCGTTGGATTTTAAAACAGCAGGGATTCGGTGCGGTTCTGATATAATCGCGCCTCAGGAGGAATGGCGATGAATTATCCGGCCACAGGGCTCCATCACGTCACGGCATGCGCCGGTGCAGCTCAAGAAGATATCGATTTCTTTACGCAAGTTGTCGGGCAGCGCTTGATTAAACAAACGATCCTTTTCGACGGTCGTTACGCACATTATCATCTGTATTACGCCAACGCCAAAGCCGAGCCGGGCTCAGTGATGACGACTTTTCCGTACAAACGCGTCATGGGCCGGAAGGGGTCGGGGCAAATCTCGGCTACGACATACACCGTGTCCAAAGGCACTCTGCCATTTTGGGTGGACCACCTGAACCACCACCAGGTGACACATACCGGCATCCAGGAACGCTTCGGACAGAAGTTCATCCGGTTCTCCCATCCCGCCGGTCTGGATTTCGAAGTGCTCGAGGACCAGCAGGACAATCGTGTCGGCTGGAGCACGCCCGAGATCGCCACCAGCGAATCCGTGAAGGGTTTCCATGGCGTGGTGCTTTCGGTGCGGGAGACCGCCGAGACCAAGCGGTTCTTCATCGACGCTCTGGGATTCCACGATAGCGGCATTGACGGCAACTACCACCGCCTGGAGGTTGGCAAGGGCGGCTCGGCTCGCACCATCACGCTGCTGCATGAGCCCGACCGGCCGGCAGGAAGCTGGACCTTCGGTGAAGGAACCGTTCACCACGTCGCGCTCAACGTCCCCGACGACGAAGCGCTGGCCGAGCAGAAGGGGATCTACGACGAACTGGGCTACACGGACTGCTCGGAGATCAAAGACCGCATGTATTTCCACTCGATCTACTGCCGGTGTCCCGGCGGAATTCTGGTGGAATGCGCCGCCACGGCAGCCGGCGGCTTCGCCAAAGACGAGCCGTTCGACCAGTTAGGCCGGCAACTGCTGTTGCCGCCGTGGTTCGAATCGCGCCGCGACGAAATCGTGGCCATGCTGGAATCGATCCGGGTACCGGAAACCAACATGCCGGCCACGGCCACGCCACCCGGTTTCGCCCCCTCGCACCGCCAGGCCGAGTTCGTCCACGCCGACAAGAGCAACTAGCCGGTGAGCCCGGGCAGCCTGTTGGAATCCGGCCGGCCGCGCGGAAAAGCGCTGCTGGCCGGAGTTTTGCTCCACGGGCGCGACCGCACGCGCGAAGACAAGGTCGTACTCGCCAGCAGCTTCGGAGTCGACGGAATCCGCTGGTTGGCGCCCGCGGCGGATACCGGAAGCTGGTATCCCGGGCGCTTCTTCGAGCCCCGTGCCGTCAACGAGCCTTTCCTCTCGCAAGCCATCGAGAAATGCGACCGGGTGGTCGCGGAAGCGAGCGAGGACGGCCGTCTCCGCCCCGAGCGGATTGCCATCGTGGGTTTCTCTCAAGGCGCCTGTCTGGCGGTCGAGTACGCCTTGCAGCACCCGAACCGCTGTGGTGCGCTCATCGTATTCACGGGCGCGCTGATTGGCCCGCCCGGCCACGCTTGGCCTTCTTCCCCCAAGAAATTAGCCGGACTGCGTGTGCTTCTCACGGGTAGCGACGTGGATGAGTGGATCACCGAAGAGCAGACGCGGGAAACCGCTCGCGTGCTGGCGGATCTGGGCGCGGACGTGCGTCTGCGCATCTATTCGGGCCGCCCGCACATCGTGGGCCCGGCGGAATTGGCGGAAGCGCGTGAGATGCTCACGGCCCTGCTGCCAGAATCGCCTCCACCAGCGCATCCACGGTAAAGGGATGGGCCTCGGCCGTCACCGTGATACCCTGACCCCGGGCTGTGTGCGACGTGATCGGTCCAATCGAAGCCACCCTTACTCGTTCCAACGCCGCGGCCCCCGCGATCGCCACAAAGTTCTGCACGGTCGAGGAACTGGTAAAGGTAATCCAGTCCGGCCGGCGGGCGCCCGCAAACAATTCGCGAGCCCCGGCCTCGACGCCGTCGGGAGCTACCGTTCGATACGCCTCGACCACGTCCACCAAGGCTCCGCGGCGCGTCAATTCGGCGGGGACCAGGTCTCGCGCCACCGCCGCGCGCGGCAGCAGCACGCGCTTTCCGGCCAAATCGTGAGCCGCAAACGCCGCGAGCAAGCCTTCCGCCACGTACTCCTTCCCCATCAAATCCACTTTGAGATGAAGCGCCTCCACTGCGGCGCGCGTGGCCGGGCCGATGGCGCAAATCTTCGCCCGTACCGCACGCAGGTCGGTGGCAGACCGGTCCAGGCGTTCCACAAAAAACCGCACGCCGTTGGCGCTCGTGAAAATCAGCCAGTCATAACAGGCGAGATCGCGAATCGCCCGATCCAATGGCCCATAATCTGCCGCCGGACGGATTTCGATCGTCGGCAACTCCACCACGCCGGCGCCCAGAGCCCGCAGCTTGCCCGAGAGCGCTTCGGCCTGTCCCCGGGCGCGCGTCACCACGATACGTTGGCCGAATAGCGGCAGCCGCTCATACCAGTCCAGCTTTTCGCGCAGCCGCACTACCTCGCCTACGATGATGGTGGCGGGAGGCTTCAACCCGTGCTGCTCGATGAGCCCCGGAAGCGTCTCCAACGTGCCCGCCAGGGTTTCCTGATCGGGACGCGTGGCCCAACGCACCGCCATGGCCGGTGTATCCGCCGGACGCCCACGCGCCACCAATTGCCGCGCAATCTCGCCAAATTGGGTGAGCCCCATGAAAATCACCAGAGTTTCCGCCAGGCCCACTTTACTCCAATCGATCCCTTCCACCGCGTGGCCGGTCACGAACGTCACCACGGAAGTGTGCTCGCGGTGCGTAAGGGGAACGCCAGTGTAGGCAGCCATGCCCAGGGGCGTGGTCACCCCCGGCACCACTTCGAATTCGATACCCGCATCCGCCAGCGCCTCGGCCTCTTCCCCACCCCGGCCGAAGATGTACGGATCCCCGCCCTTCAGCCGCACCACCGTCAGCCCGCGCCGCGCCCGCTCGATCAGCATCCCGCAGATCTCTTCCTGGGTGAATACGTGGATGGATTTCTTCTTGCCGACGTAGATGCGCTCGGCCGCCGCCGGGGCCAAGTCCACGAGCGCGTGGCTGGCCAGATGGTCGAACAGCACGGCGTCGGCGCACTCCAGGAGTCGCCGGCCCTTCCAAGTGACCAGGTCGGGGTCGCCGGGGCCCGCTCCGACCAGGTACACCTTACCTGGCATACACCGCGTCGAGAATCTTGCGAGCGCCGCGCTCCAGAAGTTCCGCGCCCAACGCGGCGCCGAGGCGTGCCGCCGCGGAAACCGGTCCTTCCGATTCCCCGCGCACCAACTCGGCGCCGTCGGGCGAAACCACCGTGGCCAGCAGGCGCAGCCGCCCGTCTGCGACGGTCGCGTGCGCTCCGATCGGCACCTGGCATCCGCCGCCCAGGGCCGCGAGCACGCCGCGCTCCGCGGTTACGGCCGCGCGCGTCGGCCCATCCTCGAGGGCGGCACAAGCATCCTTCCCGGCCCCGCTCTCCCGGGTCTCCAGGGCCAGCGCTCCCTGCCCCACCGCGGGGCACATCACCTCCGGCGCGAGCACTTCTGCGATGCGCCCGCCCCATCCCAGACGCTTTAAGCCGGCGGCGGCCAGCACGATGGCGTCGTAGCGGCCTTCGTCCAGTTTGCGCAGACGCGTATCCACATTGCCGCGGATCGATTCGATCGCCAGGTCGGGACGCAGCTTCCGCAATTGTGCCGCGCGCCGCAGGGAACTGGTTCCCACGCGGGCACCCCCGGCCAGATCCGCCAGCCGCCGCCCCACCAGGGCATCTCGCGGATCCTCGCGCGCCGGCACCCCCGCCAGCACCAGGCCCGCCGGCAACTCGGCCGGCAGATCCTTCAAACTGTGCACCGCCAGGTCGGCCCGCTCCGCCAGCAGCGCCTCTTCAATCTCTTTGGTGAACAGTCCCTTGGCGCCCACCTGGGAGAGCGGCACGTCCGTAATTTTGTCTCCCGTGGTTTTTATGATCTCGATCCGACTCTCGATCCCCGCCTCACCCAGTTTCCGCCCGACCCACCGGGCCTGCCACAACGCGAGCTGCGAACCGCGCGACGCGATCACAAGCATGATCAATCCTGTATATGAAAAAGCTTCTTCACCAGCGCCACCACGTGGGCGCCGTCCGGCTCTGCCGCATGCGCCCGCAGTGTCGTTATGGGGCCGTGGGCAATCTTGTTGACGATCCCGCGCGTCAGCGCCTCCAGCGCCTCTTCCTGCTGCGGGGTGAACGGTCCGTATTTGCGCCGGACTTTTTCGATCTCGCCCGCGCCGATCTGCTCCAATTGCGCCCGCAGTCCCAGAATGGTGGGCGTGACTTCCGCCACCTTCAGGCTGGCCATCATGCGCTCTACTTCTTCCACGACCAGCGCTTCGGCCCGCTCCGCCTCCTTCATGCGCTCCCGCAGATTGGCGAACACCACTTCGTTCAGATCGTCGATGTCGTAAAGAAAAACGTTATCCAGCTCGTTGACCGAGGGCTCGATATTCCGCGGCACGGCGATATCGATCAGAAACATCGGCTTGTTGCGCCGGGCCGCGATCACGCGCTGCACTTCGTCCTTGTGCAGAATGTAATGGGGCGCGCCGCTCGAGGTGATCAGGATATCCACCTCCGGCAGCATCTGCGTGAACCGCGCGTATTCGACGGGAGTTCCCTGGAACAGCTTCGCCATCTCCACCGCGCGCTCGTGCGTCCGGTTGGTCACGAAAACGTGCGACGCGCCCGAGCGCCGCAGGTGGCGCGCCGCCAGCTCCGACATCTTGCCCGCCCCGACGATCATCACCGTGCGGTTGTCCAGCGAGCCGAAAATCTTCCGCGCCAGTTCCACGGCCGCATAACTCACCGAGACGGCCATCTGCCCGATCCCCGTCTCGGACCGCACGCGCTTGGCCACGCCGAAGCTCCGCGTCAGCAGCCCGTCGAGCCAGCCGCAGACGGCTCCCGCATCTTTGGCGGTGGCATAAGCCGCCTTGAGCTGTCCCAGGATCTGCGGTTCGCCGATCACCATAGAATCCAGGCTGGACGCTACGCGGAACAGGTGGTGAATCGCTTCGCGCCCCTCATACCGGTACAGGTGCGGCCCAATGCTCTCCGGACTGATGGCTTTCTGCGCGCTGAGAAAAGAATTGACGATCGCCTCCGCGTTAGCGCCGTCCGCCGCCGTGACCGTGATCTCGACCCGGTTACAGGTGGAAAGAATCACCGCTTCCGTGACGCCCTCCCGCGATTTCAGATCTTGCAAGGCGTCCGGCAGCGATTCTTCCCGGAATGCCAGGCACTCCCGTACCTCCACGGGCGCGGTCTTGTGGCTCACGCCTGTCACGAGCAGTTTCATTGCTTCAGCAGGATGGCTCCGAGCTGCGAATGCGCGGCCCACGTGATGGCCGAAAATCCGAGCACCGTCACGGTCATAATGGCCGCCTTCCGCCCCCGCCAGCCCACCGTAGTCCGCAGAAACATCATGGCCATGTAGGTTCCCCAGGTGAAGAACGAGATGGCGATGCGCGGATCGCTGAGCCACGCTGTCCGCATTTCGATAAACGCCCAGGTACTGCCCGCGATCACGGCCAGCGTGACCAGAACAAACCCCACCGCCATCGACTTGGAAATCAGGTCGTCCAAAGTAGCCAGTGCCGGCAGCCGGTAATAGAACTTCCGGGGCTTCTTATTCTTGAGCTCCCGTTCCTGGAACAGGTAGAGCAACGAGGCCACCGCCGTCACCAGCAAGGCGGCAAACCCCAGCAGCACCAGCACGATGTGGACCGTCAGCCAGACATTGCGCACCACCGGACTGGTCCACACGCTGACCGGATTGCCCAAGGTGGCCACCAGGGACATGACGAAGACCAGCGGGAAAATGAAAGCGCTCAAGCTCCCCATCTTGTAGCGCCACTGGACGAACAGATAAAGGATAGCCACCAGGAAGGCGCACATGGAGAGCGTCTCATAGAAGTTGGTGATAGGGCAGCGCCGGCTGACGAGCCCCTCTTCCACGATGGAGACGAGGTGAAACACCGCTCCCAACGCAAACGCGCCCAGCGCCACGCGGTACAAGTGCTCGCGCCGCCGCACCAGCATCAGGATGGCATGCAGCAGCCCGAGCGAATACAGCGCAGCGGCCACACGCAGCCAGATGACGCTCATTTCAGCCATGGGCCTGATCCTCTGAGTTCCAGAACAATTATAGCGCGCAGTGAACATTTCGGACTATGGCCTCTCGAATGCGTCGAATGCGGCGGATGCGGGCGGCGCGCCAAAGGCAACGGCGGGAGCGTACGGAGGATGCTGCCGGGGGACCGGGAGACGATGATTTTCGAGATGATGCACACGAAATTCATGATGGCCTAAGCTCCTTTGTTTCCATGGGTTGCGGAGACGACCGCGAATCGGGAGACGCAAATCGAGGGTTTTTTTCGCAATCATCGTCTCCCTCTGCTCGAGGGTCGGGATCTCCGTGCAAGTGACGCCAGTTGAGGAGGATACGGCGTTGGGCAGGCACCCATTGGGGAACCGCACACCACGGGCCACGGCCGCCATGCTTGCGGTGAGTCCGTTGGTTGTAGGGCGCGTAAGCTTCCTCCCTTTCAGTTTCCCCTGGGCGATCGTGCGATTTGGGCGTCCGGATCTGCAAGTAGTTCACAAAATGGGAAATTGTTTTGCGACTTCCTGGTTAACGTGTTTTCTTCGCCCCCGAGGCGGGGGCGGCCGAGGCCCGGGCACGAATGTCAGTTGCCGGTTAAAGTGGCTTTATACGGAGCCACACCGCACGGTGGCTGCGGCCGGCGGCTCCCACCAGGATGACGCTGGCCACACCGATGATGATTCCCAGCAGAGTCAAGAAACTGCGCAACTTATGCGCGCGGACAGAGTCCATGGCGAGGCGGAACGCATTCTGAAACTGCGGGCGCGAACGGGCGAAATCGGAATCGGAAGAGGCCATCTCTGTTTTTCAGAATACCGTAAGATAGGAATTCATCATTCCGTGACGCCCCTACTTCGCCTTGCTTATACGACGCAGTTCCTGATCGCTGTATTAGCGGTTTTTGAATTATGGAGCCAGGCCGGCGGGCAAAGCCACCTCGACCTGATGCCGTGGTATCTCAAACTGGTGCTAGGGTGCGGGGCGGCGTTCGCCACGGTGAAGGCCACGGCCGCCGCGGTCTCTCATGAGCGTGGCTGGAACGGGCAGACGCTGCGCTGGCTGGGAATCCTGGTGGCGCTGCTGATCGGTTGCGGTCTCGCCAGCTATTACTACCACGTGTACGAGGAACAACAGGATCAGGACGAAGATACGGCCAGTTCGGTCGTGGTGGAGCCTGCTGCTTCCCTTGCGGGCCGCGGTTCGGGGGCGGCTGGGGCACCTCGTTAGGGGCGGCCGCTCCGAAGAGGCTGGAAGTGGGGCAATCCGGAAGGCCCGGCGGCGACGTATCATCATTCGATGGCGTTCGTCTTTCTGACCGGTGCGACCGGATTCATGGGCCGCAACCTGGCAGCGGAGCTCTTGCGGCGCGGCCACACCGTGCGCGCGTTGGCCCGGCCGGGTTCGGAAAAGCGCCTGCCCGGGGGTTGCCAAGGAGTGAGCGGCGATCCGTTGGACGCTGCCAGTTATCGCGACCGGGTCCCGCCCGCCGATACTTTCGTGCAGTTAGTGGGCGTCAGCCATCCGAGCCCGGCCAAAGCCGCGGAGTTCCGCAGGATCGACCTGGCCTCCGCGAGGGCCGGTGTGGAGGCCGCGCGGTTCGCGGGCGTCCGCCATTTCCTCTACGTCAGCGTGGCGCATCCGGCGCCGGTGATGAAGGAGTACATCGCCGCGCGCTCGGAAGCCGAACAAGCCATCCGCGCTTCCGGGCTGAACGCGACCATTCTCCGGCCGTGGTACGTGCTCGGCCCCGGCCGCCGCTGGCCGTTGCTGCTGCTTCCCATGTACTGGCTTTTGGGCGTCCTGCCGAAAACGCGCGATTCGGCGCGGCGACTGGGGTTGGTGACCATCCAGCAGATGATCGCGGCCCTGGCGCGGGCCGTGGAACAGCCGGCGACCGGGCTCCGCATTGTGGAAGTGCCCAAAATCCGGGCCGGGCAGGTTGGATCAGCCCACTTTGATTAAATCCAACAGTTGCTCTTCGGTGACCACTTTGACTC
>Ga0075030_100005371_pt1 | contig 11554 bp, 11 predicted proteins | sample LitLauG_LLR_2012_FD_71393 | JGI IMG/M metagenome (GOLD analysis project Ga0075030, IMG submission 71393) | Freshwater sediment microbial communities from Pennsylvania, USA - Little Laurel Run_MetaG_LLR_2012 | ecosystem: Environmental > Aquatic > Freshwater > Creek > Sediment | place: USA...
ATCATTTCCCGGGCATTTTCAAAAGCAGCAGCCGTGGGTTTTTCTCCGCTTAACATTTTGGCAATGGTCGTTATACGTTCATCAGGATTCAACTGCCGTATGGACGTGATAATTTTATCTTTTACAATCTCTTTATAAACGAAGAAATGGATATCAGCTTTGGCGGCAATCTGCGGCTGATGGGTAATGGCAATTACCTGGTGGCGACCGGATAGTTCTTTCATAATAATGCCTACCTGCCGTGCCGCCTCCCCGCTGATCCCACTATCTATTTCGTCAAAAATCAACACCGGCAATTGCACACTTTTGGCCACGAGAGATTTAATACTGAGCATCAGCCTGCTCAGTTCTCCGCCACTGGCCACCTTGCGCAGCGGGTCATACCGTTGATTCTTGTTTTCCGGTCCTGATGGAATGTTCGCATTGAACAGGAATTCAATCGTATCATTGCCAAAAAGATGTAAGCTCTCAGCGGCCTGAATAGAAACCTTTATCCTTGCATTGGGCATTCCCACCTGCCTCAGTAGTTCGTTCACTTTTTCCTGGAATGGCTGCACCTCGAGCCGTCTCTTTGCCGCCAGCCGGGTGGCGATCTGGAGCGCCTCCTGGTGCAAATACTGGGAATGCTTTTCCTTTTGCGCAATTTCTTCCGAAAGATTCGTCACTTTTTCCAGCTCTCCTTCCAGGTGGTCCTTCACCGCTAATAACTGTGCGGTGGAAGCAACCCCGTGCTTTTTAAAGAGCCGGTACCCAGCCGCCATCCGGTCATTTAAGACGCTGATCTTTTCGGCATCGTAATTGACAGAATCATTAATACGGCTGATTTCGGAGGCAATATCCTGCACTTCGATATAAACCGTCTGGACCCTTTCTGCTAAGCTACTAATGTTGGGATGAAACCCGGACAAGCCCTGCAGTTTGTGGCCAATCGACCTTAAATTCTGTTCTACCGGTTGCTCACTCTCCTCCAGCTGGAAGAATATTTCCGCCAGGGCAGTCTTGATATTTTCGGCGTTACTGATCAATTTAATGGCCCCTTCGATTTCTTCGATTTCATTTTCCGAAAAATTGGCTTCTTCCAGTTCGTTAAACAAGAATTTATTGTAATCAAATTCTTTGTTGGCAGCGGCCTGTTCCTCTTTTAGCCGGTCAAGAATCTGCACGACATCCCGGTATTCTTTGAAGACAGACTGGTATTGTTCGAGTTCTTTGGAATTACCTGCCAGCGCGTCTATCACTTCCCGCTGAAAATCATTGTTGCTTAGTTCCAGTGTGTCAAATTGCTGGTGCAGGTCTACCAGCAATGAGGACAATTGTTTTAATTGGGCCACCGTTACCGGCGTATCATTGATAAAAGCCCTTGTTTTGCCATTAACGGCTATTTCCCGGCGGATGACCAGCTCTTCATCGTTGTCCAGTTCATTGTCCCGCAAAAAAGCCCTGACTGGTGCGTGGTTTGTCTTAAAGATGCCTTCAATGAAACATTTCTTTTCTTTGTCGGCCAGCACGGAAGTGTCGGCTCTTTCCCCCAAAATCAGGTTCAAAGCACCCATTAGGATACTCTTGCCGGCACCCGTCTCACCGGTGATAATATTAAGGGAAGAAGAAAAATGAATCTCAACAGCCTCAATAATAGCGTAGTTCTGTATGAAAAGTTGCTGTAACATGGTAAGAGCGGCAAATTACACTAATTATGAATGCTGCCTGATACTTAAGCCGCGGATAATTTTGCACATGCCACTGTGACGGCGGGGCACAAAAAAGGGTACAAATAGTACCCCCGGTGTCATTTACGGCAAAAAGTATGTTTATTTGACCTCTACGGCGTCATTGAGTTCGTCATCCACTAAAATGCGGCCGCAGTTTTCGCAGACAATGATCTTTTTCCTTTGTTTGATATCGCTCTGCTTTTGAGGAGGTATCGCGTTGAAACAACCACCACAGGCATCCCTTTCCACAGGTACTACGGCAAGGCCGTTGCGGTAATTTTTGCGAATACGGTCATAGCTGGCCAGCAATCGCTCATCGACCTGCTCCCTGGCGGCTGTAGCCTGTTTGTTGTAATTTTTTTCCTCTTTATCTGTTTCGGCAATAATTTTTTCCAGCTCGCCCTTTTTCCCCTTGAGGTTGCCTTCCTTGGTTGCGACGGCTTTTTTAGCAAGCTCTAATTGCTTGGCCTTTTCCGCGATGTCTTCGGTAGCATCTTTAATGTGCTTCTCCGCCAGTTTGACCTCCAGGGTCTGCATCTCAATTTCCTTATTGATGGCCTCAAACTCCCGATTGTTCTTTACGTTATCGCTTTGTTTTTCATACTTCTTGATAAGTTCCTGGGAATCCTTAATAAGCGTCTTCTTGTCTTCGATGAATTGTTGAATGCCGTTCATTTCTTCCTCAATGCGGTTCTGCCTTGCATTCAGACCGGCAATTTCATCTTCAAGATCGCTGACCTCTATAGGCAATTCCCCTTTCAGAATCTGAAGGCCGTCTAACTTGCTATCGATTTTTTGAAGCTTAACAAGGGAGGACAATTTTTCTTCCACAGAATAATCTTTGACTTGTGACATATATTTTGAACGATTTTTTCTTTTTTTCAGAAACGTGCCGCCTGAATACTACAAAAAATAATGGACCGGGTTGGTATTGGTTTCTGTTTTTAGGACGGCAAAGTTAGGGAATTTTTGCCGTAAAATGTCAGTCAATAGTTCCACGGTAAACTGCTCGCTTTCAAAATGGCCGATATCAGCCAGTAGAATTGTCTGGTCCGCGTCAAAAAACTCATGGTATTTGAGGTCAGCGGTAATAAAAGCCCCGGCGCCGGCAGTTTTCGCAGCTCCGATCAAAAAGCTGCCGGCTCCGCCGCAGACCGCGATGGTTGATATTTTTTTGCCCAGGTAAGGGGAGTGGCGGATCATCGAAAGGCCAAATGCCTCCTTGAGCATTGCTAGTAATTCACTTTCGGACACGGCGGCCGGGAGGTCCCCAATCAGGCCACTGCCCACCGTTGTCTGCCGGTTCACCAGGGGATACAGGTCGTAAGCGATTTCCTCGTATGGGTGGGCGCTTTGAAGCGCTTGCAGTACCTTGTTTTCTATATTGACAGGGTAAATGACCTCTATCCGGCTTTCAGGCTCTTCATGACCGATGCCGATTTGACCAACGTAGGGGGTCGTCCCCGCGCCGGCGGTAAAGGAACCGGTTCCTGCTGCAGTGAAGCTGCAGTCACTATATTTTCCGATGGAGCCGGCTCCGGCCTCAAAAAGCGCCTTCCGGACGCCGGGAGCATCGGCTGTCGGGCAAAAAGTGACGAGTTTTCTCAGCAGGCCATCCCTCGGAGACAGGGTTCTCAGATGCTGCAGGTTGATTTTTTGGGCTATTTTGAAATTCACCCCCTCCAGAACGTTGTCGAGGTTAGTATGGATCGCGTACACTGCCACATCGCTTTTCACGGCAGCGAGCACGACGCGTTCCACATAGTTTTTGCCGTTAAGTCTTTTCAACCCCCTGAAGATAACCGGGTGATGGGCCACGACAAGATTGCACTTTTTCCGTACCGCTTCTCCGATCGTCTCTTCGGTAACGTCAAGGGTGACAAGAACGCCCGTGCATTCTTCCTTCCCGTTTCCGATCAGCAGCCCGGCATTGTCATAGTCTTCCTGTAAATGGACGGGCGCTACTTGTTCGAGGCATTCCGTCACGGCGCGTATATTCATTGTTTTTTTTTGGTAAAGATAGAATAGTGCCGGCCTAAATAGAGGGTCATACGCCAATCCCTCCTTTCGGCCCGACCCAGGATTCAGGATCCGCCATGCTACTGGCGCGTCATATGCAGCACAATGGGGGCAGTCGATCCCCAGGGCGCCAGGGACATCGTGGGTATATTCTTATTGGTAAACCGCCACGCCCTGCTCAGAAAGGCGAATTCAGCGGGCGGATTGGGCAGCGTAATGATCAGTTGACTGTAATCACTGTTGGCGCTCCATGTCCCCGTATAGACCGTGCCTGCTTTGGTTGCCTGCAGCGGGCCATGGTACAAATCTGTTTCCAGCAGCACAAAAACGTCGCCCGCATAGTCTGCGGTGAGGTCCGTACTGCTGTCCGTAGCGAGAGTGACCGTAAAATTCCGGGTAAGAATATTGGTTTGGAAATATTGTTCTAACACGCTGCGGTTGGCAGATGCCAGCGTCTTCTTACAGCTCGTATGCAACAGCAGCAGTGCCAGCGCTGAAAAGGATAAAAACTTTACCATGTTATACACTTTTAAAGGTGATTTTACGCGGCCAGTCCCGGCGGGCAAATAGTGAACCACACATGGTCAAATTTGCAGCCAAAACACGGTAACCCCGCAAACGACCAGAAATATTTCATCTGTCGTTTGGTTCAGTTGCCTCTCATTTTCCATATCTTCATCCGCTATTAAAATTATATGTTTTTTTTTCGAAAATCCGGCCTTGCTGCACTATTAACGTTGGTTTGCTGCGAATGTTTTGCGCAAATATTTGGTGGCAACCCCCCGTCGTTGCACTGGAAGCAGATCAACACCCCCCTGGCCCGGGTTATTTTCCCTCAACCACTCGACTCGATCGGTCAGCGGGTAATTAATATAGTGACTTTTATTAACGGCCCGATGCAAAATACCATCGGCAAAAAATCGAAAAAAATCAATCTTGTCATACAAGATCAAACTACGATCTCCAATGGCTACGTCGGCCTTGGACCGTTCCGCAGCGAGTTTTTGCTGACACCCCTGCAGAACAGTTTTGAATTGGGCAGCCTGCCGTGGCCGGACCAACTGACCATCCATGAATTCCGCCACGTACAGCAGTACAATAATTTCGACGTCGGCCTGTCAAAAGTAATGCATACCGTTTTCGGGCAAGAAGGACAGGCGTTGGCCAACAATGCCACTATTCCCAACTGGTTTTATGAAGGCGATGCAGTGTATAACGAAACGAATGTCAGCAAACAAGGGCGCGGCAGCCTGCCTTTCTTTTATAACGGTTATCGCTCGGTATGGCAGGAAGGAAAACACTATAGCTGGATGAAGCTGCGTAACGGATCGCTGAAGGACTTCATCCCCAATTGGTACCCGATGGGATTTCTCCTGGTGGCCTACGGAAGAGAAAAATATGGCGACAAATTCTGGGAAAATGTGACCCATGATGCGGCCGCGTTCAAAGGGTTTTTTTACCCGTTTCAAAAAGCCGTGAAACGATATGCCGGCGTCGATTATGTCGAATTTAGAGACCAGGCGTTCGATTTTTTTAAACAGCAATTTGGCCTTGAAACGATCGTTCCCAAAAAAACAAGGCAGCGCCCAGGACCGTATTTTGACGAAGAATACCCGGCTTCCATCGCCTTGGATTCATTCCTGGAGGTGAAGAGCGGTTATAACCTGGTTCCGGAATTTGTAGTCCGCAGCGGCCAGTCCGAAAAGAAAATCAAAACCCGGGATTACTCCATCGACAACCAGTTCAGCTACCGCAATGGAAAAATAGTATTCGCGGTATTCCGCCCCGACCTGCGCTGGGGCTATCGGGATTATAGTGATTTAAGAATCATAAATATCCGTAACGGGAGGGAACATACGCTCACCAACAGGACCAGGTATTTCTCTCCGGATATCAGTGACGACGGCAAAAGAGTATTGGCAGTTGAAGAAGCCTCCAGTACAGCTTGCCGCCTTTTGATTTTGGACGCCGGAACCGGTAAAATCCTTCATGCAGTCCCTAACCCCGACAAATTGTTGTATACATATCCTAAATTTTACCGGCAAGACAGCGCCATTGCAGCGGTGAGAAATACCGAAGGAAAGATGAGCATGGCCATCATCGATCTGCCCAGTGGTGCGGCAAAATACCTGCTCCCCTTTTCTTATAATGTCATTGGGTTTCCCTGCCTTGTGCACGATTCCCTTTTCTATTCTTATTCCTATCATTACGATGATGAGCTTTTTTGTTACACTTTTTCTGACAAGAAGGTGTGGAAGATCAACTACGCTCAACCGTTAGGATTTGGGAAATATGAGCCGGCGGTCAATAACGCAGGTTTGCTGTGGATTTCGTTTACGGCAGAAGGATACCGGATCAGCCAGGTTGCCAGGAAGCGCCTTACCTGGGAACCCATGGATACGGATTTGATGGATAAAAATACATCGGACTTCGGAATCACCGCATTGCAAAAGACCAACGCCAATTTGCTGTATAAGGTGCCTAACGACACTTTCATGATCAAAAAATATCCGAAGGGGTTCCAGCTTTTTAATTTTCACAGTATTCAACCTTCCGCGACGGATCCCGATTATTCGTTAAACCTTATCAGTGAAAATATTCTCAATTCACTGCAATCCCAATTAACTTTTACCTATGACCGGGCGGAAAAATTCAAGGAAGTAAGTTTCAGCGGCGTGTTCGGTGGCTTTTTCCCTTTTATTTCTGCCGGCATTAATTATCTATTTGACCGCCGGGAGTTGTACCGGGGAAATCCTGTGAATTTCAACGAGCTGCAACCCTACGCCGGTTTCAATATTCCCCTGAATTTCAGTAAAAACCGGTCTTTCACCTTCCTGAATGTCGGTTCCCAATTCGTCTACGACCAGAGCAATTTTTCGGGGCTGTATAAGGATACTATCGGTCCCATATCCTATAGTTACACGAGCAGCTTGCTGACCTTCACTCACCAGGTGCAGCAAACGATCCAGGAAATTTTCCCCCCTTTTGCCCAGTCGCTGAACCTGACCTACAAAACGCCCGTAGCGCACTACAAGGGTTTCCAGCTGGTCGCTAACGGCAATGTCTATTTGCCTGGTTTCACGGGCAACCACAGCCTGGTGCTCCATGGCGCGTACCTGAGGAAAGATTCCCTGAACCAAATTAATTTTTCGAGTGGCTTCCCGTTTTCAAGGGGTTACAGTGCGATCAACTTGTACCGGACCTACAAATGGGGCATCGACTATGCGTTCCCGCTGCTCTACCCGGACGCCGGCTTTGGAAATATCGCCTACCTGCTTCGGGTGAGGGCCGATTTGTTTTATGATAACACCCACGGGCAGGATTTTTATCGCAACGGGCAAAAATTTACGGATGCTTTCCGCTCCACCGGCGCAGAGATCTATTTCGACTCCAAATGGTGGAATGAAGCCTCCGTTACCCTGGGTTTGCGCTACAGTCGCCTGCTCGACGCAGACCTTTTTGGTGGCACCGGGCGCAACCGTTTTGAAATAATCCTGCCGGTTAATATCTTGAATCAATAGCGAATCGCCAAAACAGCAAATTCATTTTTCACATGGCATGATTTTTACTAATTTACAGTGCCCTTTTTATTGAAAAGTAATCTTTATGGATCATTGTTCCCGCGTCAAAAAACAAAAAAAAGTCAAAAGCGCCTTTTATTTTTTCGCCATCACCGCAGTAACCGCTGCAGCCTGCGTTTTTATTATTAAAGAAGGACGCCGGATAAAAAATGAAAATGAATTGCTGTCCTACGAAGTTTGGTGACGGCAATGACTGGTTTCGGCTTTCTCTATTTCCCGGTCACATCAGCCGTCTTTTCCCCCAGTCTCGATATCTTTGCCGCTTCGACCGTTAGGCGCCTTGGAGCCAGCGGGACTCCATAGTGCAAATACTTTATTTTACTCAAACAAATCATATGAAAATTGTTACCGGTTGCCAGGCCCCTGTTTTTAGCCTGTACAATTCTGAAAAACAAAAGCAGTCCCTGGAAGACGTTGCCGGAAAGAACGTTTTGCTGTTATTCTTCCCTTTGGCCTTTACCGGGGTATGTACCAAGGAACTTTGCAGTGTAAGGGATACTATTCATCTGTATAACAATATCGATGCGGTCGTATGGGCCATTTCCGTTGATTCTCCCCAAACGCTTGCCAAGTTCAAAGAAGTCCAGCAACTGAACTTCCCCCTGCTCAGCGATTTCAACAAAGAAGTTTCTCAATTGTATGGGTGCTTGTATGACACTTTTGTCATGGAAATGAAAGGTGTCAGCAAGCGAAGCGCATTTGTCATTGATAAAAAAGGCATTGTTCGGTACGCCGAAGTGCTTGACAATGCTGGTGAGGTCCCCAATTTTCAAGCGATAATGGAAGCGTTATCGGTTTCTAACTAATTGGTTTTCAAATATATGTTAGTTTTATTGCATAAAATTCCGGTGCATTTACAATTATTATCCGCCACCGGACGTTTAAGATTCAACCAGAGGCGGTTCCTTTTTGGCCTTCCCGGAGACCAATTTTGATCCTGAGAGAAAAGTTGTAACTTTAATTAAAATATGTCTGTAATATATTGAAAAGATTTTTTTACATATTTATCCTTATTGCCTGTTTTCATTTTGCTAGCTCTGCTCAGGTAAAGTCTTCCTTTATTAGTGACGAAGGTATCAAGACCGTTAAGTTCTATCCCAATCCCGCCGCGAATTTTATCATTTTTGAATTTGGCAAAGAGGTCAATAAAACGTACACCTTGCTTGTCTTCAACTTCATTGGCAAAAAGATGACGGAGATAAAACCGGCGGACCAAAAAATAACCATCGCGCTTGCAGAATATTACCGGGGCGTGTATATTTTCCAATTGCGCGATGCGCAGGGCAACGTGGTGGAATCGGGAAAATTCCAGGTAGTCAAGTAAGTTCAGTAATGCCTATTTTTTCACCTGCCTTTTCAATGTTACAAATTTTTCGGTGTCAAATATCCGGCGGTCAATAAGGCCGTCACCGCGCAGGTCATGGTATTTTTCAACCTGTATCAATTGATCGTTGATAAAAAAATGCACCAGGGTTTCCGTAAAACCCCCGCCCAATTTCACATGATTCTCAAAGAGTGCCTCTTGTTTGCCCTCGCCGCTAAATTTGATCAGCCTTACAGGACAATAATTTTCCTTTTCGACCCATAACTGGTTGAGGGAATCGCGTTGGTTGCTGGCACCGATGACATAGACGGGCCTGCCTTTCCAGGTATCTTCCCGAAATTGGTCCAGATCATATCCAAACCCCGTCATTTTTGCAACAACAGTGTCGAATGGGTAAAAATAAAGACCTCCGAGCAGGAACAAAAGATCATCCTCGCTGACCCGTACTTCCGCCTGAATTCCGTTCCTGAAAACAAAAGCTGAATCCCTTTTGAAGATCACCGCATTGCCGCTGTCAGGATGGCCAAAATCAATCCGGAAATCGTCGGGAAACTGAATGTTCTCGTACCAGATTTCCGTGCGCATCAGGCTATCATGCCGGTACATCTCGGTGCTTTGATTAAACGAAAGTGTCTTATACCATTTTCCATGGTAGCGGGTGTACATTTTTTTTAAAATATCGACACCGCCGGAGTGAATAGTAGCTGCGTACGAAGGCCAAAAGAGAAATAATGCAAGAACTATTTTCTTCATGGTGAATTATTTTGAAGATTGAAAAAAATCGTGCTGCCAGATCCGTCAAAGCATGGGTGGACGGGTACCCCCGGCTTTCTGCAGTACTAGCCCGCAGCGGCTGCGTGCGCCCCTCAGGCCGACGGGTCTTTTTTATGGCCGTCTTGCGGTCCGGGGAGATTCGACGGGGCATCGCGAATCATTGCTTCCATATTGCGGTCATTATCAATAATTCCTTTGGCTTCCAGCATCCGCATATCTTTTGCATCCCGCAGAAATTCAGATGCGAAGATGAATTCGTTTAACTTATCGTGTTTGCTAAAAATGATTTCTTTGTTCGTGCCCTCCCACTCTTTCCGGCCGTGGTACAAGTATAAAATATTCTCGCCGATTTCCATGACGCTGTTCATATCATGGGTGTTGATCACCGTTGTCATGTTATTTTCCACCGTGATTTCATGGATTAGTTTGTCAATAACCATCGAGGTCTGCGGATCTAGACCGGAATTAGGTTCGTCGCAAAACAGGTATTTGGGTTTGAGCACGATGGCCCTTGCGATCCCCACCCGTTTTTTCATTCCGCCACTGATTTCCGCAGGAAATTTATTATTGGTATCCCTCAGGTTGACGCGGTCGAGCACGTCATTCACCCGCTCCATCTTTTTTGCGTGGCTCCAATCGGTGAACATATCGAGGGGGAACTTGACGTTTCGCTGCACCGTCATGCTGTCAAAAAGGGCCGCTCCCTGGAAGAGCATTCCAATCTGTTGGCGTAATTCTTTGCGCTCCTCCTCCACCATGCGGGTCAGGCTTTTCCCGTCAAAAAGTATTTCTCCCTCGTCCACTTCAAATAAACCCACCATGCATTTTTGCAAGACGGTCTTGCCGCTGCCACTGGTGCCGATAATCAGGTTGGTTTTACCCGTCTCCATGATCGCGCTGATGTCTTTTAGAATTTCTTTGTCATCAAAGGATTTACTTACGTTTTTAATTTCTATCATACTAAAGGCATCAATTTATGATGGCAAATGATTTTCCGTTTGCTATTCTGATGGCCGCCCGGCTGCACACCAGGCAGGCCGTATCCGAGGTGCAGTATATACGAAATCCCCGAACGCTCCTGTCTTACAAAAGGAAAAAAGCCAGGATATAGTCCGCAAATAAGATAAGTATGCAGCTGGTAATGACGGCCGTCGTGCTGGCGCGCCCTATTTCCAAAGCACCCCCTTTGACGTGATACCCATAGAAGGAGGAGACGCTGCTGATAATAAATGCGAATGTGTACGCCTTGCTTAGACCAAACCAAACATTTTTAGGAACAAAACTCTGGATCAGTCCCCGGTCATAAATATCGGTCGACAGGATGCCGCCAAGGCTACCGGCCAACCTTCCGCCGTAAATCCCCAGCACCATAGCCAGAATCACCAGTAACGGGATAGTGATCAGCGCTGCCAGAATTTTAGGCAGCACCAGGTAGGATTTGGTATTGATACCCATAATTTCCAGTGCATCAATCTGTTCGCTGACACGCATATTGCCCAGTTCCCCGGCAATTTTGCTGCCGATGACGCCCGCCAGGACAATACAAACCAGGGTAGGTGCAAACTCCAGGATCACGGTATCGCGGACGATATAGGCAATTGTTTCTTTGGGAAGTATGGGACTCGTCAGCTGGTAGGAGGTCTGAACAGCGCTGACAGCGCCCATAAAGACCGAAATAACTGCCACAATCCCGAGCGACCCCATTCCGATTTCCACGGACTGATGCATGAGCTCCTTCCAATACATCTTCAGATTTTCCGGTTTGGTAAACATCCCTTTTATCATCAAGAGGTAGCTACCGATCGTTGAAAATAATTTCATGGTCTTTTTGTAAGAATGGGTTTGCCTCGTAGCCGGTCAAATAAAAAAAACCGGGCGCTACTCAATGATAGCCTTTTTGATCCTTCGCCAGCTGGTGCCCGCCGTTTTTTCTTCGGCGTTTTTATCTTTGCTTTGACATTTCATCTGGGCATCCACTACTGCGATCAAGACCATGTTAAAAATACTGCGCACCTGGCTGCCCAGCTGCAGGATGTGAACAGGCTTGCTCAAACCCAAAAGAATCGGCCCGATAGCGTCAAAGCCGCCCACTTCCTGCAGGAGGTTGTAGGCAACATTTCCCGCCGCAAGATTGGGGAAAATAAGCA
>Ga0075030_100005372_pt1 | contig 11552 bp, 8 predicted proteins | sample LitLauG_LLR_2012_FD_71393 | JGI IMG/M metagenome (GOLD analysis project Ga0075030, IMG submission 71393) | Freshwater sediment microbial communities from Pennsylvania, USA - Little Laurel Run_MetaG_LLR_2012 | ecosystem: Environmental > Aquatic > Freshwater > Creek > Sediment | place: USA...
GGCGCCGCGATGGCGTGCAGTTGTTCGAGCAGACTTTCTACGCGCGGGGGCTGCGCCGCACTGGCGCGAAAATGCCGCTGCAACTGTTCGAGCTGCCGGCGCCGGCGTGCATCCTGGAACGCGGCCGGGGATGGAATGCCCAGAGCCATTTCCATGTCGAGCAGCAAGGTTTCGCGCTGCGCGCACGCGTGGGCCAGCGCTGTCGGTTCCAGTTCCGCCAATGCCGCCGGCGCCGCCAGATTTTCCAGGCGGCTGCGATAGGCGTCCTGTTGCAGCGCTTCGATGCGCCGCTGCGCCTGCGCACCCAGATCGCGCGCGCGCCGCTGCAAATCCTCGCGGCCTTCCAAAACCCCCATGGCGTCCCATTCCTTGCGAAATGTCGCCAGCGCCTGGCGGATCTGCCCGGCATCGGATTGGCCCAGCGCGGCGGCCAGGACATCCAGGCATTGGACGCGCGCCTTCTGGCGTTCCTCACGCTGACCTTCCTCGAGCGCACGCTGTGTTTCCCGGCGGCCAAATACGGCATTGCAGGCCGCGCGAAACCGCTGCCATAGCTTTTGTTCCATGCCGCGGGGTAGACGCGGCGCACCGGCCGGCGCGCGCCAGCGCTCCTGCAGCGCCTTGCAGGCGCTGGTGGCCTTGCGCAGATCGGACTCAGCGGCAAGCGCTTCGGCTGCGACGATCAATTCTTCGCGCCGCTGTACTTCGGCCGTGCGCGCCGCCGTGATGCTTGTCTCGATGGCCGTACTGAGCGCGTCGGCGCGTTTGCGCAGCAGCCGCTCATCGCGAAAACCGGCCAGCGGGGCCGCGCGCCATTGTTCGCGCATCTGGCCGCGCAGTGCCTCCATGGCCTCGGACGCGGTGGGCTGCGCCTGCGCCGCTGCAAGGGCCGCTTCCCACTGGGCGAGCAGCGCTTCCTTGTGTGCGCGCGCCTGGGCGCGCTGTGCCGCTGCCGCCGCACGCTCCGCGGCCACCGGGGCGTAGGCCTTGGTGAGTGTCGCGTCAAAACGCTCCCAAAGCGACTTACCCGATGCGCCCTGGGCGTTGAGCTGTTTCCATTGTTCGCGCAGCGCCGGAATTGCTGCGGCCAGTTCGTCGACGTCGGGTGTCGCGGTCAGCAAGTCCTCGGCCGCGCGCAGCAGATCCTCGCGCTTGCGCGCGGCACTCCATTTGGCCCAGCTGCGCAGCTGGGTCAAGCGCGCCAGCGCGCGCTGCAGCCTTGCTTCCTGCGCGCCGCGCAGGCGCGAATCCTGGCTGATTTCCTTGAGCTTGTGCGCAGCTTCCTCGCCCGCGCCCAGGTGGCCCTGTTCTACAGCGGTCTCCAGCTCTTCGAGCAGGGGTTCGATCAGCTGTGGATCGACCGGGGGCGGTACCGTTGCCGCCGGCGCGGGGACCGCCGGCGCCGGTTCCACCGCCGGTGCTTGCAGGGCCTGCCAGCGCGCCAGCAATGCCGCACGGCTTGCACTGTGCCGCGGCTTGGTCAGCTGCTCCCACTGCTGGGCGGTTTGGCCATCAATTGCCGCGCCCGGCGCCCGCGCCTCCAGGGCCTCGAGAAATCGGGCCGCGGCCTGCGCCTGTGCCTGATCGTGGGCAAGCGCCGCCAGATCCTCGTCGATCTGCGGCAGCAGGGCCGCCAGGGCTTTCGCGGTTGACTGGCTGGCCAGCCATTGCGGCAGGGCAGCGCTTTGCTGGTGCAGGTCCAGGGCGCGCGTGTGCCATGCCGCCAGCGTCTCCGGCTCCGCAAGCGGCGCGCGGGCGATGGCCTCGCGCAGCGCGCTGGTGGCAGCGGCCAGAGTTTGAAGGGCACGCTGCTCCTGCGCCTGTTGCAGAACGCGCGCATTGGCCTGCTCGATTAATGGCTGGCACAAGGCCAGGGCCTGGGGATCATCTCCCAGCGCCCGGACTTCGCGCTCAAGATCCAGCAGGTGCGATACCGAGACCGGATTGGCCGCCAGCAAGGATTGCAGCGCGCTGGCCAGTTGCTCCGCCTGGCGCGCGCGCGTGCCGGCCCGGCGCCGCTCCTGCAGCAGCTCCGAGCAATGGCGGTACACGCCCTTGTCGCGCCCCCGGCTGTGACGCGCGACGCTCTTGAGGATCGCCGGATCCAGGATGCGCTGCGCCGCCGCCAGGCGCACTTCGGCGTAGCGGGCACCACAGGCGATTTCACCCAACCAGGTTTCGCCTTCCAGACCGGCGAGCCAACCCAGCGCCAGATCCTGGTCCGGCGCCTGGCAGATCGCCGCCACCCAGGTTCCCGGCAGGTCGGCGCCTTGCGGGGCCCTGCGCTGCTGCGCCAGGGCCAGACCCAGCGCAATTGCGCCCTGCCGGCGCTCCTCCTCGTTGCTGGCCGCGGCGAGCAGTCGGCGCAATTCTTCCGGATCGCCCGCAACGGGCGCAGCGGGTGCACGGGCGCGCCGGACCTTATCCGGGCGGGTTGCCGGCGCCGGCGGCTCGGCGGGAGGGCGCAGCAGGCTGTTGAACCAGTTCATCGGGTGCAGCGGATTTCGAGGGCCAGGACAAATCGTAGCGGGTTACGCTGTGCCGTGGCAGCCGTCCAGCCGGCTTTGCGCCGATAACCACATTTGGCGCGGCCAGTAGGCCCAGCCGGGGCGATAAGATGCGCAGCGGCGGCGCACACGCCCCGAGACCTTGCAACCGAAGGGACAGAAAAATGAGCGTAATCCAGGAGTTCAAGCAGTTCGCCATCAAGGGCAATGTCGTCGACATGGCGGTGGGCGTCATCATCGGCGCGGCCTTTGGCAAGATCGTCACGTCCCTGGTGACCGATGTCGTCATGCCGCCGATCGGCGTGCTGATCGGCGGAGTGGATTTCTCGAAATTGGCGGTTACCGTGGCGCAAGGACCGGCCAACGGTGCGGCCGTGGTGATCAGCTATGGCAAATTCATCCAGACCGTGGTCGATTTTGGCATCGTCGCGGCGGTGATCTTCCTGGTGGTCAAGGGCATCAATTCCCTGAAGAAGAAGGCCGAGGAAAAGCAGGAGGAGGCTGCGCCTGTGCCGACACAACAGGAGGTGCTTCTCACCGAAATCCGCGACCTGCTCAAGCAGTCGGGGGCGCGGTAGCGCGGAGTTTCAGGACAGGGGCGTGGGCAAGGGCGCCCAGATGCCGTCGATGCGGGTGAGTCCGTGCGCGGCGGGGTCCTCGTAGGCCACGATTCGGTCGTTGGCGTCGTCCTTGTCCAGTTCGACCAGGATCGGCTCGATGTGCATCTTCGAGCGCAACGAGAAGAACGCTTTCACCTTGGGCTGCAGTAGGTGCGTCGGGTCGTGGTCGACCACCACGGCCAGGCGCTGTGATTTGAGCCGGACCAGGGAACCCACGGGGTAGATCCCCACCGTGCGCACGAAGGCCTGGAAGACGGTGGCGTCAAAATGGCCATCGGCCCACTCGGTCATCTTGCGGATCGCCACGGTGGGCTGCCATCCGGGCTTGTACGCGCGGTCCGAGGTGATGGCGTCGTACACATCGCAAACCGCGCACATCTTTGCCAGCTGCGAAATTTGCGCGCCGGACAGGCCGTGGGGGTAGCCCGATCCGTCGACTTTTTCATGATGATGGAGCACCGCGTCGAGCACCGGCGCCGGCAACTCGGGAGTCCGCACGAGCATCGCGTGGCCGTGCTCGGGGTGGGCCCGCATCGTCTGCCACTCCCCGGGGTCCAAGTTTCCCGGCTTGTTGAGCACGGATACGGGAATGTGGGCCTTGCCCACGTCGTGCAGCAGGCCGGCCATGCCGGCAACGCGCACCTGCTCGTTGGGCAATTCGAGGGTGCGGGCGAGTGCAATCATCAGTGCCGAGACGGCCATCGAGTGCAAGAAGGTGTAATCGTTAGCGCTCTTGAGGCGCGCCAGCCCGATCATTGCGGTCGAATGTCGCGCGACCGAATCGGCGATCCGGTCCACCACGGCTTCGGCGTCGGCGATGCTGCGCACGCCGCCCAGCCGGGCCTGGCCAAACATATCGGCCACAACGCGCCGTGATTCGCGAAAGATCTTGGCCGCTCTTGCCAGTTCGCTGTCGATGGTTTGTTCCGCGCTGACCGGCCGCTGGGAATCGGCCGCGACCTTGCTCAAGGCGCGTTCGATGCGCGCATCGGCCTGCGCGCGGTCCAGGACCTTGGCGGCATCGGCCGCGATGTCCAGTCCCTTTTCCGAATTGATCCAGAGTTCGCGGATCCCGCTTTCGCGGATCTGCGTAAGCTGCTCGTGGTCGCGCACGACGAAGCAGGAGCGCCAGAACGGGTGATCCATCCAGGAGCCGCAAAACTCCTCGACGAACATGCCGATGCGAAGATCCGTCGTCGCTATGCGTTTGAGCAAGGTGCAGGCCCTGGGGCCGCCGGACACGGCGGCGGGCAAGGGCCATTTTCCCCAGGCCGCCAGGGCAGGCAAAGGCAGAAAAGGCCGCGGATCCCGCCTCATTTCCCCGGGGCGCCGCGCCGGCGCGCGCGCCCGGCCGCCCAGCGCCGCGCTCTACTTTTCGATGCGCGTTATCTTGGAGCCCTCGAGGGTGAGGTTGTACATCAGACCCTTGTTGGAAAAAACAAAGCCGATGATGGGCTTGCGGGCGGTCTCGGTGTCCAGTTCCTTGCCCGCGCCCAAGGTCGCGATGGCCACCGAGCCGTCGACGCCGGCCTTCCAGCCCTTGCTTTCGCGAAAGTGCGCCAGGCTCTCGCTGGTCATGAATAAGATTGCGACGGCCTTTTCCTGGACGCCGAGTTGAAAGCCGACGGAGGCCGACGCGATGTTGTAATAGGCGCTCGTGGACCCGCCCACGAGCAGCGCACCTTCGCCGTACTCGCCGCCGATGCCGATGCCGGCCTTGATGATGCTGGGAAAAACAAGCATACCCGCGGCCTTGCCGGCCAATTCCTTGGCCGCGGAGCTTTCGCGGTACAGGGCCTGGACCGATTCGCGCACGCGCGCATCGATCTCCTCGCGCGAGGCGGCCCGCGCCGACAGCGAGCTTGCGCACAGTACGAGGAACAGCAGTGCAAACCGGGTGGTGATTCGTTTGGCTAGGGCCATGGAGGTCTCCTTCACGTTGAGAACGGGATTCGCCGATGCCGCCTTTGCGCGGCCGCAATGGCAATGGTAACGTGCCCCGGACCTTGGCCGCGCCGCCGGCCAGCGGGCGTCCCGTTGCGGCTGCGACCGAAGGAGAAGGTATCCATGGCTGCCACGTCCAATGCTGTTGCCCTGGGATCGCTCGCGCCCGATTTTGCGCTGCCGGACGCAAAGGGCGCTGTGCATCGCCTGCGGGACGTATCCGGGGCGGCCGGGACACTGATCATCTTCATCTGCAATCATTGCCCCTACGTCGTGCATATGCGGGACGCCTTGCAGCGCTATGCGCTGGACTATTCGGCGCGCGGCATCCGCGTCGTCGCGATCAACCCCAATGATCCGCTTGCCTACCCGCAGGAAACGCCGGAACAAATCGCTGCGGTGGCGCGCCACCTGAGCTTTCCCTACCTGGTGGACGCCGATCAGCTCGTTGCGCGCGCCTATGGTGCTGCCTGCACGCCCGACGTGTATTTGTACGATGGCGATCTGCGCCTGTACTACCACGGATGTTTTGATGGCACGCGCCCGGGGGCAGCACCGGCGAGCGGCGCGGACCTGCGCGCGGCCAGCGAACAGTTGCTCTCGGGCGCGCCCCCCAGTGCCGCACGTGCGCCCAGCATCGGCTGCAGCATCAAGTGGAAGCCCGGCAACGCGCCGCACTAGAGGCTGGGGCGCCGGCTTTTAAAATGCGGCGTGCAGGCGCAGGCCAAATACGGTGACCGGACCGCGGTCGCGGTTGTAGGCGGGGTTGCGCACGAATTGCACATCCGTGCTGAGCGTGACTGCGGATGCCAGATGGCCCGCATAGTAGGTCTCCAGGATCTGTTCGCGGCCGTAATTGAGCCGGCCATCGCCAATGAGTATGCCCAGACCACCCGCGGCAAAGTAGGCGCGTGCCGGCGCAGAAAGCGCGTTGACGGCCATGGCCAGTCCCAGCGTATCGTCGGCCCGGTTCCAGGCGCCGCCCTGCAGGCTCAAGCCAGCGGCAAGCGAACGGTTGATTTCCGTGAACTCGAAGGCCTCCTCGTTGCCGTCGTTGGCGCTGGCCCGCAGGAACGCGCCCAGATCCGGCCCCAACTCCTGTTCGAAATTCAGGGCGATGCCGGGTCGGGACTGATAGCGGCGCACTTGGCTGGTGTCGGGGCTCGATCCCTGCGCCAGACCCAGCGCAATTGCCTGGGAATACTGGCCCATGCGTGCGTGGTTGAGGAAGACCAGTGCGCTGCCCTTACCCGGATGGCTTCCGACCGCGTAGCGCTCCTCGACTTCACCGAGAAGTTCGAACTGATGGAACTGACCATCGATGTCCTTGGAATTGGGAATTTGCGAGAGCGCAAAAGCCCCGGCGCGCAGGGTCCAGCGGGCGCGCGTCCATTCGATCGCGCCCCCGTAGGTGTAGCCCCAGGCATCGGCGGCGTAATCAAAGGCGCCGCCGTCGATGATTGCCCAGTTCATGAAGTCGCCACGCGGATCGTGGGCGTAGCGGTTGGCATCGAAGATGTCGACAACGGAGAACTTGCCCAGTGTGATGGTCACGCTGTCCTCGTACTGCCTGCCGGCCAGTGCATTGGCCGCGTCGGCCTGGGCCGCCGAACCGGCTGCGCTTTGCGCGATGACCTGGCGCACGAAGGCGCGCGGCAGGCGAAAGTACGGATTGCGGGCGCCCACCTTGTAGGCTTCGCCGCTGGGAAACCCGGCCACTCCCAGCGTCGTGCTCAGGCCATAGCCCTGGTCAACTTCCGCATCGGCATAGAACTCGGCACCGGTCCACAGACGGGCGCCGGCGTAAAGCGTCACATCCGAGGTCTCCCGGCCGTTATTACCCGGATCCAGACTGTTGGCCCCCTGGTAGGGCGAGGTAAAGGCCGGGTGGTATTGCGTGACATTCGTGAACTGCGCGTGCAGGTTCCAGTCCTGGCTCGCCGGGCCTGCCGCGGTCGTGGTCGCCGGCGTGGTGGCCGCATCGTCGCTCGCCTGCGCCAGCGCCGCCGGCGCCAGCAACAGCAGCATCAATCGAAATACGGTTCCGGGAAAGGGCACATGCGCCGCCAGCTTGAATTTTTTGTCGGCGGCGATTATCCCATCGCCGTGGCAGGGAACCTTGTTGCGCGCCTGAGTTTTTCGCGCGCAACACGGTGAGGAACGCGGTCACGTGCACTTCATGCCGGTGTGCTAGCGCTTTGCCTGCCGCCTTTGACTCAGACGGCGGCAAAGGCCAGGCCGCAATTGCGCCGCGCCGAGCGCAACACGTCGCGGGCCATCATCTGGGCAACGCTGTCCTGGGCTTGATAGATGTCCAGGACCAGTGCGCGCAGGGGCGTATCGGGCCAGCTGCGTTGAATCCCGGCAATGGCGTGGCGCGCTCGTTCGCTGGCCTGCTGCGCGCAGGAGTAGGCCACCTGTACCTGCGCTGTCAGGGCGATGTTGGCCACCCGCGCGCGCAGGGCATGCGCGCCGGGCACGCCCGAGGACGGGCTGAGCCGCGCGCCCTGGGGCCGTTGCCTTGCGTCCTTGGGAAGAGTGCATGTGACCATTTTCACGTTCCTTTTATCGCCGGAAATCCGCGAATGTTGCATAGCAGCATAGCGCATTTACCCAGCGTTTGAAACGCAAAATTGCACCGCAATACTGCACCGCCCAGGTGCGAATTGACTTGACCGCAGGAAGTTTCGTGCAAAGAAAAGGGCTTGCCGGCAAATGCTCGGCAAGCCCCCGGTCGGGCTGCGCCAAACGGCAGACTTACTTGATCGTGGCCTTTTTCTTCAGCGATTCGACAAAGTCCTTGGCCTGCTGCTGTTGCAGGGCCTCGACAATGTGCGACTTGATCTGATCCAGCGGCGGCGCTTGCATGGCGCGAACGTCGTCCAGGCGGATGACGTGCCAGCCAAACTGGCTCTGCACCGGCGTCGTGGTGTACTTGCCCTTTTCCAGCGCGATCATCGCATCGGAGAAGGGCTTTACATAGGCTGCCGGCGGCGCCCAGTCCAGCTCCCCGCCGTTGGCGGCCGAACCAACGTCCTTGGTGCCCTTGGCCAGATCCTCGAATTTTTCGCCCTTGTCCAGCTTGGCGATGATTTCCTTGGCCTGCGCTTCGGTCTCCACCAGGATGTGGTGCGCCTTGTATTCCTTTTCGCCCGCAACCTTGCGCTCGCGGTCGTATTCGGCCTGGATCTGCGCTTCCGTGGGCTTATGCGCGTCGATCTCGTCGCGCAGCAATGCCTGGATGAGCACCGTGCGTGCGGCATTGTCGGCCTGGAATTTCACATCCTCGCGCTCGTTGAGCTTGCGCCGCTTGGCCTCTTGCGTCAGCACCTCGAGCTCGATGAGCTTTTCGCGCAGGCTGGCGCGCAATTCCGGGCTGTCGGGCTGCTTGATCTGGCGGATCACCATCTCCATTTCGGAGAGCTTGATCGGCTTGCCATTGACAACGGCGATATTGCCGCTGGGCGCCGCAGCTTCCTTGGCGGGCGCGCTTGCCTTGGCCGGCGCCGCGGGACTGGCCGCAGGTGCGGCGGTTTGCGCGTACGCACTGGCAGTCAGCGCGGCAACGGCGAGTATCGAAAGGGCTCGGAACATGCAATCACCTTGTCTATGGGGGAAGGAGGATGGGAGTGAGAACCGTAACCGCGGGATGATACACAACAAATCCACTACAACCGCCCGTGGGTTCTCAGGCCGGCGCCGTTACCGTTGTTACAAGTGAATGCGGCGTACATGAGCGGCGGCAATGGCGCCCAGCAGCGCCACAGCGGCGGCGCAGCCGAAGGCGGCGCGAAAGGCGAAGGGCACGGCCGCGTTGGCGCTCACCGCCGCAATGCCGCCGGCCGCACGCATGGCCGCAAGGTCGATTCCCGGGAGTAGGGCAAACACAACCGCGCCAAACAGCGCCGTGCCCAACGCAGCACCCGTGGCGCGCGACAGTGTTACCACGGCGGCAGCGGCGCCCAGGCGCTCGCGTCCGGCCAGAGTTTGGACGACGATTTGCGCGGTGGGCATCACCGTGCCCAGGCCCGTTCCGCATAGGAATCCGACGGCCGCGAGTGTGTTTGCGCGCAAGGGAAGAAGTGCCAGCAAGGATAGCGCCAGGCTGGCAATGCCCAGGCCCGCTACCGGCATGGGAAAGGGACGCCCGTAGCGTGCGATCAAACGCCCGGTCAGCGTCGAGCCCACCACGATGCCCAGGGTGACCGGAAGCAGCAACAGTCCCGAATCGCGCGCGCTGGCGCCTTGCCCTAGCTGCAGGAAGATTGGCAGGAAGAACACCAGTGAAAACATGCACGCGCCAAAACAGACCACGGCCAGCGCCATGCGAGCAATCGAGGCCACGCGCAACAGTTCCACGGGAAGAAACGGATCGTGGTGGCGAGACTCGCGGTCCAACAGCGCCACCCAGAGGATCGCCGCCGCGGCGGCCATCGTCAGGCTGATTACCGAGATCCATTCAAATCGATGTCCGGCAAAGCTTACCCACGCCAGGCTGACGGCGGTGGCGGTGGCAAAGATCAGGGCGCCCAGCGCATCCTCGAGGGGGCGCAGCGCCGGATTGGGCGCTTGCGGCAAGCTGCGCAGGCGCCAGGCAGCCAGGAGGCACAGCGGAATGTTGGCAAAGAACAGCCAGCGCCAGCTCGCGCTGTGCACGACCAGCCCGCCGATGATGGGGCCGCCGATGCTCGCCAGAGAAAAATTGGTCGCAAAATAGCCTTGGAAGCGGGCGCGCTCGCGCGGCGCCACCAGCTCCCCCACCAAAGCCTGCGAGAGCACGACCAGACCACCGCCACCCAGACCCTGCACCACGCGCGCCGCGATCAATGCGCCCAGGGATGGTGCCAGGCCACAGGCAAGCGAGCCGCAGGCAAACAGCCCCATCGACACCAGCAGGGTGTCGCGCCGGCCGTAGCGATCGCCCATGCGCCCGTACAAGGGCGCCGTGACGGTCATGGCGATCATGTAGCCCAGGGCCACCCAGGTCGTGTCGCGCAGCCCGCCCAGATCCGCGGCGATGCTCGGGGTGGCTGTCGCCAGCAAGGTTTGGTCAGCGACGGCCAGGAACATCGGCAGCATCACCGCCGAGAAAAGTTGCAAAAAGCGCCTGGTCGTTACCGGCGCGGCCACCGCACTACCGGCCTCGGCGAGCGCGAGGCCCGAGTCCGCGGCCAGGATGCTCTCGTCGGTAGCGGGGCTAGGGGCGGGTGGTCGGCTCGGCGCCACGGCGGTCCTGATCCGCATCGGTACGCCAGTTCCCACCCAGCCCGGCGAACAGCTGCACGGTCGCGGCCAGCTGGCGGCTGCGGATATTGAGCGCAGTGATGTGATCGGTGAGCGATGTGGTCTGCGCCACGATAACGTTCAAGTAACTCACCGTGCCCGCCTTGTACTGGTTGATGGTCAGGCGCAGAGTGTCCTCGGCGTCCTGGACGGCGGCTTCCTCGACCGTTGACTCCTGCGCCAGCAGGCGCAGGGCGAGCAGTTGATCCTCGACGTTTTGCAGCGCGCTGAGCACGGTCTTGCGATAGCTGGCCGCGACGGCGTCATAGTTGGCAACCGCTTGCGCCTTGGCCCCACTGCGCGCCCCGGCATCAAACAGTGTTTCGGCCAGGGTGGGTCCCAGCGACCAGACACGGTAGGGCACGGACAACAAATCGGCGCCGCTGGGTGCGCGGTAGCCGCCGCTGGCCGATAGGGTCAGGCTGGGGAAATAGGCCGCTTGCGCCACGCCGATCTGCGCATTGGCCGCCGCCGCCAAGCGTTCGGAGGCTGCCACATCGGGCCGGCGCTGCAGCAGCGTGGCCGGCAGCTGCGCGGGCACTGGCGGCGCGACCAAATGAAAGGGCCTTTTCGGCAGGGAAAACTCGGCGGGCGCCTTGCCCAGCAACACCGCAATCGCGTGCTCCATCTGCCCGCGCACGATGCCCACGTCGATTGCCTGCGCCTTGGTCGCCTCCAGCTGGGCTTGCGCCTGGGCCACGTCGGTGCGCGCGGCCACACCGCCGCGATAGCGGCTCTGCGTCAGGTCGAGCGAACGCTGGTAGGCCTGCACGGCCTCATCCAGGAGGCGCTGCTGCTCATCGGCCACACGCAGGGAAAAATAATCCGTTGCCAGGGTCGATTGCAGGACCAGGAGCGCATTGGCCAGGTCGGCTTGGCTTGCCTGGGCATTGGCCTCGGAGGCTTCCAGACCGCGGCGGATACCGCCCCAAAGATCGGGCACCCAGGATGCCGAGATCGATGCCAGGTCCAGCGTGGCCGGTGGCAACTTCAGGCCGGACGTTGCATTGGCCGAGCGCGTCAGGCCGGCGCTGGCCGACAGCGTGGGAAACAGCGCGGCGCGGGATTGGTCAACGGCGCCGATTGCCTGGCGATAGCGTGCCTCGGCGACCACAACATCGAGGTTGGCATTGGCCGCGGCATCCTGCAGCCGGTCCAACTCCTCATCGCCAAAGGCTCTCCACCAGGGACCTCGCGG
>Ga0075030_100005374_pt1 | contig 11549 bp, 3 predicted proteins | sample LitLauG_LLR_2012_FD_71393 | JGI IMG/M metagenome (GOLD analysis project Ga0075030, IMG submission 71393) | Freshwater sediment microbial communities from Pennsylvania, USA - Little Laurel Run_MetaG_LLR_2012 | ecosystem: Environmental > Aquatic > Freshwater > Creek > Sediment | place: USA...
GTATGGTTTGGGGTATTTTCGCTGCTGACAGCGCGGGCGACGGGGGTGACGTCGATGGAAATCCTGCGGCTCATCACCGGCTTTGGCCTCGGCGGGACGCTGCCGAACGCGATTGCGCTGACGTCGGAGTATATGCCGAAACGGCTGCGTTCCACGTGCGTGATGCTGATGTTCACCGGCTTTTCGGTGGGCGCGGCGGTGGGCGGATTTGCGGCTGCGTATCTGATCGGCAACTTTGGCTGGCAGGGTGTATTTATCGTGGGCGGCGCGGTACCGGTGGTGACGGCCGTGCTGCTGCTGGGGCTGCCGGAATCGATCCGCTTCCTGGTATTGAAGGGCGGGGAAGACGCGCAGGTCGGGAAGTATCTGCGCAAAGTGGCGCCGCAGGTGGAAGTGCCCGAGGGCGCGCACTTCCAGGTGAGCGAGCACAAGGACAAAGGTTTCGTGGTGGGGCAGTTGTTCACCGATGGCCGCGCGGTGATGACCATGCTGCTGTGGGTGATCTTCTTCATGAGCCTGCTGGACCTGTATTTTCTGAACAGCTGGCTGCCAACGGTGCTCCACGATTCCGGCCTGGAGCTGACAACGGCGATCCGGATCACCGCGATGTTCCAGATTGGCGGCGCAGTGGGCGCGTTCGTGCTGGGTCGGATCTTCGATCAGAGAAAGTCGTTTATGGCTCTGGCCGTGGCTTACGCGGGCGCCGCGGTTTGCGTGTTTTTTATCGGCATGGCCGGGTCGTCGCTGATCCTGCAGGCGCTGCTGGTGTTTGCGGCGGGAATCTGCGTGGTGGGCGGGCAGACGGGTTCGAATGCGATGGCGGCGGAGTCTTATCCGACGCCGATTCGTTCCACCGGCGTGGGCTGGGCGCTGGGCATCGGGCGCATCGGCTCGATTGTGGGACCGATGCTGGGCGCGGTGCTGCTTTCCTCGCAACTGGAGATGAAGCGCGTGTTCTGGGCAGCGGCGGTACCACCGGTGATTGCGGTGATTGCGGCACTGCTGGTGATCCGGCGGGGACGGACGACAGTACGGCCCTGAGCCGTCGGCGAACAGCACAATTTACAATAGGAACTTCATGAAAATCGACGTCTTTAACCACCTGTACCCACGCAGCTTTTTCGACAAGTACATCAATATCCCCGGCGGCCCGAAGGATATCGGCAAGCGCGTGCGTGCGATGCCGACGATCGTGGACCTGGATGCGCGCTTCAAGGTCATGGACGAATTCGGCGAGTACTGCCAGTTGATTTCGCTGCCCATGCCGCAGATTGAAGCTCTGGCGGGGCCGGAAAAGTCTCCTGAACTGGCGCGCGCGGCCAACGACGGGATGGCGGAACTGGTGCAGAAGTATCCGCACCGCTTTCCGAGCTTCGTGGCTTCGGTGGCGCTGAACAATCCGGAAGAGACGGTGAAGGAAGCGATCCGCGCGACCACCGAACTGGGCGCGTGCGGCGTGCAGATTTTCTCCAACGCCAATGGCAAGCCGCTGGATTCGCCGGAGCTGTTCCCGCTGTTCGAGGAGATGCACAAGCGGGATGTGGCGCTGCTGCTGCACCCGGCGCGCGGCGCGGACATGACCGACTACGCGAGCGAGCCGAAATCGCGCTTCGAAATCTGGTGGACATTCGGCTGGCCGTATGAAACCAGCGCGGCGATGGCGCGCATTGTGTTCTCCGGCGTTTTCGACAAGTGCCCCGGCATCAAAATCATCACGCACCACATGGGAGCGATGATTCCCTACTTCGAGGGCCGCGTGGGCTGGGGCTGGGATGCGCTGGGGTCGCGAACGTCCGACGAAGACTACACGGTGATCGTGAAAGGCATGAAGCCGCTGCGTCCGGTGGATTACTTCCGCAAATTTTACGCCGATACCGCGCTGTTCGGGGCCACGGCGGCGACCAAATGCGGGCTCGATTTCTTCGGCGTGGACAACGTGCTGTTTGCATCGGATGTGCCGTTTGAACCGGCGCCGGGGCTTTACATCCGGGAAACGATTCGATGCATTGAAGCACTGGACATCACGCCTGAGCAGAAGCATCAGATTTATCAGGGCAACGCCGAGCGGCTGATGGGCGTGGCCAGGGCCGTCGCGAAATAATCCGGCCACCGGGCAAGCGGGATGCTTGCACGCGCGGCTAGTGCAGTGTCCAGGAATCAGCCGGACGGTTCATTCGGCTGTCCCGGAAATGCAGTCGGTAACAGACCTGTTCCAGAGGCGCGATTATGCGCGCCGGCGCCACTGGATGTGGCAGGCCGAACGACCGGGGGCGATGGTTTTGGCTGCCGCGCCAGGGTGCATACTTTCTGCGTCTTTTCGCGCTTTTTGGCGCAGAATTGCAAGTTCAGAATTGACTGAGAATGTATCGAATGTCGCCTGTGTCGTGGGGCACGGTGCTTGATCGCTCCCGTTGTCAGCATCGAATTGTGCGGTAACTAACAGATTTCCGGGGCACCTCGGTGGCGGCGCTTCGGTTCGGCAGCCAAAATGATCGCCCGCACCCACGGGCGATATCTCAGAGTCGTATCCTGGGCCGACAAATGCCGCATATTTGACGGTGCGTCCCGAGAAACAGATGAAATGAGCTCTGCCCCTGCATTCGAACATAGCTCTGCCAAGGTCCTGATCGTGGAAGACGAAGGCCTGATCGCGATGGACCTCCGGCAACGCCTGAACGCGCTTGGCTATACGGTCGCCGATGTAGTCAGTACCGGACTCGGAGCAGTAGAGTCGGCGGCCCAACATCTTCCTGACATCATTCTGATGGACATCCGGCTCAAAGGGGAGATGGACGGGATTGAGGCAGCACGCCGTATCCGCGCAGCGGCGGACCTGCCTGTCGTCTTCGTTACTTCGTATGCGGACGATGCAACCGTGAAGCGCGCTTTGGGGAGCGAGCCGGTGGCTTACCTGGTCAAGCCGTTCAGCGACCAGGAGTTGCATACCACCATCGACGTGGCGCTGTATCGCCACGCCATGGAGGGCAGGATGCGTGAACAACGCGTCTGGCTGAACTCGGTCCTCCATTCCATCGGGGACGCCGTCATTGCGACCGATGAGCACGGTTCCATTCGCCTGATGAATCGGGAGGCCGAGCGCCTTACGGGCTGGAGCGAGGCAGAAGCCGCCGGTCGTCCCTTCGCCGAAGTGGTTCAGCAGGTATCGAATCCGGATTCACGCTGGCCAGCGGCCCACTTCGGAGACACGCTGAGCCCGGGCGGCCTCGGCGACAGCGGCCGATTCACCATCCTTTGCCGCAACGGCGGTGAGACCGCGATCGAGTATTCGCGGACGAGCATCGCCGCGGGCGCCGCGACCAGCGGAGGAACTTTTGTATTTCGCGATATCACCAACCGTCTGCGCGCCGAGCAGGAGTTGCAGCATGCACGCCGCATGGAAGCCGTCGGGCGTCTGGCGGGAGGCGTTGCACACGACTTCAACAACCTGTTGACCATCATTTTAGGTGTGAGTTCTGTCGCGATCGGCGAGTGCGGCAATCACGAAATGCTGCGCGAGCGGTTCGCCACCATCGTGAGCGCCGCGGAGAGCGCGGGCACGCTGACGCGCAAACTGCTGGCGCTCGGGCGTAAGCAGGTGCTGGACCCGAAACCGCTGGACATTAACGAGCTGGTGCACGACATGCGCCGCATGATGCGCCCGGTGCTGAGCGAGAGCGCGGAGCTCGAAATCCAGTTGTTGGCGCGACAGCCGAAGGTTCTGGCGGACCGCCAGCAGCTGGAAGAAGCCATTCTCAATATTTTCCTGAACGCGCGGGACGCGGTTGGCGATTCCGGCAAGGTGCTGGTGCGCACCGAAAATACCCGGATGCCGGAAGACTCCCCGGAGACAGCCGGCGGCGATGCGGTGGCGATCGTCATCAGCGATACCGGCATCGGCATTCCGCCGGAGGTTAAGTCGAGGATCTTCGAGCCGTTTTTTACCACCAAGGAAGGCGCCCACGGCACGGGCCTGGGACTGGCCAGCGCTTATGGCATCGTCTGCCAGAGCGGAGGACGAATCGACGTGGAATCCGAAGTCGGCAAGGGCTCCACTTTCAGGATCATCCTGCCGGCTTATCAAAAATCAGAGCCGGCGCCACCGGTCCTGGCCGGCACACCCGTCGCAAGCAGCCGGGGCGGCCGGGTGTTGCTGGTGGAAGATAACGACCTGGTCCGGAGCCTTGAGCAAAAAGTCCTGACGACTGCGGGGATGAAGGTTCGGCATGCGCCCGATGGCGTGGAGGCACTGAACCTGCTGCAGGCCGCGCCCAACGACTTCGACCTGATCGTTACGGATGTCATCATGCCCAACATGAACGGAGTGGACTTCGCGCTCCGGGCTTTGGAGATCAGGCCCGATCTGCGGATTTTGTTCGTCTCGGGCTATACCGAGGACATTGTGCAGCTGGATGACTTTCCGGAAGGTACGGTGGCATTCCTCGAAAAGCCGTTCGCTCCTGCCGCCCTGGGCAAAGCCGTAGCGGAGCTGCTCGGTATAGTGACGCGAAGCGTCACTACTGGCAACTGAAACCGGGTGGCAGCCACGCGGTATAGTCGAGCCTCCGCATGGCGCCATGAGTGGCCGCGCCTGACCTGCGCTCGTATTTATTCGGGCTGCGAGGCGAAGGTAACCCGCTCCCCGCACCAGCCCACAACGTCGCGCCTTTCAGTAACGATCCCGCATGGTCAACAAGTTGCAGTTGTGACGCCCCGTGAGCCCCCCGCGGGACCTGCCGGCGCGTGGTATCGGCGCGCGGAATCTCTTATCGTGGAAGCGAAGCTGAAAGCGGTGTGAAATGAAGTCAGGCCGAAAGCTCTTCAGAGACCTGGAATGGAAGACCTTCATCGGAGTGGGCTTGGTGGTGGCGATGCTGGCGGCGATCGGGGTGGTGGAGCATCTGACCATCCGGCAGTTATCGGAAGCCGACGGGTCCGTCACGCGCACGGAAGCGGCGCGCCACGAACTCGAACGCGCCGTTTCCGAGATTCTGGAGGTCGACGCCATGACGCGCGGATACGCGGCGACCGGGCAGGAGGCATTGCTCCGGGAGCTTGAGCCTTCCATCTCCGATGCGAAAGGATACCTCGCGACGCTGCGCGGGCTGGTGGCCGACAATCCGCGGCAGCTTCGCAATGCGGATGAGCTCAACCGGCTCGCCGGAGACTCGATCGCATTCGGAAACAGCCTGGTGGCGATCCGGCGAACGAGGGGCGCAACAGCCGCGGCGGCCAGCCTGGAAGACCGCGATCAACACCGGCTGGAGGACGCGATACAAACCCTGCGCCGCACGATGGAAGCCGAAGCAGAGAGTCTGGTGCAGTCACAGCGGATAGCCACTGAAGTTGCCGTCCTGCTCGCCAACCGGGTGAGTGCGATGGGAACGTTTGCGGCGCTGGTGATGTTGCTGTTGGCCGGCAGGGCGATTTTTACCGGTCTGAGGCGACGGCGAGACGCCGAAAATCGTCTGCGGGCGGAACAAAACCTCACCGAGGCAGTGCTGGAGAGCCTGCACGAAGGCCTCGTCGCCTGCGGTACGGATGGCAACCTGATCCGCTTAAACAGAGCGGCGGGGGAAATTTACGGACGACGTTCCGGGCCCATGTCGATTGAGGAATGGACGACACTCGTCGACCGCTATTCGGCCGGAAGCGATGTTCCGCTCAAGGCCGGGGAGCTTCCGCTTTACCGGGCGCTGCAGGGGGAAAGTCTCGTGGATTTCGAGATGAAAGTCGTGCCAAAAAACGGTCTCCCGCGCGTGGTGCTGGCCAACGCCCAGCCGATACGGGACTCCCAGGGCGCCCAGTTAGGCGCGGTGGTGGCGATGCACGACATCACCGAAAAGCGCGAAGCAGCGGCGCGGCTGCTCGAGAGCGAAGCGCTGTACAGTTCGGTGGTTTCGGCGATGGCGGAGGGCGTGGTGATCCATGAACCCGATGGCGCCATCAGCGCTTACAACGACGCTGCTTTGCGAATTCTGGACCTTACTGCGGATCAGTTGCAAGGGCGGACGGCGATGGACCTGGCTTCCCGAACGATCCGCTCCGACGGCTCGCCATTCCCGGGCGAAGAATATCCGGCGACGGTGACGCTGCGGACGGGGCAGGCACAGGCGAACGTGGTGATGGGGATCTGTAAGGCAGATGGCAGCGTGACGTGGATTCTCATCAACACCGAACCGGTTGACCTCGGGGCGGACAACAGGCGGCGTCAGTCCGTGGTGGCGACCTTCATCGACATCACCGATCTGCGGCGCGCCGAAGACGCTCTGCGCCGGAGTGAAGAAGACCTGCAGGAAGCACAGGCGACGGCGCACATCGGAAGCTGGGCACGGAATGCCGAAACCGACGTTCTCGTGTGGTCCGGGGAGTTGTACCGGATCAAGAGTTGTGATCCGGCGCTGCCTCCGCCCTCCGACGAAGACATTTTCAGGGAGTTCGATGACGAAAGCGCCGCGCGGCTTCAAGTCGTATGGCGGGAGCTTTTGGACAACGGCACTCCATACGAAACAGATCTGCTCATGGCCGACGGGGTCACATGGGTCACGGCGCGAGGTGCGGTTGAAAGGGACGCCGCGGGTACGGTGATCCGGTGGCACGGCACCATTCAGGACATCACAGAGCGCAAAGCGGCCGAACAGAAACTGGCGGCCTACGCCGCGGAACTGGACGACCTTTACAACCACGCGCCGTGCGGCTACCACTCCATTGACGACGATGGAATGGTGGTTCTGATCAACGACACGGAACTGGCAATGCTCGGCTATGAGCGGGACGAGATCGTGGGGAAGAAGCGTCTCCTCGACCTGATGACCGAAAAATACGCCAAAGAATTCCCCGTCCATTTCGCAACTTTCAAGGAGACTGGCCATTGCGACCACTTCGAGTCCGAACTGCGGCGAAAGAACGGAACGATCATGTCCGTAGTCATGAGTGCGACCGCGGTAGTGGATGCACAGGGCAGGTTCGTCCGGACACGTGCAGCGCTGCTCAACGTTACGGACACGAAGAAGGCCGACGACGCGCGCCGGCACGCTGAGGAAGCGCTGCGGGCTTCGGAGATGCGTTACCGGCTTTTTGTGGAGCGGAGCCCCATCGGAATTCTCCGCACCAGTGGCGACGGCACGATTCTCGATTGCAATACCTCGTTCGCACGCATACTTGGCTTCGAAGCCGCAGGCGACCTGAATGGGCACTCGATGCAGGAGTTCTGGTGGGACCTGGCCGACCGCAGGTCGGCGATGGAGCTGCTGGCGTCCCAAAAGATGCTGGCGAACCACGAGGTCCGGCTTCGAAGGCGCGATGGACGGCAGTTGTGGGCAGCCATCACGATAAACGTGGTGGAGGACGACCCGGCGGGCATTCTGACTGACGGAACGATCATTGATATCACCGAGCGCAAAGAAGCCGAAGCGAGGCTGGCGGCCTCTGCGGCGGAACTGGACGATCTCTATAACCACGCTCCCTGCGGGTACCACTCCATCGACGAGGCCGGCCGGTTCGTTCGGATAAACGACACATCGCTGGCGATGTTCGGGTACGATCGCGAAGATGTCATAGGGAAAATGGCCTTTTTCGACGTAGCGACCGAAAAATGCCGCCAACAATTTGAACTGAACCGCTCGACGCTGATGGCAACCGGGAAGCTGCGGAACGTGGAAGTCGAATTCCTTCGGAAAGACGGAACGATTCTACCCGCGCTGCTGAATGTGACCGCCGCTTACAACCAGGACGGAACATTTTCCGTGGCCCGCTCCACGGTTGTCGATATCACGGACCTGAAAAAGGAGGAAGCGGCGCGTCTGCGGGCCGAGGAGACACTCCGCGCTTCTGAACAGCGATACCGCCGGTTCGTCGAGAGGAACCCGGCCGGGATATTGCGCGCACGGCTGGACGGGACCATCCTCGAATGCAATGCCGCGATGGCGCGAATGGGTGGTTTCAGCTCGCCGGGTGAACTGGTGGGGCTCAAGACGCCGGAGTTCTTCTTTGAGCCGGAGAGCAGGACTGCGATGCTGGAACGGCTGCAGGTCGAAAAGGTGCTGGTGAACCACGAGCTCCGCCTGCAAGCGCATTGCGGCCGGCCGAAGTGGGCCGCAGCGACGATCACGCTGGTAGAGGACGACCCGTCAGGCGCCGTGCTGGAGACGACGATTATTGATATTACCGAACGCAAAGAAGCAGAAGAAAAGCTGGCGGCATACACGGCGGAGCTGGACGATCTCTACAACCATGCTCCCTGCGGCTACCACACGATCGATGAAAACGGAGTAATTGTCCGGATCAACGACACCGAACTGGCAATGCTTGGTTACGAACGGGAAGAGCTTGTCGGCAGGAACGCTTTCACTGTCCTCGTAACTGAGGAAGGCCGGAAGCCACATGGGGAGGCGTACGCCGGGTTCGTAAAGGCCGGGCACAAGGAGAGTCGCGAAACCGAACTGATACGCAGAGACGGAACCATTCTCACGGTCAGCGTTCAGGCCGTGGCGATCCGCGATGCGGACGGGAAGTTCGTGGAGAGCCGCGCCAGCCTCATCGATATCACCGAACGAAAAGAGCTGGAGGCAGCGCGCCTTCGCGTCGAGGAAACTCTGCGCGCTGCAGAACGGCGGTCGCGTCGCTTTGTGGAGCGGAACCCCGCCGGCGTGACGCGCGTCAGGCTGGACGGCACGCTGCTCGAATACAATGACGCGTTCGCACGGTTGGTGGGATTCGATTCGCACCAGGACCTCGCGGGACGGAAGCTCCCGGACTTCTGGTGGGATCCGGCGGAACGGCCTGAGATGGTGGCACGACTGCGCGCCGAAAAAGCGCTGTCGAACTACGAAATCCGCTTCCGAAAATGCGACGGGCAGCCGATATGGATCTCGCTGACGGCTTCGCTGGTGGAGGATGATCCGGCGGATGTCCATATTGAAGGATTCCTCACCGATATCACGGAGCGAAAAGAGGCCGAACAGAAGCTGGCGGCCAACGCCGCGGAACTCGACGACCTGTATAACCATGCGCCCTGCGGGTACCACTCGACGGACGAGGCTGGCAATCTTGTCCGGGTCAACGATACATGGCTGGCGATGCTGGGCTACGAGCGCGCCGAATTCACAGGGAAGAAGACCTTTTTCGACGTTACGACGGAAAAGAGCGGCAAGCAGTTTCTAGCCAACCGCCCGCGGCTGATCGGCGCGGGGAGGCTTAACAATGTGGAGGTTGAATTCGTTCGCAAGGACGGAACGATTGTCCCCGCGATCGTGAATGTGACTGCGGTTTACGACCAGGCTGGAATCTTTACCTCGAGCCGTGCCAACGTTTTCGATCTCACCGAGCAGAAGAAGCTGGAGACCGCGCGCCTGCGAGCCGAAGATGCCGTAAAGGCCAGCGAAGAACGGCTCAACCTCGCCCTCGACGCCGCTCAGCTGGGCATCTGGGAACTCGATCTCGCCAGCGATACGTACACGCGGAATCTGCGGCACGACCAGATATTCGGTCATCCATCGTCTCAGGCCGAGTGGAGCTCCGAAATCTTCCTGAATCGTGTTCTTGCCGACGACAGGGACACGGTTCAAAAGGAGTTCGACGAAGCCCTCGCCGCCGGCAAACTTTCCTCCGAATTCCGAATCGTCTGGCCCGACAAATCGATTCACTGGATCTCTGCCCAGGGCCACGTCTTTCGGGATGGCCAGGATCGGCCCGCCAAGGTCGTCGGCATCATCGCGGACGTCACGGAAAGGAAACGCGCCGAGGAGGAACTGCGGGCGAGCGAAGCTCGTTACCGGGCCGTCGTGGAGGATCAGTCGGAATGGATCTGCCGTTACCTCCCGGACACCACATTCACGTTCATGAACGATTCGTTCGCAGGCTTCTTCGGTGTGAGCGAGGAGCGGACCGGCGGTACATTTACCCCGATGATCCTCCCGGAGGATCTCCCACGAGTTAAGACGGCTCTCGCCTCCGTGTCGCGGGAGCACCCGGCTGTGACAATCGAGAACCGCGTGTACGACGCCCAGGGCGAGATTCGCTGGGGACAGTTCGTTAACCGGGCCATCTTCGACAGTAACGGCCGTATTGCAGAATTCCAGGCGGTAGGCCGGGACATTACGGATCGGAAATCAGCGGAGTCGGCGCTGCAGGAAAGTGAAGCGGCCTTTCGCATACTAACGGATGCGATGCCGCAGATCGTCTGGATCAACGGACCGGATGGCTCGGGCATCTATTGTAACCAGCGATGGGTGGATTATACGGGGCTGACAAAGGAGCAGAGCGATGGAAGAGGCTGGAATGCTCTCTTCCATCCGGACGACCAGTACGCTACCTGGAACGCGTGGAGTCATGCGCTCACGACCGGTGAAACATACACTGTCGAAAGCCGCCTGCGGGATTTGGACGGCCGCTATCGCTGGTTCCTGCTGAGGGCGGTTCCCCAGCGGGATACAGAGGGTCGCATCGTGAAATGGTTCGGGACCTGCACCGATATCAACGACATGAAAAAGGCCGAAGAGGAGCTGGCAAAATACCGAGCGCACCTGGAGGATATCGTGACGGAGCTCAGCCATTCCCTGGCGGAAAAGGAAGTGCTGCTCAAGGAAATCCACCACAGGGTCAAGAACAACCTGCAGATTGTGTCGAGCCTGCTGCACATGCAGGGGCGGCAGACCACGGACCAGGCGACGAAGGAGTTGTTGCGGGAGAGCGAAAACCGCATACAGTCCATGGGGGCGATCCACGAGAGCCTGTATCAAACGTCCGACTTCAGCCGTGTGGATCTTTCGCAGTATCTCCGCCGCGTGGTGAACCGCGTGGCTGCCTCGTATCAGCGGCCACAGGTAGCCTGTGGCGTGACGCGCGAGGGAGATACGGTCGTCACGATGGAGATCGCGATGCCCTGCGGCCTGATCGTCAACGAACTGGTGTCGAACGCGCTGAAACACGCGTTTCACGACGGGGCAGGACAGGTCAACGTGACGGTGCGCAGGGACGCACGCACATTAACGCTGGCGGTGCACGACAACGGCAGCGGCCTGCCTGATGGTTTCGAAATCGAAAACGCCCGCGGCCTTGGCCTGCAACTGGTCCGGACGCTCACCTCACAGCTGAGCGGGGCGGTGAGGGTCATCGGGGGGGGCGGGAGCACCTTCGAGATCGAGTTCGCGGTCGAGTGACCGAAGTGTATCCGGAGACGGCGTTCCGGGTGAAATGATTTGGCTCCCCAAACTGGAGTAGAATTCAGGAACGGCTTTCGAAGGCCGTTTACGATTATGTTCCTGCTTCTGATTCCACTTCTCGCCGCGCTGCTGGCGCAGGCGCCGCCCCCCGCTTCCTCCGACACTGCCACAGTGAACAAACCTGCGCTCGACTACGCCTTTTTCAGAGATAAGGTGCAGCCTGTCTTTCTGAACAAAAGGCCGGGACACGCGCGGTGCCTGGTTTGCCACGAGAACGGCAGCCCGCATCTGGAAGAGCTCTCGCCGGGGGCGACGACGTGGAACGAAGAGCAATCGCGCAAGAATTTTACTGCGTGGAGCCGGGCGGTGGTGCCGGGCGATGTGAAGAAG
>Ga0075030_100005378_pt1 | contig 11546 bp, 12 predicted proteins | sample LitLauG_LLR_2012_FD_71393 | JGI IMG/M metagenome (GOLD analysis project Ga0075030, IMG submission 71393) | Freshwater sediment microbial communities from Pennsylvania, USA - Little Laurel Run_MetaG_LLR_2012 | ecosystem: Environmental > Aquatic > Freshwater > Creek > Sediment | place: USA...
GTACCGACGGTGGTCCGGAAGGTCGACGCCCACGTGCCCGACGTCGCCTCGCTGGCCATCCCGGGCTTCGACACCCTGTCGGCGTCGCAGGTGGTCCAGCGGCTGGACGGCCTCAACCGGACCGAGCTCGTGTCGGTGCGGGCCTACGAGACCTCGGGCCGGAGCCGACGGACCATCCTCAGCCGGGTCGACCAGCTGTTGGACGAGCGGTCCTGAGCCGGTCGCAGGCGTCCGGTACACCGAGGCTCCGATGGAACGGGTCCGCCAGGCCACCACCGAGGACCTCGATCGTCTGGTCGAGCTCGTCGCCGGCTTCGTGGCCGACCGCGCCGGCCACCGCGGGGGCGACCTCGTGCGAGACGCCGATGCCGGCGGGGTGCCGCCGGAGCCGGTCGTGGGGTCGCTGTCGGCCTACGTCTCGGGTCCCGGCCGGACGGCCCTGCTGGGTACCCTGGACGACTGGGTGGCCGGTGCGGCGCTGTGCCGGGTGGACGACGGGGGAGCGGGGCGCCGGGGCGTGCTCGACCTCTGTTTCGTCGAGTCGGGCGCCCGCGAGGTGGGCCTCGGTCACCTGCTCCTCGACGAAGCGCTCGGATGGTTCCGGGACGCCGGGTGCACCGGCGTCGACGGCACCGCCTACCCGGGCGACCGCGGGGCGAAGAACTTCTTCGAGTCGGCCGGGTTCAAGGCGCGCCTGCTGGTGATGTACCGACCCCTCGACTGAGGGAGCCGACCCGCAAGGGGCGGCTCAGGAGGCGCGGCGCCCGGCGGGCCGGGCCGGGACCGGACGTCGTGGTCCCGGGGGCGGCGGGATCGGGATGCCGAGCAGTCGCGCCAGCTCCGGCACGTGGCCCGCGGCCTTGCGGGCCTCGGCCAGCAGTGCCTCGTCGGCACCCTCCGGCAGTCCGGCGGGCTTGACGGTGCGGCGTACGGGGCTCTCGACCACGACCTCCAACAGGGCCAGCCACGCCTCGGGGGTGGCATCGGGCGACATGGCCTGTCCGGCGGCCCCGGCCAGCCGGACGGCGAGCTCGGCCGAGAGGCGGGCGGAGGGCTCGGGCGGGCGGATCGACGCCCGGACGGCGTCGACGACCCGGCCTTCGTCCAGCGAGGAGGTGATCCGCTCGACCCAGCGCTCCCGTAGTGCGGTGACCCGCTCGGTGAGGCTGGACCGCAGGGCGGTGAGCATCTCGCCGCCCTCGTCGTCGAGGGTCACGGTCGAGGCGGAGGCCACGATCGAGCGCAACTCGCGCAACGGGGTGTCCTTGCCGGTGGTGCGGGCCACGGAGGCCCGGTCCTTCCAGGTGGCCAAGTTGATGATCGGACGCAGCTCCTCGGCCATGGCCATCAGGGGAGCCTCGGTCACCTCGGGTCGGCCTTCGGCCCGGGCCCGGGTGTTCTGCTCCGTGATGGCCTGGCGGACCGAGGGGATGCCGCCCTTGATCAGCTGCTCGGCCACCGGGATCTGCTCGGGTCGGAGTCCGGCCAGTGCCGCGTTGCGAAAGACGGTGGAGGCGGCGGGACGGCGGTCCCCGCGCTCCCGCCCGGCGCTCTCGCGGCCGCCGGGCCGGGCCGGGCCCGCCCGGCGCGCCCCGCCCGGGCCACCCGGGGTGGACGGCGCCCCCTCACGGGCCCGCCCTTCTCCTCGCGGTGGGCGTGAGCCCTCGCCGCGGGGCGGACGGTCCCCATCGGCGCGTGGCCCCCGGGTCGACGGACGTCGGGGCTTCTCGCCATCGCCGCCGTAGTCGTCGCGTCGGCGTTTGCCTTTGCCGGCCAGGACCACGTTCACGTCCGGACCCTTCTGGGGTGTTCCGATGATCTCGATCCGTTCGACCGGCTTGGGCTCGGCCTTGCCCTTCGGGGCGAGCAGCGCGGTCACGGTGGTGCCGTCGAGCGTCGTCTCCACTTCGGCCCGCAGGACGGTGCCCACTGAGGTGCCCGAGGGGACCAGCTCGGCGGACACGGTGCCGCGGGGCAGCTTGGCCCCGGCGGCGCGCCACGTCCACGTGGACTCGTCCGACTGGCTGGTGAGTTCGACTTCGATTCGATGGCCCATACCGGGCGACAGGCTACTGCCGAAGCCACCCCCACGCGAACGGTGGGCCCCCGGGTGGCCTGGTCGAACCCGCCGCGGCGGTCGGAGCTCCGGTTTCCCCTGCTCACTGCAGACGGCCTCGTGGCGCGCCCGCCGGGGGCGACCCTCTACGCTCCTGGTATCGGCGTCGTGGGAAGGCACTGCGGATGGACCTCGGAGGAGACGGAGCGGCAGCCAACGGCCCAGTGGTGCCCGCGCCCGACCCGGCATGGGTGGAACGCCTGTCGGCGGTGCGGCCCGAGCCCGACTCCGGCGGCGAGGCCCCGACCGAGGGCGACCTCGACCGCATCCTCGCCACCGCCACCACGGTGCCCGACCACGGCAGCCTCACCCCGTGGCGATTCGCCGTCTGCTCCGGGACCGGCCGCGACCGGTTCGCCGCGGCACTGGTGGCCGGCCTCTTCGACGAGAAGGGTCCCGACCAGCCGCCGGCGGTGGTGGCCAAGATGCGGGCGAAGGCCTATGCGGCGCCCTGCTCGGTGGTGCTGATCGCCTCACCGGATCCCTCGTCCAACGTGGCCGTCTGGGAGCAGGTCGCCTCGGCGTCGTGCACGGGGTACGCCATGGTGCTGGCCGCCACCGGACTCGGCTACGGGGCGGTCTGGAAGAGCGCGGGGGTGTTGGCCGCAGAACCGGTCCGGGCATTGTTCGGCCTCACCGAGAACGAGTCGCTGCTCGGGTGGGTCAACCTCGGGACACCGGCACCGCTGGGCCGGAAGAAGTCGGACGCGACGACGGCCGTCTCGCTCGGCGGGCGCGTGCTCCGCATCGATGCCTGAACGAGTGGGGTCGGACTACCAGCCGAAGCGCGCCATGGGCGGACCGAGCCCGGCCTCGTCGGCGCAGACCCCGCACAGGTCCATGCGCCGTGCGCCGGGACGGTCGGAGGCTGCCACCCGGCGCCATCCATAGCGGCGGGCCTCTTCGAGGCAGGCCGACTCCGACCACCGAGGTTGGGTCCGGGCGCCGCACTTCCCGCAGGTGCGGTAGTAGACGTCGTTGTCGTCGTACAGGTCCTCGAGGGAGAAATCGTCGGTGTCGTAGTCCATGGGCGTGGCTCCGAGACGAGGATACCGGGGAGCAGCTACGGGGACGTTCCGGCGGCCGGTCCGTCGCCGACCGGCCGTACGGCCTCCGTCGTCCGACCCCTACTCTGGGGCCTCTGGGCCCACGACGGTTGGGCGGAAGGCGAAGGGAGCCCTGGTGTCAGACATGCACGACTTCAATGCTCAGATCATCGACGAGTTCCGCGCCAATGACGGGGTGGTCGGCGGCCCGTTCGCGGGGGCGACGCTCCTCCTCCTCACCACCACGGGCGCCAAGACCGGACTCGAGCGGATCAACCCGGTGGCCTACCGGGCCGAGGGCGACGATCTCTTCGTGTTCGCCTCGAAGGCGGGCGCCCCGACCGACCCGGACTGGTTCCGCAATCTGGTCGCCGATCCGTCGGTGAAGGTCGAGCTGGGGAACGAGCGTTTCGACGCCACCGCCGAGGTGCTCACCGGTGAGGAGCGCGACCGGGTGTTCGGGGCCCAGGCTGCGGCCAACCCCGCCTTCGCCGACTACCAGGCGAAGACCGACCGGGTCATCCCGGTCGTCCGCCTCGTGCGCGCCTGACCGGGTCGCGTCCCGAGGTCACCCACCCGCGGATCCGACGGGCCTACCGTCGTGGGGGTGTCGACACCCCCCGAAGCGCCACGTTGTGGTTGGTGCCACCGACGCCTCACCCTGCGGACCGGCCCCGGGCGTCCCCGGCTGTTCTGCAGCGCCGCCCACCGCCAACGGGCCTACGAGGCCCGCAAGCGGGCCGACGAGCTGCACGTGCCGGCCGACCAGTGCATCGTGTCGTCGGCTGACCTGGCCCGGCTGCACGACCTGCTGTATCGCGTGGAAGCGGCGGTCGACGACGTCAGGGCCGACCTGGCCCGGGCGTCGGGCCCGTCCGCCTACCGGCAGGCCTACGAGCACCTGATGGACGCGGTGGACGATCTCGTGGGCACGGTCATCGAGCCGGTGCGCGGCTGAGGACGGGGACCCCATCGACGTCGGCCGGGCGGTCCGAGGTCGGCACCCGCGGTCGACGGAGCGTGGGGCTTCGCCCCTAGCGGGGTGCCCGACCGATGGCTGCCGCCACCCGGTGGCCGGACCGCACCGCACTCTCCATGTAGCCGGCCAGGGCCTCGGTGTGCTCGCCGACGAACCAGAGTGGGCCGTGTGCCTGGCGCAGCAACGGCCAGAAGCTGGTCATCTGCCCGGGAGCGAACACGGCATAGCCGCCACCGGTGTAGGGCTCGTCCGCCCAAGCCACCGTGGCGGCGATGCCGCTGTGTTGGGTCCGCCCCTCGGGGTAGACGGTGTCGAGTTGCTGCTGGAACGACGCAACGCGCGCCGGGTCGGACTGGAGCGCCCCGGCGACGGCGGCGTCGCCGGTCACGAACTGGGTCAGCACGCCCGGGTGGTCGGCGCCTCCGGGCACGGAATCGGTGGCATCCCAGGCGATGCCGAACGGGAGGTCGGCGATGGTGAAGCCGGAGAGGCCCTCGGACAGCCAAAAACGGGTCCGGTACTGGGTGGCGACCTTGAGGGCGTGCCCGAGGTCGAGCTCGGCGATCATCGTCCCCACCTCGGTCGGCAGCGGGGGATCGAATCGGATGTTCCGGAGCGCGGGCGGTGGAGCCGCCAACACCAGGCGGGCCGCGTCGAGCGTCGTGGCGCCGGTCGGCCCGGCGGTGTGCACCCGCACGCCCCAGTTGTGTTGTTCGACTTTCGTCACCGGGGAGGCGACGCGGACAGACGATCCGAGGTCGCGGGCCATGGCCTCGGGGAGCGCGCTGTTGCCGGCGGCGATGCGCATGTGCTCCACTCCCGCCTCGGACAGGGACGCGTCGACCACCGCCTGCTGGAGGGCGAAGAGCAACGACACCTCGTGCAGCTGGGCGTTGAAATTGCCCCGGTAGTCGGATTGGACCAGGAGCTCGGCCGCCGGATCGAGGGTCTGGGTGTCGGCGTAGTCCTGGAGCGATTGGGCGTCCCACACCTCCGCCATGGGGGCGGACTCGGGATGGGCCGGGTCCAAATTGCCGGCCAGGGCGATGAGCCCGGCGCCGAAGTTGACGTAGCCCGACAACATGCTGGGATCAACCGCGGCCGTCGACTGGAGGACCGACCGGTGCCCGCCGAGGACCACCGCGGCGCGCTCGAGCTTGTCGGCCGGGCGCCTGGCCAGGGCCAACCCGTAGTGCCGGGCCAGTGCCTGGATCTGCACGTGGTTGTCGTCGATCGATTCGCCGCCCGCCTCCACGTGGAGCCCATCGGTGAACGGGGCGTGCAGCGTATGGACCCGGCCGCCGACCCGGTCCCGGGCCTCGAGGACGGTGACGTCCCAGCCGTTCGACCGCAGCGCCAGAGCCGTCGTCAGGCCGGACAGTCCACCGCCGACCACCACCACCTTCTGCCTGGTCGATGCGTCCGGACGGGGTGTGGTGCACGCCGCCAGGAAGGTGGAGACCGCCACGGCGCCGGCCGCGCCCAGGAACTGTCGACGATCCAGGCCGGGGCGTCCCTCCACTGCGGCAGCGTACCTCCCGGGTAGCTGCGGCCAAGGGCCGGAACTCGCCCGTCTCGTCCTCGTGTCATGGTGGTGGACCCGACGGAGGAGGAGACCGCGGTGTCGGATGACGAACTGTTCGAGCTGGTGGGCCGCCGACTGTCGGAGCGTCCGGGATGGACCTTCCAACCGTCGACGACCCCGGGCGGTGCGCCGTCATGGTGCCTCGACCCCGGCGGCGAGCCGGTGGCGTCGGTCAATGTGGCCGACGCGGTCGTCATCGCCTATCTGCCGTCCGAGGACCGCGAGTTCCGCTTCGTCGGCGTGGACGCGCTGATCGAGTGGCTCGACGCCCGTGAGGGTCGATAGGCGGACGGCGCGGTCGGCCGGTCGACGGCCACCGACCGTCGGGTCAGGACCCCGACATCTGGCGCCGGCGGACATAGGGTGGCCACGTTGTGCGGGATCCACCCGCGGCGGAGCACAGGAGGCGCCATGGAGTTGACAGCAGGCAAGATCGCGGTGGTCACCGGAGCAGCGAGTGGGATCGGACTGGCGATGGCCGACCGGTTCGCCCGCAATGGCCTGCACGTGGTCCTGGCCGACGTGGACGAGGACGGCCTGGCCGGTGCAGCCGAAGTCGTCGGTGCCCACGGCGTCGAGACCCTCGTTGTGGCCACCGACGTCAGCGTGGAGGCTTCGGTCCAGGCCCTGGCCGCCGCCACCATGGACCGCTTCGATGCCGTGCACGTGGTCTGCAACAACGCCGGGGTCGCCACGCAGGCGGATCCCTGGTTCGGCCCGCGTTCGGCGTGGGAGTGGGTCCTCGGCGTCAACCTGTGGGGAGTCATCCACGGCGTGCGGGCCTTCCTGCCGTACCTGGCCGCCGGCGGGGACGGGTACATCGTCAACACCGCCTCGATCGCCGGCCTGCTGCCCGGCCTCGCACCCTCCTACGACGCGTCCAAGCATGCCGTGGTGGCCCTGACCGAGGACCTGTACACGACCTTGCACCAGACCGGTCTGCCGGTGGGCGTCAGCGTCCTGTGCCCGGGGTGGGTCCGCACCGGCATCATGGATGCGGAACGGAACTGGCCGGATCACCTGGGCGACGTGCCGCCCGGGGCGTTCGCCTCGGAGATCGTGAGCAACCACGTCCGCCGCGCCGTGGACGAGGGACTGACACCGGCGTCGGTGGCCGACCTGGTGGCCGACGCCATCGTCGAGGAACGGTTCTGGATCTTCCCCCACCCCGACTTCGTCGAGTTGGCGGAACTCCGCTGGCGCTCCGTGGCCGAGGGTCTGAATCCGACGGGCATGGGCGACGTCCCGGGACTGCCGCCCTCCGAGCAGATCGCCGCCGAAGTGGTGGCGGCGTTGGAAGGCCTGTCCTCGGACTGAGCAGTCGCAACCGGACGGTCGGAAGGATTCGGCGGCGAGGACGCCGGAGCACGGATTAGTCGGGGCGCCGCCCCCGAAGGCGGCTCAGGCGCTGGTGGTCGGTGTGGCCTGAACCGTCCCGGTCGATCCGTTCCCATCAATGCCCCCGTGGGGATGGTGGGTGCCGATGGCGCTCCAGTCGACTGTTGCGTGGGGATCCAACGGCACGGTTTGGATCAGTCCGAGGCACATCTCGTCCGAGGAGCCGTCACCCCAGGTGACGAAGTGGGCCGGGGCCTTGCGCAGCGCCGGCAGTTCCTGGGCCAGGGTGGGGTCATAGGTGCAGGTGAACTGGACGGTGTCGCCGCGTTGCACTTTGACCCACTTGGGGAGGTCGTAGGAGCGCTGGTAGTTGAAGTCGTAGTTGGGGACGTCGAGGATCGTCTTGGCCTGGGGCGTCCCGGGATCGATCACCATGGTCATACTCCGACCGAGCAGATGCATGTGGGCGGTGGTCCGAACGATGTAGCCGGGTTGGCGGATGCGCTGGGTACAGGTGACGGAGTCCCCTTCGGGCGGCGTGGTGATGTTCTCACCGCACAGGAACTCGAGTGCGTTCTGGAACACGACAGCCCCGACGCCGAATCGTTGCGACAGGTAGTTGAGCGATGCCGACCGCGAGCACAGCGGATGGGCGGTCAGGTCGGCCGCCTCCGCAGACGGGCAGGGCATGTTGATCGGAGCCGGATACGGGGAGAGCGAGAGCGGTCGGAGGTGGGCCGAGGCCGGCACGGTGTGGAGCTTCAACCCGACCTTCACCGGCTTGTCGCCGATCAGCAGGTTGTAGTGCACCTGCATGATGACCAGGCTGCCGGCCGGCAGCGGGGTCCCGGTGGTGGCGGGCAGCACGTCCTGGCCGTGGCCGGGGGCCCACGCGCTGAGCCAAGGGGTGGCGGTCAACGCTTCCAGGCTGGTGGTGGGCAGGGGGGACTCGCCGAAGCAGGTCCATCCTTTACCCAGGTTGTCGAGGGCCCTGACCTGGGGAACGACGGACGGAGGAACGAGGAAGGTGATCTCGTGGTGGACCTCATGGGCCACGGCGCTCGCTCCGGGGGAGAACTGGCTGGAGACGATGAAGGAGTTCTTGGTGACGTGGGGGTTCACGAGGGTGCAGTGGTAGTCGTCGGTGCCACCGGACGATGCGTGCGGCCTGTAGGCCGTGGCCGCGCTCATCGAGATGGTGGTGACCGGGGCGCCGTCGGCCGTGGCCGCCCCGGAAGGCTGGGCGGCGATGCCGAACACCGTCACCACGAGACCGGTGGCGAGCAGCAGGCCACCGGACATCGCCCCGAGGCGGCGACGTCCGGCGTGGTGGCGGGCCGAATCAGGGGTGGGGGCGCTACGGGTCACCATCCCGTTCTAGTCGGTCGAAGCGCCGAGTTGCGGTCAGGTGGTCCCTGCCCGCCCGACGACAGCGGCGAGCCGGAGTTGGCAACGTCGACGCCCGAAGCCGAGCCCTCGCGTATCGATGCACCGTTGCCGCTGAGGTAGGGAGGTGTTCAGGTCACGGAATGCTCTCGTGCCCGGTGAGCATGAGGTCGGTGGTGTGGACGACAGGCCATGACCATGGCCACCGCCCAGCCGATGAAACTCCAGCCGAAGAGCAGGTTGAGCAGGAATACCGTGAGCCAGTGCGGGGCGTGGCGTCCGGTCGCGATGATCGATGGGAGGAAGTAGAGGCCGACCGCGGCAATGGCGAGCATCCCGAGGACGATCGTCGCTGCTGCAGGAGCCGTCACCGACGTCATCACCTCACAGGAGGACGCGTTCCACCCGGCACAGCTCCTGGTAGCGGAGCTCGTCCGTTCGGCACCAACTGCCCTCGACGCGCAACTCGGCCAGGTGATCCAGCTGATGCCGGATGAATCCGAGATCCCAGGCAACCGTCCCATTCCCCATATACCCATCCAATCGGGGCCACACCTCGACGGACAGGGCCGAATGACCATTTCGATCTGAGCGAGGACGGTGCAAATCATCCGGAAGGGGGTCCGGAACTGCTTCGTGTCGGTTCCCGCCGGCGAGCACAAATCGGCCTGGTGCTTGTCGGAATATGGGTGGAACCGCATGCATGTGGCCGGATCGGAAACCCGAGCCCAGGATCCGATGCACGGTGGAACTATCGTCGTGGCACAGGTGTCGATGGAACGGTAACCGGTTGAACGGGGCACCCTCCCGCCATCACGTCCCTGGGCTTCCCATCCGCGAAGCCGCGGTCGACCCATCGGGCGCAATCACGCTGTCTGGCCGGTCCTCCAGACAACCTCCGCGATTCGGCGACCGCGCCGTCGGCATCCATCAAGCTTCGAGTGGCCGGTCGCATCTCGGACTGATTGATCAGAAGTGACGAGGTCATGGCCCGCGAGTTATCCATGCAAATGCGGTCCCCGAGCGATGGATCGAGGTCCGTCCGAAGGGCATTGCCGTGTGACGCAAGCCGATTCATTGACCCTCGTCAAAGTTCTGATGGAGTGCAGACACGGCCCATTTATTGACATTGTGCCCGACCACTTGACCAAGTTTAAGATCCACAGCAATCGACTTGCGATACGCTAAAACCGACCCTATGACCGTCCAACGTACTGAATGCATTGCCGCCATCGAGGCCGCGATCGACGCCTCTCTTGCGTTGCGAGACGAGCTTGTCCGGGGAGAGGCCATCGGCCACCGGATGATCGCAGGGCTCTTGGCCGGGGTCGATATACCCGACTGCGTGGAGGCAGCCGGTGCATGTCCGGCCGATCTACGCCAGGCATCTGCCGATGCCCACGACGTCTATCGGCAGAGGGGGCGCGACATGCGGGCGCTGTTCCTGATGGCTGCGCACGAATCCGGACTCAATGATTCGCAGATCGCACGCAGGCTCGGCGTGTCACGTCAGTCGGTGGAGAAATCGTTGAAGGAAGCCGTTCATGAGGATCCAGGGGCTTTGGAACGCTCGTCTCGTCTGGTCTCTGGTGAGTCGTCGGCTTGAGCCGGGGGACAGGGGATGAGCACCCAGTTTCCTGTCTCCTCCGTCGAACGTCGACTGTCAGTTGCAATCGGCGTGCGGTCACGGGAAGTGGTGGGGGATCGCCGACGTTCGGCGGTCGCCCGATCGAGACCGTGGATCCGGGCGGGGGAGCGGGTACGGGAACCTGTCGGCTATCGAGTGTCGGGCCCGGAGCTTCAGGAGGCGGTACCCTCAGCTCGACGGGCCCGACAGTCACTTGGATCGTCGGCGCGCAACACGTGTTTCTTAAGCGAACCGATGGGGCGACATGTCGCCCCGAGCCATGCGGGACGGTCACCGGCCGGTTGACTGCAGCAGGGCCTGTTCGATCCCCTCGAGTTGACGTGTCTGCCAGGCCTGGTAGGTGGAGCTGGCCGGTTGCAGAGTCTCGGTGATGGTGGCGACCGGTATGTGTTGCGCTTTGGCCAGGTCTACCTGCGCTTGTACGTCCGGCGTGACGTTCTGGCTGTTGTACACATAGATCTTGATGCGGTGATCGTTGATCTGCTGGTCGATCGTCTCGATGTCGGCAACGGTGGGGTTCTCGCCCTCGCTGATCGCTCGCAGAAATGTAGGCGGCGTGATGAGATTCAGGCCGAGGGCAGGGGCCAGCATGGCAAAGATCGACTCTGACGCCCCTACGGGTGTGCTGCTGTAACGCGACTTGATGGTCGCAATCACGGAGTCATACTGCGCCAGCGCGACGGAGTCGAAGTGGTCGGCCCGGCTGACGAAGTAGCCCTGGTCAGCGGGATCGAGGTCGCTCAGGTCCTTGACGATCTGCTGGATCACCAGCTGCACGTCCGCTGGGTCGTACCACCGGTGAGGGTTGTCTCCAGCTTTGGCACCGACCACGTTGCCGACATTCAGGACCGTCAAGGATTTCTGATCGGCGGCCAGGAGCTTCGCCGCCCACGGGTCATATCCGACACCGTTCTCGATCACGAGCTGACCTCGGGCGATGGTGATGGCGTCCCGGGCAGTTGGCTCATAGGCGTGCGGGTCGGTGTTCGGATTGGAGATGATGCTGGTGACCGAGACATGGCTGCCACCGAGTTGGCTCGCGATACTGCCCCAGAAGTTCTCGGCAGCGACCACCGCCACCCGGTGATCGGCAGTCGAGGGAGGGCTGGGGACAGCGCTGGTGCTGCAACCGGCAACCGCTGCGACCGCAACCGCGCCCCAGATCACTCGGATCGTCGGTCGGACGCCGAATCGGAACGATCGAGACATGCGCGACATGGAAATCTCTCCTCGGTCTGGATGCCTTCCTGGCACCATAACAGAGAATGATTCTCATTACTATGCACATTCCGCATGCCCGGACGCACTGCGTCGGGAGTGGGGGCACCGGGACATTGGGGTTAACCCCACTGCGAAGACGCCGACTAGCGGTATTCCCCGGACCTGGGTGGTCGCTTACCGTGGTCGTCAATGATCACGACCCACTCACTCACCAAGAGGTACGGTGC
>Ga0075030_100005379_pt1 | contig 11545 bp, 18 predicted proteins | sample LitLauG_LLR_2012_FD_71393 | JGI IMG/M metagenome (GOLD analysis project Ga0075030, IMG submission 71393) | Freshwater sediment microbial communities from Pennsylvania, USA - Little Laurel Run_MetaG_LLR_2012 | ecosystem: Environmental > Aquatic > Freshwater > Creek > Sediment | place: USA...
GTGTGTCGGCGCCGATCTCGTGGACAAAGCCGTTTTCCGGCGTCAAGGCGTACACCCGCGAGCCGGTGGACGTGATCGCGGTTGGCGCGCCGTCCACGTGAATGTGACGTGCCACGGCGAACACAGTCAGGTCGACCGCCGCTACCGCTTGCCCCTCTTGATTGGCGATGAAGGCAAATCCGGAAAAGCCACGAGCCTTGGGACGGCGGCAGGCCAAGCTGGCCGCGGCAAATCCGGTGGCCAAAAAAGAACGGCGTGTGAACACGTGCTCTTATTATCGAACGCCGCGCTCTGCACGCAAAGGAATCGCGGCCCATACGATTTCTTTCTTCGGTGGCGAGCATCCCCGCCGCATGCGGCGGCTGAACTCAGGAGGTGCTTGAAGCTAGCGGAACCTGCGCCAGACCTCAACCAACGAAGGGATCGACAATGCGTACGCCGGCGTTCGCGAAATCAGCACGGTTTCGGGTGGCGACCGCCAGACCATGGACGACCGCCGTCGCCGCGATGAGGCTATCCTTGATGGGCATGGCCTTCCCGGTTTTGCGAAGACGCGCCAGCAGTTCGGCCCATTTCAGGCCCGTGTCTGCGTCCCAGGGCAGGCAGTGGAAACGCCCGACCCCCGCGTCGAACCAGCGTTCCAGGGCAGTCCGCTTCCTGCCCGCGGGAAGGATGAGAATCCCGAATCGCAGTTCGCCGAGAATGACGGGATTGACGGCGATGTCTGGCTCATGTGTGCGAAGCCACACTACTACGCGAGGATCGGGCGTTGGTTTCGTCGGCTCGCTCAGAACGTTGGCGTCGACCAGGTACTTCACAGCGCATCCGTCGACTCAGAGTCGATGGGCACGAAAAAGTCCTTCCGCGGACAGGCGAGGAGCCAGTCGATGGCGCCCTCATTGTGCGGAGCCTCACGCCGGACGAGGCGATAGTCCCCGCAGTCCAGACGCTCGACGTCGAACTCCTGCCCCGGTTCGATGCGATCCATCTGCCGGAACTCCGCCGGCAGGACGATCTGGCCTTTGGAGGACACAGTAGTTCTCATGAAGGTAAGATATCGTCTTACTTGCGGTGGTGTCAAGCGCTACTGGCAGGGAATCTCGACCGGTATCAGTGACTGGAGAGCCACGCCGATCAACGCTGGCGAGCGGTGGGCGAGCCACACTCGCTCGGGGAGGAGATGTTAAAGCAGACTCGAGAATTCTTCCACCGTAAGACCGGCCTCTCGAATCAACGCTCGAAGAGTCCCTTTGGCGAGTTCTTTGTGGTTGGGAACAGAGAGGCGTCTGTACGGTGGGTCGCCGTGCCGGAGAATCATGTGGCTGCCGTGCTGCTCATCGAATTCGTAGCCGACCCTTCGGAATGCCTTGACCGCCTCGCTGCCGGAAACCACCGGCAACTTCACCCGCCGGTAACCTCAATAACCTCTTCGAGAATGCCCGGAGGCACCGGGTCGCCATGCTTCTTCAGACTCTTGAGATAACCTTCGATTGCTTCGCGGATGTTTTCGGTCGCTTCGGCGCGCGTTCGGCCCTGGGAAACACAGCCGGGCAAAGTAGGACATGTGGCCACAAACACCCCGTCCTCGTCTGGTTCCAGGTAAACGCGATACCTCATTACCCAGCAGTTTACCAGAGTGGCGAGCACGGCTCCGGAATCCGAGATGGTCACACTCGCCTGGAAACGCCCTACTCAGATGCCGGCATACCAGGCATAACCGGCCTCCGGCGATGCGGAGCCCAGACCCTTGCCGAACCCTTTCAGACTATCGGTGACCGTCAGGCGCGTAATATATTTCACGCTCTTGTACCCGAGTTGCCGGGGGACACGCAGACGAAGCGGACCGCCGTGGCCCGTTGGTAGCTCGCCGCCATTCATGCCGTAGGCTACGAGAGTCTGGGGATGCAATGCATCGGCCATATCGACGCTGTCCCACCAGTCGCTCTGGATCGAGAAGTACACGACATACTTGGCTTGCGGCAGGATCCCCACCGCGTTCAAGACTTGGAATAGCGGCACCCCGGTCCACTCGGCAATAAAAGACCAGCCCTCCTCACAGGCCAGGTGAGTGATCTGGCTGCCCGACGGATAGGTCTTGAGTTCGGCCAGCGAGAACGATGCCGGGTGGGCGACCATGCCGTCGACTGCGAGCCGCCAGTCGGCGAACGCTCCGGCCTGAAGGCGCTGGAAGGCTTCGTCCCGCGGAGGTTCGCCGTTTGCGAAAGGAGCTTTCGAAATCTGGCTGCGAGGGAACTCACGGGCCAATGAGTGGCTCGTCAGCAGCCGCTGGGAAGCATAGGTGAGCGTTTCGCCAGCGCCGTAGATGCCGCCGTGATCGGGCGGGATCAGTCCATACCGGCGCGCAAGTCCGGCGGCCACGGCCAGTCCGGATGCGCCCGCTGTTGCCGCAATTGCGCCGGTGATCCATTTGCGGCGTGAGAGGTTGCTCATGCTTGCTCCTTAAGTGCGCCTGCGCGGCCTGTGATCATGGCTCGCATGCGGTTTCTGAATCCGGCCAGACAAACCATCACGATGTGGACCAGAAGGAAGAGTACAAGAAACACGGAGACAAAGAAATGTATCGTCCGTGCGGATTGCTGGCCGCCGAACACAGTGACGACGGCGGGAAACGCGGAAGCGATGGCGGGAGACATCGCCAGGCCCGTCCAGATCACCAGGGGGAACAGAACGAAGATCACGAATAAGTAGGCGAGCCGCTGAAGTACGTTGTAGGACCAGGCTTCCGCTTCACTCGGTCGCTTGAATCGGAGATGGTTTGCGATTTCGTGCGACAGCGCCCGCCACGAGAGATCGGCCCCGCCCGGTAACAAGTTCTTCCGGAAATGGCGTGTAACCAAGCCATAGACTGCATACAGCAAGCCGGTGAATCCGGCCACCCAGGCAACTTGAAAGTGGAGATACCGGCTCCAGCCATTCTGGTCCGGCAGCACGTACCCGTAGCCGGTCGGCACCGTTGGCCTCGATGCCGGGATCGGCAGAGCGAAAAGGGAGGGCGTCAGTACATTGCCCGTTTCGCCCCAATAGAAGCGCGGGTGAGAGATGAGAATCTCGATTCCGCTGACCAGCAGAGCAAGAAAGCAAACCGTGGTGATCCAGTGGGTGACGCGGACGATGGCAGTATGCCGGGGAGCGCTCTTGCCGGCCGCGACGATGGCGGCTGCGCGACTCGGGAAGACAGCAGAATCGGCCACACGGGGATAATATCATGCGGTCGTGCATTAGCGCTCCAGGCGGGGGAAAACGTCCTCTTACCATCGATCGCCGCGCTCCGCCGCCCTGCCGCCGCTACCGGTACGGATGCCAGTAACCGTATTCGTCGTAGAAACCGTCGCGGTAGCTGTTGTAGTAGGAGCTGCGCCAATGCTCCCGGCGCTCGTGCTCCCGCCACTCGCGCTCGCGGCGTTCGCGCCGTTCCCGCTCCCGCCACTCCTCCCGTTCATGCCGCTCGTGCCGTTCGTTGTAGCCATTGCGATAGCGATAGTCATCCCGATCCTGAGCCGATGCTGTCGGGGCAAAAACCGCCAAAGTCGCAGCCAACGCCAGTCCGGCGATACCTAGTTTCCTAAACATTTCCGCCCTCCTTCGCTCTCTTGGATGTGCGCGAGGCCCGGCGCATTAACAACAAAATCGTAAACCCATCTGCATGAAAACTTGTACACGCGATAGAATCGGAGTCCATGCGAATCCTTCTTTGGCTGTGCGTGATTCTCGGGCTGCTGGGCATTTTTCTGTTCGGCGTGCTACCCGGACAGGTGGAGAGCAATATGAACGGCGTGCTCAACAAGCCGCCCTATGCGGCGTCCGAACGCGCCAAGGCCATTCAGAAGAAGATCGACATTGTCGACCTGCACGGCGATTCCCTGCTCTGGGCGCGCGATCTGCTGGAGCGCGGCACGCGCGGGCACATCGACGTTCCTCGCCTGATAGAAGCCAATGTCACGCTACAAGCATTTAGCGCCGTCACCAAAACGCCACGCGGCATGAATTTTCAAAGCAACACGGATCGGACCGACAATATTCTGCTGCTGGCTTTAGCCGAGCGATGGCCGCCGCGCACCTGGACCAGCCTCACGCAACGCGCCCTCTACATGGCGTCGCGCTTGCATGAGACAGCGGCACGCTCCAACGGAAAGCTGACGGTGATCCGCGCGCCTTCTGACCTCACGAGTTATCTGGAACGCCGCCGCACCCAACCCGGCATCACCGCCGGCCTGCTCACCATCGAGGGAGCACAGGCTCTAGAAGGCAAAGTGGAAAACGTCGATGTGCTCTACGACGCCGGCTTCCGCATGATGTCGCCGTCACACTTCTTCGATACTGAGATGGGCGGATCTTCCGCCGGCGTAGACAAAATCGGTCTCACCGGCAAAGGCCGCGAAATGGTCCAACGCATGGAATCGCGTCACATGCTGGTAGACGTGGCGCATGCCTCACCTAGGACCATTGACGACATCCTGTCCATGGCCACGCGTCCGGTGGTTGCTTCGCACACCGGCGTGAAAGGCACTTGCGACAACGTGCGCAATCTCAGCGACGATCATCTGCGCCGCATCGCTGCTACCGGCGGCATGGTCGGCATCGCGTTCTTTGAATTTGCCGTGTGCGGACCCGACGCCAAGGCCATCGCGCGCGCCATCCGGCACGCCGCGGACGTGGCTGGCATCGATCACGTGGGGCTGGGATCCGATTTCGATGGGGCGATCGCCGAACCATTCGACGTCACCGGCCTCCCTTTGCTCATCGACGCTCTGCTGGAGGCCGGCTTCAGCGAAGACGACATCGCCAAAGTCATGGGCGGCAATGCGATCAAGCTGCTGGCCAGCACGCTGTAAGAAACGTCAAGCAGGCCGCCGCCCGCTGCCCACATACTCAGCCTATGAAGCTCGGCCAAATTCGATGGGGTCTGGCGCTGGCTGGAGCGCTCGGGGCTGAAATCGTCATGGTTGCCGCCGCCATTGTATGGGTGTCGATTTATAGCTGCGTCCTCCATCCTGTCGAATCGCTCGTGTTCTATCGGTAGTACGCTCTAAAGGCGAGCCCATGGGTATCGGTGTTAGTGGGGCTCCTTGTTTTTTGCCTGGCCTGCCGCTGGATCGGTTGGCCCACAGCCCTGTTCGGAATCTACCTGCTTATGGATGTTCCGTTCGCGCTCTTGGCCCCCAATCCAACCCTGACCCCGTGGTTTCCCGCAATCAACTACCCGGTGAAGTTCTTGACTTCCTATTTCGGAGGAAGAACCGCCGCCAAGGGCGCGGCCGCGCAACTGGTGTAACCGGGCGCGGCGGGTCGCGAGCAGTTCTGCGTTCGGAACCAATTGTGCGCACCCTTCGTATGAACTTGTGATCGCACGAAAGGACCCACACTCAATGCGCCCTTGCTTTGGATTCTGTTTGTGCTGGTTCGCGTCCGCCTGGGCGCAGCAACCTGGGACATTGATCTCGCTGCCTAAGGTCAGCGCCTCGGGTGTGTTCGATCCGTCGGTGGCGGATACGCCGCCCGGCGAGCGTGCCTGGATGAGTTTTTCCGCGGTGGATCCCTCGCCGCGTTGGCCCGATAAGGATACCAGGACCATCACGACGCGTCTGGCCTATTCCGACGATCGGGGCGCTACGTGGACAGATGCGGGGTACCGCCTCAACGACATTTCGGAAGCTGGGTCCGGATCGAAAGCCGCGACCTGGGTCAATGAAGTCTCGTCCCTCGTGTACGATCGTTATGCTCCGCCGGAGGAACGCTGGAAGCTCTTCTGGCACCATTACCTGCGCGTGAATGAAGACGGAGAGTTTCAGAACGGATGGATCGGGTACAAGAGCGCTGCTTCACCGCAAGCGTTGCGTTCTGCAACGGAACTCAAACTGTTCGGGGCGAGAGCCTATGACGCCGTCAACGACGACCCGCAGTCCCAAACTCATCCACCGGTGGGCGGACCACCTCTCATTCGAGTGCATGCGCTTCACAAAGATCTGGCAATGTGCGTGGCGCTCACTGAGCCCGGCGCCATGGCGACGCCCTCCGGCCTCTATCTCAGCCTGGACTGCTTTGAACCTAAGGTCCAGAATGCAGTCGGCCTCTTGGCCATGGGAATTTTGGGTGTAAAAGGGCGGGTAATGATGCTCAAATGCGACGCTCCCTGCCACCCGGCCAACCCGGGCGCGTGGAGGTACATTGCCACCATGCTGACCGACGACGATGCGAAAGCGGCCGGCTTCCTGAGATATTCCGCCTCCGATCTTTTTGCCCAGGACGGTAACGCCTATCTGATGGTCTCGCCAGTGTCTGACAAACCCGTGAAGGCTTCCTATAACGGCTGCCATATCTACCGCTTCAGCAATCTTGAGAAAGCAATGCTGGAACTGGATCGCGACAAGCCTCGCATCATCCGAAAGGTGCAAGGACATCCCGGCAGCTTCAACGGGGCATGCACGTTTCAAACTTCGGTTGCGCCCAGTGGCTTTCTCTACGGCGAGATCGATTTTGCCGGCAGGCCCGTTTTCCGGATTTTCCAGACCGGTCGGGAACGCTAACGCCAGGCGAGTGTACATGCTCCGTACAGCTATAGACATGTAATGTACGAAGACTTCGCGTAACATTTTGCTCGGCAGGCGGAAGCCGCTGCAAAATCAGGCCGATCCGACTGGGCACAGCCGTGCTCATGTTCGTGGCATGACCGTCTCACACCGCCGTCTGGTTATGATCGTCGGGGCCGCTTCCGTTATGGCGATCTGCTTCGCCATGCTGCCTCCGATCCTGCAGAATCCTCGCTATCACGACTTTGCCGACGGGCGAACTCTCCACGGCGTTCCGAACTTCTGGAATGTGATTTCGAACGTACCGTTCTTCCTGGTGGCATTGTATGGCGCCAAGAACCTTCATTCGCGCATCGCCTTTGTCGAGTCCTGGGAACGGATCGCGCACCTCGCGTTGCTGGTGGGAACGGCCGCGGCCGGCGTTGGCTCGATCTACTACCATCTGCACCCGGATGCCGCGCGCTTGTTTTGGGACCGCCTTCCGATGACCGTTGTTTTCATGTCTCTGGTGGCAGCCACGATCGGTGAGCGGGTAAGCATGAAGGCCGGAAGGTTGTTGCTGCTTCCTATGATCTTGCTGGGGCTCGCTAGCGTTCTCTACTGGCGTTCTTCCGGCGACCTTCGGCCCTATTGCGTGGTTCAATTCGGCTCAATGCTCGCGGTGCCCCTCATCCTTGCGCTGTTTCCGCCTCGATACACTGCGGCGGGCTTGCTGTGGTGCACCATCGTCCTCTACGTGCTCGCGAAAACAGCGGAACTGCTGGATCGCGACATCGCTTTGGTCATGGCAACCGGCGGCCATCCATGGAAGCACTTTGCCGCGGCTGGGGCGCTCTGGTTCCACGTGCGCGGGGTCGGCCGCCGCAAGCCCATGCAGACATCATCAACTCGGCCGCAGAGCCAGATCGGCGAATCCGGCGTGACCGCCTCACCACCATTGCCGGTCATCCTTTGTCTTTAAGTGTCGAGGGAACGCCGAACGTTCCCGCAACCGCCTCCACAAAGTTTCTCTCCTCGCGGAGGATCAGCCGCTTGCTCCGTGCCATGGCGAGATTCGCTTGCGCTTCGGCGTCTGATTTCAAGCGTGCCCGGTAGGTTTCATAAGAGGCCAGACTGAAAGTCGCGATAAAACGGAAATGGGTGACGCAGGATCCCGACAGCAGGTCCTTGAGTGTCACCAGTTTTGGACGGCGCGAAATGCTTGCTCGATTCGGCCTGCAGGTTTAACTTATCGTGTGAAACATGCCCACTTTCTCTGGACTAATGCCTCAATAACTGCGGAATGCGTTGGAAGTGTCGATCGCGAGTGATAAGAAGCAGATCGTGCTCCAGCGCCAGCGCCGCTATCCAAAGATCGTTATCGGGGACCGGAGTGCCGGCCCGTTTGAGCTGAACGAATAGCCGGGCATACTCTTCAGCCGTCTCCCGGCCCGGCATTAAAAGATCTACTGCGGCTTTGGCCATGAGTTTGTGGAGCAGGATTTCATGCCGATGCTCCCCCGTGGAAGCCCGCTTTAATTTCCCCGAGAACAAAGAGGGGAATCCAGACCTCTTCACAAGTTCCCAGCCACTCGGGAAAAGCTGCGTCGCCCTGGAATAAATCCGTCAGCAGGGCAACTCTCATTTCCACTTATCTGGGTCGATCTGGCGCTGCGCGGCACTGGTATCGTCGAAGTCCGGATCCGGAGTCCATCGTCCCAGAAGGTCTGAAAAATCGGCTCTCCGCTGGTGTCCAACCGTCGCTGCGGTGAGTTCCGCGAGGATCAGTTGGTTCAGGCTTTGCTTGCGCTGCCTGGCCCTCTGGCGGAGAACGCGGTCCACCTCGCGCGGGACACTGCGGACTGTGTACTGAAGATCCGGCTGCTTCTTCACGCCTGCATGATCGCACGGCGTACAGGCAGGGCTAAATCTACCGCTTGCGCGCCACAATCTCAAAGTTGCTGCCCCAGTGGCGCAGCAGCGGCATCCGAATCAGCAGTTCGTCGAGCTGGCGCGCAATCCGATACCCAGTCTGCCAGCGCGGGAACAAGCCCGCGGCCGGCGTGGAGGTGAAGTCGTACATGGAATCGATCGCATCGAAGCCTGCCGCGCGAAACGCCGCCGCCGTTGAAGATGGTTCCAGTTGCCGCTCCTGCGGGGACTGGTATTTCTCCAGTAAATGCGGCGTCAAGATGGCGCCGATTTTGCCGGAAAGGCGGTTCCGGCTGGGATCGAGCCCATAAAACACGCCGCCCGGCTGAAGCAACCGGAAGATCTGGAGAGGAGTCTCACGAAAATCCGCATCCAGCAAATGATGCAGAAAGAAGATGCCCAACACCACATCGAAGCTCTGCCCGGCTACCTGCGAGACGGAACCTTCCAGAAATGTTGCGTTCGCCAAGCCCAGTTGTTGTGCGTCTGATGTGGCTTGGCGAATCGCATTCGGGGCGATATCGAGGCCAACCACCGCTTTGACATGCGGCGCCAGCAGGAGTTCCGTATCGCCGATACCGCACCCCAGGCTGAGCACCCGCGAGTGTGCGCCGGCGACCGTTTGGCGCAGAATCCGGCGTACCAGATGAGCGCGAAACCTGCGCACCGCCGGCTTGGCAAACAACTCCTGCGCCTCGCCCGCATACAGTTCCTGGTGATACTCTAACTCTGACTTCCGCACTGCTGTCCGGTTAGGGAATTCCTTTGAGTGGCGCCTCGCGCCCGCGCGCGGTCACCCTCTCCATGCCCACAATCTTACCGCCGCTCACCAGCAAGACATGGTCGAAGTTGTTCACGGTGGGGCAGACATGTTTGGGAATCAAGTAGAGCCAGTCGCCCAAGGCGGGCGCAGTGGCGCCGACGGGAACTTGCAGCGGGAGGTGCTCCTCGCTCGGATGCAGCGGGATCAGTGCGGGATGGTTGAACACCGAACAAACCGGGTCGCCCGCATCGGCGGAAACGGTTTTGTGCCCTGCATCGCAGGTAATCCGATCGGGCGCCGGGTGGCTGATCACGCTGGCCAGCACCATCACCGCCGGTTGATATCCCCAGCCGCTCAGTTGCGCCAAACTGGTGGTGTCGTTGTACACCACCGTCCCCGCGGAGACGCGATGCACAAACTGCGCGCCTAAGAATCCTGGATACGCCAGTGCGCAAGGCAGCGCGGGCGTGCCTGAGGTGATCACTTCTTCGGGCCGACAGCGTGCGGCCAGCAGCATCAACTGGTCATAGCCGGCGAAGGCCGCGGCCTGGCGTTGCCGCAAATCGAGCTGGCGATGGTGTCCATCGTAGTAGTGCAATCCGCGAAAGCGAATCCCGCCCGCTTGGATTGCTTCCACCAGTTCGGCCACTTTTTCCGCGCGGGCCTGGTCGAGACCGGTTCGATCCATCCCCGGGTTGATGTCCACAAACGCGCCGATCGCGCTCTCCGCAACCGTCCCGAGTTGCTCTTGGCTTTCCACCAGAACCGAGATGCTCACCGCCGGGTATTGCGCCGCGATCTCCTTCACCCGGCGAATTCGCGCGCCCATGGCCGGAAACGCCAGCAGGACGTCCTGCGCTCCCGCCGCGCAGGCTGTCGCCAGTTCCAACGTGGTGGCGCACTTGAAATGAAATATCCCGCGAGCCACCATCCGCTGCATGGTGCTGAGCAGTTTGGCGGTCTTCACATGTGGCCGCCAGCGATCCGGATTGCCGCCCAACCGCTGTAACGTGATTGCGAGATTCTGTTCCAGTACGTCGACATCGAGCAACAGCGCCGGTGTGAGGATCTGGGCTGTGTCTCTCGGTGACACTTCCATCGCTAGTCTAGACTAGCAGGGCCGACGTGGACTCCTTCTTTCGCGTGAGGCCCATCGCCGACGCGGACGGGGACACTGCGGGCTCGAGTCCGAACTCCTTCGCTCGAAACTATCGCAGCAGTGTCCCTCTCGAGCGTGAGACCGGCTTGGTAACTCGTTGCTCATTTCCCGAAGGTTCCCCGGTGGCTTCGTTAAAGCCTTGGCTTCAGCCTGTACTTGCAAGTTCCGCAGGGGCTAGCGACTATCGATTCGCTCCGAACGCCGTGCTGCGGCTTTCCCGCCCCAGCCAATTCCATCGCTAGTCTAGACTAGCAATCTTCCAAATTGCTCAACTCTCCCAAGTCCTGCAACGTCATCAACGTCAAGAAGTGGGGTTGCAGCGTGATCGGGGCGGTTGTAAGCAGGAACCGGGTTTCGACGACCGTATCGTTGCGGACAAGGCTCATTGATGCAATTCTTCTGCCGCCGATTCGGGTGCGGAGGGTCTCCGTGACTACTCTCCACAAACCGCATTCTCTGCAAAACGGAGTGGTCCCGCAGCCATCTCCCTCGTTGGCGTGAACACAGCCCAGCGCCTCGCCGGCGAGCAACTGCATTACTTCTTCCGACGGCTCCTTGGCCATCAATGCGAACCCGGCCCGGTTGAAATTGACGATCGACGCCGCCTGATCCAAGACCAGGGCCGCGCAGGGCAGCACCTCAAAGAGCTGTTCATAGTAATCCGGAAACTGCTCGGCGTCCGAACTCTGCGATCCCTCAATGCAAAGAGTCATGCCCGATTAGTGCTGTCAAAACATACAGGTTCTCAAGATATTTTCGTCGTTTGCGCGGCGTTTCGCCCCTGGACATAGCTCAGATCCTTAGTGGGCTTAGGGAAACATTGTTCTCACCGAAATTTATGGCCTCAGCCGGCCGCCTCCACCGTATGGGTGGGGTCGGCGCCGTGCCAGGTGACATCGGCTGTGGGGCCATAGGTGGATGGGACTGGCTTTTCGAGCAGGCGCAGATATACGGTAAGTTGCGTACGGTGATGAGCGGTGTGCAGAACGCGACGCCAGAAGATCCAGATGCGCTCCCGCCGGACATCGAAAAAGGCGACCTCAGTAAACCACCAGCTTTCCTGCTGCGCCGCCAGAACCGCGAGTCGTGGGGTGGCTAACTCCAACAACCGCCGGCGAAAGGCGGCGACGGTTTGTTCCGCGGGCAGGACTTCGCTTGCCGGAG
>Ga0075030_100005380_pt1 | contig 11545 bp, 11 predicted proteins | sample LitLauG_LLR_2012_FD_71393 | JGI IMG/M metagenome (GOLD analysis project Ga0075030, IMG submission 71393) | Freshwater sediment microbial communities from Pennsylvania, USA - Little Laurel Run_MetaG_LLR_2012 | ecosystem: Environmental > Aquatic > Freshwater > Creek > Sediment | place: USA...
TCATCGAGGGGATCAACAACAAAATCAAGGTCATCAAACGCATGGCCTACGGCTTCCGCGACGACGCCTACTTCTTCCTGAAAATCCGCGCCGCCTTCCCCGGAGTTGGGCGATGAACCATTTTTTTGTCCAGCCGATTTGGACGGTCGAGCGCTTGCGTCCGACCACTGCGCCGCGCCTTGCGCGCGCAATGTGCTCTGCGCACCTCGCCCGAACCGCAAAGCAAGGCACCCACCGCGAGAGCGGGCGCCTACATCCCGCATCAGCGCGGCGTGGCCAGGGGCCCGCCGCGGTCATCGGGCCGACTCCGCCGATGGAATAGAATCACGTTCGCCGATCGACGGAGCGAGCAAGTGAATAACCTGAGCGTCCCCAACCTGGCCGCGGCCGGCCCGGTGCTGGAATTCGAGCGCCGCATCCTCGATTCGGTGCCCGAGATCGAGCACTGGTTCCGCCAGCAGTGGCAGGAACATACGCCGCCGTTCTATGGCTCGGTCGACCTGCGCAATGCCGGGTTCAAGCTGGCGCCGATCGACACCAACCTGTTCCCCGGCGGCTTCAACAACCTGGCCGAGGAGGCGCTGCCGTGCGCCGTCCAGGCGGCGCAGGTCGCCATCGAGCGCACCTGCCCGGACGCGCGCAAGCTGGTCCTGGTGCCGGAACGGCATACCCGCAACGTGCATTACCTGCTCAACGTCGCCCGGCTCGAACGCATCTTGTCCTCGACCGGCCTCGAGGTGCGCATCGGCAGCGTCGCCGAGGAGGTCCGCGAACCGACCGAGATCGCCCTGCCCGGCGGGCTGAGCCTGCGCGTCGAGCCGCTGGTGCGCAGCGGCCGGCGCGTCGGCGTGGCCGGCTTCGATCCTTGCGTGGTGCTGCTCAACAACGACATGTCGGCCGGCATGCCGCCCATCCTGCGCGACCTGGACCCGGCGCAGACCCTTCTGCCGCCGCCCAGCGCCGGCTGGTCGGTGCGGCGCAAATCGCAGCACTTCGCCTGCTACGACGAGGTGGCCGACGAATTCGCCGCGCTGCTCGGCGTCGACCCCTGGACCATCAATCCGCTGTTCGCGCGCTGCGGCGAAGTCGATTTCCGCAGCACCGCCAGCAACGAGTGCCTGGTGAGCCAGGTCGACCTCATGCTGGCGCAGATCCGCGAGAAGTACCGCGCCCACGGCATTACCCAGAAGCCGTTCGTGATCGTCAAGGCCGATGCCGGCACCTATGGCATGGGCATCATGACGGTGCACGACGCCGCCGATGTCGCCAGCCTCAACCGCAAGCAGCGCAACAAGATGGCGGTCGTCAAGGAGGGCCTCGAGGTCTCCGAGGTCATCATCCAGGAAGGCGTGCCCAGCCTGGAAACCGTCGAGCAGGGCGTGGCCGAGCCGGTGGTCTACATGATCGACCGCTACGTGGTCGGCGGCTTCTATCGCGTGCATCCCGAGCGCGGCATCGACGAGAATCTCAATGCCCCGGGCATGCATTTCGTGCCGCTGGCCTTCCATTGCAGCTGCAACCTGCCCGAGAAGCAGGCGGCGCCCGGCTCGAGCGTGCTCAACCGCTATTACGTCTACGGCGTCATCGGCCGCCTGGCGCTGCTGGCCGCCGCGCTCGAACTCGAACGCAGCGATCCGCTGCACGGCAGCCGCGCCGCCCTGCCCGGCTTCGGCGCGCCGGCGCTGGCCGGGTGAAGTGGCGGGCCCGCGCGGCCTGAGGGCAGGGCCGAACCGATGAGCAGCGATCGCCGTCCCGCCCCCGGCGCACCCGAGGCGGTGCACCGCGGGGCGTCCGATCCGGGCCGGGCTGTGCTGTTCGTGCTCGATCCGCTCGACACGCTCAAGCCGTACAAGGACTCGAGCATCGCCATGATGCGCGCCCTGGCGGCCCGCGAGGTCGCGGTCTGGGCCTGCACGCCGGCGCAGTTGCACTGGGAGCGCAGCGGCGTCGCCGCCGACGCCGTGCCGCTGCAGATCGCTGCGGCCGCCCCTGGCGCAGATGCCCCCGGCGGCTGGTATTCCGCCGGTGCGGCGGTGCCGCGCGCACTGGCCGAATTCGCCGCGGTCCTGATGCGCAAGGACCCGCCGTTCGACAGCGAGTATCTCTACGCGACCCACCTGCTGAGCGCCGCGGTGCGCGACGGCGCGCGGGTCTTCAACGCGCCGGCGGCGCTGCGCGAGCACAACGAGAAGCTGGCCATCACGGAGTTTGCCGCGTTCATCGCGCCGACCCTGGTCACCAGCGCGCCCGGGCGCATCCTCGACTTCCTCGCCGAGCATGGCCAGATCGTGGTCAAGCCGCTCGACGGCATGGGCGGCGCCGGGGTGTTCCGGCTCGGGCCGGGCGAACCGAACACCCACGTCATCCTGGAGACCGTGACCGCGCTCGGCCGCCGCACGGTCATGGCGCAACGCTACCTGCCGCAGATTGCGCAAGGCGACAAGCGCATCCTGCTGATCGACGGCCGTCCCGTGCCCTACGCCCTGGCCCGCGTGCCCAAACCCGGCGAGACGCGCGGCAACCTGGCCGCCGGCGGCACCGGACACGCCCAGCCGCTCACCGAGCGCGACCGCCAGATCGCCGAGACCCTCGGACCGGTGCTCGCCGCACGCGGCCTGTTCCTGGTCGGCCTCGATGTCATCGGCGACAGCCTCACCGAGATCAATGTCACCAGCCCGACGTGCTTCGTCGAGATCACCCAGCAGACCGGGCACGACGTGGCCGGGGCCTTCGTCGATGCCCTGCTGCGCCGGCTGAGTCATTGAGAACCGGCCCGCGCCGCATCGACGCCACCGACAACCCGCACAACGCATCCGCGCGCCAAGCGCCGCACCGCTCCCCCGCCATGGTCTCGATCCTCGTCATCGCCCACGCACCGCTGGCCAGCGCGCTCGTCACCGCGGCGCGCCACGTCTACAGCCGCGACCCGTGCACCGCCGCCGCCTTCCTGAGCGGACTCGACGTCGCGGCCGATGCGCAATTGCCGGCGACGATCGCCGCGGCCAACGCCTGCGTGGCGCAGGCCGACCACGGCCAGGGTGTACTCGTGCTGACCGACATCATCGGCGCCACGCCGGCCAACGTGGCGGCGCGACTGGCCCGGCCGGGCCAGGTCGCGGTGGCGGCCGGGGTCAATCTGCCGATGCTGCTGCGCGCCTTGTGCTACGGCGAGCAGAGCCTGGAGGCGGTGCTCGCCAAGGCGCTGGCCGGCGGCTCGCAAGGCGTGCAGGCGCTGGACGATGCGCCGCCCACCCAGGCGCCGGCGCGTCCGGCGTCGGGCTGAGCACGGAACCGGTACGATCGGGCCGCCGGCGCACGGCCCGGCATGCTGCGCGGCGCATGTTGCGGCGCAAGCACCACGGCGCGGCCGCGCGCCGCGACCGACCGGAACGAAACGCGATAACGGATCAGGACGCCGCCTCGACGATGATTTCCCGAACCTACACGATCCGCAATAAACTCGGCCTGCATGCGCGACCGTCGGCGCAGCTGACGCAGACCGCGTCGCGTTTCCAGAGCGAGGTCTTCCTCGCCAAGGACAGTCGCCGGGTCAATGCCAAGTCGATCATGGGCGTGATGATGCTGGCCGCCGGCACGGGGTCGGTACTGACGGTCGAGGCGAGCGGGCCCGACGAGGCGCAGGCGGTCGATGCGGTCGGCGCGCTGATCGACAGCGGGTTCGGCGAAGCCGCCGGCTGAGGCGCGGCGGGCGCAGGGACGTGGCGGGCGCGTAGGCGGCGCCGGCCCGCCGGCCCGCGCGGCGGCGGTTCCGCGCGCCGCCGCGCCGCGGCCGGGCAATCGCGAGCAGCACAAATCCAGGAGGTCGGACAGGGTGGAACGGACGGGACCGTGGGCAGGGAACTGAGCGGGCAGGGCGTGGCCCGCGGCATCGTCATCGGCCGCGCCCACCTGCTGGCGCCCAGCGAGCTCGACATCCGCCAGTATCACATCGGGCGCGGCGATGTGCTGCACGAGGTCGCCCGGCTGAACAACGCCTTCTCGCTGGTGCGCGCCGAGCTCGAGCAGCTGCGCGGCAATGTCGCCAGCGATGCGCCGGCCGAGGTGCGCGCCTTCCTCGATCTGCACCGCATGATCCTCGACGATTCGCTGCTGTGCGATGCGCCGCGCGACCTCGTGCGCCAGCGCCTGATCAACGCCGAATGGGCCCTGACCATCCAGCTCGAGGAGGTCTGCCGCCAGTTCGAGGCGATCGACGACGAGTACTTCCGCAGCCGTTCGCAGGACGTGCGCCAGGTCGTCGAACGCGTGCTGCGCCGCCTGGCCGGCGGCCGGCCGTCGCAGGTGGCGCTCGAGCGCAAGCTCGCCGAAGGCGAGCGCCTGGTACTGGTGGCGCACGACCTGGCACCGGCCGACGTGCTGCACTTCCGCGAGGATGCCGGGGCCAGCCTCGCCGGCTTCATCACCGAGCTGGGCGGGCCGACCTCGCACACCATGATCCTGGCCCGCAGCCTGGGCCTGCCGGCGGTGGTCGGGGTGGCCGATGCGCGCGCCATGATCGCCGAGGGCGACCTGGTCGTGATCGACTCGGACACCGGACGCGTGATCGTGCAGCCCGACGACGAGGCCCAGGACGCCTTCCGCCGGCGCATCGTCGAGCAGGGCCAGGCGCGCATCGAGCTGCGCAAGCTGCGCGGCAAGCTGTCGCGCACGCGGGACGGCGTGCCGGTGCAGCTGCTCGCCAACATCGAGATGCCCGAGGACGTGCGCGGCGCGCTCGACGCCGGCGCCGACGGCGTCGGCCTGTTCCGCACCGAGTTCCTCTTCATGAACCGCGACCAGCTGCCCAGCGAAGACGAGCAGTACGAGGCCTATGCGCGGGTCGCGCGCGCCATGAAGGGCAAGCCGGTGGTGATCCGCACGTTGGACATCGGCGCCGACAAGGTCCTCAATGCCGCGGCGCGCCAGAGCCTGGGCCTGGCGCTGGCCGGCGGCGACGGCGAGGCAGCGGGCGCCGAGCCCAACCCGGCGCTGGGCCTGCGCGCGATCCGCTACTGCCTGGCCTATCCGGAGCTCTTCCTGACCCAGCTGCGGGCGATCCTGCGCGCCTCGGCGCAGGGCACGATCTGCATCCTCGTGCCCATGCTGGCCCACACCCACGAGATCGAGCAGGCCCTGCAGTTCGTCGCGCGGGCCAAGCAGCAGCTCAAGGAGCGGCGGCTGAAGTTCGACGCCCGCGTGCCGGTGGGCGGCATGATCGAGGTGCCCGCCGCGGCGCTCAACCTGGGCCCGTTCTGCGAGCGTCTGAAGTTCCTTTCGCTGGGCACCAACGACCTGATCCAGTACGCGCTGGCCATCGACCGCACCGATGCCTCGGTCGCCTATCTCTACGAACCGCTGCATCCGGCGGTGCTGCAGCTGATCCATCACACGATACGCACCGGGGCGCGCCACGGCCTGCCGGTATCGGTGTGCGGCGAGATGGCGGGCGACGTGGGCGTTGCCCAGCTGCTCCTGGGCATGGGCCTGCGGCGCTTCTCGATGAATACGGCGCAGCTGCTCGGGGTCAAGCAGCGCATCTTCGAGCTCGATTGCAAATCGGCCGGCCGCCTGGCCGACCGGGTGGCCCGCCTGCACGACCCGGCGCAGATCCGCCTGGCAATCGAACGGGCGCAGCGCGCCGCGACCCAGGCCGCGCGCGGCGACGCGGCGGGCGCGACGGCGCGCAAGCGGCCCGCGGCGCGGACCCGGCGCGGCGCCTGAGCGGCGATGTCGCAGCCGGCCACGCCGCCGCCACCGGCCGGGACCGCCATCCTGACGGCCCCCGGCGCGGTCTCGACCGCCGCGCACGGCGCGCCGGCGCCCGCGGCGCAGTCGGTCGGCATCGTGCAGGCGCAGCGCATGCATTTTGCTGCGCCGCTGCTGCTGGCCAGCGGCGCCACGCTCGCCGGCTACGAGCTGTGCTACGAAACCTACGGCACGCTCAATGCGGCGCGCAGCAACGCGGTGCTGGTCTGCCATGCGCTGAATGCCTCGCACCACGTTGCCGGGGTCTACGCCGAGGCGCCGCGCAACGTCGGCTGGTGGGACAACATGGTCGGCCCGGGCCGGCCGATCGACACGCGCCGCTTCTTCGTGGTCGGGGTCAACAATCCGGGTTCGTGCTTCGGCTCGACCGGGCCGATGTCGCCCGACCCGGCGACCGGGCGGCCCTACGGCGCGCGCTTCCCAGTGGTGACGGTCGAGGACTGGGTCAACGCCCAGGCCCGCCTGGCCGACGCCCTGGGCATCGAGCGCTGGGCCGCGGTGGCCGGCGGCTCGCTCGGCGGGATGCAGGCGCTGTCCTGGACCGTGCAGTACCCGCAGCGCATCGGCCGCTGCGTCGCCATCGCCACCACCGCCAAGCTGAGCGCGCAGAACATTGCCTTCAACGACGTCGCGCGCAGCGCCATCCAGAACGATCCGGACTTCCACGGCGGCGACTACTACGCGCACGGCGTGGTGCCGCGGCGCGGCCTTGCCGTGGCGCGCATGATCGGCCACATCACCTACCTGTCGGGCGACGACATGACCGAGCGCTTCGGCCGCAGCCTGCGCACCGAGGACTACGCCTTCGGCTACGGCGCCGAGTTCGAGGTCGAGTCCTACCTGCGCTACCAGGGCGACAAGTTCTCGCAGTACTTCGACGCCAACACCTATCTGCTGATCACCCGGGCGCTCGACTACTTCGATCCGGCGCGGGCCCACGCCGGCGACCTGACGCGCGCACTGGCACCGGCGCAGGCGCGCTTCCTGCTCGTCTCCTTCGCCACCGACTGGCGCTTCGCCCCGGAGCGGACGCGCGAGATCGTCGCCGCCCTGATCGCCAACGGGCGCGACGTGGCCTATGCCGAGATCGACGCGCCGCACGGCCACGACGCCTTCCTGCTCGACGACCCGCGCTATCACCGGGTGGTCGGAGCGTATTTCGACCGCATCGCCGCGGAGCTCGGATGAACCTGCGCCAGGATCTGGTCCAGATCGCCGCGTGGATCCCGCGCGACGCGCGCATCCTCGACCTGGGCTGCGGCGACGGCGCCCTGCTCGCCCACCTGCGCGATTCGCACAACTGCGTCGGCTACGGCATCGAGATCGCCGACGATTCCGTGTTCCAGAGCGTGCGCCGCCAGGTCAACGTGATCCAGGCCGACCTCGAATCGGGGCTGCGCATGTTTGCTGACGGCATGTTCGACACGGTCGTGCTGTCGCAGACCCTGCAGGCCATGCGCAACGTCGAGTCCATCCTGCGCGAGATGGTACGGGTCGGCCGGCGCGGCATCGTCAGCTTCCCGAACTTCGGCCACTGGCGGCACATCGTCGCGCTGCTCGCCGGGCACATGCCGGTCAGCCCGGAGATCCCCTACCAGTGGTACGACACGCCGAACATCCACCTGTGCACGCCGAAGGATTTCGAGCTGCTCGCGGCCCGCCTCGGGCTGCGCATCACCGATCGCGTACTGCTGGCCGGCGGCCGGCCGGTCGGCGGCTTCGCCGACCTGCGCGCGACGGTCGCGGTGTACCGGTTCGAGAAGCGCTGAGCGCCGATGACACGCGGCGCCGAACCTGCGGCCGGGCCCGCGGCCCGGGCGGCGGACGATCCCGCGGACCCAGCCGCCGGCGGCGCGGCGGCGCAATCCGCACGGGTCGCTGCCGCTACCGCTTCCGATTCCGCTTCCGCCGCCGCGCCGGCGCCGCGCGCCAGCCTGCGCGAGCTGCTCACCCGGCCGCGCCTGCTGGTCCTGGTGGCGCTGGGCGCGGCCTCCGGCTTTCCCAACCAGATCACGGAGAGCGCGCTGCAGGCCTGGCTCAAGGACCTGCACGTGAGCAATACGCGCATCGGCATCCTGTCCTATGTCGCCCTGCCCTACCTGCTGAAATTCCTCTGGGCGCCGCTGCTCGACCGCTATCCGCTGCCGTTCCTGGGCCGCCGCCGCGGCTGGATCCTGCTCACCCAGCTGCTGCTGGCGGCGTCGATCGCGCTGCTCGCGCTGCAGGATCCGGCGCAATCGCTGCTTGCCGTCTCGATCTGCGCCACGGCCATCGTCTTCTTCTCGGCCAGCCAGGACATCGTGATCGACGCCTACCGGGCCGACGTGGCCGAGCCCGCCGAGCGCGGCCTGGCCGCGGCCTCGGCCAATTTGGGCTATCGCGCCGCCTCGTGGATCGCCTTCGCGGTCGCCCTGGTGATCGCCGACGTCTACGGCTGGCAGACCGGGCTGCTGGTGCTCGCCGGCATCATGGCCGCATTCACGATCGCGACGATCCGGGCACCGGAACCGGCGGCCCGGCCGCCGGCGCCGCGCTCGCTGCGCGAGTCGGTGGTGGCGCCGCTGCGCGAGCTGGCCGGCAGCCGCGGCGCCCTGGCGCTCCTCGGGCTGGTGATGATCTTCAAGCTCGGCGACGCCTTCGCGCTCAAGCTGTTCACGCCCTTCCTGATGGACATCGGCTTTTCCAAGACCGAGATCGGGCTGGTCGCCAAGGCCGTCTTCACGTCGAGTTCGCTGGTCGGGGCGGTACTGGGCGGGATCTGGATGGTGCGTCTGGGCCTGCTGCCGGCGATGCTGCTGTTCGGGGTGCTGCAGGCGGTGTCGAACCTGGCGTACTACGCGCTGGCCCTGGTCGGCAAGAACTTCGCCATCATGATCATCGCCGTGGCGATCGAGAATGCGACGCACGCGATGGGCAATGTCGCGCTGGTCGCGCTCATCATGGCGCTGTGCGACGCGCGCTACAGCGCCTTCCAGTACGCGCTGCTGTCGGTGCTGTCGCAGCTGCCGCGTTACGGCCTGGGCGGGGCCGCCGGCTGGGTCGCCGACGAGGGCGGCTGGCCGACCTATTACGTCGTGAGCTTCCTGCTCGGCATTCCGGGCCTGGCCACCGTCTGGCTGCTGCGCGAGCGCATCCGCGCGCTGGATGTCGGCCAGAGCCGGCCCGCGCCGGCCCGCGCCGCCGGCGCGGCGTAGCATAGGTTGGCGACACGGCTCCAGGCCTTCCTCGAAACCGATATCCGGATCCCACCCCATGCTACGCGTCATCTCCGCCAACCTGAACGGCATCCGCTCGGCCGCCGCCAAGGGCTTCTTCGACTGGATGGCCGCACAGGACGCCGACTTCGTCTGCGTCCAGGAACTCAAGGCCCAGGACGCCGACCTGAGCGATGCCATGCGCGCGCCCAAGGGCTATCGCGGCCATTTCCATCATGCCGAGCAGAAGGGCTACAGCGGCGTCGGCATCTACGCGCGCCAGGCGCCGCGCGAGGTCGTGGTCGGCCTGGGCGTGCCCGAACTGGACGCCGAGGGGCGCTACATCGAGCTGGTCTATGACGCGCTGACCGTCGTCTCGCTCTACCTGCCCTCGGGATCGAGCGGCGAGCATCGCCAGGCGGCAAAGTTCCACTTCATGGACTATTTCTATTTCCACCTCGCCGAGCTGGCAGAACGCGGCCGCGAGGTCCTGGTCTGCGGCGACTGGAACATCGCGCACCACGAGATCGACCTGAAGAACTGGAAGGGCAACCTGCGCAACAGCGGCTTCCTGCCCGACGAGCGAAGCTGGCTGAGCCATGTGTTCGGCGAACTCGGCTGGGTCGACGTCTACCGGCGCCTGGAACCGGAGGCCACCGAGGCGGCCTACACGTGGTGGAGCAACCGCGGCCAGGCCTGGGCAAAAAATGTCGGGTGGCGCATCGACTACCACGTTGCCACCGCCGGCCTCGCGGCCGCGGCACGGCGTGCCGCGGTCTACAAGGCAAGGCGCTTCAGCGACCATGCACCGCTGACGATCGACTACGAGGCCCGGGCCTGATCGCGCGCGACCCGCGGATGCGCGACCCGCATGGCCGCGCCGGGGGTCGCGGCACGGCGCGAGCAGCGCCCGGAGTAGCCGCGCGAAACCGGCCAATTCGGACCATTGCGCCGGGTTTGGATTGCGGTACGCTCCTGGCATCGCCGGCCGCTCTGCCGGCCTGCCGCATCGAATCGCGCCGGGCCCGTATAGTCGGCCGACCCCGGCAAGCGCCCCGTCCGCCGCACAACGGAGCGAGCCGTGCCGAGCCATGCCGTGACCCTATGTCCGTGACCCACCGACCCGAAAAATTCATCGAGTTCGCCCTGGAGACCGGCGTCCTGGCGTTCGGCGAGTTCACGACCAAGAGCGGCCGCAGCACGCCGTATTTCTTCAACGCCGGCCGTTTCGACCACGGTGCGGCGCTGCGCCGGCTGGCCTCCTTCTATGCCCAGACCATCGTTGCGGCCCGGGCCGATGGCCGCCTGCGCTTCGACATGCTGTTCGGCCCGGCCTACAAGGGTATCGCCCTGGCCGCGGCGACCGCGATGGCGCTGGCCGAGCTCGGGGTCGACGTGCCCTACGCCTACAACCGCAAGGAAGCCAAGGACCACGGCGAGGGCGGCCTGCTGGTCGGCGCTCCGCTGGCCGGCCGGGTGCTGATCATCGACGACGTCATCACCGATGGCGCCGCCAAGCGCGAATCGGTGGCCCTGATCCGTGCCCAGGGCGCCGAGCCGGCGGGCGTCGTGATCATGCTCGATCGCATGGAGCGCAGCGGCACCGACGCCGAGCCGTCGTCGGAGTCGGCGGTCCAGGCCTTCGAGCGCACGACCGGCACGCCGGTGATCGCGATCGCCAACCTGGACAACCTGCTGGGCTTCCTGCGATCGGATTCGGACGTGGCCGCCGCGCTGCGCCACCAGCTCTCGGCGGTCGAAGGCTACCGCAAGCGCTATGGCGCCTGAGACCCGATCCCTCCTGGGGCAGGGCGCGGCGACGCTGTGCGCGGCGCTGGTCGCGCTGCTCGCTGCCGGCAATGCCGCGGCGGAGGCCGTGGGCTTTCTCTACGTCTGCACCGTCAACGGCCACACGATCAGCAGCCAGCAGCTGCCGCAGGAGTGCAAGAACGTCGACGTGCGCGAACTCAATGCCGACGGCACGCTGCATCGCCTGATCCCGGCCCCGCTGACCCCCGAACAGAAGAAGAAGAAGCGCGAGGAAGACGAGCTGCGGCTGGCCGAGGAAGAGGCGGCGCGCAAGCAGCGCAGCCGCGACAAGGCGCTGATGGAGACCTATTCCAGCGTCGACGAAATCGAGGGCGCGCGCCAGCGCGCGATCGCCGGCCAGCAGACCCTGATCGAGCGCGCCGACGCGCGCATCAAGCAGTACCAGCGCGAGCGCAAGCACCTGGACGACGAGGCCGAGTTCTACCTCAACCGGCAGAAGCCGCGCCAGCTCGAGGAAGAGATCCATTCCAACGACGAGCTCAAGAAGACGCAGGAGAAGACCAAGGCCGATGCGGTGAACAAGATCAAGGCGCTCAACGAGCGCTTCGATGCCGAGCGCCAGCGCTTCGAGGAGATCGAGCGCATGTACCACGAGGCCGAGGAAGCGCGGCGGCGCGCCGAGGAACAGGCCGGCAACTAGTACTTCAACACGTAAATAACGAATCATGGATACAATGGCCTTGTCCCCATCCTTTGTAGGAGGGCAAGGCCATGCAGCAGACCGAGCTAAAGCTGTCGAACAAGGACCGCAAGGC
>Ga0075030_100005385_pt1 | contig 11536 bp, 10 predicted proteins | sample LitLauG_LLR_2012_FD_71393 | JGI IMG/M metagenome (GOLD analysis project Ga0075030, IMG submission 71393) | Freshwater sediment microbial communities from Pennsylvania, USA - Little Laurel Run_MetaG_LLR_2012 | ecosystem: Environmental > Aquatic > Freshwater > Creek > Sediment | place: USA...
CGACAGCGGCGGCAGCATGAGGTAGACCCCTTCATCCACCACGGGGGAGTAGGTGCCGGCTGGGAACGGTCCTTCCCCGATGGCGGTCAACACGTTGTCGTCAGGCCAAGTGACCCCGAATTCGATCGACTGAACCCGGAAATCCCTCTGCAGGTTGCGGATGCTTCTCCCGTCGACGTCAGCCCTCAGATTGTAGATTCCATTGAAAAAGTATGCTACGCACTGGCGCATTTCAGCGATTGTGCCCCCGACGAGCGGCGGAAACATATTGCCACAACCCCAGTTGGGCTCTTCTGGAGCCGAATCTTCTGTGTTGAGAATGGGGAAGAACAGTGCTTTACCGGCGGGCACCGAGCAGGAGCGCGTCGCCGAACCGGAACATGTTTGGCCCGATGGGCAAAACTTTCCTCCCAGGAACCAGATGGGACCCGACTGCCCAACGCTGCAGTCCCCATTGTCGAAGAGGGGGTGGCCGGCTACAGGGATGGAAAATGTCCATTGCCACCAGGCTGCTGACCAGTCGCTGTACGTCCTGCCGTATGCCACAGAATTGGAGTCAAACGGTTTGAACCCGTCCCCGTCCTTATCGTTGGCCAAAACACTCGGCATTGACAGTGCTGCCAGTGCCAAGCCTAGGACAGCTGCCGCAATTACGATTGCGTATGCACGCTTCATGGGCTCTCTCCTTTTTTGTTTAGTTTTTCTTTTCGTGAATAATCTGTCTGACAGAAATGCGTTTTCCCGAGAACTCGGGTCATTCGCCTCAGGGGGTGCTGCGTCTCAACTGGCGGGAACTGCTCTTCGGAGAGGCAGGCGGTCACTCAATAGAACGAGATCGCTCGCCATTTCCCTTCACGCGGGCAGAAACAATGTAACTCTCTCAAGGCGCGAGCCTCGAAAACCCTTGCTTGATTGGCTTGCGCATTGTTGTCCTAAAATCCCGATAACACTTATTGACCTCTGGGGAGGAGCGCGTACGCCCTTCACTGACATAGAGCAAAGGCTTCAGTGCCCTGGAGCAACGAACGTCTACTGCAGCGAATGTAGCCTAGTACTCGGCTCGGTCCGTTCTTCCCCCAACCTGTCGAGGGGGCACGTGCCACATCGGCACGTGTTGCTCCAGGTGATTCGGACCGAGCCACCTATCCGAGGTTTGTTGGCGAAATATCGCGTTTACACTCAAAGCCCCTCAATGGGAGCTATGGCCTGATTACAATAATTGACGATGCAAACCGCTCCCTAAGTCCCGAAACTTCTACTTGCCGGTGCCGGTGAGACTCGACGTCTGCGGGCTGTTGCCAGCACTGTCATGCACGCTCAACTGTCCCGTCCTCTTCCCGGTTTGCGTGGGCGTGAACGTCACGCTGATTTTGCAGTTCTTCTTGGCGCCCAAGCTCGCCGTGCGGGTCGTGTTCGACACTGCAAAGTCTCCGGTCGCCGAGACAGCGATGCTGTTTAGCGACAATGCAGCGAACAGTCCGCAGATTGTCGCGCTGTCGGGGACCGGTGTCGAACCGGCAACGCTGACCCCGGCGAGCGCGACCTACGCCACGCAGAGGGTGGGTACGACCACGCTCCCGTGTCGTTGAGCCATTTCGACGAACACCCTTTGATTGCACACTTCCGATGAGCCACTTTCTCCTCATTTTGCACATGTACAGGTAAGAGGGGAACTCGCCCCTGAGGAGAATCCGATGCCTTGCTTGAAGACCCTAGCCATCACCCTGTTGTGCGCCACGCTTACAGCCTCCGCGCAGAATCCGGCGCGCATGCCGTTTGGACCGCACCCAAAGCTTGGCCAAAGCCACTCCGGCGCTCCCGCTGCCGCAGCCACCGGTGTTGGCAACAACCCGTTCCTGCTGATTGACTATCCAAGGTCCATTGCCAACCAGACACCGATCGGCATCAACGACAAGGGGAGAATCGTCGGGTACGCGCTTTTCGCCGACGGCTCGTTCCGCGGATACCTGCTGCAAGGCACCACCTTCAAGGACATCGTCTATCCCGGCGCGGCGGGTACGGGAGCTTTCGGCATTAACAAGTCCGGATTGATTGTGGGCTTCTACTGCCCCGACCTGAATTGTGATAGTAGCCACGGCTTCATGTTGAAGGGAAAAACTTACACATCGCTCGATTTTCCGGGAGCCGTGTTCACCGCCCCCAACGCAGTGAATGACAGCGGGGATATCGTGGGCTATTATGGGACTCCCGACTTCGCGACCCACGGATTCCTGCTTCACAACGGGGTTTACACCAGTATTGACGTGCCCGGCGCCATACAAACCATCACGAACGGGATCAACAAGCAAGGGATCATCGTCGGGTTTTTTGTCAACCCCGATGGCACTGGCGGGGGATTCACCCTCGAGAACGGAGTCTTCACCACCGTTAACTATCCGGGAGCATCGGGTACAGAGCTGGACGCAATCAACGACAGTGGCGACATCGTCGGGGCTTACCAGAACGCCGGCGACAACCACAATTACGGATTCTTGCTCAGCGGCGGCGTCTTCACTGCCTTCAACGTCCCCTTCCCCGGTTCGATTTCGACCATCCCGTGGGGCATCAATAACAAGCACCAGATCGTCGGATCGTATGGCTCGTATCCGCCGGACTACTTTTTCGGTTTCCTGACGACGTATTGAGTTCGTGGCTAACGCAGGTCCTCGACTCCGGAAGGAAGGGCGGGCGTAGTTTAACTGGTTGTTGTCGCCGTGGGAGGTCGCGCGGGCTTAAGGCGCACGCATCGTCATTTGTCTTCGTCAACTGGTGTAACATCCCGTTTACACTCACAACCCGCTCGCTGGGGGTTCTGAGTGCAATGGCCTGTTTTCGACAGTTGACGGGCGAACGGAGCAGGCATACAAGAAACTGCATGGCTGGAAGGAAAGATCGCTGAAAGCTGGAAGTGAGCATGTTTGACTACGATCAACCGAAGGAAAAGGGACCCGTAGACTACACAGGCCTCAAAATTGGGGGCTTATTAGCGCCCGTGTTTTTTCTCATTACTTTCCTGAGTAATGCAGATATGGGATTGGCAGCTTGCATTGTCTTAGGAATGGTCATGCTCGCGATCAAACTTCGCTGGCACTTGAGGAAACATCTCTGGTTCTGGGCGGTCATCGGTTTCATATTGGCGCTCCATATCCCATTAGTTCTTATAGTTCGATGGCCGCAAGGAAATGTGCCTACGCTTTTCTATACGATGCCCCTCGGAATCGCGGATTTTCTGATCATCTTGGGCGCTGTTCGACTTGCAGAACAATTCTTTTTGAAAGGTCCTTCTCCCACTGATGAAGACGAATGAAAGTCAGTTGGCGAAAAATCGCGATTACACGCAGTGACTGGGCTGAATGAGCCTTGCCCAAAAACCCTCGTCCTTGCCATTTGCCCAACCTCTTGATTTCTGGAGAGCAAAACCAGCAACTGGGGGTGGCCCAAAAACACATGTTTTCGGGCAAGCCTGGAGCAAACCGCTGAACCACCCTTTGGATGATGGCTTGGCCATGCACGCACCTCGGCAATTCCCGCCGGGGCGCCGCGTTTATCCCTTTCAGAGCGCACTCTTCATTCCTCGCGAATCTTTTGCTCACGCGCCACTCAACGCGCGCGATGGTCGATTATCGACAGACGGGTGGGCTCCGGCCCGTTCATGTGCCCGTATCGGGCATGGCGTTTTGGTCTGAGAGCTTCTGAAGGCAGGAGGACAAACGGGCCAAGTTACAAAATTAGAAAATGTCGTCTGGCTTGCGTGGTGAAAGGAGGTTGTCGGATTTCATGTTACCTCTTTGTAAATCAAGATCATACAGTAATGTCTCACTCAAGTAAGTACGCTTCTGTGTCCCGTAGGTGTTAAGTTGAGCTGCTAGATTCTTGTTCTGAATTCGTAACAAGGCATGAATCATTGGCGAAAGTTGGCCTCAGTAACCCAGGAACAATGGAATTCTTAACTGCTCATACGTGAAAAGCAAGTTTTCACTTGACAACGTCTTTAGACCTAACCTAATGTTCCGGCACGCTGGCTGCGAGGAGATGCGAGGGGCTCTCTTCACAGTCCCTCGTCTTATCAACTTCATAGTTGTGATGCGATACGTGCATGCGATTGTTCTATGCGTGCGCTTTGGTTGGACGAGGCGACTTGGATGCGAAAATCACTGGAGGTCAGTGAAATGCGCCACCGCTCCCCTCTTCCATCGTCTGTTGCCCTGTGGGCGATAGCCTCCGTTCTATTCCTCAGCTTTGAAGTCATGGCTCAGCAACCCAAGGTATTGGCGCCACACAAGCCTGTTCCGGTTCGCCTTCCTGACACGAAAACATGGGACAAACCAGCCGTCTTGCACACGGTGACAGGCGGTTTGTGGATGACCGACGTCAATTTCAAGTCATTTCTCCATGTGACGAACAACCTTGCAACGGACCCATTGACTGTCACCCCCGTTCTATATCTCAGCAATGGCCACCGGTTGACGCTGCCGGAGGTGAAGCTATCGCCTTCGGGAACGGCGGTGCTGAGCATCAATGACGCGCTTCAACAGCAAGGGATCGCGCCCTGGAGCTCGCTGTTTGGTTATGTCGAGGTTCAATACGAGTGGCCCTGGGACGCAATCTGCGCAACCGTACGCAACACAGACGTGGTGCACAGTTTGGTTTTTGCCTTCAATCTTCGCCCTTCACTGCCAGCGGAAGCTCAAGACCAAAAGTCGATGGATTCCCCGTCGGGGGCGAATATTGCTGAGGGAATGTGGTGGAAGCAAGAAAGTGGCGTAATTGGATTTGTAGCGCTTTCGAATACCGAAGCGCACAGTGTGACAGCAACAGTCGAGGCGAGCGACAATGAAGGCAAGGTCTTCGCGAAACACACGGTAAAGATTTCGTCGCATGGCACAAAAATGGTACATATCCAGGAAATGCAGGGCGTGGAAGGATTGGAAGGGGCTATACGTGTCACCTACGGCGGGGCCAGAGACGGGCTTGTAATCAATGGAGGACTGGAAGATCCGGCCACCGGCTATTCCGCCCATCTCCCGTTAGATGTGGGTTTTCGGCCTCGCCAAGAATTGTCTCGGCTCAGCTTCGCAGCACTAGGATTGATGGTAGGTGCGGCTGATCCCATGATGCGCTTCCCCGCGGGAACAACCTTCACTCCGTACTCCGTGCTGCGCAATATCTCAGACAAGCCGATCGCGGTAACGCCGGCAGTGTATTGGATGGAAGGCGCTACCGCCCGCGTGGCACAGCTTCAAAAGCTTATTTTGACGCCATCGAAGACCCTCCGCCTCGATGTGAGCTCGCTGCTCGCCACGACCGCCCTCAAGAACTTCAATGGTAGCGTCAATCTCGTCCTGGATGTCGAAGCCAAGCCCGGTAACGTGCTAATGGCGAGTGGAAGCGTGGATCAGAAGAACACATATGTTTTCGAAGTGATTCCGCAAGCCACACTAGAGAGCATCGGCAAGTCCTTGTCTTATTGGAGCACCGCCAACGGCGATGACACGATGGTGACGCTCTGGAATCCGGCGGACGAAGCGCAAGATTTCGTGTTCACGTTGTTGTTTGCCGGAGGACATTACGGATTTCCCGTGCATCTCGGGCCGCGAGCTACGCACATGTTTACTCTGTCGGAGCTCATTCAAAACCAGATCCCCGACGCCGAGGGCAATATGATTCCGCCTTCGGTGCACGAGGGCAGCGCCGAGATCTCCGGCGCCCGCGGAGAGGCCGAAGCGATTCTGGTCGCCATGGAGGCGGGAACGTACAATGTCCAGAAGGCGACCTGCAATAACTACTGCACGACCTGCCAAGGGGCAGTAAGTTCGTCGGTTCTTGCAAATCCTTGGGCGGTCCCTGTAGCGAGAACAAATCAGTTACAGTTTATCGTCGTGGATAACCATGGACACGGGTATGACTATGCGGGTTCAAGCGATTGGAGCAGTACGAACACGAGCGTGGCGACCGTAAATGCCGGTCTGGTAAGCGGGGTTAGTGCGGGAACAGCGAACATGGACGCGTTTGTGGACGTGGCGGACTACACCCAAAGAGAGTGTCTCGTGAACGAACCGCCCGTCTGCCCAGTCAATACTGGGCAAGGTGGCTCCGGCGGCGGCACGGTGCAGATGCCCACCAGCCTAAGCGTGGTAAACGTGACGGTCTTACCGGACGGCCCAGATCCTCCTGATGGCTGCCCGGGTAGCGCTAACTACGGAATTATGATTGATATCAAATATCAGGTCTTGGACCAGCATGGGTCAGCTATACAATCTGCGGCCATGACCCCGCATGAAAAAGGTATTTCCTTTGCAGGTTCTGGCTATGACAGTAATATCGGCCCGCAGAGTGGTTACCCAACTAGCAGCGCCACAACAGCTGCGGATGGAACCTTTCACGATGTCCCGTTCGGAGTATGCGCGACGGGTCCGATCAGTGCCCCGGGGCGGACTCGCACGCAGTACATAACCATTATCATGCCCGACGGATCGGCTCCGGGTGTTCGCAATCAAACGTTCAACGTCTTGGCCCCCGGCTCCCAAAGTTTCGGTCACGGCTCAATCAGCAACAGCATCGGCGACATCTCCGCGCAGAGGTGAAATGTGAGAGCAACACTGGTTATTTTTTTCGCGCTAATTTTGTGTACGCTTGGCAATGCCCAGGCCGGCGATCCTGAGCGCGTCATCCGTCGAATCGTCGACGATGGGTTTTTAGAAGGGCAGGATCAGAAAGTAATTGGCCCGCTTGGCGACGCCAGCGCCGTCCTGATAACCAAGATCCTCTCCGATAGGGATCTGACCTCGCAAACCATCAACAACGTACTGGTAGTTCTGGGGAGATCTTTTGCGGACCCCACTTTTGTAGCCATCGCCAGTGACCGCAAACCGAGGACGGCACTGCTGCTCCTCAGGTATCTGGACATTTCTACCAGCGACGTCGGATTGAAGCGGCGCATAGCGGACACTCGGAAGTACATTGAGGCCCATCAAAGGGCTGGGCCATGACCTGCACAGAGGACAAGATGAATTCCAGTTGTTTCGGGCTATCTCTCGGGCCCGAAAGCCGGAGCAGTCAAGTCGAGCAAGATTAAAGTTCAATGTGACCCATAAGTGCCGAGTTCGCATATGTTGGACTTCGTCGCCAAAACGCTCCTAACTTGGGCTGGGATTGTTTGTTTGTTCTGTGCATCGATGCTCGGGGCGGAGAAACCATCCCTTGCGGCGTCATGGTCCTCCGCTACGCTTCAGGGTGTCCGCGATGCCAAGCTAGGCGCGCCGATGGTTGCACGTGCCCTCGCGGTCGTCCACACCTGCATGTACGACGCCTGGGCAGCCTACGACGAACGCGCCATCGGGACGCAACTGTCCGGGGCACTGCGCCGTCCGACTGAAGAACATACTCTCGCCAACAAGCAGGAAGCAGTCAGCTACGCAGCCTATCGTGCGCTCGTGGACGTCTTGCCTGTAGACGTGAACTCAGTCTACCGGCCGCTCATGACACAGCTTGGATACGATCCCGATGATACCTCCGCCGACATCGAAACCCCGGTTGGGATCGGCAATGTGGCATGCGCGGCTGTCCTCGAATTCCGTCATCACGACAAGTCAAACCAGCTTGGCGATCTCGCCCAGGGAGTTTACTCGGACTGGACGGGCTACACTCCCGTGAACCGACCGAGCCCCGTCCCGGCCCGCACCATCCCCAACGACACCAGCCTCAACGACCCAAACCGCTGGCAGCCACTGACCTATATCAATTCCACCGGAGACCTGGTGGCCCAACGTTTTGTGGGCGCGCAGTGGTGTTACGTCACGCCCTTCGCGCTTTCCAGCGGGGACGAGTTTCGCTGGCTGGTGCGGTTACTGGGGCCGGCAAAATACGGCTCGAAGGAGTATCAGGAGCAAGCCGATGAATTGATTCAAATCAGCGCCGGACTAACTGATCGGCAGAAACTTATTGCCGAGTACTGGTCCGACGGCCCGAACTCGGAACAGCCTCCGGGCCACTGGGCTCTCTTTGCACAATACGTTTCCTCACGCGATCACCATACCCTCGACGATGATGTAAAGATGTTCTTTGCCCTTTCGAATGCGATTTTCGATGCTGGCATTGCCGCGTGGGATGCCAAGCGCACCTATGATTCCGTTCGTCCTGTTACCGCGATCCCGCTGCTCTACAAGGGCAAGACGATTCGCGCCTGGGGAGGGCCGGGCAGGGGTACGGTCGAGATGGATGGGGCCCGTTGGGTTCCTTACCAGGCGACGACATTCCCAACGCCTCCATTTCCTGACTACGTCTCGGGTCACAGCACGTATAGCGCGGCCGCTGCGCGAATTCTGGAATTGTCGACGGGTAGCAACCATTTCGGATATTCCGTCACGATAGCGCCGGGAACATCGAAGATCGAGCCGGGAATCACGCCATCCAAGCCGGTCAAGCTGGAGTGGGAAACTTTCACCGAAGCCGCCGACCAAGCGGGCATGTCGCGGCGTTATGGAGGCATTCACTTCCGAGCAGCCGATCTTGCTGGAAGGATGCTGGGCCGTATCGTCGCGATGCAGGCATGGCAAAGAGCGCAGACCTATTTCAATGGAACCGCTAACGCTCGTTCAGCCGAAGGTGCCTTTGCGGACACGGGAACTCCTCCCTTGACGCAGCGTTGAAATGAACCTTTACCACCGTCAATGACGCCGCCCGCAGTCGGGCGGGTAACTACCGGCGCCTCGGCAACTCCCGCCGGGGCGCCAGGTTGATTCCTTTCAATGCGCGATGTTCTTCCTCTTGGATTTGCCGCTCTTTCTGCCAGGCAATGCGCGCGATCGTCGTTTCGTCATAGCCTTCGCGGCGCATCTGCTGGATGGCCTCTTGCAATTCGGTGCGCGCTGGTTTCTCGCTGCTCTGTCGCCAGGTGTTGTAGGCGTAAGAGGTCTCGTCGTAAGAGTCATCTTCCCAGGCGCCGTGGATCTTCTTCACCGCCTTGCGCTCGTCCACGATTCGACTGCTGATCGCACGGTAGGTAAGCGGCAGATCCGCGGAATCGCGCGTCAGTACACAGAGCTTGTTGGCCAGGCCGTTATAGAGCACCTGGGCGTTGCCGGCAGGATCGTGCGCCGCCTTAATCGAGCCGATGCCGTTCTCCGAGAATACCTCCGACATCACACCGAAGACACTCTTACCGGTCCCACGGTGCTGGTCCATGGCTTCGTCCATGACACAGAAACTCGTGCGCGGACGGTCGGGATCTCGCGGATGAAGTTTCATGAGCCAGTTCGCTTGTGGACCTTGATACGGGAAATCCACTGGACCGAAGCCATCCTTGCAGATGCCCTTTGCGAAGTCGACCGCGGACATTTTGCGCTCGATGCGCTCTCTGGTTTTGAAGACCACCCCATTTGGGCTGATGGCATACATGCCGGCCGCGGCGGTGGAGTTTCCGTACCCGTAATCGATCGAGATGAAGTGCTGCCACCACCACGAATCTCCGATCGTGGCGTAAGGCACCACCATGTCCGGGCGCAGGAAGTCGAAGTAGAGACCGGCAGCATTGCACCAGCAACCGTAGAGCAATTGCTGCTGGATGGCCTTGGACTGACTGAGGAGGCTTTCCAGCTTCTCGCGGCCATAGAGGGGATTGTCGACCAGGCGCGCAGGAATGAACGTCGTTGTCTTGTGAACCGGAGAATCATCGGTCCAGCAGGCGCTGTTGTAGCGCCGGTCCGGAACAACGCTGGTTTCGGATGGTCGGTCATCTTCGAGAGGAGCGGGATAGTGAACAGGACAGCGGTTGCGGAGGAAGACTTTCATCTGCCATCCGTGTCCAATGTCGCCGGGGTTTGAAGCAAAGCGCGCACGGACCCGCAGGCCTGCACCGAGCGGCGCTGCCAACCAACCAAGCATGAACCGAATCCGGTGTTCGGGGTGCTGGCCGCTCTCGTCGATTCCTAGCCAGCTATAGGGATTGCCTTGGTAGCGCCGGAGGTCCTTATCGTGGGCCAGGTAGCCGGGTCGGATTGTGGCACCCGAGGGGAACCGCCAGCGATTGTCTTTCCAGCGGGCGCCTTTGGGCTCATACATGCGCTGCTGGATGTCTTCCAGTTCCTGTTGCTCTTCGAGAGTAGTACGAATCAGGAGTGCGCGCAGTCGTGGATTCTTACACTCCTGCATGGCGTCTGCGGCCAGGAATTGAGTTTTGCCGCCACCAGACTGCCCACCAAACAACAAGAGCTCAGCTTTGCTATTTATGGCTGCCTGCTGGGCGGCGTTAATTGGCCACCAGATAGGCTCAAAATCAAACGGTGGCAGCTCGAGAGGTGGGTAGAGAGTGGCCGCAGTGGTCATCTTTAGTCGAGGTAAATCGTTCTCTTTCGAGGGTGATTATTGGACGGGGTTGGAGGATCGTCGATGGGTTCACCGGGAGCAGGTGGAGAGCCTGTCTCCGTGCCAACGTCTTTTTGTGTGTTAAACAAGCTTGTGCAGGGCTCGGCGGGCTTTTCCGCCGTCGCTTCGTTGACAGGCAAGCCGGTCACGTAGTCGTAGATCGTCTCGGGTTCGTCGAAGTGTGCCTGGTAAAAAAGCGGCTCCTTGGCGTCCTGTTCAGCGCGTTCTTTCGCCATCATCCTTGCTGCCGCGCGTGACTCTAAGCTCCCAAGTGGAAAATCAGCCGGTTTAGGCCCGGAGTTTGTTGCGGGTAGGGGCCATCTATCTTCCCGTTTTTTCATAGTGTTCAGTGCTCCTGACTCTCCCTTAGTGTTGCGAACAAACGCCGGTAAATCGAACGTCCTGGGTCTGCCCCGGATTCATCGTTGCTTGCTTTCTTATTTGCTTGGGCATCCGTGAGCCAATCGGGCAAAGAGCCATCCTGTGCATAGGCCTCCAGTTCCTCAAGCGTCATGCGATCAAACAGATCGTTCAAATTGACGGTTTCGCTGCGCTCTATCCACTGGCCCATGGCATTGATCTTGGAGTAAGCCTGAATTGCAGCGACTACCGATGCCGATGTGACCTCAACCTCCCCCACATGCTCGATAATCCGCTCAAGAGCCGCCTTGACGTTACGCTGCCTCTTGGCGAACAACCCGAGGGCATGGGCATGCCGGTATATGCTGCTGCGGTCTGCCAGTTTATATTCCTTGGCAATCGATGCCGGACTGCCCCATGCAATAAAGTCGGTCTCGATTTCCGCACACTTCGTGTGACGACATACTGAGCATGTCCGCCTGTGTCGTCCTAGACTTGGCTTCTTAGTGCTCATAGCTACGTTCAAGCCCTCGCCATCTATCGTTCCTCACGGCTCAACGGTGGGGTGGCCTTCCCCTATATAGATCATCGTTCTTGTCACGTCTTTGTGTGATCGTCGCACTGTCGAGTTTGTTGGTCTTGTGCCGGTTTTGTGGGAGAAACTGCCTGTTCTTGGTTGCGCTGGGGTTGCGGATTTTGCAAGTCTTTGCCGGAATTTGCCGAGCTATCTGGTTGAAATTCTTTAGAATCACCGCGAGGTGGGCAACTCATAATCCGTAGGTCGTAGGTTCGAGTCCTACCGCCGCCACCAGAT
>Ga0075030_100005387_pt1 | contig 11535 bp, 9 predicted proteins | sample LitLauG_LLR_2012_FD_71393 | JGI IMG/M metagenome (GOLD analysis project Ga0075030, IMG submission 71393) | Freshwater sediment microbial communities from Pennsylvania, USA - Little Laurel Run_MetaG_LLR_2012 | ecosystem: Environmental > Aquatic > Freshwater > Creek > Sediment | place: USA...
GTATCGTATAAGGAATGGCACCATCCCATTTTGGATCGACGGCATCAACCAATTTAAATTTATTATCGGAATTGAAAAGGTAGTTGGTGTTGGCGGCGTGCACGTATTGCAGTACGCGCGTAACGAATGTTTTCTTCTTAGGGTCATCCGCACTGATGCTGATGAACTGGAAATCCCTCATTCGGTACATCCTGTTAATGGTTACTAACCCGGGAAATTCATTGAAACAGGGCCCGCACCAGCTTGCCCATATATTTATCAGGTACAGTTTGTCAGAATGATTGTCGAGTAAGCCTCTGATGCCGGAAACACCAATGGTGTCAAGGGCCACGGGTTGAAGGGCCCATTCACTATCTGCTGCAGCCGTGTGTGATTGTTTTTCCATCCATTTTATAGAGCAGCCGAATACCTTCGTGAATTTCACCTTCACTTCTCTGCCGGCCAGCAGGGCTTCAATGGCGTTTCTGGCATCCATGGCCGACGGTCTGTCCGTTGGCTTTTCCACGTCGTCTACGCGCCCTTGGTATTGTAATTTCCGCTGTATATCAAATATAAAAACATGAGGGGTTGCTACCGGCCCGTAAGCATTGGCGGCCTTTTCGGCGGCCCCATCGAACAGGTAAGGGAAGTTGAAGTGTTTTCTTGCCGATCGCAATTTCATCTCTTCAAAAGTATCGCCCAGGTCCGAGTAGCCTAATTCATTTAGCTGTACTGACTTAGGATCATTAGGCATGATCGCAACTACTGCGACTCCCCGCGGGGAATAATCCCTGGCGAGTTGTATCAGGCGGTTTTCATACGCCTGGGAAGTCGGGCAATGATTGCAGGTAAATACGACCACCAGTACTTTTGCCGCCTTAAATGACGCCAGGGAATAATTCTTCCCATCGACGCCGGGAAGCTTGAAATCCGGTGCAGGACTCCCTATAGTAAGTGTGGCATGATTATCGGCCCATGCGCTCGGATTGCGTGCCAGCCAAGAGAAACCTATCAGCAATACCGAAGAAAATAATTGTTTCATATTTCCAGTTATCGAAATAGTAATTGAAAAGAACCCCGAAGATACTTCCAACTGGAGACACTTACCTTGGGTGCCGTCCTATGTGCTCCTTTGAATTGCAAAAACAATTTCTTCGCAATCCCGTTCTCACGGTTGAACATTTGGCCTGTCGCTGCCTTCTGGACGCGCGTACGATGATCCCCGCAACCAATCCTTCAGCAGGCAACAACTTCAAGGTAACAATTTTAAACAAAGAAAAGATATTCAAAGAGAGCAACTTGCCTCTCTGGGGGAATAAAAGGGATTCATCGGTCGTCTGTGTAAACATAGCGAACCAATTGAGCCCATGATCGAAGTTATCTTTTTATTGTGGGTGCCTTGTGCTCGTGCTCGCAGTACCTGTGGTAGACGATTTGGGGCGGCCATAAAGGAGTATCATTTTGGTTCCATGCACGCAAGGGAGCACCCCGATTTTAATCCCTGGTGCTAGTTGTTTTTTTGATCGCTTTTCCCGAAAAATGAAAACAGCTTCAAAATTACCGGCAGGCCCGCGGTCAATGCGGCGGCATAGGAAATCATTTTTGAATAGACTTCCTGTTGAGAAGTCAACAGGAAAACAAGTATGGCCAGCACCAGTATAATCAATGGATTTTTTAATTTGTTCCAATTACCACTGTCTTTGATATTTTTTCTGATTTTCATTGCCTGACTGTTGCCGATGGCGGTGAGGATAAAATTGCGAAATCCGTTGTTGAATATTTTGAGCGTCCCATCAGGGCGGATAATAATACCCTTGGCAAGCAGCATGTTCAGATCATAATCATTGTAAGAATTCACCAGGTTGTCTTCTGCCAGGTCGTATAATAAAAACTTTTCTTCTTTGGTTAACGATTGCCAGATATACATATAAAAATAGTGGGCGGTAATCTGAAGTTTGAACGCCAGTTCATCGCTGTCCACTTTTTGATGCTGTTGCGTTAATTTTTTGGCGATATCGATAGCATATGGCCGCATTTTAATGAGGAAATGGGTTTGCTGCGTCTCCTTATAAATCGCATCCCAGTCGACGTCATTGATGTGCGTGGCCCGTTGCAATGGAAATACGACGATCCTGTAATGACCTAACAATACATGCCATCTTTCCAGGTCCTGCCCCGGGGCCGTGGCATCTGCCGTGTCCGCTATTTGCTCCATGATCGAGTCCAGGAAAGACACCGGGTGCTCCGTGGATAAAATGATGATTTTACACTTGCTCGCCAACATGAGTGATTCCAGCAAATTGAGTTTAACCCGGTTGGTAGCAGCGTCCTGAATATTATATTCGAAGTGGTTGACAATGATTAGCTTGTTTTTCTCGGCAAACGTTCTTGCCTTATAGTCGATCCAAATTGGATCCGACTCCCTATTATACCCCTTGTCAGGAATATGGATCAGGTCGGCTACAAAGACGTTGCGCTCGCCTTCATTATCTTCTTTATACACAAGAGCTCCGCCTTCCAGCTGTATGTCCCCATTTCTTATTTTTTCCTGTATAATGGAAAGCTTGCCGGAACCAGGGAGCCCGATGATAAATATCAGTTTATTTAGGTTTGCGGCGCCTATGATAGTGTCGTCGAGGAGACTCCGGCGCATGGATTGATTCAATACAAGCCATCACGCCATCCAATTTCTATCAAAGGAAAACTTCATGGGGGTCATTTGAACAAAATAAACAAAACGGGAAAGCCATGATTGGAGGCAGTGGCAATTCTTAACAGGATAGTGGATCTGTTGCGGCTAAATTCTGAAATAATTGCAGTATTGTCAAGTGACCATCCAAATTATTTCCTGGCAAAGGGAAAGGGGTTCCCAAAGCCCGTTGCTTTTGAACAAACGTTTGCTTACATTAGAGCAGCGATCTGCAGCAATCCCTCAAAATAAACGACATTTTATGAAGAAATTCATCACTGGCGTCCTGAGATTCATTTCCCAGTTCTTCAAGTCTATGTGGCTCTTTTTCCCGGGTATTATCTTTTTATTATTGGCGATCTTTTTTTTCTGGATGCTGGGCCAGGGCAAGGATATTATCGTAGCATTCACCGAAAATACCTCAAAGACCATTTTTTCGCTGAACTATAGCCGCGTGATATTTTTTGTAGCCATTGGCTTTTGGGCCTATGTTAGCTGGTATTCGGCGAGAATAATTTCGTACATAAAAAAGACCCGGGAGAAAGATGATATCCGGTTAATTGCATCGGTGAGCAGCCAGGTTGCCGAAGAAGACTATACCCAGCGGTCTCAATTTTTTGAGATCGGCAAGAATTTCCTGGATGAGTTTCCGCGTATTGTCGGCAATAGTTGTTTTCTGGTCCTGGAGCTATCCGTATTGCAATCGCCCGCACGCCTGCACCCACTCTCGGCCACAACGTCGTGGCTGTCGTTTTTCATTGTGCTGCTGGTGCTGCGTTATTTGAACCGCTGGATCAATGATCGGGTAGCGGTGAAGTCCGCCTTTAGAAAGTTATTTTATACCATGCTGGTTATTACCATAGTATCAGTCATCGCGATCAGCAGTTTGGTCATCGTCAACATCATGGTCATTTTTGCGGTGCTGGTATTGTTACACGTGGTGTTTATTTTTTATACCAATTTGCGGCGGGTACAAATAGAGACCGACATTCAAAAAAATAAGTCCCTGGAAAAGCAGCCAATGGCAGCCACCAGCCTCCTGCAAAAGGGAATGAACTTCTTCTGCATTCCGATCGAAGAAACCGGGTATTTGCGTTGGTTTATTTTTATCGGTATTGCTGGCATTGTGCTCTATATCGCATCAATCGTTTGGATGGGATTTGCCAGGCATATCGGACCGTTCCCTTTTATCATACTTGCTTTTGGCGTCTTGCTGGGTTTTGGCAATACCGTGACGGCATTCTCCGTAAAATATAAAGTGAATTTCCATTTGTTGTTATTTTTCCTGGCCTACATTCTTGGATTCGGAGAAACCCACTATGTACGGACCTTCAGCGTTCAGGCAAATCACTATGCATCGAGACCCAATTTGAGAACTTACTTAACTACCTGGTTGCGCGACAGAAAAATCGCGGCGATGCCGGATTCCGGTACCTATGACGTGTATTTTGTGATGTCCAATGGCGGGGCTTCACGGTCCGGGTATTGGACAGCAGGCGTTTTAGGAAGACTGGAGGATGCTTCCCTGCAGCATGATACTTCCAACCGGTTTTCCGATCACGTCTTTTGTGTTTCGGGCACTTCGGGCGGTGGCGTGGGAGTGGCTACTTTCTTTTCATTATTGCGGGACAAGCAATTGCACACTGCCCCAATCTATGCAAAATCGGCAAAAGCCTTCCTGCAGCAAGATTACTTTACCTACACATTTGCAAGGATGCTGGGGCCTGATTTTTTTAATTATATATTTCACTTTAAAACGCTCAAGGACAGGGCTGCAGCACTCGAAAAATCTTTCGAAAAGTCCTCGCGGCAACAAAATGACAGTGTATACCAGGTTCCGTTTTACGATAACCTCTCGCATTTTCCCGCAATCAAGGACGGCCATATCTACCTTCCGGTTCTTTTTGTCAACACCACCCGGATGCAGGACGGCAATCCGGCTATAGTCACCAATCTCCAGCCAGATTCGGGAATTTATAACGAAAGGGTGGACGTATTGAACTTACTGCCCGGCGACTCCGACATCAGCTTGACATCGGGAGCCATCATGGGCGCCCGTTTCCCTTATTTAAGTCCCGCAGGCCGGATCGGCAACGATTATTTTGTGGACGGGGGCTATTTTGATAATTCCGGCTCGGGGGTGATCCAGGAAACAATCAGGGGAATTTTGAATATTGAAAATGAGGAAAGGGTGTCGAATGGTCCTCTTTACGGCTCAATTAAAAAATTACGTTTTATCGTGCTTCATATCGTCAACAGCCCGGTCAGTGCGGATTCTTCGCAAATTGTCCCCGTGGCACCCATTAAAAACGATTTGATGAGTCCAGTTTTGACTATCGTCGGAGCGTACGATATGCAAACGACCGTCAATGACGTCCGGCTGATGAATTATATTCACGACATTAACGAATTTGGCGGACACCAGGCGATATACAAAAGAATATCATTGTATAAGGATTCGGCTGACTACACCCTGGAACCTGGGGGCGAAAATGCAGCCACAGAAGCTCCCTATGCGATGAATTGGTTTATGTCAGACACCGTATTGCGGCGTATTGACGACCGACTATTGCGGCATCCGGGATTGAACAGCCTGGTAGATTATTTTACCAAAAAGGCACCTTGAAAAGCCACCCCGACGCCTGATTATCTGGTCACGGCAGCCGGTTCGGAATTGATGACCCGGCGGATCAATAACGCGATCTTATTATTGTACTCGAACAATTTTTCCCCCTTCTGGCCCAGTATGCGGAAGATCAATCCATTGACCGGCAACCTGGAAATGCCAAAAATGATGTCTTTTTTTTCTGACAAAAAGTGGTTGGCTTCCACTGCAACCTGGGACATGTCGACTACGTCGTTCAAAAACAGTAATGAGGACTGATGGGTGAACCCTTCTAACTGACCGATCCTATGGAACGGTTTCCGGGAAGGTTCGAGTATGACATTTTCGTTGATGGCTAATTTACCATCGAGGTAAATTTGCGTGATATTTTGGAACTTTATGAACTTAAATTCTTCTCCGCTTAGCTTGCGGCCGCAGGTGATGGTTTCGCTCCATATCAGGAAATGTTTTTTTTGCAGATCGATATGATTGGTGGATAGATACTGCGAAGCCGCGTGCGGAACGGTCGGGTGTGGCAAAAAAATGAATGAGGCATTGTTTGCCATCCGAACGGATACCGATTGGCTGGCGGCTGTTGCGTTGGAAAAGATCCGGTGGAATCCCTGGGTCGTGAGGTGCAGACTTGCGTTTTCTTCGAGGGTAATATCAAAATGGTTTTGATCGCCATTTAAGACGCCGGGTGAGGAACTGGTAATCATGAGCCTCAACAGATCCTCCTTTTTATTTTCGGTAATATTGGCGACTTTGAAGGGGTGAGAATGAAAACTGTCTTTTAAAAATGTACCCCCGTTTTTAAAAGCGGTCGTTATCTGTATTTGGTGTTTCAGCGCCATAATTTTGGTTCTTCGGTTTCTTCAATTAAAGCGAATTTCTTTATCCAGCCTACGACGCTATCGACGCCTTGGCCGTCCATGAGGTTAGTAAAAATGAATGGATGCCCTTTGCGCATCATCCTGGCGTCCCGCTCCATGACAGTGAGGTCCGCGTGAACGTAGGGAGCCAGATCAATTTTGTTAATGAGGAGCAGATCGCTCCTGGTGATTCCGGGGCCTCCTTTTCGCGGAATTTTATCGCCTTCGGCCACATCGATCACAAATATGGTGACATCGGCCAGATCCGGGCTAAAAGTGGCGGACAAGTTATCGCCCCCGCTTTCAATAAAAATGATCTGCACATCCGGAATTCGTCTTGCCATTTCTTCCACGGCGTCTAAATTCATGCTGGCATCTTCCCGTATGGCCGTGTGGGGACATCCTCCTGTTTCCACTCCAAGGATTCTTTCGGGTGCCAGGAGACTGTTCTTGGTAAGAAACTCTGCATCCTCTTTAGTATAAATGTCGTTAGTGATAACGGCAATGCTGTATTGGAGATGCATGATTCTGGTTAATCGTTCAATCAGGGCCGTCTTCCCGGATCCAACAGGGCCTGCAATGCCGATCTTTAAAAAGTTTCGTTCAACCATATATTAAGACATATATATTCGTGAATATAATTGTTCATGTTGCATACAACGGATGTCAAACCCGGAACAGCAGAAACCGATCCGGTCAATGGCAGGAGCCATATTCCATTGAACCAACTCTTGTATTTTCGGGAACAGTGATAAGAGCAATTCCTGGCCATCTTGCTGGCCCAGGGGAATTAATTTTACCGCGTTAGTAATAGAGGCAGTGGCAGCATTGTAATAGAACCCAGTCAATGACTCTTCTTTGCGGGCATTCATGGCACTGGCCAACAGGCCAAAAGCAATGCAGTAATGCCCTTGCGCCTGCCCGGTTTTTATTTTTTGATGAAATTGGGCAGGTAAAGTGAATGAGGGCTCCAGTTCAAATATTTTGAGCAGGCGCGTGCCCAGTTTGAAGCTGGCAGTCCGGGTTTCCGAAGCCAATTTTGAGGCATGGCAAAGGGCGTCCAGTTTCAGCGCGGTGGCCAGGTCATTTTTGGCCGCGGCGTCAAAAGCCAGGGAGGTGAGGGCCGCATCGGTGAAATGAATGTTTTGCGACAGCTGCTGCCAGACAAATTCTTTTGCTGTCGCCTTATTGAATACAATTCCTTCCTGGACGTAGGTTTCAAGGCCATTGGAATGAGAAAAACTCCCGATGGGCAAAGACGGATCGCTTAGGTGCAATAAATGCAAAAGGCTGCTCATTTAAGAAGAAATTGTATACTGACGAATGCTGTTGCTGCCATTGCCGTGGGCAGGCAGTTGTAAATGAGGCAGCACGCTCGAGTTGAAAGCGTGGCAAAGCTTTCTTTCCTCCAGTCTCACGGTAAAGCCTGACCGCTGCAATAAATTGAAAATAGGTAGGTCGTAGGGGGTCAATAGTTCATCCGCTTCGTAAAAAAGCGGGAGATGCCTGTTACCAATCTCGTAACAAATCGCAGCTGCCTCGAGGCTGTTGCGGGGAAGGATGGTGCAGCATTCGCATGGTGCGATTTCAATGACGGTTAATTGATTCCCCTCTTTGTATATGATATCGCCGTCTTTGAAATCCGGATTGTCCGCCAGAAACTTCATTGTTACAGGAACGCCACCCGTAGTTGCTTTGTGGAGGATTCTTTTCCTGGTTTCGTGCCATGCAACAACGACCACCGCTACTGTCCAGCCTTCCAGGTCCTGGTCCCGGATATTGCCCAATTTTTGAGTTACCAGCATTGCTAATCATTTATCAAAATAAAAAATACCGTTGTGCCAGGGCCAATTCCTTCAATGGTTCGCAGGTGATATGTTCGCCATCGACGCTGACTTTATAAGTTTCCGGGTCCACCTCAATATTAGGCATCTGGTCATTATGAATCAAATCTTTCTTACTGATATGGCGGCAATTTCGTACCGGCAATATTTCTTTTTGCAGTTTATAGGAAAATACATTTCCGTTGTCGATAGAAATTTGTGAGACAAAAGTATAACAGGTGTTATACAAGGCTTTGCCGATAGCGCCAAACATGCGGCGGTAGATCACTGGCTGCGGAGTAGGTATCGATGCATTGGGGTCACCCATTTTACTGGCAATGATCATTCCGCCTTTGAGAATCATTTCCGGTTTGACCCCGAAAAATGCCGGTTTCCAGACAACGAGGTCGGCGATCTTTCCGGGTTCCACTGAACCGACGTAGGTGGCAATGCCGTGAGTAATGGCCGGGTTAATAGTATATTTGGCAACGTATCGTTTTACCCGAAAATTGTCGTTCTGATTTCTTTCGTCCTGGGGAAGAAAGCCCCTTTGTTTTTTCATTTTATCAGCCGTTTGCCACGTCCTGGTGATCACTTCTGCTACCCTGCCCATCGCCTGGCTGTCCGAGCTCATCATACTGAAGACGCCCATATCATGGAGGATGTCTTCGGCCGCGATGGTTTCCGGCCGGATGCGGCTGTCCGCAAAGGCAACATCTTCAGGAACGGATTTATCCAGGTGATGGCACACCATCAACATGTCAAGATGCTCATCAATAGTATTGACGGTGTAGGGCCGGGTTGGATTGGTACTGGATGGCAAGATATTGGGGTACATCGCTGCCTTGATGATATCTGGTGCATGGCCGCCGCCAGCGCCTTCGGTATGATAGGTATGAATCGTGCGGCCATTGATCGCATTAATGGTATCTTCCAGGAAACCAGCTTCATTCAAGGTATCGGTGTGTATGGCGACCTGCACATCAAATTCGTCTGCCACTTTTAAGGCAGCATCGATTACTGCCGGTGTAGCCCCCCAGTCTTCATGGATTTTTAATCCAATGGCTCCCGCTTCCACTTGTTCCACCAGCGGGCCGCTGGTGGAACAGTTGCCTTTTCCTAAGAATCCCAGGTTCATAGGGAAAGCATCCGCACTTTCCAGCATTTTTTGCAGGTGCCAGGGCCCGGGAGTGACCGTAGTGGCGTTGGTCCCGTCGGCCGGACCGGTTCCGCCGCCAAGCATAGTGGTGATCCCGCTGAAAAGGGCGTGGTCGATCAGCTGGGGGCAAATGAAATGGATGTGGCTGTCTATCCCTCCAGCCGTCACTATAAGGCCCGCGCCACCATGAACTTCGGTAGCCGCACCGATGATCATATTGGCGTCTACGCCATCCGTTATATCCGGGTTGCCTGCCTTGCCGATACCGACTATTTTTCCATCTTTGATTCCAATATCAGCCTTTACAATGCCCCAATGATCGATAATCAGCGCGCTGGTAATCAGGAAATCCAGCACCCCTTCGTTTCTTTTTGCCGTAGCAGATTGTGCCATTCCGTCCCGAATCGTCTTGCCGCCACCAAATTTATTTTCTTCGCCGTAGACCGTATAATCTTTTTCGACCTCAATGATCAGATCCGTATCACCTAAACGGACTTTATCGCCAACGGTTGGTCCATACATATTGGCATATTTAATCGGGTGGATGTGCAGACTCATAGCTTTTTGTTTTTGAAGTGACACGCATTGGCTTTCGCCAGGGCTTTTTCCCTGCTTGCCGGCAGCGTGGTGCTTCCATTGACAAGGTTGTTAATACCGAAGGCATTCCTGATGCCGCCGAATGCCACCAGTTCAACTTCCTTTTCCTCCCCGGGCTCGAAACGAACAGCGGTTCCTGCGGCAATATTTAGCCGCATGCCCAAGGCTTTTTCCCGGTCCAGTTCCAACCGCCGGTTGACTTCAAAAAAATGGAAGTGGGAGCCTACCTGCACGGGGCGGTCGCCGGTATTGACCACTACCAGGCAGGCCGTTTGGCGGCCTTTATTGCATTCGATATCTTTTGTTCCGACAAAATATTCTCCCGGGATCATATGGGTTTCTTTTAAATTTTTTGGTGATTACCGAATGGGATCATGCACGGTGACCAGTTTTGTCCCATCCGGAAAAGTGGCTTCAATTTGTACTTCCTGTACCATTTCCGGGACGCCTTCCATAACGTCTTCCCGCCTCAGGATGGTGGCGCCAAATTGCATCAGTTCGGCCACCGTCTTGCCGTCACGGGCCGATTCCTGCAGCCGGCTGCTTATCAAGGCGATAGATTCCGGGTAATTCAGTTTTAATCCCCGCGCTTTGCGTTTCTCCGCTAGTTCGCCTGCCAGGAATAGTAATAATTTTTCGGTTTCTCTTGGTGTTAAGTGCATGGGATACAATTCTTGTTTTAGTCACACCAGCATTCGCAGGGGATAAATGTAAAGAGAATAATCAAGACTGCCTTGTCGACGGGGGAGATTTTATTGAATTTCCGGGGCTATGCCGTTGAGGTGTACCGGTGAAAATCGGACATTCCAGGTTACGGGCAAGCTGGTGCCTTCTTCCGGCATCAATTTGTCTTTTCAGGGGTCACTTCGCCTGCAGTTTCTTTTTTTTGAATGAAGATCGATGCCCCGAATACACCGGAGGCAATGGCTGCAAAAATGGCCAGGGCTATTATTTCTTTCTTGGATAAATGAGCCAATAACCAAATAATAATTCCTATGGCAAGAACAGGGATGGTGATGCCAAAAGGAAGCCTGAAAATGCCCTTGGTTTCCGCATCCTTTGCCAGCCGTAGTTTAATCGTTGCAGCGGCAACACCGAGGTAAATCAGCAGTGTCGCGGCACTAGTAAGGATAACCAGGTCTTTGAAGCCACCGGAAATGGAAAAAACAAAATCCAGGCAACAATAAGCAATGATGGAATAATGGGGGGTTGCGAAGCGTGGATGGATTCTGCCCAAAAATCCCGGCAGCAACCGGTCTTTGCTGGCGGCAAAGATTAACCTGGAAATCAGTACGGGAGAAGTGCATAAACTTGAAAAAATTGATACGATTGCTCCGATAGACAATAAAGTCGCACCCCAGGGCCCGATAACCACTTTTGCAACCGCAGCAAGGGGAGCGTCCACATGATTTTTCAGATCCGGGCCTAAAACACCCTGGGCTACGCATTGTATCAATACATAAAACAGAACCACTAAGCTCAGTCCCCACAACATGCCCAAAGGGGCTGTTTTTCTTGGATTTTTCATTTCCCCGCTGCCAATCAAGCCAACATCAGCCCCCATAAACGCAAAAAACAAGATCAACGATGCTTCTCCTAAAGAATGAACCGAAGGCCATTTTTGCCATTGAAGACTATGCAGCGTCACGCTGGAAAATCCCATGGCAATCAGTAAAATTAAAGGGAGTATTTTGAGCAAAGTGCCGATCCATACTGCGTACATCCCTTGTTTGACGCCCCGGATATTGAGGAGGGCTAATCCGCCGAAAAAAAGGAAGAAGAAAAGACCCCGGTAAAATGGTACAATGAAC
>Ga0075030_100005389_pt1 | contig 11534 bp, 9 predicted proteins | sample LitLauG_LLR_2012_FD_71393 | JGI IMG/M metagenome (GOLD analysis project Ga0075030, IMG submission 71393) | Freshwater sediment microbial communities from Pennsylvania, USA - Little Laurel Run_MetaG_LLR_2012 | ecosystem: Environmental > Aquatic > Freshwater > Creek > Sediment | place: USA...
GCCGCCGCGGCGGCCATCATCGGGCTCACCAGATGGGTGCGTCCGCCGCGGCCCTGGCGTCCTTCAAAATTGCGGTTGCTGGTCGAAGCGCAGCGCTCGCCCGGTTGCAGAATGTCGGGATTCATCCCCAGGCACATCGAGCATCCCGACTCGCGCCATTCAAAGCCGGCATCGAGGAACACGCGGTGCAATCCTTCCTGCTCGGCCGCATGCTTGATGGCCTGCGAGCCCGGCACGACCATGGCCCGGACCTTCGCATTCACGTGGTGGCCTTTTGCGACTCGAGCCGCGGCGCGCAGGTCTTCGATCCGTGAATTGGTGCATGATCCGATGAAGACGCGGTCGACGGCAATCTGCTCGATCGGCGTTCCCGGCTTCAGGTCCATGTAAGCGAGCGCCTGTTCGGCGGCGCGGCGGTCAGCCTCTTCTGCGAAGCTCTGCAACTCGGGAACGCGCGCATTCACCGCGACCACCATCCCCGGATTCGTGCCCCAGGTGACAAACGGAGCCAGCGACGCCGCGTCGATCTCAATCACGCGATCGTACTTTGCGCCCGGATCGCTCGCGAGCGAGCGCCAGGACGCAGCCGCGTCATCCCAATCCTTGCCCTTCGGAGCGAAGCGACGCCCGCGCGCGTACGCAATAGTCCTCTCATCGGGAGCGATCATGCCAGCGCGCGCGCCTGCTTCGATGCTCATGTTACAGAGCGTCATGCGCCCTTCCATCGAAAGCCCGCGCACAGCTTCGCCGGTGTACTCGATCACGTGCCCGGTTGCGCCGTCGGTGCCAATCTGGCCGATGATGCCGAGCGCCAGATCTTTCGCGGTCACGCTTTCGGCCAGTTTGCCACGCACGTCGATCTGCATCGTCTTGGGCTTTTTCTGGGGTAGACACTGGGTGGCCAGCACGTGTTCGACTTCCGACGTCCCAATCCCGAATGCCAACGACCCAAACGATCCGTGGGTTGAGGTGTGGCTGTCCCCGCAAACGATCGTCATGCCGGGCAACGTGATGCCCAGCTCCGGACCGATCACGTGCACGATGCCCTGCTCTGCCGAATCCATATCGAACAACGGAACGCCAAACTCCCGGCAGTTCTTCTGCAGCGCTTCAATCTGCTTGGCGGCAATCGGGTCGGTGATTGGCAGGCCGCGAGGAGTGGTCGGGATGTTGTGGTCCACCGTCGCCACCGTGCGCAGGGGCTGGCGCACCTTCCTCCCATTTGCCCGCAGCCCGTCGAAGGCCTGCGGCGAGGTCACTTCGTGCACCAGGTGCAGATCGATATACAACAGCGGCGACTGCCCGTCCGGCGACGTAACCACGTGCGCGTCCCAGACTTTTTCAAACAGGGTACGAGGCGGCATAGTGATTGCAGTATTTTATCAGCGGCGGGCCTTGGGCGCCGCACGCCGTGCGCTGGTAGTGGGTCAGTTTGATTTCCCAAGGGGATGCGCGACGCCACGCTCCGTGGCATGATGCACGTATGCTTTCCCGCTCAAGCAAAAGTAGAGACTTCGTAGCGATTGCTCGGAACGTTGTTGAAAAAGCCATCGGAGAGCACTTGGATGGTACTCCGTTGGAAGCGAGCTAGTATGTTTGGTGTTTTCTTCTCAATTCTCGTGGTTGTAGCGCTCTTAAGTATTCTCGGTGAGGTTGTTATGAGAGTTCGTCTCACGAGAAGAGCTTCGCGCGACAAATTAGCATGGTGGAGACGTGGCGGCGACGAGGTTGCCGCGACCTATGAAGAAGTATTTCCGGACAGCCGACTCCCGTTCTTCAGGCGCTTCGTTTTCTGGCTCTTCGTGGCCTGCGCTGGTGTTCTCTTTTTATCAATACTTCTGTGGAAATCAAACTGACCCACTACCCGCGCGCTTTCCCCATATCATTTAGGAAACAAACATAGGAAAATAGATGCATGCTGAACGGCAAACGGATCGCCGTCGTGCTGCCCGCGTACAACGCCGAGAAAACGCTGGAAGCGACGGTGCGGGAATTGCCTGACCTGGTCGATATCCGCATCCTGGTGGACGATCACAGTTCCGATCGCACCGTAGAGGTTGCGCACCGGCTCGGATTGCAGTATTACGTCCACGATCGCAACTACGGCTACGGCCGCAATCAGCAAACCTGTTACCGCGAAGCGTTGGCTGCCGGCGCTGACATCGTCATCATGGTGCATCCCGATTACCAGTACACGCCGCTGCTCACGACGGCCATGGCCAGCATGGTGGCCTATGGCGTTTATGACGTTGTGCTCGGGTCGCGTATCATCGGAGGCGGTACCCTGCGCGGCGGCATGCCGCTTTATAAGTACATCTCAAACCGGCTGCTCACCGCGTTCGAGAATCTGTTTCTGAGAGTCAAGCTCTCGGAATATCACACTGGCTATCGGGCCTTCAGCCGCGAAGTCCTCACGAAATTGCCTCTGCTCGAAAATTCGGATGATTTCGTCTTCGATAACCAGATGCTCGCGCAATGCGTGTATTTTGGTTTCCGCGTCGGTGAAGTTTCGTGCCCGACCAAGTATTTTGAGGAAGCTTCCTCCATCAACTTCGGGAGAAGCGTGAAGTACGGACTGGGAGTCCTGCTAACCACGGTCCAGTTCGTGCTGCAAAAGTTGGGCGTGATTCGTTTGCGAAGATTTGACGAGCTTGGCAAGAAGATCGAGTTCAGTCACTACACGCCTGGCGCCGTGCTACCCCCACCTGCGATCTAGCTGTGTGTCCCAGTCAATCGAAATCTCCCAAGGCGGGCCAGAAGTTTCAGATAGGCGACCGCCACCGCGACTCCCGCCTTGCTGACCCCCGCGTGGCGACGCTCGAAGGTGAAAGGCACTTCCACGGCGGAACGGATTCTCCCGCGAACGAGGATTTCGAGCAGCACTTTAAATCCCTGCGGCTGTACAGCGAGATCGTCGATGCAGGAACGGCGCACAAGGAAAAACCCGGACATCGGATCGTGCACGAAGATGCCCGGTCTCTGCAGGGGCCAAGTCATCCAGATCGCCAGCTGCGACACAAGGTGGCGAAAGATGTTGAGGCCCCGCGGGCTGGCTTGCCCGACGTAGCGGCTGGCCACCACCAGGTCGGCGCCATTCTGTAATGTTTGCCAGAGTTGGGGCAGCAATTCCGGCGGATGCTGCAGGTCCGAATCCATCACGCCGACGACGTCGGCCTTGGTGTTGTGCCACCCATGCATGACCGCCCCGGACAAACCCCGAGTTCCGGTCCGAGTGATCAGGCGAATCCGTTCATCCTGACGGGAGAATTCGGCCACGATTATGTCCGTTCCATCGCGGCTGTCGTCGTCAACTACAATGATTTCGTACGGAATGCCCAACGAATCCAGGCTGGGGCGCACGCGCCGCATGAGAGGGTGAAGATTGGCAGCTTCCCGCAGGGTCGGGATTATGAGGGCGAGCTTCGCTGAACGACGCACCGCCAACGCATTTTCGCTGCTCGCGATTGGCAAGGATTCGGCACTCATTATAGTTCTCCGTTGATTCTAAAGGAACAGGACTTGAACTCCTATCCCCGCATAAAAACCTTTCTGCTGCTGTGTTTCCTGGCCTCGCTGGCCATGCTGATACAGGGCTATCACCCGGGAGCGGAAGACGATGGCGTTTATCTGGCAGCAATCAAGAAAGATCTGAGTCCCTCGCTTTATCCGTACGATTCCGACTTCTTCCAGGTGCAGCTGCAAGCCACGATTTTCGACAAGCTGATCGCGAATTCCATTCGATGGTCGCACCTGCCTGCAGCCCCGGTGATTCTGCTGTGGCAATTCGTTTCCGTATTTTTGATTCTGTGGGGATGTCTGCGAATCAGCCGGCGCGTTTTTGCCGAGTCCCATGCCCAATGGGCTGCAGTCACGCTCGTAGCGGCTCTCCTGACCCTGCCGGTGGCGGGCACCGCGCTTTACCTTGGAGACCAGTATCTTCATCCCCGGGCCCTGGCGACGGCTGCCATCCTCGCCGCGATTGCTGCCACACTGGACCGGCGTCCGATTCTGGCGGGGCTCCTGCTGGCTTTGGCCTTCGTGACTCACCCGCTGATGGCAAGTTTTGGCATTTCGTTTTGTGTTTTTCTTTATTGGCGTCCTGCGTTTCCTCCCTCCGGCTTTTCGGCTGCGGCCCTGCTTCCCTTGGCGTGGGTGTTCCAGTCCACTTCTCCAGCCTGGCAGCAGGCCGCCAACACACGCGACTATTACTTCCTCTCGCGCTGGCATTGGTATGAATGGTTGGGGGTCATCGCTCCCTTGTTTCTGGTCTGGTGGCTTTACCGTAGCGCAGCGAAGAGTGGCGTGGCTGTCCGCGCCCGCGTCGCCTCTCGGCTTATATTCTTCGCCATCTTTCAGATGGCTGTTGCCGTCGCCATCATGCTTCCGCCCAGCCTCGATCGATTGAAGCCCTTCCAACCGATGCGCTATCTGCACCTTCTCTACCTGCTTTTGTTTTTGCTGGTGGGCGGGATGATCGGGCAAAACGTTCTGCGACGGCACGCGTACCGTTGGCTGCTGTTGTTCATTCCCCTGGGCGTAGCCATGTTCTGGGCTCAGCGCTTGACGTTCCCCGCCACGGCACATTTCGAATGGCCTGGGGCTAAACCTGGAAATTCCTGGGTCGAAGCGTTCCAGTGGATTCGCGACAACACTCCCCCCGACAGTCTGTTTGCGTTGGACCCCTCCTACATGAAACTGCCGGGCGAGGACTTCCACAGCTTCCGCGCCCTGGCCGAGCGCAGCGTGTTGGCGGACTACGTAAAGGATCCGTCGGTAGCAACGCAAGTACCGAGCCTTTCGACGCGATGGAAGGAAGAAGTGGATGCTCAAGACGGGTGGAAGAACTTCCGAGTCGAAGATTTTCAGCGTCTGAAGGCACGCTTTGGAGTGAAATGGGTGGTGCTGGTTTCTCCAGGCGTCCAGGGCATGGATTGTCCCTTCCAGAACCACGCGGTGCGAGTGTGCCGCATCCTCGATACGGATTAGTCTGAAGCCATCTCCGTCTTCCGATTGCGGTGTTCCAGCCACGCGGTCACGGCGAAGACGGCGAGAATAACAAAGAAGGGATCCGCCGGCCGCCGATAGAAATCCTCGCCATGCGTTAAATAATAAACAACTGGAAAGCAAAACAGCGCGATGGCATATGGAACTGCCGCAGCGCCGAACGCTCGCCATCCCGTCCACAAACCCCAGAGCGCTAATGTGGTCAGCGTGATGTTAAAAAAGATCGCCGGAATGTCGTACGGCTCCTCTTTCAGGTACTCCGGAGCCAAGCTCCAATAATTGGTCCACATGTAAGTGGCCCGGCGTAACGAAGTCCACAGGAACAGATCTTTGTGGTTCGAAATGAACCCGATCGCTTGCTGCTTCTTAAGTTCCATGTAGCGCGCTTCACCCATCTGGACATATTGCTGCCATTCTTCTTCGTTGTGCTCGGGGTGTAAGTACCGCGCAGTAAAATGCGAAGTGTCGCCGTTGTTCCCGATGTAGAGTTCAACCCCGAAGTTGCCGCGAAACGGGACGATTTTATGGAAAGCGCGGTAGTTTCGTATAAACCAGGGCGAGACCACAACCACAAAAGCCAGCGCGGCCCCCAGGGCGGGCCGGAACCAGTCATTGTTGCGCTGCCATGTGCGGTAGCACATCCACAGTCCGAGTGGCGGCAAGACAGTCAGCACGACTGGGTCGTTCATGGCTGCGACTCCGCCCAGCAGGCCGAACTTGATCCAGTTTCCAGGTTGCGTTGAGTCTTCCAGTTGCAACCCGGCGAGAAACGCGACGGGCAGCAGCAACGTGGTCAGCGTAGTCGGCCAGATGTGGGACGCCGAGAAAAAGATTGCATACGGGAAGAACGCCCATGCCCAGGCAGCGCGCCAGGCGGTCTTCTCCCCGAAACTGCGGCGAGTCATGAAGAACACCGGCAGACAGGTGAGCGCCGAGAACAGGCTGTTCAGCGACAGAATGCTAATCGCTGCTCCCTTGCTGAAAACGCCGAAAACGAGAAACATAAGCGCCAGCAGACTAGGATAGATCGGAGTCTGCCAGGCGGTGGGACCGGTTTCGGCGAACATGGGGCTGCTGAACCCTTTTCCCTGAACCAGCGAGCGTGCGATATGTCCCGTTTCTCCGCCGAAATACCAGTAGTCGCGATCTGGATTCAGGTGCTCCGGATACAGAAAAACCACGGCAACCAACCGCAGCATCAGGGCCACCAGCACAATACGCAGTAGACGGAACCGCAGGGGTCGGGAACACGGTTCGGGGCCCACGACGACACACCTCCAATGAATTTCGCTTATTCGCAACTGGAGCGGCGAGTAAAGTGCGAGAATAACATAGGTGGAAGGACGGGTTGACGGGCCGTGGCGCGCCCTCGCGGACGCGGGGAACGATCATTTGAACCAGGGCATGGAACCACCCATGCTGTTATTGTTCCGGACCCCCGCCAGTCACGGGAACAGTCTGGATTGAACAGCAGAGATGAATACGATCCCTCTCAAGAAAAGACGGGCCAACCTGGCAGTGGGCGAGATCTTCGGGTTTGCCTACGATACGTTCTCGAGCAACAAGGTGCGCTTTGCCCTGACCGCGCTTGGCATGGTGATCGGCACTGCATCGCTGATCCTCGTCACGACCATCGGCCTCACCGGGAAGCAGTATCTCCTGAACCAGATTCAGGCGATCGGCTCGAACTGGGTGTACGCAGAATACGAAAGCGGCGGGCAGCGCATCACTAACACGGCCTATGATGCGTTGACCATTGATGACATGGAGGCGGTCCTGCATCAGGTCAGCGGCATCGCATATGCCACGCCCGTGGTCCCACTCGGTGAGCGGGTCGCTGCGGGGGACGGTAAGGAGCGAGACCTGCAGATCATGGGCGTATACCCCGAATACCAGCAGGTTCGCAACCTGGTCATCCTCTCGGGACGCTTTTTCGACAAGCAGGATTCGCAGGCCCACAACAAGGTCGGGGTGATTACCCCGAAGCTCGCTGTCCAGCTCTACGGTTCCGAGCAGGCTTCGCTCGGAAAGATAATCAAGCTGAGCGGGTTGCCCTTCACCATCATCGGGACCTTTCGGGAACGCGTCGACACCCTCGGGCAATCCGAGGTCACCGACAACACCATGCTGATTCCCTACACCGTGATCCGCTACTTTCAGGAAACTCCTATCGTAAGGCAGATTTTCTTTTCCACCACCGATGCGTCGCTGGTCGTGCCGGTTACCGCCAAGGTTCAACAGGTGATTCAATCTCGCCATCGGCCCGAGTCCGTTTACAGCGTTAGGAATCTGACCCAACTGGTTGCGATTGCCGATAAGACCGCCAACGCGATGACTCTGGTCCTGCTGGCAGTGTCACTGGTCGTGCTGCTGGTCAGCGGGATCGGCATCATGAACATCATGCTGGCCACCGTCAGCGCACGCATCCGAGAGATCGGTATCCGCAAAGCCATTGGCGCAACCAACCGCGAGATTCGCTATCAGTTCCTCTCCGAGGCGGTTCTGATTTCCCTCATCGGCGGCATCATCGGCATCATCATTGGCCTCGCCATCCCCTTCTCAGTGCGTTTTTTCACCGAATACCGCATCCCCATTTCTGGACTTTCAGCCATCATCGCCATCGTGGTTTCTTCCCTCGTGGGGATTTTGTTTGGCACCATTCCGGCCGCTCGGGCAGCACAGCTTGATCCGGTCGAAAGTCTGCGCTACGAATAGGACATAGGACACAGAACCCAACGCATCGTCTGTTTCCCCTTCGATTTTGCTTTGCCTCTCGCTTGCGACTAAACTTGCTTCCATTGCGCCCCCCGTCAAGCCACGCTTAGGTGTGTTCAGAAGGAGAGAGTTTCTATGATGTCGAAACCACGTCTGTTGTTTCTGCTCGTGTCACTCGGACTTGTCCTCGGTGGCAGAGCGTTGGCCGCTCCCGCGAACCAAAAAGTCCTCCCCCCCATCAAGAAAGCCAATGCCAAGGCGGGTCAGGGAGCCGTGGATAAAAGCGCCTGCAAAGCTCTGAACTCGCAGGCCAGAGAACTCCTGGCTCAGGAAAAACAACTTCGTGAGCAGGCCAAGCAAAAAGAAGTCGAAGAAAAAGCGCTGATTGCACAGGCCACGCAAATCGAAAGGCGGCGCGTTGCCGAAGAGCACTCCCTGGGAAAAGGTCAAACCAAAAGCGCCGAAGAGTCTCAACTCAAGGCTCAGGAACAGCAGCGCGTAAGTCTCGAACGCCAGGCCACGGAAAAATCCAAAGAGCGCGAAGCCCTCATCAAGCAGGCCGATGAACTGGGAAAGCAGCGTCGCGGGGTCGAGGAGCAACATAAGCAGGAATGCCAGCACGCGGCAGGACCCAAGGCCCTGAAATAGCATCCCGTCTATTGATCAGAAGTGGTTGAGCCGGGCGTGGGGCGGGCATTCCCCTGGACTTCGCTCACGGCAGGATTTGCCGCGCGCAGGAATCGCTTCTGGGACGGAGAGGCGGTCACGCACTCTTTGTTCGACGCTGCTCCGCCCGCAAATGTGCAACGACTAGGCGGATATCTTCATCGCTGACAAAGGGCGGCACCGCGTCTTTCACCAACTTCAACTTCTCAACGCCAAACTGCACGCAGGCAGCCTCGATTTGCGGCTGCGCATCAGGAGAAACCCACTTCGGGTCCAACTTGACCAATCCGGTTTCGATCAGATTGGCGACTGTGCACACGATGGTTGAAACCTGCCGCCCCCGAATGCGCGCTATTTCTTCCAAGCTGCGGCCTTCATTCAGGAGCCGCAGAGTTAGCTCGGCAGGAGACGGCTCCTTTGAAGAAGTCTGACTTGCCCGCGCTCCTCCAGCAAAATCTCGCAGTGCTCTCAGAATTTCTGCGCCGTACGTTTCGGCCTTGAGTTCGCCGATCCCGGGTGTCTGCCGCAATTCCGCAGAATTTGATGGCCGGCGCCGGCACAGGTCTTCCAGAACGCTGTCGTGGAGGATGATATAGGCTGGAATTTTTTTCTCGCGCGCCAATGTGCGCCGCCATTCGCGGAGGTACTCGGCCAGCATCGGGTCCACTTCCGCGTAGGCTACCTCTCGCTTGCGCGGTTTGTCATCCGGCAGTCTGGGAACGTAGAACTTCGGTTTCGCCGGCGCGGCGACGGCCCTGTCGCCTTTCTTTTCCCTCAGCCATTCTGGCTTGGTGCCACAGTTGTCGCAGTTGGCGCAGCGCTGCCATTTTGGTGTCTCCCCGAAATGCAGACAGATCTGGCGCTGGCGGCACCCATGCGAGTCTACAAACCGGCTGATAATGCGCTTGCGCTCCCACGATCGCTCGCGTTCCGCCTCGTCCAAGATTTTTCCGATGAAATACTCCAGCAGAATGTGATCTCGTTTCTGCCAAAGCAGCACGCAATCCGCCGGACGCCCGTCCCGCCCGGCTCGCCCTGCCTCCTGGTAGTACTGCTCGATCGACTTAGGCAATGACAGGTGAATCACCGCTCTCACCGAAGGCTTATTTATGCCCAGCCCAAACGCGATCGTCCCCACCAGCACTCGGACTTCGTCCGACATCCATTTCTCCTGGTTCTGACGGCGCAGGGGCGCTTCCAGCTTCGCGTGATACGGAATCGCTGGGGTGCCATTTTCTTCCAGATACTCGACTGCCTCCTCTACCCGGCGAACGGTTGGAGCATAGACGATGACACTACCCTCGGTGTAATAGCGCAGGGCGCGGTGCAGCAGATGTAGTTGGGTCCGTGGTTCGCACTCATGCGCCACATAACTGAGATTCTTGCGATGAAAACTAGCGATGTAGAGATCGGGCTCGCGCATTTGCAACTGCTTCAGAATGTCGTGCCGAACCTGCCGGGTCGCGCTCGCGGTGAAGGCGGCGATCGGACGATCGGGAAAGCGCGTGCGCAACCGGCTCAACTGGCGATAGTCCGGGCGGAACTCGTGTCCCCACTCGGAAATGCAGTGTGCCTCGTCCACCGCGAAGAAACCCACCGGCACATTCGCCAGCCAATCAAACGTGTGCTCGGCCGCCAGCCGCTCCGGCGACAGGTAGAGCAGGCGATAGTCCCCCCGTTTGGCGTTGGCCATCACCCGGCTTTGTTCCGACGAATTCTGGAAGCTGTTGAGGGCGGCTGCCGGGATGCCCATTTGCGCCAACTGCGCGGCCTGTTCCTGCATCAGCGCAATCAGCGGCGAAACCACCACCGCCGTTTTTCCAGAAACCACCGCCGGAAGCTGGTAGCACAGCGACTTGCCGCCACCGGTTGGCATCACGACGCACGTGTCGTGCCCGGCCAGCAGGCTGGAAATAACGTTCTCTTGCTTGGGGCGGAATTCGTGATAGCCCCAATAGCGCCGGAGCACGTCCGTCAGGTTTGGAACTGGATCCGCCATGATTTCGTCTTCTGAGTATAGATAAGTGCGAGTTGCCGGCGTAGACCAGCATCGACCTTCATGTTCCCGCACCAGGCACCCCGAGTTCTGTGAGCTATCGACACTGGATTTGTGACGAACCCTTTCTGATGAGTAAACGGTCCCAGTAAACGGTTCCAGATTGACCGATTTCCACAGAGCACGTTAAACTAGTTGGGTTTGCCTGTACTTGCGGGCCCGTTCTGGGGCCGCGCCGCGATCTCGGTCAGAAGCCGCAGCGGAAAAACAGCAAGCACAAGATTGTAAGGATTTGCGGAGCTTCGCTCCGCTGGACGGACGAGGGCGTCCGTCCCTACGTGGCTCTTCTTGGAGGACTTATGTACGCGGTGATCCGCGCTGGTGGGAAGCAATATAAGGTGGCGCCGGGAGATGTGATCCGGGTGGAAAAGATGACTGGCACCGACGGGTACGTGCAGTTTGGCGACGTGCTGGCGGTTTCTGCAGAAGCGGGCAGCGTGGTGCGTCCGGGGGCGGGTGCTAGTGTGATGGGCGAAGTGCTGGATCAGGGACGGGCTCCCAAGATCCTTGTCTTCCATTACAAGCGGAAGAAGCAGTACAAGAAGCTTCGCGGACATCGACAGGACTTCACGGCGGTGCGGATTACCGAGATTGCTTTTGATGGGCAATCGTTCAAGGCGTCGGAACTGCCGAAGAAAGAGAAGAAGGTGAAGGCGGCCGCGGAGGGCGGCGAGGCTAAGGCGGGTCGGGCGGTTAAGACTGCTCACAAGAAGGCGGCGGGTAAGAAGGCTGGTTCGAAGAAAGCTACTCCTAAGAAGAAATAGAAACCGCAGGCCCTGCGGGCCTGACGCGGACAAGAGTGTCCGCGCTACACGTACAAATTTTGAATTGCCGGCGGGACGCCGGCGCTACGAGGAATTATGGCGCATAAAAAGGGACAGGGAACTTCACGAAATGGGCGCGACTCGAACGCGCAGCGGCTTGGGTTCAAGGCCTTCGGCGGACAGGTGGTGCCGGGCGGAACGATTATCGTGCGGCAGCGCGGGACTCGGGTGAAGCCGGGACTGAATGTTGGCCGGGGCAAGGACGATACTTTGTTCGCGAAGATCAGCGGGCGGATCAAGTTTATGGATAAGGGCTCGATGGGGAAGTT
>Ga0075030_100005390_pt1 | contig 11533 bp, 9 predicted proteins | sample LitLauG_LLR_2012_FD_71393 | JGI IMG/M metagenome (GOLD analysis project Ga0075030, IMG submission 71393) | Freshwater sediment microbial communities from Pennsylvania, USA - Little Laurel Run_MetaG_LLR_2012 | ecosystem: Environmental > Aquatic > Freshwater > Creek > Sediment | place: USA...
CCGGCGCTGTCTTGCTGGGTGATGGCGTCCAGAGAGACGCCGACAGTCACAGCAGTCGCGGGAGCGCTGACGTGGAATTCATACGACTCGACTGGATCCCGCTGCCACGGAATCGGCTTGCCGTCCACTTCGAAGCGGAGACCGGTCAGGGCCGCGATAGGCCCACTGGGCCGGTGATTTCCCGGGATCCACTTAGGGAATACCAGCGCGAGATCTCCGCCACGGGCCGGAATCTGCAGATGTGCGTGATAGATGTTGCGAGGTGCGTCTCGGAGATCAACGTGGAGGCGGATGGTCTGACCGGCTAAGTGGGACACAGCGAGCAGCGAACACGCGAGGGTTGCAATCACCCGAAATCTGGCAACGAGCACGAACCAGCCTCCTCCGAAAGCGAAGCAGAAGGCTACCGGAAGCGGGAGCGTGTTAGCAAGTAATGCGAACTACTCGCTGCGGGGTTACGGCAGGGCTGTTATTGCTGTTCCGGGGCGTCTTCTTCGGGAGCCGGCGGCGGGGGTCCGATCTGCGCTCCTGGCATGGTAGGAGGCCGGGTCGGAGGAGTGGCCGTGGGAGGAAAATGCGAGAGGACGGGCGTGTCCGGGCCCGACTCATCATCGCCCACCTCGGCGGTGGCGTCCGCAGGGGGCGCGGCAAAGTTGACGCTCTCTCCGCGTGGGGTGAGAATCACGCGGTCGAGTTTTCTGGGATCGCGGGCTCCGTTCAGGATCAGAAAGTTATATCGAGAACCGTTGAGCAGGCGCGCAATGACCTCTTGCGCCGGTGCTGGACCCAGGTCGGCCACAACCTGTTCCCGCTCGGCCCCGGCCGGCGTGGAAATGTCGGCCCCGGTACGCTGCTGGATCGCAAACAAGACCTCAGACAAAGTAGATTTGTTCGCCCTGATGGTGAGCAGTCCATCGCGAAAACTCACGTCGAGAGCGGGCCTGGACGCAGCCTGCGGAGCGATTCGCTCACGGGCCGTCGTATAGTTCGCTATGACCAGCCCGGGCCGGGTTTGTTCCTGCTGAATCGGTTCGATATGCGCCGACGCGTCTTGTGCTTCTTCTGGCGTCCCGCTCACTTTGATCATCACGGTGCGCCCGTACGGAAATACCTGGAACGACTGCGGGCTTTTCAGATCGAGCACAACGCGGGTGACCGGAGGCTTCGACTGAAACAAGCCGACCCGTACGTCTTTTACAACTCCAAGATTCACGGACTGACTGCGCAGTTGAGTGCTGGGAAGAGAATTGGGAAAATCCAGAACGAGGCGATCCGGACCGGTAAGCACCTGTGTTTGCGGAACAATCCGGTCGCTGGCCTCAACCTCGATTTCAACGGCGCCTTTCGCGTTCAGCACCTTCACGTGCCGCACCAGAGTCTGCGCGAAGCAGACCGGAGCGGCGAGCAAGGTCAGGCAGAGGCCTGCCTGCAGCCACCGGCTGGCGATCCCTGGCGAACTCGTGGGGGTAGACATCTGGACAGGACAACCGGGATATTTCTACCGTGATTCTAGCAGGGGAACGAGCTGACGGGTCTCACTCCAGAACTCACTTTGGTACTAGAACCTGCGCGCCAATGGACCCCTGTCCGTTTGCCGATCGTCCCCGCGCAGCGAACCCAAACCGTGTCGGGGAACCTTTCCTCCAACGATCGCATCTTAACTGGTGCCGGGGATTATTGCGTCCGAAACGAGCGAGTGAAAAACCTGCGTCGCGGGTTCGATATCATCGAAGGACCCCGATAAGGATCCGATCCAATCGAAAATCCCGTCACCCCTCGAGGAGAATTGTTCTGTGAGTCAAGTAGGCAAGTTCCTGGTGTCTGCCGCACTGGTGTCGGCCGGCGGTGTGCTGCTGAGCCTTAACGCCTGTTCCGGAGGCGGCTTGGGTGGACCGTCGAGCCACAGCATTCGGCACATCGTACTGATTATTCAGGAGAATCGCACCCCCGATAACCTGTTCCAGGATCCTGTCCTGATCAACAACCGGAAAGCCGACATAGCGCAGAGCGGCGTGAATTCGCTGGGGCAGACGATTCCTCTGAACCAGACCGACATCACCACCAACTACGACCTCGGTCATTATCACCCCGACTTCGAGGCGATGTATGACGGGGGCAAGATGAACGGGGCGGATTTGATCACGATCACGTGCAACCCGGGCGCCGTCAATTGTCCTCCGCCGAATGCCGAGTTCCAGTATGTGAACCCTGCCGAAGTGCAGCCTTATTTCCAAATGGCAGAGCAGTATACGTTTGGCGACCGAATGTTTCAGACGAACCAGGGGCCGAGCTTCCCGGCCCATCAGTTCCTGATTTCCGGGACCTCGGCGCCGACGGCGACGAGCAATCTGTTTGCCTCGGAGAATGTACACAGCAGTACGGATGCCGGCTGCATTGCGTCGCCTAGTGGATTCGTGAAGCTGATCGATCCTTCCGGCAACGAAACGCAAACCCAGTATCCCTGCTTCGAGCACCCCACGCTCACGGACTCGATGGATGCCAACGCCGTCTCCTGGCGCTACTACGCGCCGAATGCCGGATCCATCTGGACGGGCCCGGACGCGATCCAGCACATCTGCCAACCCCAGACGCAGAATGGCACTCTGACCTGCACGGGAAGCGCATGGAACAACGTCATTTTCCCTTCGTCGCAAGTCCTCAACGACATCGCCTCGAACCAGCTGCCGCAAGTCAGTTGGGTGGTGCCCAGCGCCCCCGAATCGGATCATGCATCGCTGAACGACGGTTCCGGACCCTCGTGGGTGGCTTCGGTCGTGAACGCGATCGGCACCAGTCCGTACTGGAGCGACACCGCGATCTTCGTGCTCTGGGACGATTGGGGCGGCTGGTACGATCACGTGCCTCCACCGCAGGTGCTGGTCAATTGCGCCCAATGGGGATGCGGCTACATCTACGGATTTCGTGTTCCGTTGATCGTGATCTCGCCGTTCGCCAAGGCGCAATATCTCTCGCACACGAATCACGACTTTGGCAGCATCCTCAAGTTCATTGAAGAGACCTTCCATCTGCCTTCCCTTGGATATGCCGACGCGGCTGCGCTCGATGATTTTTCCGACTGCTTCGATTTCAACCAGACCCCTCTGACGTTTCAGACGATCCCGGCGCCGCGATCGGCCGGGTACTTCCTGAATCGTCGCGGACCACAGCCAGACCCGGATGACGACTAAAACCGAACGTCGAACACATTCGTTCGACCGATCGAGGACAGGTTGCAAGAATTGTCGCACTGAGGCTGGACCGCGGTCTTAGGGCGGCCAGAGGGCGCATCCCTGCCGAAAGTTTGGCCGAACTGCCGGGGATCAGCAACCCCTGTATAATGAACGGCATAGGACCGCCGCTCTTGCCGAACCTGGTGCCGCTTCTTGGCTCAATAGAGACTTTAGTTAGCACACTTTCTACCACTTGCACAAATTTGCGGTGGTCGCTACTCTAGGTTCACTTTTGTTGTTTTCTTTGCGTCGCCCTTGCCGGAGCGACTTAACTTCTCCCCCCGTTACAAAGCCTGAAGTGCTCCATGGCTCGAGGCGATATGGCCGAAGAGCAGAGTGCGCCGTTGTGCACTCCAACGATGATTTCCGGAGTCACGAATGTGACTCAGAGGGCGAAGCTATGAGGGTCGGTGGTGCAGCAGCTGCGGCAGGGTTGAGTCCGGTTCAAGCGCCCGCCACTACAAGTTGGTTTGCGCTTCGTACCCGTTCCCGGCACGAGAAAGTGGTGGAGCGGCAACTGCATGGCCAGGGAATCGACGTTTTCTTTCCGGTGGTGAAGCAAGTCCACCAGTGGAGCGACCGCCGCAAGCTTGTGGAAATGCCGTTGTTCGCCGGCTACGCCTTTGTTCGCATCGTGGCCTCCGCGGAAGAGCGGGTGCGAGTCCTTCGCACGCAGGGTGTGGTGGAGTTGGTGGGCGGGCAGGGTCAAGGTATCGCGATTCCGGAGGAACAGATCGAGGCCGTCCGCGCCGTGGCTGCCGGCAATTTGCCGTTCACCCAGCATGTGTATTTGAAAGTCGGCCAGCGCGTGCGCGTGCGCGGCGGATCCCTGGATGGCGTCGAAGGCGTTCTGGTGGCCAATAACGGAAATCGCAGTTTAGTCATTTCGGTGGAACCGATTCAGCGCGCCATTTCGATCTCGATCGACGGATATCAGGTCGAACCGGTCTAAACCTCCCCGCAAGGTCCGAGTCAAACCCCCAGAATCCCCAGGTTGCTCCAAACACGGCGGTTCCCCCGGATCGCCAATCCCAGTTCTCAAAGAGCCGATCATGTACCAAGAAGATTCCAGCAAACTGGCCGGCGTGACCGATGCGGTCGCACCTGGCAGTGAAGTGAACGAGGAACCGATTCCCACGTTGCGCATGGTGCGCGCCCAGGTGGAGGTCAAAGCCATACTGGCGGCGCTGAAGCGTACCGGATGGAACCGCAAGCAGGCGGCCCGCTTGCTGAGCATCAGCTATCGGGGTCTGCTGTACAAGATTCGCCGCCACAACATCACCGCCGCGTAGGTGTGCGCAGGTCGCCTGCCGTTTAAGCACGGAGCGACCGTCTGCAAGGCACGAACAGGAGAAGTAGAAGAACGTATGAAGCAAATGAAAATGATCGCGCTGCTCGCGATTCTGGCGCTGGCCTTCGGGACCAGCGCGGCGCAGACGACCGCGACGGCGGCTCCGGCCAACGGTGCGGTTCCGAGCGTGAAAGACGGCAACTCGCAGTCGGATCCAGCGTTCCGCGACCGCTACCCGCGCTACAAGCTGCGTTCCGGCGATATCTTCGACATTTCCTTCGAGTTGAGCCCCGAGTTTAATCAGACGGTCAGCGTGCAGCCCGACGGGTTCATCACCCTGCGCGGCGTAGGCGATGTGCATGTCGCCGGACAGAGCGTTCCCGAACTCACAATTACGCTGCGTTCCGCCTACGATAAGATCCTGCACGATCCGCTCATCAGCATTACCCTCAAGGACTTCGAGAAGCCGTACTTCATTGCCGACGGGCAGATAGGACGCCCGGGCAAGTACGATTTGCGGGGAGACACGACGTTGACAGAGGCGATCGCGATGGCCGGCGGATTCAACGACAGTGCCAAGCATTCGCAGGTGCTGCTGTTCCGCCGCGTCGACGACCAGTGGGTTTCGGCACAGATCATCGACGTCAAGAAGATGCAGGCAACAAAAAACCTTAAGGAAGATCCCATGTTGCACCCCGGTGACATGTTGTTTGTGCCCAAGAGCCGGTTCTCCAAGATTCGGCCGTTCCTTCCCACGGCCTCCATGGGTACTTTCACGAAAACTTACTAGGGAAGGATAGGAATCGCCGCAATGAGTATTCACGAGAACGATTTGGGCAGCGAGAAGTTGAGCCTTCCGCTCAGCGTGAAGGACGTTGTCTCCGCTGTGTTCCGGTATAAGCGCACAGCCGCTCTCTGGTTTTTCGCCATTCTGACCGGTGCCGTTCTGGCTGCATTCCTGCAGTCGGCGCGCTACACGGCCGGCACGAAATTCCTGGTCGGCGAAAGCCGCATCGATCCGGTGGTCACGACCGAAGCCAGCGTGCAACCGGTCGTCAAGCCGGTCAGCGAGGAAGAGATCAACTCCGAAATCGAACTGCTGCACAGCCCCGACGTGCTGAGCCAGGTAGTAGTGGCCTGCGGATTGGACCAGCACCGGGGATTGATGGACCGCATCTTCGGTCCGCCGACGGCGGAACGCCGGGTGGCACGCGCCTCCACGCGGCTGGCGAAAGAACTCCGCATCGAACCGGTCAAGAAGAGCAACCTGATCGATGTAACCTACACTTCACCCGATCCCCAACTGTCGGTGCAGGTGCTGAAGTCGCTGACCGACGCCTACATGCAGAAGCACGTCACCGTGCACAGCCTGCCGGGACAGTTCGAATTCTTCGCGCAGGAAACCGAGCGCTACAAGAAGAACCTGGCGGACGCGGAAACGCAACTGAAGGAGTTCTCGCAGCAGGATGACGGAGTGGCGCCGCAGATCAGCCGCGACATCACGCTGCAGAAGCTCAGCGAGTTCCGCTCCACCCTGCAGCAGACGCTGGCGGAAGTGGCCAGCACCCAGGAGCGCATCAAGACGCTGGAGAAGCAGGCCGCGGCCACGCCGGAACGGCTGACCACGGCGACCCGCCAGTCCGACGACGCGCAGGTGATGCAGTCGCTCAAGAACACGCTGATGAACCTGCAGTTGAAGCGCACCGAACTGCTGACCAAATATCAGCCCAGCTATCCGCTGGTGCAGGAAGTCGACAAGGAGATCGGAGAGACGCAGGCGGCCATTGTGGGCGAGGAAGCCAAGCCGCTGAAGGAATCGACCACCGACCGCAATCCCACGTACTCCTGGATCTCGGAAGAACTGGCCAAGGCCCGGGCCGAATACAGCAGCCTGCAGGCCAAGGCGACGGCGACGCAGGCGATCGTGGGCAGGTATGAAGATCGGACGCACGACCTGGCGCAGAAAGGGTTGGTGGAACAGGACCTGCTGCGCACCATCAAGACCGACGAGGAAAACTACCTGCTGTATCTGCACAAGCAGGAACAGGCGCGCATGAACGAGGCCCTCGACCGCACCCGCATTCTGAATATCGCGGTGGCGGAACAACCGGTGACGCCGAGCCTGCCCTCGAATTCGCCTTTGCCCATGGTGCTCGGCGGATTCTTCTTCGCGGTGGTGGCCTCCCTCGGCGCCGTCATCGCCCAGCATTATCTGGATCCCTCGTTCCGCACGCCGTCGGAAGTCACCGCCGAGCTCAGTATCCCGTTGCTGGCGGCGATCCCGCGGGCGGCAAACGGCGCCAACGGACACAACCGAAACGGCAGCGGAGGCCCTCTGGACCTTGGCCGGGACAAAGAATTTGCCGTGGCGGATTCCAACCACATCAGCAGCTTAGGATAGAGGCCCCATGTATCTCGAGTTTTTCGGACTGCGGGAAGAACCATTCGGGGTCACGCCCGATCCGCGTTTTCTGTACCTGAGCCCGGAGCATCGCGAGGCCCTGGCCTCGATTTATTACGGCATCGAAGCGGGCCGCGGTTTCATGGCCCTGATCGCGGTGCCGGGCATGGGGAAGACGACCCTGCTCTTCCACCTGCTGGAACGGTTCCGCTCATCGGCGCGCACCGCGTTCCTGTTTCAGACCCAGTGCAACTCGCGCGAGTTCATGCGCTTCCTCATGACCGAACTGTCGCTGGAAAGCGGCTTCAGTCAGGATCCGGTGGCGATGCACGAGGAGTTCAACCGGCTGCTGCTGCAGGAAGCGCGCGCCGGACGGCGTTGCATCGTGATCGTCGATGAAGCGCAGAACCTGGACCCCTCGGTGCTGGAAACGATCCGCCTGCTGTCGGACTTTGAAACGCCCCGGGCCAAGCTGCTGCAGATTATTCTGGCCGGGCAGCCGCAACTGGCGGACAAGCTGGCGCGGCCTTCCCTGGCCCAGCTCCGGCAGCGCATCTCGCTGATCGGACGCCTGTCGGCCCTGCCCGCCACCGAGAGCCGGCAGTACATCGAGCATCGGCTGAAGGTAGCGGGACGGACCGGACCGCCGCTCTTCACCGAGCATGCTTGTGAAGCCATCAGCGAAATCAGCCTGGGGATTCCCCGCAACGTCAATAATCTCTGCTTCAATGCGCTTTCGCTGGGGTTCGCTCTCCGGCAAAGAACCATCGACGCCGACCTGATCCGCGAAGTTGCGGCAGATTTTGACCTGACCAAGCTGCGCACGCGGGCCGGCGAATTCAACCCGGAACTGGCGGACGAAAGCGAAGCTCTGCACAGCAACGATTGGCCGGATTTGCAGGCACCCGCGAGACGCGCGGCCAGTCACGGCAAGGCGGCGGCAAACGGCGGCAGGGACGACGAAGCTCTTACGCTGGTCGAAGCCAAGGCCTATATGCAGAGGATCATCCAGCTTCTGCGAGACGGCTCACCGACTCCCAACCGCACCGGCGACGGCGTGGTGCGGATTCGCCACTAAGGAGAGAACTTTTTCATGAGCAGGAATTTTGAGCTCTTGCATGAGGCGGGGAAGGTGCAGGAAATGCTGCGCCAGCGCATTGAGACGCCGGTAGCGACCGCGCCGGTAGTGATGATTCAGGGCGCGCCCTCGTTGCAGATCGACGACGCGGCGCGCGAGGAAGTGAACAAACTGGTCCAGCGCCTGTTCCTGGCGAGCGGCACGCTGTGTCCCCGGCAGGTGGTATTTGCCGGCACGGAGCGGGGCAATGGCAGCAGTTGGACGTGCGCTCACGCCGCCGACGTTCTGGCCTCGCAGGTGTCGGGTTCGGTCTGCGCCGTCGATTGCGACAGCTTGTTCCCTACCCTGCACGAGGAATTCAAGGTGCAGAACCACTACGGGCTGGCCGACGCACTGCTCGGCGGAGAACCCATCCGCCAGTATGTCCAGCAGCTCTCGCGCCCTAACTTGTGGCTGCTCAGCGCCGGCTCGTTGCACGAGAATGCGCCGCAGATGCTGAGCTCAGAGAAAATGCAACGGCGCATGGCGGAATTGCAGGCCGAGTTCGATTACGTGCTGATCGACACCGCTTCCCTCGACGCGAGCAATCACAGCGGCGTGCTGGGTTCCTGGTGTGACGGGGTGGCCCTGGTCCTCAAGGCAAACTCGTCGGACCGCAAAGCGGCGCGCAAAGCCCTGGCCGGTCTGGAGACTGCCAACGTGCGCGTCCTCGGAGCGGTGTTGAACCAGAGGACGTTTCCGGTTCCAGATCGTATTTACCGCAGACTATAACGCGACGAAGTCCGAACGGCCAGCTTTTGCCGCCGTTCGAGCAGTGCAGCCAAATCAACTTCTCCTCCCCTCTCTGACCAAAAGACTACCCCTCGGTGACTAGAAAACCGGCAGGGCTGTTAGATAGACGGAGTAATCAATGTCCACGATTCGACGCAGGCTTCTAGTAGACGCTCTCAAACTTTACGATCTGCTGGTCATGGCGGTTTCTTTCGCGCTGGCCACGGTACCGGCGCTCGGAGTCGGTCGCACCGTCTCGGTGTCTGACTTTTTCGCCATGCGGGTGAAGCTGGCCAATTTCATCATCTTTTTCGGCATCCTGATTGTGTGGCACCTGTTGTTTTCCGCCACCTCGCTGTACACCTCTCACCGCATGTCCAGTCGCTGGGAGGAGAGCCTGGACGTGATGAGGTCCACGGCGCTGGGCACCCTGGGCCTGGGGATCGCGGCGGCGCTGTTGCACATCAACATGGCGTCGATGAAGTTCCTGGCCATGTTTTTCCTGATCAGCACCGGGCTACTGATATGCAGCCGCCTGCTCCTGAAGATGGTGCTTACACGCGCCCGGGTACGCGGCCGGAATCTGCGTAATGTTCTGATGGTGGGCACCAGCGAGCGAGCCGTGGAGTTTGCCGAGAGGCTTCAGGCCAGCCCCGAACTGGGCTACAGAATCATCGGGTTCGCCGATGTGTCGTGGGACGGCATTGAGCAATTCCTCCAGACGGGTCACGCCCTGGTCACGGACATGGAAGGCCTGCCGGAATACCTGCGCAAGAACGTGGTCGATGAAGTTGTCATTGCGCTGCCCATCCGCTCCTACCACGCCGTCGCTTCGCGCATCGCCGAGCTCTGCGAAGAGCAAGGCATCATTCTGCGTATGCCCTCCAACATCTTCAACCTGAAGCTGGCCCATTCCGGCGCCGAGGAAGTGGAAGGCCAGCCCTCGATTACGCATTACACCGGCACGCTGGAAGGCTGGCCGGTGGTGATGAAACGGGTCCTGGACTTTTTGCTGGCCGCGGTCGCCCTGATCATTACTTCGCCGGTACTGGCGCTGGTGGCGGCGCTGATCAAGTTGACGTCGCCGGGCCCGGTCCTGTTTAAGCAGATGCGCATCGGCCAGAACAAGCGGAGATTCACCATCTACAAGTTCCGCAGCATGACCGTGGATGCGGAACACCGCATGCGACAGATTGAACACCTCAACGAAGTCAGCGGCCCGGTGTTCAAGATCAAGAACGACCCGCGCATCACGGCGGTGGGCAAGTTCCTGCGCAAGACCAGCATTGACGAACTGCCACAAATGCTCAACGTTCTGCGGGGCGACATGAGCCTGGTGGGTCCGCGCCCGATGTCGGTGCGCGACTTTGAACTGTTCCAGCAGGACTGGCATCGCCGCCGCTTCAGCGTGCGCCCGGGAATCACCTGCCTGTGGCAGGTCAACGGCCGCAGTGCCATTCCTTTCGAACAGTGGATGGAACTGGACATGCAGTACATCGACAAGTGGTCCTTATGGCTGGACCTGAAGATTCTGGCCAAGACCATCCCGGCCGTCCTAAAGGGATCGGGCGCCGCCTAGCCTCAGGGAAGGTTCGCCCTTCTCACAATTCTAAAGTGGGTATATCTTCATTGGCGGGGTTCAGCCCCCTAGCTGCGGGTAGCGCGGACGACGCTTTTTTCAACTGAATGGACAACGATAGTCCCAGCCTGACAACGAATCATGTTCCGGTGGAAAGCGCGCACTTGCGATGTGAACTGGTGCGCGATTGGACCCGTTTACAAGAGCTCATGGGGGCATGGAAGCGGCTCTGGGAGAGCGACAGCAAAGCGGAAATCTTCCAGACTCCAGAATGGGCGATAGCGTGGTGGCGCTGTTTTGGCCATGCGTTCGAGCTTTGTTCCCTGGTGGTTTTCGCCGCCGATGAGGTCGTCGGCATTGTTCCCCTGGTGAAGGGGGATGGACTGATCCAGTTTCTGGGCACGCCGGAAGCGGACTACGCGGACATCATCTGCGAAGAGAAATGGGCTCCGGCGGTGCTCAGGGTTGCTCTGGAAACTCTGCAGGAGTCGGTGAGCGACTGGAACGAATGCGTCTGGCAGCACCTTTCCAAGCAGTCCCGGGTGATGCGGCACTACCTGTCGCTGCCCCGGCCGGTGCGGCGCCATCTTCATTGCCTGCCCACCGAGCAGTATCAGGCGATCCTGCTGGACAACGACCGGGAAAACGTGTTTCGCTCCCTTCTGGGAAAGAAACATACCCGCCGGCGCCGGAACAAGATCCAGAAGGCCGGGGAAGTCCGGTTCCGTCACCTGGACGCGCAGCAAGCGGCGGAAGGCTCGCTCGATGATTTCTTTCACTATCATGTCCGGCGCCATGTCGCAATCGGCAAGGTGAGCGCTTACTCCGACCCGGAAGCCTGTCAATTTATTCGCACTCTTTTCGCCGAACTTGGCCCTGCGGTGCGGTTCGGGGTCCTCGAACTCGACGGCCGGCCGCTGGCGTGGCACTTCGGCTTTGAAGCCAACGGAAAGTTCCTGTTGTATCAGCACACCTTCGATCTCGAGGCATCCCGCTACACCCCGGGAGAGCTGCTGATGTGGAATCTGTTTGAGTACGCTCAGGACCACGTCAGCCGGGAGTTTGATTTCGGAAAAGGCAACGAACTCTACAAGAATCGTTATGCCAATTCCTCGCGCGAGACATTTTCTCTGTTCGTGGAACCCCGTGGCCTGGGCGGCCGGATCCGTGGCCTGGGGCGAAG
>Ga0075030_100005391_pt1 | contig 11531 bp, 9 predicted proteins | sample LitLauG_LLR_2012_FD_71393 | JGI IMG/M metagenome (GOLD analysis project Ga0075030, IMG submission 71393) | Freshwater sediment microbial communities from Pennsylvania, USA - Little Laurel Run_MetaG_LLR_2012 | ecosystem: Environmental > Aquatic > Freshwater > Creek > Sediment | place: USA...
GTGGGCCAGATCGAGACCCCACTGCTGGTCCTGCTCGGAGCTGTGGCGTTTGTCCTGCTGATCACGTGTGCGAATGTGGCGCACATGCTTCTGGCGCGAGGGGCTGCACGCCAGAAAGAAGTTGCTGTGCGGGCGGCGTTGGGAGCGCGGCGCGGGCGCATCGTTCGCCAGTTCCTAACGGAAAGTCTGCTGCTCGGCGGTCTGGGTGGTGCGGCCGGGCTTGCACTGGCGGTGTTGGCGACTCGCGTTCTGATCGCGATGAGTCCGACCAACATTCCGCGCATGCAAACGGTGACCATCGACCTGCGCGCGGCTCTATTCCTGTTTTCGGCGACCATTTTGACCAGCGTCGGTTTTGGCCTCGCGCCCGCTCTGCAGGCTTCGTCGATTAACGTGAACGACACTCTTAAGGAGGGCAGCCGCGGCAACAGCGAAGGGATCAGTCGGAACCGGTTTCGCAGTTTGCTGGTGATTTCGGAGTTCGCGCTGGCTCTGATGCTGCTGATCGGTGCCGGCCTGATGATTCGCACGTTTGCCGCGCTGCAAGCGGTGGACGCGGGATTCAATCCACACAATGTGGTGTCGATGGTGGTGTCGGTCGCGGGATCGAGAGAAGCGGACCCGGCGCGGCGGCCGATCTTTTACCACCAACTGATAGAGCGCGTTCGGTCGCTGCCCGGAGTGCAGGCGGCGGGCGCGATCAATCACTTGCCGCTCGCCGGAGACCTGTGGGGCTGGCCGTTCATCATTGAAGGCCGCCCCAAGCCGCGTCCCGGGGAATCGCCCAGCGGAGTTTACCGCATGGTGACCCCCGGATATTTCGAGGCGATGCGGTTACCGCTCATTCGCGGGCGCGATGTTTCGGAGACGGACAAAGCGACCGCCCCGGGCGTGGTAATCATCAGTGAGCGCGCGGCCAGGGAATACTGGCCCGGCGGAGATCCGATCGGGAAACGAATTTCGTTTGATGACGACAAGACAAGTCCTCCGACGTGGCTGACCATCATTGGCATTGCCAAGGACGCGAAGCAGGACGACTGGTCGGCTACTCCATTTCCAGAAGTGTATCTGGCGGCGTTTCAGAATCACGATTTTCTGGGCGATTCGGGATCGGAGGTGGCTTCACACACTTCCTACATAACGCTGGTAGCGCGCACCGCGAGCGATCCCGCCGCGGTAGCTCCGGCGATGAAGGAGGCCGCATGGTCTTTCGACCGCAATCTGGCGATCTCCCAGGTCGTAACCATGGATGGAGTTGTGGCCGACGCCAACGCGCAACCCCGGTTTGAAATGCTGTTGCTCACGATCTTTGCAGCGGTCGCCCTGGTACTCGCTGGCGTCGGGATCTATGGAGTGATCGGCTATTCGGCGTCGCGAAGGACACATGAGATCGGCGTGCGGATGTCGCTGGGGGCGACGCGGGGAGATGTTCTGTTGCTGGTGGTGCGGCAGGGCATGTGGCTGGCATTGGCCGGTGCGGTGACGGGCCTCGCAGGAGCTCTACTGCTTTCACGGCTCATGACGAAACTGCTGTACGGGGTGCGGCCCACCGATCCCGCGACGTTCGTGGCGGTGGCGACGGGGCTCGGATTCGTGGCGATGCTGGCTTGCTACATTCCGGCGCGGCGGGCGATGCGCATCGACCCTGTGGCCGCGCTGCGCTGCGAGTAATCCCTCCTGAATACCTGAGCAAGATTCGCCTGCACCCCAGGCGGCCATGCCGAACAAGTTTTCGACGTGGTACTCCCAGCGGTTCACCAGCCGGAGAAAGTGATGGATTCAAACGAAAAGCCGCTCCACTCGCCAACCTCGACGTAGCGACGCAAAGGGCGACCATCTTGCGTCGGTGTTCACCGTTCTTCCGCAAAGGAGGAGCGGCACGGGATCTGTTACGGGGCAAGCGCTGGCTCCTCTTGACCAGCTGGCTCAACCTGGACCGTGGCAAGCGACGCCAGCTGAACGCCCTGTTTGCTCTGAACCGGCCCATTCTCAAAGCCTATCTCCTCAAGGAGAGCCTTTCGCAGTTGTGGAATTACACCTACGAAGGAGCCATGCTGCGTTACTTGCAGAGCTGGATCGACCAGTTGCGCTGGCAGCGACTGAAACCGATGGAGAAACCTAGCCCGCATGCTGCTGGATCATCTGGAGGGCATCTTGAACTACTGCCGCACAAAGCTACCGATGGGAGTGATGGAAGCTGTCAACGGCAACGTCAAAGCTCTGCTCCGACGCGGCCGCGGCTATCGAGACATGAATTATCTGGGCTCAAAGCGCAGCGCCTGGCCACAACCAAGACTGAATTCGTCGTTCTTCAGAAAGCCGCGTAATATGCGCATTTATCCAGATTTTCGTTCAGAGCCGAAAGATGTTTCACGTTGACACGGACAGAAGATGGGGGGACAATGATGGCCGTTTTTCGGGGTCAAAAAGGAGATCCCGGGTATATCGTTCAGCCTTCAACCGGGCCCCAAGGAAACAATCGTGTGAGAAATTCGTCAATTGCCGGCGCATCGCTGGCAGGGGGAGATGCAAATGACTTGGACCTTGGACAAAGCGCGAAAAGTATGGAAGTGTTCCAGCTACACAGATCTGGACGGCGAAACCATGAACAACTTTGCCGAGTATGGACAACCCTGCTCACCGTACGAGCACCCTGGGTTCGACGAAGACTTTGTGCCGGATTTCGCCAACGTTGTCATCGAAATGCCACAGCAACAGGTCATGACTCACGGCTATGGCAAGCAGATCACGGCCAAGGATTTTGCGATCGTAAAACGCTTCCTTGACAGTACGCCGCCGATTCCGTTCGGTACCTACAGCTTTCAAGACCTGCTCAAGCTCGGCTTCGCCAAGAACGCCCACGAACGTTGGATCAACACGAATCTTTACGGCTGGGGCTTATGGTCTATCACATCCGGGGACTTACCCGCCCCCGATGCAGCTTACGTGCATGGCAGCATCAGCATCGGATTGATGTCCGGGACTAAGTTCGTCAACCGTCCTGACTACCGCATGGTGGAGGCCGAGATCGGGGCGGGTAACGACAACTGGGACTACACCTCCGATATCATTCCGGGGTGGGTCGAGGCTGGGGTCGCAACGATCCTTGGACCTGACCACTACAACCTGGATGCTCCCGTGAAGATCCTGTTCACTGGGCCGGGGAAACGCGACGTGGCCAAGAAGCTACTCACGGTCCCGGCCGGCGTGGGAGCCCATCCATGAGCTGCGGGAGGCCACCAGCGACGACGTGAAAACCCTGCGGAAGGAGCATGAACGTCTGAAGCAGTTGGTGGCCGCCTTCACTTTTTCCAGGCTGATTTTCTGCTTCCGGGGCGCCATCGACGTGTCGGAAGGCGCTAGAAGTTGGTTAGTGTTTCGACCAGATCGGCTGCAGACGCTGCATTTGCCTTGAGGTCAGTGAGCCAAGCGTGCAGGTCGGCGCTCATGTTCTGCAACACCACCAAGTCTTGCTGGGAGCAGCGAGCTTTCGATATTCGAGGAGTCGGAGCTCGTATTTCTGAAGAGATGACCTGTCTTCCTTCATTGATGAGACCAGTTCTTGAACCTGTCTTATAAAGCCAGAGACGAGCGTTGCCTGTTCGGTTCCGGACAGTCCAAGGACGACGGCGGACACTTTCTAAACGCGATGGTTCGATCGCAGCATTCTCTTTCCCTTTGCCACCATGGGCTTACGCTAGGCACAAGATTGGAAAGAGTCTTGCAATGAGAGAGGCCAATCCGTGATGGTTTCGTCTGGGATTCGGCCCGCACATGGCGGCAGCGCTGTAGGAGCGAGAGGACGAACTCGAGATGCGAGTACTAGTTCAAGATCTTCGCTACACGCTGCGTCAGTTGCGCAAGAACCCCGGATTCACCTCGGTTGCCATCATTACGCTGGCCCTCAGCATCGGCGCCACGACCGCAATCTTCAGCGTTGTCTACGGGGTGCTCCTGCGGCCGCTGCCGTATAGCGATCCCAATCGGATCATGGCCATCTTCGAGGTCACGACCAAGGGAACACGGAGCCGACTTGCAGACCCGAACTTCGACGACTTTCGCGACCAAAGTCGTAGTTTTCAGAGGGTGGCGAAATACAGCGCTTACATGGCACCGGTGGTGGGCGCTGCGCAGCCGAGCCGTTCGATGGTTGCCCACGTCTCCCCTGACTTTTTGACCATCTTTCGGGTTCATCCGATCATCGGTCGCGATTTCACGACCACCGACGCCAGCCAAGGTGCCGCTTCAGTCGCTCTTATCAGTTACGGCTACTGGAAGCAATATCTCGGATCGAACCAGGATCTGTCGCAGTTACATTTGAAAATTGACAATGCAGATTTCTCTGTAATCGGCGTATTGCCGCAGGGATTTCAATTTCCTCAGGATTCAGACTTGTGGGTAGCGGCCGACAGGGGCGGCGAAAATCCGAGTCGGAGCTCGCATAACTACGACGCCGTCGGACGTCTGCGCGATGGTGTCACGGTCGCGCAGGCGAACGCAGAAATCAGTGCGATTGGGCGTCGCATTCATGACGCATCTACTGAGCAAAACGATTTTCTCCTCAAAGATGCCACCGTCGTCCCGCTGCAGGATTCAATGACCGGCCAAGTTCGCCCGGCATTGCTGGTTTTGCTCGGGGCCGTCGGATTCCTTCTCCTGGTTGCGTGCGCCAACGTGGCTAACCTGCTGCTTGCGCAGGCCTCGGTGAGAGAACATGAGCTCGCAATCCGCAGCGCTTTGGGCGCGGCGCGCGGACGGCTACTGCGTCAGTTTCTTACGGAGGCGTCATTGCTGGTTCTCCTGGGTGGCAGCCTCGGCGTGATGGGAGCTTTCTGGGGCGTGTCCGCCTTGCTGGCGCTAGCCCCCGAGAATCTTCCGCTATCTGGGGGCGTCTCGGTCAATGTCCCAGTGCTTGTGTTTGCGTTTCTGGTGTCCTCCGCGGTTGCTGTGGGGTTGGGAGCATTTACCGCCCTCAGAGCAACCTCTGGCAACCTGCGCAGCGAACTCGAGGAAGGCAGCCGCCGGCAGGCGGGTTCACACAGCCACCGTGTTGGGCGCAGCATCGTCGCGGCGCAGATCGCAATTACTCTTGTGCTGGTCATCGGTGCGGGATTGCTGGGTCGCAGCCTGATGAAGGTGCTTGAAGTGGATCCCGGATTTCGAGTCGACAAAGTCGTCACCATGGATATCTCCCTGCCTTGGCCCGACTGGAAAGACTCTAAAGCAAAAGCAGCCCAGGGAATCTTCTTCAGCAGCTTGCTCGACCGCCTCCAGCAGATTCCGGGTGTACACAGAGTCGGAGCAACCAGCGGCCTTCCTTTGGATGGCGGTCTTCCGAACGGCGAGTTCCTGATTATGAAGCCAGAGGACGCCCCCAAGACTCCCGACAGCCTGGACGCCCTGTCTCACTTGTTCGACAACCTGTTTCGCCAAAAGCAGGGTCGCGGAGAGGCGGATTTCTGTGTCGTCACGCAGGGATATTTCCAGTCTCTCGGAATTCCTCTCCTTCGCGGACGCCTCTTCGACGAGCGCGACGGGCCGGAGTCTCCACACGTTGCCCTGATCAGCGATTCGCTGGCCCGGCAGAGCTGGCCCGGTCAGGACCCCATCGGACACACCCTCGAATTCGGGAACATGGATGGCGACGTGCGCTTGCTCACGGTTGTAGGGACGGTTGGTGACGTTCACGAATACGGCCTCGATGCGCCGCCCCGTCCCACCGTGTACGTGAACCTTTTGCAACGTCCGTTCCCGGCCGTAACCGTCACGATGCTGACCGACGCCAACCCGCAGCTGGTCACAGCGGCTGCCCGCGGAATCCTTCAGGATCTCAATCCGCAGATTCCGCCGACCTTCCGTACGCTCTCCCAAATCTATTCCGCCTCGTTAGGTTCACGCCGATTCAACCTGATTCTGGTTGGTTTCTTTGGAATGGTCGCGCTACTGCTGGCAACCACGGGCGTCTTTGGCGTGATGGCCTATTCGGTCAGTCGACGGACCCGCGAAATTGGCGTGCGCGTCGCTCTTGGCGCTCGTTCTCGTGATGTCCTGACCATGATCCTGGGCCAGGGATTGCGCACCATCCTCATCGGGATTGCTATCGGATTTGCCGGTTCGCTCGCGATCACACGCACTCTGCAGTCGCTGCTTTTTGGCGTGACCGCAACCGATCCGGTAACTTTTGCTGCAGTGATACTGCTTTTGCTGACCACCGCATTGCTGGCTTGTTACATCCCGGCCCGCCGCGCCGCTAAGGTCGACCCCATAGTGGCGCTGCGCTACGAGTAATCGCTCATAAGTACCTGAGCAGGATTTGCCTGCAGCCGAGTCATGGCTGGGTTTCCATCGACCTCTCACGCCTGCTTTTGACCGCTTTTCTACGCCCAGAAAGTAGCCTCAAGGCGCGACCGGGTTTGATTTAGAAACGATAACAGTGTTTATTGAATTGTTTGCTCTGGTTATTGGCTGCATGCTCTTGGTCAGTCGCTGACTTCAAAGGGCAAGTACCCAAAACTATTCAAGTGGCCTTTCATTGAAATCAAACGTCGCGCGCCCCACTCGGCGGAAACTGCGCCAAGGAGACAATTCGAATGCAGCGTAGAGATTTTCTAAGAAGTGCGGTCGCTGTGGCCCTCGCTGCCGAGCTTGGAACGGATGAAGCGCAGGCGAAGGTTCCCGCCCATAACTGGGGAAACCATGACTTCGGCTCCGGGCCCAAGGTGGGCGATCGCCTCAATCAAGGTCCCTTCCCGAACTATGGCAAGGGACTGGTCACCTATATCACCGCAGACAGCGGCACAGAGGAAATCAAAGCAGACAATATTCCCCAGGCAATCGAAGACCTGGTTCGATTTCCTTTGGGCCAGCAGCTTTATATCCGTCCAACGTGGAGGGAAGTGCAGCCGCGGCCTGGGCGCCTGGAGATGCCCGACTACCTGAAGCTCGTTCTGGAATTGGCGAAGAAGAACAACAAGCGGGTCGAACCGCGAATTCAGATGAGCGCCCCCGACTATACCCACGAAGCGGCACTCCCGGATTTTGTGCTCGACAAAGTGCCGACGGTTGATCTGGTCCTTGGCGGTCAGGAAAGCGCCGCTTCGGGGCAAAGATACTTACAGAACCCGCATTCGCGTTATCAGCCCCGTTTTGACGATCCTTTTTTCCAGCAGGCGTTCAAAGAGCTGGTTGGCCTATTGGCAGCGGAATTCGATGGCAATCCGCTCATCGAATTTATCGACACCTTCATGTACGGCTTCTGGAGTGAAGGGCACACTTGGCCATTTGACAACAACCCTTTCCCTGATTATCAGACCGCAGAGCGGACCTGGACCAATATGCTCGAAGTCCAACTCGAGCATTTTTCGAAGACTCCTCTGCTGACCAATACGCAACCGGACTACAGCCGGGTGGGTAATTCAGAACTGGTCGACCGCACTGTCCGCAGCAACAATTGGATCCGCAGCGATACCATTTTTATCGAGAACGAGCAGATTGAAGCACTCAGCAATCGCCCGCCCTGGATCGCAGCGTTGCTCGGGCAGGGGCTTCCCGGTAAACCTCCCGATCCCAGCCTCGCTCATGAAGGGATATCGCCAGCAGAGAACATGATCGATCATGTGATTGATATCGGGGCAAATTATTGGTGGCTTTGGAACTTTCATCAGATCAGCGCAACGAATCTGGTGAGCTACTACCAGGCATATCCGGCAGCGTTCGACCGAATCAATCGCCGGATAGGCTACCGGGTGAGGCCGTCTTTCATCTGGAGCTATCAGGACGACGGCTGCCTGGGGCTAATCGTCGGCTTCGCAAATGACGGGATCGCGGGTGTGCCGGGCGTATTGAGGGTAACGGTGGAGAGCAAGGACGGAAAGGTGCTTAAAAGCGGTTGTCTGGACGCCGGTTACCCGTTACCTGGCAAGATTCGGCAGGCCCAGCTCGTGATTCCGCAGGTCACCGATTGGAAAGGATTGAAACTTAGGGCTGAGATTGAGGTTAAGGAAATGCGCTATCCCGTGCGGTGGGCTTGTCACCAGAAACTGAACGATGACGGCTCGCTCACCCTGCGTCCCAACCTTCGTCAGCAGGTCTGGTCTTAGTCTAGCAGGCTGCTGAAAACCCCCTCTCAATCCACGGCCGCTGTGGTACCAGAAGGCATGCTCTGTAGCAAAAGGCATCCTCCCTTCCGCGCCCCGCAACCATCCGAATTTTGTAGGCTCTGCGACGCGATAGCGGACCATAACTGTCCTACTTGAGCCATTCGAAGGCAAGCGACTCCGTACCCATCGCCTCGTCAACCAGCGGCTTCGCGATCTCCAATCCATGTTCGCTATTTGCGAACATCACCACGCCCGCCTTCGTTTTCGGTTCCGCCATCACGAAAGCCTTGAATGAGCCGTTGTCTCCCCAATGCCACAGCATATCGGTTCCATCTTTGCGCTCAATGCCCCATCCCAGTCCCCAGAACAGATTCTTCGATAGCTGCTTCGGCTCGTGCTTGATGCATATCCTGCACTCCGGATCTAGTGCGATCTCGGGTGTCTCCATCTCGCGCAGACTCGCTGGCTTGAGTCCTTTCCGGCCGAGAACCGCCTCAACGAAACGCCCATAGTCCTTGGCTGTGGTGTTCAGCGTCGAAGCCGCCAAGGCTTCCTTTGGTTTCTCCAACTCAACGGCCTTCCCATCTGAGTCGTGGCCCGTGGCTGTCAGGGCATCAAAGTCTGGCGCCACACATAACTGCTGCTGGTCATACCCAGTGGCGTGAATACCGCTTCGGTCATATAGTCGTTGAGCGCTTTGCCTGTGATCTGCTCAACTACACGCTGCAGGTAGATATAGCCTTCACCTGAGTAGCTAAACCGCTCTCCCGGCTTGAAATAAATTGAGACTGAGCCGTCATCTGCTGGCCAGTTTGGAAATCCTGTTCGATGACTCAAGACGATCCGTGCCGTAATTTTTGCAAGGCGCTCGTCACCCGCGACAAAAGGCTTCGGCAAATAGGTTGTTAGCGGAACGTCCAACCCCAGCCTGCCCTGGTCCACTAGTTTCAACACCCCATAGGTAAACACCGGCTTACTCAGCGAAGCCGCTTCAAAAACTGTGTCTTCCATCACCGGCTGGTTCGATTGTGCCTCCTTTATCCCGAAACCATGCACCCATGTCGTCTTTCCGCCTCGAATTACAGCGATCGCCAACCCCGGCACTCCGTCTTTCTTCATTAGTTCAGGAATGTTCTTTTCCAGTTGTTGGATTGTTGCCCCTGAGAGCGTCGTTGTCTGTTTCTTCGCGACAGACAGCAACGAAAAAAAAGGTAAACTCAAAATGACAGCCCCAAGCACAAGAACTCTTGGCGTTATTACTCCAAAACGATTCATTCGCTCCCCAACATTAATCTGAATCCATCGACTTAGACGAACCAAGAAGATATCTGTCACGAGCCAAAATTAAGAGAGAAGCACTATCATCACCCGCCACCCCCTTTTCAATGCGGCTTAGCGTGTCGCCGGCAGTTCCTAACTAACTAGGCTGCCGCCAAACTGTGTGCATGCAACGTACTGGTTTGATGCGGGAGCCAAGGCGTATCCGCAAGCGGGCGGTCGGAGGCGAAACGCTAAACCGGTCCGGACCATTTGCAGTCGGGCGGTTGCATTTGCCGGACATTGGCCATGAGATACCCACCCTGAAGTTTCAGGAGCTCGACCAGAAGTCCATCCCTCCCGGACGCGGTCCGGCGGCCTCCGCACCGGAGCCACCAGTTCAGCCCGATGTCGTCGCGATTCCGTTCTAGGGCGCCGGGATCTGCACGTTGGACACGATGTTCGAGGGTCCGCTCTCCTGATTGCTGGTATCGACGGCCGTCGTCTCGTAGCAATACGAAGTACCATCGACCACCACGTTGTCCGTGTAGAGCGTACCCGTATTCAGGACGGAGTTGATCTTCGCAAAAGATCCGCACGCCGAATTGACGTAGGTTGCGCGATATACGTTGTAGCCGGAAACATTCGACGACGTGCTGGCGTTCCACGAAAGATTGACGGAGTGCACGGGCGCCGGTGTACCAGTCCCGGTCAAGGTCTCCGTCGAAGCCGAAGGCTGCGCGTTGCTGGTGAAAGTCAGGGTGGCGCTTGCCGCTCCTGTCGTCTGCGGGCTGAAGGTCACGCTGAAGGAAGTGCTCTGTCCCGCCGGAATCGTGACCGGCAACGGCAGGCCACCCACACTGAATGCGGAGTTGTTGGCGCTCGCAGCACCGACGGTTACATTCGCACCACTCGCCGTAAGTGTGCCGGATGCCGTCCCGCTGGTGCCGACCACCACGCTTCCTGTCGCGAGGGTTGACGGGGTTACAGACAACTGCCCCGGTGTGGCCGAACCGGTACCCGATACCGCCACGGTCAATGTTGGGTTCGTTGCGTTGGAGGTAATCGTAACGTTGCCGTTCACCGCTCCGGCTGATTGCGGAGCAAAGGAAACGCTGAAGCCCAGGCTCTGGCCGGCCGTCAACGTAACTCCGGAAGAGATTCCGTTCAAGCTGAATCCCGTCCCAGTGATCCCCGCCTGGGAAATTGTTACCGTCGTCCCACCAGTATTGGTCACCGTCTCTGCCAGGGTCTGGGTTCCACCCACCGCGACCGTCCCAAACGCCAGACTGGTCGGGTTCGATCCGAGTGCGCCAGACGAAACTCCGGTGCCGGACACAGGGATCGTCAAAGTCGGATTCGTGGCATTCGAAGTAACCGTGATATTGCCGCTCACCGCTCCCGCCGAGGCCGGCGCAAACGTCACACTGAAAGTCGCGCTCTGACCCGCCGTTAAAGCTGTCCCCGACGCAATTCCGCTCAAGCTGAGTCCCGCACCGCTGATCCCTGCCTGAGAAATCGTTACCGTCGTCCCGCCCGTATTGGTGATCGTCGCCGAAAGAGTCTGCTGGCTGCCCACGGTCACGCTGCCGAAGGCTTCCGACGATGGATTGGGCGCGAGCTGGCCGTCCGCGACTCCTGTCCCTGAAACCGAAAGATTCGTAGTTGCGTCCGAGGCGTCACTGGTGATGGTGACGACGGCGCTGAACGCTCCCGAAGAGTTGGGGTTGAATGCCACACTGAGCGACTCGCTCTGTCCGGCTGCGATCGTGATTGGGAGAACCGGCCCGGCTAGCGAAAAGTACTTGGTCGAAACCGTCGCGCTGCTGACGGTGACCGAGACCGGTCCGGAATTCGTGGCCAGGACCGTCAAAGTCTTGCTGCTCCCGGCCGTAACGTTGCCAAACGTCAAGCTCGCGCTGGCCAGTGAAAGGGTGCTGGTCTGCTGGCCAGTACCGCCGGCGCTGACGCCGACGCAGCCAACGAGCCCGGCGGTGCTGGCCACGAGCAACAACACTGCCGCCACTCGGTAAATTTGTTTTCGGGAGTTTCCTGGTGCCAGTCTGGTGTTCTTCATTTTTTGTACGCCATGATCTGCAACGCGACAGTTGCCACGGCGTGGGGGTTGTTGACACCAGTCTGGGGCTGTAGTCCAAATCGGTATAGATTTCGGAG
>Ga0075030_100005392_pt1 | contig 11531 bp, 9 predicted proteins | sample LitLauG_LLR_2012_FD_71393 | JGI IMG/M metagenome (GOLD analysis project Ga0075030, IMG submission 71393) | Freshwater sediment microbial communities from Pennsylvania, USA - Little Laurel Run_MetaG_LLR_2012 | ecosystem: Environmental > Aquatic > Freshwater > Creek > Sediment | place: USA...
AGCTTTCATTTTGCTTGCCATTTTTCCTCTCCGACCATGTTCTTCACTTCCAGCAGAGTAGCGGCGGCAGGTCGGCCCTCCTGCATAACAATCGAGCAGGGCCGCACGGGTAGTCGATTCAACCGCTCAAGAAAATCTCCCACATAGACATCGGGAAGGTAACTGCTCACTAGCAGGATGTCGTACTCTCCAGATTTCAGGAATTCCAGGGCTTCAAGCCCACTCCATGTGGCGATCGAATCGTAGCCTGCCCGCTGCAACATCACCGCGAGTCTGCCGGATTCTTCTTCATTGTTGTCGACGATGAGGACCCGTTTGTTCCGTGATTCGGCCATAGTAAAATCCCTTCCGTCCTGGCATTCAGAACGACCAACAGCGTTGTGGAAACCGTTGACGCAAGTCACCTGGACCCGTTCTGCTGTCGGCTTATTGACAGAGTTTCCTTCTTGTTGACGCGACGGCGTCTGCGTAATATCTGGGACGTGGCTGCTATTGACTCTTGCAACAACTTCTTTGATTCCGCCACCACCTCTGCTCCCTTCGCGTCGGTGCGTGCCTTTATCTCTCGAGCTTCTCCTGTTTCTGCCATGTGCACTCCTTCACAATAGCTCGCAGCTATCTGGTATATTTTCGGCCTGTTTTGCGGGCCCGTCTGTGACGGCCCTCACAGCTCGCGGTGATCATTCTGTTTCGGCTTCACCGATGAAACGAAACACCCATTCTTGCCAGGCTGGTCGGTTTCAAGGCCCAACATCTTTCTAACCTGCCTATCGCTATTCCAGGCGCTACTCCTACCAGGGCGACGTAGGAACTGAGGAAGCGCCTATCGGGTGCGGCTCGTAACCACAGTGGTTGGCGTCACCGAGGGATGTGATTGACGTCACCGTCAGATTCTTCGGAGGTGCCTATAAAAGGGCTATGTAGGAGCACTGCCATCCTGAGAGGAGGCAACACCCATGGAAGCCCTTCGGACCAGCACACGCATCTCGCTCAGCAACATCCTGGTAACAACCGATTTCTCGCAGGCCTCGAAGAACGCCCTGCCGTACGCGACAGCTCTAGCCACCCAATATGAGGCAAAGGTTATTGTCGCGCATGCCCTTCGCCCTGAACCGCAGCTCAGTGTGCCTCTGGATCCGCTGCCCATTGAAGCCGATCCGGCCTGGCTGGAAGCGGAGGGGAAACTCGCGGAGTTTGCTCTCGGCAACTCTCTGGGGGTAAGACCCGCTGAGATGCTTTTGGAGCGGGGGAATGTTTGGAGTGTGATCTCCGAGATCATTCAGAAAAATAAGATCGACCTCGTGGTTACGGGCACGCATGGGCGCCAGGGACTGCAAAAACTGGTGCTGGGATCGGAGGCCGAGAAGATCTACAGGAGGGCAACTTGTCCCGTACTGACCATCGGACCCCAGGTCCCTCCACTGCGTGACACGGACTGGAAGCTCAAGACCATCCTCTTCCCCACCGACGGATCGGAGACTTCCCTAAAAGCTCTTCCGTACGCCCTGTCTCTGGCCGAAGAGAACCAAGCCAACCTGATTTTTCTACGGCTGATGCCTCTGGCTCCTTCTGAGTATCAAGAGTCTGACGAAGCTGGCCGTCGGGAAGCGATGCGGACCCTGGTACCTGTAGGAGTCGAGGATTGGTGCAAGCCCGAGTTTGTTACGCGGTTTGAGTTCCCGGTTGAGGGCATCCTGCGCCTCGCTGGGGAACGCGACGTGAATCTTATCGTGATGGGAGTGAGAAAATCGGGCGAGACCGCCATGCAGGAGCATCTGCCGTGGCCAATTGCTTCCCAAGTGGTTGCGCAAGCGCAATGCCCGGTGCTCACGGTACGTGGTTAGGAAGGGCTGAGAACTAACGGCGGACCAGGTGATTGCCCAGGCTCATTGCCAAGTACCTACGATCCCATTTACCGCGGGCGCCTTCGGCGGAAAAGGAACGAGATGGCTTTTACGACTTTGGAGGAATGATCCCATGAAAAAGCTCACAGTCCCGAATAGGGACAAAGTCCGGAACGAAGGACTCACCCAGGTCGAACTCGCAGCTGAAACCCGTCGTCGCGCCTATAAGCTTTATGAGGAACGCGGCAGAGCGGATGGACATGCATTGGAGGACTGGGCGCAAGCGGAAGCAGAGATAGTCGGGGCAGAGCGGAGACCGACCGCAGCTTAGACAAGTTGTTCTTGACGGAGAGGCCTAAGCAAAACTCTGCAACTCCGTTCAGGACCGAGGTGGTTTATGGCAGAGGCTTTCTGAGACATAGCCGAACAGACAATTGAAGAGTTTTCCAGTTTCGCCGATAGGCATGGACAGTCGAACATTTTCTAGGGTATGGTTCGTTATCGTCAAGGACCGTCGAGTTCGCAATATCTGGAGGTATGAAGGCTTTGGGCTCAGACTTAGCTAGCTCCTTCTGTCCGGAGAGAAACCTCGCATGACGCGGCCAACGATGCCCAAGCAAGTGGCGGTGCTTCCGATTGCGATATGTGCTCTGGTTTTCAGTCTGGCTGGTGGCCTCACCGCCGCGGATAAACCCGGGCATGGCGGAAACTCCGACGCTAAGCAAACTCAGGCCCAGCACTATGACCGGCCCACCGACCCATCCCTTTACGTTGGCGCCGAAACCTGCAAAACCTGCCACGAGGACATCTTCAAGAATTTTGAAACCACGCCGCACTTCGTGACCACGCTCGAGAACAAGCGCGGACCGGAGTGGCAGGGCTGCGAAGCTTGTCACGGCCCGGGCAAAGAACATGTGGAAAGCGGCGGCGACAAGACCAAGATATTTACCTTCAAAGGCGTTTCCGCACAGACCTCCAGCGCGCGTTGCCTGGATTGCCACAGCTACGGAGAAGAACACAGTAATTTTGCGCGCTCGGCGCATCTTGAAAACAACGTGGGTTGCATCGACTGTCATTCGCCTCACCACGCCCGGGAAAGCCAGCGCCTGATGAAGGAAAAGCAGCCGCAGCTTTGCTACGGTTGCCATCTGGAAGCCAAACAACAGTTCAATCGTCCCTTTCATCATCGGGTCAATGAAGGCATGGTGCAGTGCAGCGATTGCCATAATCCCCATGGCGGGTTCCAGACCCGGCAACTGCGGGCGACTGCTTCCAGCGATGCAGTCTGTTTCAAGTGCCATTCGGAGAAAGCCGGGCCGTTTGTGCATGAACATCCTCCGGTCAAGACCGAAGGATGCGTTTTTTGCCACACCCCGCATGGTTCGGCAAACCCTCGCCTGCTGAAGCGCAGCCAGGTGAACCTCATGTGCCTGGAGTGCCACTCGCTCACCGTCGATACTGGCGCTCTGGCCACACCGACCTTCCACAACCAGGCGCAGAAGTATCAGGCATGCACGTTGTGTCACGTTGCGATTCACGGATCGAACTTTGACCCCTTCTTCTTTAAATAGGTGGGAGCATGGGTAAAGAAGTTAGAACAAGACGATCAGCTCGGGGTCCTCGGCGAGGCTGGATCTTCTCCGTTCTGGTCACTCTGCTGCTCTTCGTGGCTCTCCCAGCGGCATGGTCCCAGCAAGCAGCGGAAGAACAAGGCATCGATTCTGGAAATTACAATATCAAGCAGTCCGTCGAATTTGGCTACCGCTTCACCGACTTCACCGGCAATCAGGCGACCTACGACACCTTCGTGAATCTGCAGCAAGGCCCCCGCCTGCTGGATATGACTCTGGAGATGCGATCGCTCAACCATCAGGGTCTGGTATTCGACCGCCTTTACCTGAGCAACTTCGGATATGGAGGCGATCCCAACAACGTCTCTCGTCTGCGGATCGGCAAAAATAAATGGTACGACTTCGACGCCATGTTCCGCCGCGACCAGAATGTCTGGGACTACTCACTGCTGGCCAACCCGTTGAATCCGACCAGCACATTTGCCAATGCTCCGGCCGGCTTCAATCCGATCATTGGCACTTCACCGCACCTGTTTAACACCCGCCGCCGCATGGGCGACTACAATCTGACCCTGCTGCCGCAGTCAAAGATACGTTTCCGACTGGGTTATTCGCGCAATGTGAATGAAGGCCCGTCGTTCAGCACTCTTCATCAGGGGACAGAGGCTCTTCTGCTGCAGAATTACAGAAATACAGTAAACGCCTACCGGCTGGGCGTAGATTTCAAGCTGCTGCCGAAGACAAATATCAGCTATGACCAAATCTTTAACTATTACAAGGGTGACACCGGGCTGACGGACCAGAATCAGGCCTTCCAACTGGCCAATGGCGCGCCGGTGGATATCGGAACTTCGCTCAATGCGGTGGCCAACCAACCCTGTGCAGCGACATTTCTGGTCACCGGGGCGGTCAATCCCGCGTGTAACGGATTTCTCAGCTACAGCCGGAACGGGCGGGTGCGGACCAGCATGCCAACCGAACAGCTGAGCCTGCAGTCAAACTACTTCAAGAAAGTTGATCTCTCCGGCAGGGTCAGCTATACCGGCGGCGACATGAATGTGGGCGGATATCAGGAGTTGCTCACTGGCCGCGAAAGCCGTACCAACTTGAGAAATAACGATGTCTTTGGTCCGGCCTTTGGACGCCACGTAGCCGCGACTGTCGACTTCGGAGCCACCTGGCATGTGACCGACAGATTCCGCGTGCTGGATACGTTTACCTTTTCCAGCTTCCGCAATCCAGCCCAGTTTGACTCTTCAAATTGTCAGTTCTTCAGCCCGAGTCTTACCACGGCCCCTAATTTTTTCAACCCTGCTTCCGCGCCTTCGATCACCTGCACGGTGCCGGCCAATGGCGTAGCGGGCACGCCGGTGCACAGCGCCTCTTCCGGCCCGGATGTCTCACAGGCAATCTCCAGCCTGCTTCTAAAGCAGGATGAGAAAACCAATTTGTTCCAACTGGAATATGACTTCACCCGAAAGTTTGGCGCGCGGCTGGGCTATCGTTTTCGGCATCGTGCCATCGCCGATTCCGACTTCGAGCAAATCGCGCAGCTTTTCTATCCCTCGAATGCGAACCGTGGCGCCTGCGCCCTGGTGGCCGGGGTGCTGCCAGAAGGATGCTCAGCCAATGGAGATGGCTCGTTCACCTTCCAGACTCCGCTCCCCATTGAGACCGACACCGGAGAAACGTTGATCAACGAGCATTCTGGCCTGTTTGGCATCTGGGCGCGGCCGGTAGACGCTTGGCGAGTCAACTTCGATATGGAACTGGCCAGCGCCGACAATTCCTTCACCCGCATCAGCCCACGGCAATGGCAGGAGTATCGCGTGCGCACCACTTATAAAGTGGCGAGCTGGGTGAATTTGAGCGGGTCCATCAATGTTCTGGAGAAACGTAACAACGTTTCCGAGATCAACAACTTGCAGCACAATCGACTGTATGGATGGACTGCAATGTTCGAACCGGGCGACCGCATCGCCGTGGAACTGGGCTATGACTACAGCGACGATTTCTCCCAGATACTGGTCTGCTTTGTAAGCAGCGCGGCGCCGGCGGGCATAGCGAAGTGCCCGGGCTCGACCGGCCCGACCTTCCTGAGCCAGGACCTATCGATTTACACCAACAAGTCGCACTACGGCTATTTCGACGTGATGTGGAAGCCCATCCACCGCCTGACTACCCACCTCGGATACAACGTAACCAGTACAACGGGCAGCGCGCTGTTTCTGAACCCCAACGCTCCCACCGGACCGCTCGACTCGAATTATCACCGCCCCTATGGCGGTTTCGATTACGCATTCACCAAAGGTTTGACCGGCAAGGCTTATTGGGGCTATTACGGTTATCACGAGGACCCGAGTTTGGTCCCGCAGGATTTGACTGCGCCGCGGAACTTCCGCGGCAATCTGGTCACACTTTCGATGCGGTACGCATTTTAGGTCAGCTGAAAAATAGATTGCGGATTTCTCCGGAGGAACTGTGGCAAACATGAAGACTGTTCTCAAGCGCGCTCTACTCGCGACTCTCGCGGCGGTGATCGTGGTGTGGGGTACGGCGCTGGCTGCGCAAGATGCTGCCGGTACCTACAAGGCAAAGTGTTCGGCCTGCCACGGCGCGGACGCCAAGGGTGACACTCCGGTAGGGAAGAAGATGGGCATCAAGGACCTCGCCTCACCGGAGGTGCAAAAGATGAGCGATGTCGAGCTGACAGCGGCCATAGCGGACGGCAAGAACAAGATGCCGAGCTACAAGAAGAGCCTGAAGCCTGAGCAGATAAAAGAACTTGTGGGGTACATTCGTTCTTTAGCCAAGAAATAAGTGTCCGCTGCCTGTCCAGCGGCTGCCCCCCACGTTGTACACAACGTCAGCCAGTTGAGCCAGGTAAAGTTCCGGAAAGGAGACAAGTGACGGCTGCGTTGGTCGGACTAAAAGAACGACTCCGACTTCCGGGCATGTTGCTGACGTTCGGACTGCTGGTCGAATCCATCTGTCCGCTGTGGGCGCGACCGATCGCCTTCATTCTCCTGCTCATGGCCGCCGGCTTCCTGTGCGCGGCTCGGACTGCTGTGTATCTCTATTCGCTGGTTTCCGCTGGCGGCGCAACCCCCGAACGATGACCCCGAGCCTTCAGATTTCTCCCGCGAAGCAGGGGCTGGATGCGCTATTCAATCCTGAGACCGTGGCCGTGATCGGCGCCACGGACCGGCCGGCGACGGTGGGCCGCACGGTTTTGCAAAATCTCCTCGATCCAGCCTTCCGAGGAAGGGTGTACCCGGTCAACCCTCATCGTTCTGAAGTTCTGGGAACTAAAGCGTACAAGAGTATGCGCGATATTCCAGAACCGGTCGATCTGGCGGTGCTCGTCACCCCAGCGATGACCATTCCCGCTCTGATCGGGGAGTGCGTCGACGTGAAGGTAAAATCCGCGGTCGTAATTTCCGCTGGGTTCCGGGAGCGTGGAGAAGAAGGCGCGGCCCTGGAGCGGCAGATTCAGGAGCAGCTGAAGCGCAGTTCCATGCGCCTGATCGGCCCCAACTGCCTGGGGGTCATGAATCCCGTTATCGGACTGAACGCCACTTTCGCCAAAGATGCGCCTAAAGCCGGCAACGTAGCTTTCTTGAGCCAGAGCGGGGCTCTGCTGACGGCGATCCTGGATTGGAGCCATAAAGAACAACTTGGGTTCAGCGCCATCGTTTCCACCGGCTCGATGCTTGACGTGGGCTGGGGAGACTTGATCCATCATTTTGGCGACGACCCGCATACAAAAAGCATTCTCCTTTATATGGAATCGGTCGGCGATGCGCGCTCGTTTCTCTCCGCGGCGCGTGAAGTGGCCTTGAGCAAACCGATCGTCGTCATCAAAGCGGGAAGGTCGGAAGCAGCCTCGAAGGCCGCGGCCTCCCACACCGGGGCACTCACCGGTAGCGATGAAGTCCTGGATGCGGCGTTCCGGCGCTGTGGAGTCCTGCGCGTACCCAACATCGCGGACCTGTTCTACATGGCGGAAGTTCTGGGCAAGCAGCCGCGGCCTAAAGGTCCCAAGCTAACCGTCCTGACCAATGCCGGCGGACCGGGAGTGTTGGCCACCGATGCGCTCATTGCCAACGGCGGGGAATTGGCCAAGCTCTCAGAAAAAACTCTCACGGCACTGAATGAATTTCTGCCTGCGCACTGGAGTCACGGCAATCCCGTGGACATTCTCGGCGATGCTGATTCTGAACGGTACGACAAAGCCATTGAAATTGCCGCTCAGGACCCGAACAACGATGGTCTGTTGGTAATTCTCGCTCCCCAGGGTATGACCAACCCTTCGGAGATCGCGGAGGGTTTGAAACCGTACGCACACTCTTCCGCTAAACCGATACTTGCGAGCTGGATGGGTGGAACCAGCGTGGCCGCCGGAGAAGTCATCCTAAATGGCGCGGGTATTCCTACCTTTCCCTATCCCGACACCGCAGCCCGCATCTTCACCTACATGTGGCGCTACACCGAGAACCTGCGGACTCTCTACGAGACTCCCCGCCTGGCTGACGGGCCTGAGCTGGACAACGCGAAGCGGACCCGAGTGCAAGAGATCATCGAGAGTGTGCGCCGTAGCGGGCGCACTCTTCTCAGCGAGTTCGAGTCCAAAGAGTTGCTTTCTCAATACGGCATCCCGACGGTAGAAACTCGTATTGCCCGGAGCGAAGACGAAGCCATCAAGCAGGCATCGGAGATCGGGTTTCCTGTCGTGCTGAAGGTTTTTTCTGAAACCATCACGCACAAAACGGATGTCGGGGGGGTGAAGCTAAATTTACGAGATGAGAGTGCGGTTCGAAGTGCCTACCAATCGATCCAGTCCTCAGTGACGGAGAAATCCGGCCTGAGCCACTTCGGCGGCGTGACCGTGCAACCCATGGTCAAATTGGATGGCTATGAGTTGATTCTCGGGAGCAGTATCGATGCGCAGTTTGGGCCGGTGTTGCTGTTCGGATCCGGCGGTCAGCTGGTCGAAGTCTACAAAGACCGCGCCTTGGCTCTTCCCCCTCTAAACACCACCTTGGCTCAGCGGATGATGGAACAGACACAGATTTTTCGGGCCTTGAAAGGTGTGCGTGGTCGCAAAGCGGTGGACCTTATGGCCCTGGAGAGACTGCTGGTTCGTTTCAGTCAACTCGTGATTGAACAACCCTGGATTTCGGAGATCGACGTCAATCCTTTACTGGCTTCACCAGAAACTCTGATCGCCTTGGACGCGCGCATTGTGCTCCATGATCCAGCCAAACAGAACCAGCTTCCGAAACCTGCAATTCGCCCCTATCCCACACAATACATTTCGAATTGGACCATGAAAGACGGGGCTGCCGTCACCATCCGTCCGATCCTGCCTGAAGACGAGCCGCTGATGGCAGAATTTCACCGGACTCTTTCTGACCGCACCGTTTATCTGCGGTATTTTGCCTCACTGAGCCTCCGCACCCGAATCGACCATGAGCGATTGTTGCGCATTTGCTTTGGTGACTATGATCGCGAGGTAGTCCTGGTGGCGGAGTACCGGGACGCAAGCAGCGGAGGACGGCACATTGTGGGAGTGGGTCGCGTCAACAAACTGCAGGGAGGAGACGAGGCAGAAATCGCGGTATTGGTTCGCGATACGTATCAAAAACGGGGCCTGGGATTGGAATTGCTCCGCCGCATAATTCAAGTCGCTCGCGACGAAAAACTGAGCCGCGTTTACTCTGAGATGCTGTACGACAACCTGGCAATGCAAATCATATCGAAGCGCCTTGGCTTCCAATTTCACACCCACCCTGACTCGTTGTCGGTCAGCGCCGTGTTGGAGCTCTGAGGTATCCAACGGGGTGAAGGCCGATCGTCTCAGTATTCGAACAATCGTCCACATCGTGGCTTTCCCCGCGCAGTCAAGAGGAACATCACACTGTGGATCAGATGCCTCCTCGCGCACCGAACTCAATGCGAGGATGACCTCGCGGATGTAGTAAGAGGTTGCCACGAGGAGGATCAAGGGGTTCCTCGCCCGGTGGCCCTGTCGTCCTGTTATAGTGAGCCGTAGAAACCGGAAAGGCGTCCTACGACTATGTCTCTAGCCCGGTCCTTCATTTTCAGCCTCGCGCTTGGCGCTGCTGCGCTGCTATGGCTCGCAGGTCACCTACGAGTCTCGGCACACCAAGACGCTCCGCCAGCACGGGGTACGGATCAAAGCACAATTCTTCCGCTGGACGGAGCCAAGATTTTCCGGAACTATTGTGCTTCCTGCCATGGCGTACGCGGGAACGGAGACGGCCCGGTTGCGCCAGCCTTAAAGGCCAAAGTCCCGCGGCTTACTACCCTTGCGCGACGAAATCACGGCACGTTTCCGACTGCCCGGGTGCGCAGTATCATCGCCGGTGACGAGGATCACGCCGCCCACGGTTCACAAGAGATGCCGGTCTGGGGCCCAGTCTTCCACCAAATTGAAAATGATCAAGACCTGGGATACGTCCGGCTTCAGAATGTGATGCAATATCTGAACACGATCCAGCAAAAATAGGGTCTGAGGCTAGAGCTCCATGAGTTCCGCACCCTCAGCGTTCGGCCGGGAGGGTTATGGTCTGTCGGCCACTTTGGTTGGCCTGACCTCGCAAGAGGCAGAAGCACGTCTCTCCCGATACGGTCCCAACGATCCCGCTTCCACCCGCCGCGGTGCCTTCGCATTTGAATTGTTGCACCTGTTCCTGAATCCTCTGGTCATCATTCTTCTCGTCGCCAGCGTGATTTCCGCCTTTCTGGGCCAGAAGATTGAGGCAGAACTCATCTTTGTCATTGTCGTATTCAGCGTCACCATCGATTTCGTTCAAACCTATCGTTCGCAACGCGCAATTCACAGGCTGCAAGAACATGTGAGCTTGACCGCGACCGCACTGCGCGACGGCCAGTGGCAAGAGATCAAGCGGCAAGAAATAGTGCCGGGCGACATCGTCCGGTTATCGGCCGGTGACCTGATTCCAGCAGACGGGAAGCTTGTCGAGGCGCGAGACCTTTACGTGCAGCAGGCCGCACTCACGGGCGAATCCATGCCTGCAGAAAAGGAGGTGCGAGCTGGCGGCAAGGCGGTGGAGGGGTCTCCGCAAGCGCCCGATCTGGTATTTCTGGGAACCTCGGTCGTGAGCGGAACCGGCGTGGCGCGCATGCTCGCTACCGGCCGCCACACCGCATTTGGAGCTATCGCCGAGAGACTAGCCGACCGTCCCGAAGAAACGGAATTCCAGCACGGCCTGCGGCAGTTTGGTCTACTGATCACGCGCACCGTCTTTTTCCTTGTACTGTTCATCCTCGTGGTGCGCATCGCCATGCACAAGGATGCATTCGAGTCCTTCGTTTTCGCTGTTGCTCTGGCGGTGGGTCTGACGCCGGAATTTCTTCCTATGATCACTTCCGTGACCCTCGGACGGGGTGCCATTCGGATGGCACGGAACAATGTCATCGTCAAGCATCTGCCTGCCATTCAGAATTTCGGCACCATTGATGTGTTCTGCAGCGACAAGACCGGCACCCTGACAACCGGAGAAATGATTCTGGATTCCTCAGTCGATTACCTGGGTCACCCATCCGATCGTCCCCTGGCTCTAGCCTATATCAACAGTAAGTTCGAGACGGGCATCCGCAGTCCGCTCGAACTCGCAATTCTGAAAAGCGAACGGCGCGATGCAGATGCCTATTCAAAGTGTGATGAAGTTCCTTTCGATTTCGATCGCCGGCGGCTCTCGATCGTCGTTAAAGAGAAAAATACACCCAACGACAGTTCGGGAATGCTGATCGTGAAGGGAGCTCCGGAGGGAATCCTCGAACTTTCTAGCTCCTACGAGAGTGAGGGACGCATCGCTCCCCTCGACCTGACTCTGAAAAACCGCTGCCGACAGACATTTGATGATCTGAGTAGTCATGGATTTCGACTCTTGGCCGTCGCTTATCGCGACGCGGATCCTCGTGGCAGATTTTCGGCCGCGGATGAACACTCGCTTGTATTGGCCGGCTACCTCGCATTTGCAGACCCACCGAGCCCGGATGCGGCGGCCTCCGTCGCGGCCATGAAGCGCGATGGCGTGGAGGTTAAAATCCTGACCGGCGACAACGA
>Ga0075030_100005393_pt1 | contig 11531 bp, 11 predicted proteins | sample LitLauG_LLR_2012_FD_71393 | JGI IMG/M metagenome (GOLD analysis project Ga0075030, IMG submission 71393) | Freshwater sediment microbial communities from Pennsylvania, USA - Little Laurel Run_MetaG_LLR_2012 | ecosystem: Environmental > Aquatic > Freshwater > Creek > Sediment | place: USA...
ATATGTGGGAAGTCTTCTGATCCTGGCCAGCGCTCCCAAAGCGGCCGAGGAACTTCGTCGCATGACCGCCGGTGCGCTGCAGGACTATCGGTTGAGTCAGGCGTCTTCCGTCAAGCTTCCTTACGTGTTGCTGGCAGCGGTGCTGATCCTGCTCGGAATTGTGATCGCAAGGTTTCCGCTGCCCCAGATTTCTCTTTCGGCCAAGGCCGCGCAGGAGGAGGGCGCCGCCGCGGAGACCAGCATTTGGAATGCGCGGCATCTGGTGCTCGGCGCACTGGGCATCTTTTTCTATGTGGGCGCCGAAGTGTCCATCGGGAGCTTCCTGGTCAACTACTTCAGCCAGTCCAGCATCGGAAACATGCCGGAGAAATCGGCCGCGGCGTATGTTTCGTTCTATTGGGGCGGCGCCATGATCGGCCGGTTCATCGGTTCCGCACTGCTGCAGAAGCTGCGCACGAACCGGGTATTGGGCGGGGCCGCGCTCGTCGCCTGCCTGCTGGTACTTACTTCCGTCTTCAGCACCGGGTTCGTGGCGATGTGGAGCATTATCCTGGTTGGCTTATTCAACTCCATCATGTTCCCCAGCATTTTCACCCTCGGAATCGCGGGCCTGGGTCCGCTGACCGGCAGAGGATCGGGGCTGCTGGTGGCTGCCATTGTCGGAGGCGCGATCATCCCGGTGATGGAGGGCGCCTTGGCCGATCGTATCGGGATCCAAACCGCGTTTCTGTTGCCCGCGCTCTGTTACACCTACATTGCTTTCTATGGATTTGCCGGCTCGCGGCGCCGCGGAGCTTACGCATGAAACGATCGTTGGCCACAGGGTCTTCCCGGATTTGAAGAGCCAGACCGAAGGCCTAGCTTCATCGAGATCGTGCGTGGCCCGTTCCTGCACGGAATGGGAACGCGCTAGAGGGTTTCGCAAGCGGCTGGACTAGTATTCCCAAAGGTCGTAAGTGTTGATTGTCGCTAAAGCTTGCCACCTTCACGACGATGGATGTTCAGGAGGACGAACCCATTGTTTGCACGCGTTCTTTGGATCGTTGAGCATCCCACCGATCTGATCGACATCCAGCGCTTTGATCTGGTGATGGAGCACGATGCGCTGAGCGCGTTCCGCCATCTTGAGCGCGAGGAATTTGACGCCATCCTGGTGAGCTTTCCTCTCACCGATTGGGACAGCGAACTGGCCCTGGGCGAACTGGCCCGAAGCGAATTGGCAATGCTGGAAGAGCTGCAGAGGCTGTCTCCCGCAACTCCGGTGGTCATCCACTCAGCGCAAGCAACCGTTCGCACCGTCGTTCGCCTGATGCAGTCTGGCGCCTTTCACGTTCTGCAGAACGAAGATCCCACCACCACACTCATGCTGGCAGCGCGTTCCAAGAGTCTGTTGAAGTCCAAGCCGGAAGATCCGTGGCGCCGCTACCTGGTGGGCGAGAGCCCGGCCATGCAACGCGTGGTGGAAGCCATTCGGCTGGTGGCGCCGCATCGATCCACGGTGCTCCTGAGTGGACAAACCGGGACGGGCAAGGAAATGATCGCGCGGGCGATTCACGCCGCTGGTAACCGGGCGCACCTTCCCATGGTCAGCGTGAACTGCACTGCCTTTCCGGAAACGCTGCTCGAGGCCGAACTGTTCGGTCACGTCAAGGGAGCTTTTACGGGAGCCACCGCAAATCGTATTGGCCGTTTTGAACAGGCGAATCGGGGCACGGTGTTTTTGGATGAAATCGGCGATATGCCGCTCAACCTGCAGGCCAAGCTCTTACGCGTTCTGCAGGAGCGGGAGTTGCAGCGTCTCGGCAGTTCCGAAACCGTGCGGATTGACGTGCGAGTGATCGCCGCCACCAACGTGGATTTGGCCGCACGCATCAAAGACGGACGCTTTCGCGAAGATCTGTATTACCGGCTCAACGTCGTTCCCATCTCCGTTCCCTCGCTCCGGGAACGCGCCACCGACATCCCGATTCTGGCACGATTTTTTCTGGATAAGGTGTGCCGGGTGGAAGGCCTCAATCCGAAGTACATCTCTCCGGAAGCATTGCGCCGTTTATCGGTTCACGATTGGCCCGGCAATGTTCGTCAGCTGGAGAATGCAGTCGAGAAGGCCGCGGTTCTCAGCAGTGAACGGGCCATGCTGACCGTTGCCGATTTTCAATTGCCCGCGTCCCTTCGGCTGATCAGCGCCCACCGCACTTCGCAACTCTTTGTCGCCGTTCCCGACCATGGGCTGGACTTCGATCTTACAGTTGGCAACATCGAACGTAACATCCTGGAACAAGCCTTGCAGAAGACCAAGGGCAATAAGAAAGCCGCTGCCGATATGCTGGGCCTCAAGCGGACCACACTCGCCGCCAAACTCAAGAGCCTGACCGCGCTGGCAAGTTGACGCGGGACGCTTTTAGCGCTTGAGCGGGTCTTCGATCCAAGGCGGCGTGGCTTCCAGCAGCCGCCCGAGTTCCGGTTCCAGTTGCTGCATCTTCTCCTTCATGTTCCAGGCAACCTGCCGGTAACTGAAGTGACCCTTCACGCCGGACCGCAGGCGCGTAAGATATTCCACTTCAGCAAAGTCCATCTTGAAGAGAAAGCGGGACCGCGACGCAAACGGAAGCAGATAGTGGCCTCCTGGCGTGGGCAGCTTTCGCACCGTAGCGAAAGTATCCTCCACCAGCATTTGATATTCATGGGCGACGCCAGCCTCGACCAGCGCCTGGGGTGTGTCGAATCCCAGATTCGCTGTAAAGGCCTGCCGGAATTGTTGGCAACGCCGATGGCGATGCAGGTCGCGATAAGCGCCAATGTCCATCACAATGTCGAACACATACGGCCCACCACGGAATTCGCGTAGCAATTCGTCGCGGTTGGTGCGGGAACGAACGGCCACAGCGATCACTTCCTGGCGCCGTTCCGCGCTCCATTCCGCAACCGTTTGGTACAGTTCCCGATAGGGCCGATCGGTAACAGAATACAGCAAGGTTGCCACGATGTCGGACATCGTATCCGCCGGCCGCAGTAGATCCACTGCTTCGTAATCAGTTCCCTGCGCCGGGGAAAGATTTTGCGCCGCCCATTGCCGCAAGTCGGCGCGGCTCTGCAGCAGGTGCCGGTCGGCGTCGACATATTTTGCAAGCGTCGGCGCCAGCGGTTCGCGCGAACTCGTTTCGTCCAGCACACAGGTAGGTGGAGCAGCGCAGGCTTCCACGATCTCCGCGCCCAGCGAGCGCAGTTCTTCGTACTCCGATGCCTTCAGCCGGCGCACCTGCCGTTCCAATGTGCGGATGCTGGTAACCTGACCCACACCCGTTGGGATGCCGAAGAACAGCAGGTAGCGGGCCACGTCAAACGCACGCGCGGCAATGTTGCGCTGGTAGGCGTCCGGTTTCATGTCATTCGGACGAGGCAGTTTTTCCGCCAGAAACGTGAGCATGATCCCGTGAAACCGGTTGTAGCCTGCCAGCAGACGTTCCGCCGCCGTTATGTATAGGGCTTTTTCCGCCTCGCCGAACTCTGCAGGCGCCACGAAACCCGCCCTTGAGAAATCCTGATAACGGGAGGATCGCGCCTGGCCGTCCCAAAGCTGTTCGTCTTCCGCTTCCGTGGCGGCTAGTTCCGAGATGCCTTCAAAGCACAGCACCACGTGGCCCAGGTCGGCAATGGAGGCATGCCCATATTGGAAATAAAAACTCTCCAAAAATTTCTGTGAATCGTGCGTGCGCACCCATTCGATGGATTTCTGAATCGAATCGGGCGACCGGCTATAGCGAGCCAGCGCGTAAGCACACTTTTCCGGCGGAAGGGGCGCTACCGTGAGAACACGACCAGACATGAAGACGCTATGATAGCGCGTTGAAGGTTCAAATCCAGAAGTTAGTCCCCGGCGCCGTGCTGCCGGAATATGCGCACGGTCCACAAGAAGACGCCGGCATGGATCTGCGTTCCATAGAAGCGGTTTTGCTTGAGCCCGGCGTCCCGATAGCGGTGCGCACCGGCCTCGCCATCGAGCTTCCCCCAGGCTACGAGGCGCAAGTGCGGCCCCGCAGCGGTCTGGCCCTCAAGCACGCCGTCACATTGCCCAACAGTCCGGCGACCATCGACCCCGGCTATCGCGGCGAGATCCGGGTCATCCTGCTGAATCTGGGAAAATCCGCATACCAGATTCATGCCGGTGACCGCATCGCCCAAATGATCGTCGCCCAATATGAAGCCATCGAGTGGGTGGAAGCGGCCCTGACCGATACCACACGGGGCACGGGTGGCTTCGGCTCTTCCGGCCGCTAGTAAGCCAAAATCGGTGCCAGGCGCCGATCCCGTGCGGGAAACAAAACCGCGACGGCTTGTTCTATACTCCTGCAACAAGTTACGAGCCGCAGCGGACACTACTAGTTAACTAAATTAGCGAGTGCTCATGCAAACCGTGCCATACCAGCTTTCGGACGGAGTCAACAAACTACCTTTGGAGGTCCACGAACAATGCCTGGCCCTCTTCGCTGACTCGAAATTCTCCCAAGCGGGCGCCGGCGTAACGGGCGGAGTCGCCTTCCTGAAAAAAGAATGCGTTGGTTCCCAACCACACGGCGGAGTCGCGCAGACGGACGCGGAAGCGCACTTCGCCGTTGTTCAGCGGTGCGCTGGTATCGAAACGGACGAAGTGGCCAATACGGCGATCGTCCAGCGCCAAGACCGCCACGCGAGGACCACGTTCATCGCGCGAAACCGCTGCGAGGATCTGGCGGGATATATCAAAGTTCAACGCCATGTAATCGCCCTGCATCAGCGAGCGCGGATCGACCGGGACGATTTGGAGAAGCACGGTCTGTCCGGAGGCCCTAAGGCGCTCATTGGCGGCAATCCGAAAGTTGACAACGCCAAAGACGAGGACCACGCCGCAAACGAGCAGACCGCGGGTGATCATTTCCACACCGCCTGGAGCCCACGCGAAATGGTCAATAGGCTCGCACCGAGCAAAATCATGACGAGAGATTTCATGAGCAAGGAAGCGCCGAGCACGTAATAGAAGCTGGAGATTTCGAGCAACGCGAAAATTACGGCCAAACCCATAAGCGGGCGGTGGCGAAGCGCGAACGCCAGGGCCAAGCCGAGCAGCGCGAGCAGAGCGCCCAGCAGCGGCCAGGGCGCAATCATGCTGCTGGTTCCACTCACCAAGCTGGTCTCACGACCGAGCCCGAGGGCGATCCAGAACAGGCTGGGAAGCAACGCCAAGGGAGCGATGGCGAGGGATGCGATCAATGCGTGAGTGACCGGGCGCAGGAAGGTATCCCAACCCTTGGCCATCCATGCGGGCTCGTTCTTGGTAAGCCACAACGCGGCGAAAACCACTGGAGCCCAGACCACGACCCATAGCACGAGTGACCAGGGAACATCGGGGCTTTGCGGAACCAGGGACAATCTCTCCGAGTACGCCCAGCCGCCCGGCAAGTCCTTCAAGAGCAGTTCATCCATCGCCAGTGCCCAGGCGACGACCGCCGCGAGTGCCGAGAGGAATCGCTGGAAATGGTCGCTCATGGCAATGACCAAGACAATCTCGACCAGTAGCATTCCCCAGAGAAAGGCGCGAACGCCGCCGGTCAGGCCGAGGCCTATTGCGATGCCGATTTGTCCGCCGACACTGAGGGCGAGGGCGAGTTGATTGGCGAACTGGCTACTGGTGGCAATGCTGGCAAACAGGACCCCGGCGGCGACGCAGAGCGCAACGCCAACCACCAGGGGTACCAGCCCATGGTCTTGCCCGCTTGACGGCATAACAATCAGAACCAGGAACACGAGCAGCAAGATGCCGGCGATCCAGGCGCAGAAACCGATGAGCGCCTGAACATACCATGGTGACAGCGTCCCCGCATCGGACTCCGGCCAACGCTGCGCTGCGGAGACAAGGCCGCGTTCGGCCAGCGCGGCGTATAGTTCGCTCGCGGTCATGCCTCGGCCTGCTCCACTTTCCACAGCTTGCCGATGAAAGCGATGCCCTTGGCGGCGCCGGCCGCAGCCGCAATGATGTAAACGGCGACCACCAAAACTCCCGCGATTCCAGCTTTGGCCTCGATCATGGCGCGGCTGAGCGCGGTGGCGGTGACAATTACCCAGGCGAGCCCAAGAACCGCGAATGGGAAGAGTTCGTCTTTTCGCCAGAAGGCGTAGACGAAAAGGCCAGCCGAAGCCGCGATGAACATGAGTGGGGTGAGAAGCTTTGGCGTGTCTGAATCCCAGAGATTGATAATCAGGATGATCACGTTGGCAGTTGCAAAGCCCATGGCTGCCGTCATCGCTGCGCGGCCGAGCCACCGAGCATCAAAACCCGGTACTTTGGAACGGAACAGCGCCTCTACGGCGACATAAGCGATTGCGTTCAACGCGAACGGCAGCGCCCAGGCGGTTAACCCGAAGCGCGAAGAAAATATCCAGGAGAAGGGGCCGATGTGGTCCGACCATCCGGAAAAGAAGAGAGCGGAGAGGTTGGTGAGTAGCAGCCACAATCCCCAACAAGGCGAGAAGCGGCAAGCGGCGACCCAGGGTAGCGTCAATAGAGCCCAGCCGAGAAAGAGTTCGTAGACGTCTGCACCGGTTTGGTAGGTTTGACCAAACAGCGCCAGCAACGCGCCGGTCAACATCACGGCCAACATGAGCGCAAGCTGGCCGGAGAGTGCAGTGAGTCCTTTGATCCCCGCGACGGCCAAGGCAAGGAGAATCGGGATCTCGACCAGAGCGAATTGGCGACAGCCCCAGCTGTCGCCAATTGAAAGCGACCAGAAAGATCATGCCCGCCGCCAGCGAGAGCACGCCCGCGCCTTGCATGCTTTGCAGTGCGAAGCGCCGCCATTCCGCTGGAGTGGGCCGCAATCCGGATAAATCCAACGCCGCAGCCATGGCCGCCGGCGATAGATCTTTGCTGGCCGAGGCCAGGAAGCGCCGGTTGACTGGCGAGTCCATGACCATCACAGGTTACACTAACGCGGGATGTCGGTTACGATGCGGATTCGCTTGATGTGTGAAGTCTCTCCCGAGACGATTTGCACGCGGCTGACGCCGAGACCAAAATGCCCGGCGAGAAACTCGCAGAGGGCGCGGTTGGCCTTGCCTTTTTCCGGTGTCGCGGCGACTTTGATTTTCCATGTGCCGTCGGGCAGCTTGCCGGCCAGTTCCGTTTTTGCGCTTTTGGGAATCACTTTGACGCGGATTTCCATGGGTTATTGCGCCAGGCGAGCCACGGCGTCGAGAAGGACGCGCGAAGAGCACGGCTTCTGTAGCTGGAGATCGACGGGTAAGTCCAAGCCGGAAGCGTCGCCAGTCAAGACGATGATGCGAGAGGCGCGGCCGATGGCGGAAATCAGTTGCAGTCCGTCTTCGCGTTGCGGAATCCCCAGGTCCATCACAATCACGTCGCTTCCGGCGGCGAGCGCCAGGGCCTGGGCCGCGGTCCGCGCCTCGCGCACGGTATAGCCGCTACGCTCGAAGATCAGCTTGCGCATCTGCAACTGATCGGCATCGTCTTCGACTAGCAGGACTGTCGCCATGTCAGGTGGGCTGCTGCACGTCACATTCCTGTGGAGTCGTGCGAGCGGGCGCGGAGCCGCAGGTGTGCAGATCAGGACGGAGTCCGCTCATGCAAACCGCACCGCCGCGATCACCAGCTGCGGCATCTGGTTGTTCCAGCTTTCCGGAACGTCGTCGAACGGAAGGCGAAAGGCGCGCGTTTCGCCCGGTTTGAGATCGGTCTTGATGAGCGGAACGCGCTCCCGCTTGATAACCTGACCGTAGCGGTCGTAGAAGACGCAGGAAACCGACGCGTACTGAATCGTTCGGTTTCCATTGTTGGCGATTTTCCCAACTACCTCCGTGACGGTTTGCCCGGCGTAATTTTCCGTGGCCTTCAGGCCGACTTCGCTGAGCTGCAAGTTGCGAACATAGGTTTTGGCCTCCGGGGTAAGTGGTGGTTCCGAAGTAACAGACGGGTGAGAACAACCGAAGAGCAAGAGTGCTAAGCCAAGCCAGCTACGAGCCACTGACGGTCATCTCCCGGATTAGCACGGTGGGCGCCGCGGTGGCGGTACGGAATTCCAGGTCTGAGCCGATGTATTCCATTTCGGTGAGCATCTGTTGCAAAGTGGAAGCCACGGTGATCTCGGATACAGGATACGCGAATTCGCCATTCTCAATCCAGAGGCCGGCGGCGCCGCGCGAATAGTCACCGGTAACGATGTTTACACCCGAGCCGATAAGCTCGGTCACATAGAGGCCGCTGCGCACTCCGCCGATGATCTCTTCCGGCGTGCGATCTCCCTTCTCCAAATATAAATTACCGTGTCCGACGCTGGCGTTGCCGGTGAGGCCGCGGGCCGCGTTGCCGGTGGTCTTCATGCCGAGTTTGCGGGCGGTGTAGGAGTTCAATAGATAGCTACGCAGAACGCCGCGCTCAATCACCACGGTGCGGCGCGACGGAACTCCTTCGTCGTCGAACGGCGACGTGCCGAAGAGACCGGGAATGGTGCCATCGTCGACGATAGTGACGTGATCGGCCGCAACTTTCTCGCCCAGTTTGCCTGCCAGAAAGGAAGCGTTGCGATAGACGGAATCGCCGTCGACGGCGTCAAACACACTGCCGAGCAGACTGCGGGAAGTCTGCGAATCGAAGATCACCGGCACCTTCTGGGTGGCGACTTTGCGGGAGCCGAGGCGGCGCAACGTACGCTGGGCGGCCTTGCGGCCGATATCGCCGGCCTTCTCCAGCCGGGCGAAGGCGCGCGCGGCGGAATACCAATAGTCGCGCTCCATGGAATCGCCCTGTCGAGCGACCGGCATGGCGCTCAGCGAACAACTGCTAGTGCGGTATTCTCCGACGAAGCCGAGCGAATTGGCGAAAACTCGCTGGCCGGTGTGGGCGCCAAAAGACGCGCCTTCTGAATTGGTGATGCGGGGGTCGGCCGCCAGCGCAGCCTCTTCCGCATCCAGCGCCTGCTGAATGCGGAAGCCAGTGTCCAGCGCATTGACATCCGATTCAAACAACTGCAGATCGCCGGACAAGCTGCCCAATTCATCCCCATCGGGCAGGCCGGCGAAGGCATCTTCCGTGGTGATGGCAGCGAGTTGGATGGCTTGCGACACCATGGTGCGGATGCCCTCCAGCGAAAGATCGGAAGTGTAGGCGGAGCCAGTATGGCGGCCAATGAGAACGCGCAGACCCGCGCCGCGCGAACCGGCCTCCTTTAGAGTTTCCAGCGAGCGCATGCGGACGCTGGCGGAGAACTCTTCGCCTTCCGCCAAGGTGCATTCGGCGCCGGTCGCACCCGCCGCCATCGCTTGGCGGATGACGTCCGTTGCGAGTTGGGGATCAATCACGCTGCCGTGCCTCCCACCGTCATGCGGTCTACCTTGATGGTGGGAATGCCCACACCCACGGGCACGCTCTGGCCTTCCTTGCCGCAGATGCCCACGCCTTCATCCAGCTTCAAGTCATGTCCGACCATGCTGACAAATTTGAGCGCTTCCGGTCCGTTGCCGATCAGGGTAGCGCCACGCACGGGACGGGTGATTTTGCCATCTTCAATGAGGTAACTTTCCGATGCGGAGAAAACGAAGTTGCCGCTGGTGATGTCTACTTGGCCGCCGGCGAAACTGGCGCAGTAAAGCCCGCGCGGCACGGAGCGAATGATGTCCGCTGGATCGCTCTCGCCCGCCAGCATGTACGTGTTGGTCATGCGGGGCATGGGGATGTGCTGGTAGCTCTCGCGGCGACCATTGCCCGTCACGCCTGTGTTCAGCAGACGGCTGGAAAGGCGGTCGGAGAGATAACCTTTCAAGACGCCGTTTTCGATGAGGACATTTTTCTGAGTGGTAACGCCTTCGTCATCGACGTTCAACGAACCACGGCGATCTTGGATGGTGCCATCGTCGATCACGGTGCAAAGCGGGCTGGCCACCTGCTGGCCAATGCGGCCACTGAAAGCCGACACGCCTTTGCGATTGAAATCGGCTTCCAGGCCATGGCCCACGGCCTCATGCAATAGGATTCCGGGCCAGCCGGGACCGAGTACGACGGTCATTTCGCCCGCCGGCGCGGGGGATGCCTGCAACTGAACAATCGCCTGGCGGGCGGCTTCTTTGGCAAAATGCTCGGGCGAGTGTTCGTTCTGGAAAAACTCCATCCCGATGCGGCCGCCGCCGCCATGGAACGCGCGCTGGGGAACGCCGTTGCCTTCTCTGGCAAGCGCGGTGACGTTGAGGCGCGCCATGGGCTGACGGTCAAAGCTCAAAGCGCCGTCACTGGTGGCGACCATAACATGGCGCAAATTGTCGACAAAGCTGGCCTGGACTTGAAAGATTCTGGCGTCGTAGGCGCGGGCAGCGGCGTCGGCCCGATTGATCAGTGCGACGCGCTCGGCCAGGCTGGTCTCGGTGGGAGCCGTAATCACTGGATACAAGTTGCGCTTTTGCCCTTCCTGCAAGCTCGCTTTGTCCACCTTGGCGGGGCCTTTCGCGATGCAGGCAGCTACTTTGGCTGCATGGCGAATTTTCTCCGGGCTGAGGTCGTCGCTGTAGGCGTAGCCAGTGCGCTCGCCCGAGAGAACGCGAACGCCCACACCGAGCGAGACGCCTTGCGTGGCGCTTTTGATGATGGATTCGTCAATGCTGATGCTGCTGGTAGCCAGGTACTCAAAGTAGAGGTCCGCATATTCGCCTCCGGCCGACATGGCTTCAGAGAGATAGGATTGCAGGTCGCCCTCAGTGAGGCCGAACTTCTGGCCGAAAAAGGAGTCCGCGAGAGGCATATAGATTCAGACTAGCATCGGGGGCCTCGCCTTATCGGCTTCCCTTGTTGTCAGTGCTGTAATTGAAGACGGAGGTAATTGGAACACGTGCGCATCTTCACACTCGATCTTGCACTGGCGGCTTTGAGTTCGCTTGTGGGGCAGCCGTCCTCGTCCTATCGCGTCACCCACACGTACACGCCCGGCGGGGAAGGGAATTGGGACTACATTGTGCCCGATCCACCGAATCACCGCTTATTTATTGCCCGTGAAGATCGAGTCATGGTGGTGGACGAAAATAGCGGCAAGCTTCTCGGCGAAATTGCCGGCGTCCACGGTGCCCATGGCACGGCGATCGCAAGCGGCAATGGACACGGATTCGCAACGTCCAGCGAGGATCAATCCGTGGTGGTGTTCGATTCCAAAACATTCACTGTACTGGGCCGCATCCCAGCCGCCGAAGATGCCGACGCCATCGTCTACGACAAACCCACGGATCGTGTCTTCACATTCAATGGTGATGCACACTCCTCGACGGTGATCGACGCGAAAGCGGGGATGTTGATCACCAATATTCCTCTCGGCGGCAAGCCGGAATATGGCGCTTCAGCGGGCGACGGCATGGTGTACGCGAATCTCACAGACACAAACGAGGTGGTGGAGATCGAGGCGAAATCCGCTACGGTGAGGCGGCGATGGTCCACCGTCCCGTGCCAGCGGCCGGTGGCGATGGCCGTGGACCCGGCCCATCACCGGCTGTTCAGCGGATGCAGA
>Ga0075030_100005395_pt1 | contig 11530 bp, 9 predicted proteins | sample LitLauG_LLR_2012_FD_71393 | JGI IMG/M metagenome (GOLD analysis project Ga0075030, IMG submission 71393) | Freshwater sediment microbial communities from Pennsylvania, USA - Little Laurel Run_MetaG_LLR_2012 | ecosystem: Environmental > Aquatic > Freshwater > Creek > Sediment | place: USA...
TATCTTCCCCGCCGCCCGCTTCCAACTCGCCGCCCGCCCCGACGGGAACTTCGATGTCTCCTTGAACCTCCAGGAGCGCAACCGCTGGGGCAGCAGTGTCTGGGAAGCGCTGCTCTCGACCCTCAGCGGCGTGGGGTACCAGACTCTCTACCCCGCATACTTCAACATCAGCGGCTCGGCCATCAACGTCACGTCGCTGGTGCGCTGGGATGCGCAAAAGCGCCGTCTTGAAGCCACGCTCTCTGGGCCTCTTCGCGAGAATCCAAGATGGCGCTATCGTTTCGGAGTCGATTTGCGCAACGAGAATTGGGACCTTCGCAACGCCTTCGCCGGCCCCGCCCCGGTTCTCGTCTCCCTAAATCTGCGCCGCGAAGCAGGCGGAGTAGAGATCGACTCATTCAACAGCGGACGCTGGGGCTGGTCAGCGGGCGCCGAGTTCTCCCATCGCGACTACCGCAGCGTAGTGCCGGGTGTGACCCTCACCCCGGCATCGTTGCTCACGGGTCCACAGCTAAAGCAGATCGCGCGGATTCACAGCAACTTGCTCCGCCTGCCCGAACAGCGGCTAAACATCGAGGATAGCGCGTCTTCCCAGCTGGCACGCACCTGGTCACAACCCGCGCACGCCTTTGCGAAATTGCAGGGAGGGATTCTGGCCCACTGGTTTCCCAAACCGGAAGGCGATGACTACGAAGTGTCATCCCAGCTTCGTGCCGGAGGCACCATAGGCCAGCTGCCTTTCGACGAGCTCTACATGCTAGGCATGGAGCGGGACAACGATCTGTGGATGCGAGCCCATATCGGCACGCGTGACGGCCGCAAAGGCAGCGCTCCACTCGGCCAGCGCTATCTCCTCTTCAATTCGGAGATCGACAAGAACATTTATGGGAATGGCCTTATCACGGTGAAGCTTGGGCCCTTCCTCGACAGCGGGAAGATCACCGATCCTGCGCAAAATCTCGGATCGCAGAAGTGGCTCCTGGATACAGGCACGCAGGCCAAAGTGCGGGTGCTTGGTGTCGGCGTAACTTTCGTCTACGGAAAGGACTTGCGGACGGGGAACAACGCGTTCTATTTCACAGCGCGCCAGTGAACAGGAAAATCAAGCCTCGGCGCCACAATTCCAAAAGCACCGAGGCTCTGAACCGCGCTAACGAATACTTACTGCGCTCGCCCCGCTTCGACGTAGTCGCGGCCAACATACAAGCGGTACTTGCCACCCGTGCTCACAATCTGCAACGGCACCGGCCGCTTGATCTCGGTGTCTTTCGTCGAAGATCCCTGCAGGACATCATGGGCACCCAGATCCATGACCACGAACTTCTCTCCGGCCAGGAACCCGATCCCATACGCCCCCGCTGGCAGTTTCTGTCCCCCAATCTCAAGCGCTACTTCGGTGATCAGATATCCCTGATATTTTTGCCGGATGTCCGAAGAATATCCGGAACTGTCAACTAACCCCGCCAGCACGTAGGCGTCGTCGCCGTAATGAATCCCTCCCGTGTTGCGCATTTGCACGGGTGCAACCTGCCCGCGGAAAAATACCTGGGCCGGGAAGACTTTGCCCGTGATCTCCGACGCTTTGAGCGCTGACTCCTTACCCTCGGGTGCGCCGGCAATCGCCGACGGCAACACCACCACTACCAGACCGATCAATGCGACGAATGTCGCCCACATTTTTGTGCGAGGCATGATGGAACTCTCCCTTCGATATCTCGTAGGTTTCAAATTACGTCGGCGGCTATTCTAGCTGGTGGAGGGAGCCTGTGGAGAAATTCGCTTCGTCCGGCGACGAAAGAGAGCTCTAGTTTCAAAACGGGAAACGCGCTCGCTCACCCAAGAACGCGCCCAGCAGGAATAACTGTCACTCAAACTGCCGGCGAAATCCAGCGAACTCCTGCTTCAGGTCCGCAATCTCTTTCTGAAGGGTGGCGACTTCCTCTTCGAGTCGAGCCATACGTTCATCGTCGGCAGGGCTGTCCACTCTCGCTTCCATCGCTATCGTTGGCACATCCCATTCCGGTTTGTCTCCGCACAGCAGGTGCGCGTAACGGGATTCCTTCGTGCCCGGCTGCCGGGGAAGCACTCTGGCCAGCGGTTCTTCTCGGGTCATCAATTTCTGCAGGGTCGATTGCACATCGGTCAGATCTTCGAAGCGGTGCATGCGCTCCGTCCGCCCCCGCAACTCGCCCGGCGTTTGCGGACCGCGCAGCATCAGCACGCACAACACCGCCGTCTCGCGACGCGTAAAGTTGAACGCCTCCTGCATGCGGTGTTCATACTTCGGGACACGGCTGTCGGCAGTGCTCGTGGTCCCCGCCAGCCCCTTCTCGTTCAGGGAATGCAGCGCCTGCCGCACCACCTCTTCCTTTAGGTTCATGACCGGGTCGCGGTTCGACTTTTGGTTGCACGCGTTGACCAACGCATTGATCGACAGCGGATCGTAGTCTGGAGTCGTGATGTCCTTCTCCACGAGAGATCCCAGCACGCGAACTTCGGCTTCGTTCAGAAGGACGTTGGTAGCGCGAAACGCTGTCATAAGAGAGAGGCTCCCACAGCCCGGGCTGGAACCCGAGGTGTCCGAGGATGCGGGGGACGCGTCGCTATAGTACCGGGGACAGGCGAACGTCTGCAAAACCACGAAAGTAATCGCTTGGTAACCTGGTCGAGGACACGCGAAAAACAGGGATTTTCGAGACCTGAGACCTGAGACCTAACACCTGATTTCAACGAGTGAACTTCCCGAAGGTCCGGAGGGTAGCGACCTCTTTCCGCAGGCGCTCGATCTCCAGTTCCTTGCGCCGAAGCACGGTGCGCAGGTCGTCGCCCGATGGGGCCACCGCCGCGGGTCGGGGTTTGTCGACTCCCAGCGGCGTGAGGAACTCCAATCCAAAGCAAAATCCCGTCCGGTTCCGGACAATGGCGGCCACCCGGGCCCCCGAAGTTTGAAACTCCAGGTCCATTAAATCGCCCGGTTTCAAAGGTACTCCGGCATAGAGCGTCATCCCGCCTTCGCTCATTTCGATCCCGCGACCCTGCACTGTAAGCTTGGAGTCTCCGCCGCGAGGAAAAACGCGAACCGGGAGTTCCACCGGATGCCGTGACCAACGGCGCGTGTTTGCAGGGGAGGCCATCTTCACACCGCCAAACTGAGGAGTGATGTTATTCGTGCCGCGAACCGCCGTGCAAGATTACGAAGGTGATGAAGCGGCCAGTTACGTACCGTCCCCCAGCCAGGTCCGTTCTGCTGCGCTCGTCTATCCTGTGGTTAAATTCAGCTCAGCATGAAACCTCTTGAAGTTTCTCCTGAAGACTTTCGCCGCCTCGCTACCAGCGTGGCGGCGCTCTCCGCTGAATACCTCTCGACCCTGGATGCGCGCTCCACCTTTCCCCCGACCAGCGGCGTAGAGGCCGAGAGTCTTTTCGCCCTAGCGTTGCCGGAACATGGCATGCACGATGACGCCCTCGTGGCGCTCCGCGATGTCGTGCAGCAATCCCGCGCTCAGAACGGACGCTTCTTTGGGTACGTGCAAGGCCCGGGAGAACCCATCGCTGCTCTCGGTGACCTGCTTGCCTCCATTCTGAACCAGAACATGACGGCCTGGCGCTCTTCGCCGTCCGGAGTCACCATCGAGCGTACGGTCGTGCGCTGGCTAGCGCAAGCGGTCGGCTGCCAGGGTTTCCTCGGAACTCTCACCGGCGGCGGCTCGGCCGCGAACCTCATGGGCCTGGCCATGGCGCGCGAAGCGAAGACGCCCGCGAACGAGCGTGGGCTTTATGGCACAAATGGCGGCGTGATCTACGCTTCGGAGCAGGTACACATGGCTGTGCCCAAGGCGGTTGCCATGCTTGGAATCGGTCGCGAAAACCTGCGTTACGTCCCGTGCGACGATTCGTACCGCATGCTGACGACAGAACTGGAGCGGGCGATCGTCGAAGACGTAGGGCTCGGACGAACCCCGATCGCTGTCGTGGCGTCAGCGGGCACGGTGAACACCGGAGCAATCGACCCGCTGCGGGAAATCGCGACGATCGCAAGTGCTTATGGGGTTTGGATGCATGTGGATGGCGCCTACGGAGCCTTGGCCGCGATCGCTGCGCCTGACAACTTCGACGGCCTCGCGCTGGCGGATTCGCTTTCGCTCGATCCCCACAAGTGGCTGTATCAGCCGCTCGACTGCGGATGCCTCTTGTATCGCGATGTCGGGCAGGCGCGCCAAACCTTCACCTACACCGGGACATACGCCAAGCAGCTCAGCGCCGATCCGATCGAGGGGTTCGCGTTCTTCGAAGAGTCGATCGAACTTTCGCGGCGCTTCCGCGGGTTGAAGCTGTGGTTGTCCTTGCGCTATCACGGACTGGAGGGATTCCGGGCCGCGATTCGCCAGGACCTGGACCACGCGCAGCGACTCGCGGCGGCAATCGAAACCTGCCCGGTGTTGGAGCGAGTGGGCCCGCCCGTGGAGTTGAGCGCTGTCTGCTTCCGTCATCGGGTGAGTCCGGATGCCAGCGAAGAAGCGCGCAATCACTTCAACCTGGCGCTCCTCAAGCGCATCGTCGCGCGCGGGCGCGTGTATCTCTCGAACACAGAGTTGCGCAACAAGTTCTGCCTGCGGGCGTGCATTGTGAACCCGCTCACCAAGGACTCGGACATCGACGGGGTCGTGCCCGAAGTTCTGCACGCCGCACAAGAGGTAGCGGCGGAGCCGGAGGTATAGCGCGATGCCGGTCCGGGCGGCCCGGCCTGTGATCAAATGGTATTGACGTTGCCATGACCATTGGATTTTCGGACCTGACCTTTCCTGGTTCGCTTCTGCGGAGGATATATGAACGTAAGCCTTACCGGTGCCAATCGAGAGCTCTGGCCCGAACTCCCGCTGGAGTCTTGGGAAGATACCTACCGCACCCTTCACATGTGGTCGCAGATTGTTGGCAAGGTCCGGCTCGCGTTAAGCCCGAAGACGAACCATTGGTGGGAAGTGCCCCTCTACGTGAATGCGGTCGGGCTCACCACCTCACCAATCCCGTACCAGGGGGGAGCCTTCGAAATCCAGTTCGACTTTATCCACCACAAGCTAGTCATCCAGACCTGCGACGCCACCAGCAGGACGCTTGCCTTGGCGCCCCGTTCGGTCGCGGACTTTTACCGGGAATTCATGGCGATGTTGGCGTCGCTTGGGATCAAAGTGAAGATCTGGAGGATGCCGGTTGAAATTCCAGATCCGATCCCGTTCGATCAAGATACCCAGCACGCTTCCTACGATGCCGAGTATGCCCACCGTTTCTGGCGGATTCTGGTGTCTTGTGACGCGATCTTCAAGCAGTTTCGCGCCGCCTTCATCGGGAAAGCGAGCCCGGTCCACTTCTTCTGGGGCAGCTTCGATCTGGCGGTTACTCGATTTTCAGGCCGCCGGGCGCCGGAGCGCGACGGCGCCGATTCCATCACGCGCGAAGCCTACTCGCACGAAGTCATCAGCGCTGGATTTTGGCCAGGCGGGGGCGACATCAAAGGACCGGCCTTTTATGCTTACGCGGCACCCGAGCCGGCGGGGTTCGCGCAGCATCCGGTCAGCCCCGCACAAGCCTTTTATCACCCGCAACTGAAGGAATTTCTGCTGATGTACGACGACGTGCGCCAGTCGAATTCGCCTCAAGGCAGGTTGCTCGAGTTTCTGCAAAGCACCTACGACGCCGGAGCGGACCTTGGTAAATGGAATCGCAAGGAGTTGGAAAAAGCCGCCGCCTGACTGGAGCCCCCGTAATGCTTTCCATCCGCGCTGCTACCGTCGATGACGTACCCCTGCTCAGGAAGATGATCGTGGAGTTCGCCACGTTTGAGCGGCTGGAGAAATTCGTCACGGTTACGGAAGAGACGTTAGTGCGTGACGGGTTTGGCCCGTGGCAGCGCTACCGGGTGCTTTTGCCGGAGTGGGATGGCAAGCTGGCGGGCTACGCATTCTTCTTCGGTTTCTACAGCAGCTTCCAGGGTCCCGGAATGTTTCTCGAGGACATCTACGTGCGCGAGCAGTTTCGCGGCAGAGGTATCGGCAAGGCGCTGATGGCCGAAGTCGCGGCCATCGCGCTGCGTGAAGGATTCTGGGCGATGCGTTGGGAGGTGCTCGACTGGAATCAGCCGGCCATCGATTTCTACAAGAAACTGGGCGCGACGTTCCTGGATGACTGGAAGGAAGTGCGCCTGTCCGGCGACAGCTTGAAGCGGCTGGCGGGGAGTGCAGCGAAATGAACGCAGTGCGGATTATCGGCGCAGGCTTGGCTGGCTCGGAAGCCGCGTGGCAGTGTGCTCGGCGCGGAGTTGCGGTCGAGTTGTGCGAGATGCGGCCCATGCGTTCGACGCCCGCACATCAAACGGGGGACTTCGCCGAGTTAGTGTGCTCAAATTCGCTGAAGTCCGACAGCATAAACACGGCGCCCTGGCTCTTGAAAGAAGAGATGCGGCGGGCGGGATCGTTGCTGCTGGAGACCGCCCGAGCCTGCGCGGTACCGGCCGGACACGCTCTGGCCGTGGATCGCACGGCCTTCGCGGCCAAAGTGACGGAGGCGGTGTCGCGCGAATCGCTGATTACCGTGCGACGCGAGGAAGTCGAACGTGTTGATGAGAACCAGATCACGATCATCGCGACCGGGCCCCTGACGTCGGATGCTCTGTCGGCGGAGATTGCGCGCCTGAGTTCAGATGGTTCCGGAACTGTTTCGCATCTGTATTTCTATGATTCGATCAGCCCGATCGTCGAAGCCGACTCCATCGACATGGAGAAGGTGTATCTGGCCGCACGCTACGACAAAGGGACAGCAGACTACATCAACTGCCCCATGTCGAAGGACGAGTACGACCGCTTCTACGAGGCGCTGGTCGCAGCCGAGTCGGTCGAGGAGCGCGAGTGGGAGAAACTCAACTACTTTGAAAGCTGCCTGCCCATCGAGGAAATTGCGCGGCGCGGGCGCGACACACTGCGCTTCGGCCCGATGAAGCCCGTAGGCTTGCGCGATCCGCGCACGGGCAAGACGCCCTACGCCGTAGTGCAACTCCGCCAGGAGAATCTGCGGGCCGATTCCTATAATCTTGTGGGATTCCAGAACCATTTGAAGTTTGGCGACCAGGCGCGCGTGCTGCGCCTGATTCCGGGACTCGAGAATGCCCGCTTCCTGCGCTATGGCCAGATTCATCGCAACACCTACATCAACGGGCCGACCCTGCTACGCGACACACTGCAGATGAAGGCGCATCCGCGAGTGCTGTTCGCGGGACAGATCTGCGGAGTTGAGGGATACGTCGAGTCGATTGCCACCGGCTTGATGGCGGGCGTGCACGCCGCCGCGTTGGCCTCGGCAACGGAACCGCCGGCGCCACCGCGAGCGTCAGCTTTCGGTTCGCTGATGCATTACGTGACGCAGGCAGATCCCAGGAATTTCCAGCCGGCGAACATCACCTTTGATCTGTTGCCTGCGCTCGACAGGAAGATTCGCGACCGGGCGGAACGGCATCGGTTGCAGTGCGAAGCGGCGCTGCGCGAGTTTGACGGGTGGGCGGAAAAGATTGGTGCGGTCGCGGCCGCGCGATAGCTCCCTTCCCCAGTGGTATCCCTGCAACAAATTGGCTTCGGATTCCGTATCTCCTAGTGGGACGACGCTCGCCTTTTTGGGCGGGTTACGTTCATTAGCGCGCTACGTCCAATCAATACATGGTCTTACGCGATCTCATCGGCGATGTCTTGCGCACGCTGTGGGCGCACAAGCTGCGCACGTTCCTGACCATGTTCGGTATTGCCTGGGGGATCGTCTCCATCGTGCTGATGGTCGCCGCCGGGGAAGGACTGCGCAAGGGTCAGCAGATCCAGGCCCGGAACCTGGGCAAGGACGTCATGATCGTCTTCCACGGACGTACCAGCCTTCATGCCGGCGGGCAGCGTGCGGGGCGGGCCGTGCACTGGGAGGACGCCGACCTGGTACCCCTGGCAACCGAGACGCCCGATTGCGAGTATGCGATTCCAGAACTGGAACAGGACACGGTGCGCACCCACAGCAACTTCAACTCGGCGGCGTTGCTGGTGACCGGATCGATGCCGCCCTTTGGCTATATCCGCAGTCTCGACGTGGGGGATGGCCGCTTCTACAACTGGGACGACCAGCGCGAGGCGCGACGGGTCGCGTTTCTGGGGACCGACGCCGCTAAGCAGCTATTCCCGCACGGCGGCTCTGCCGTCGGCGAGACGATTTACCTGAATGACGTGCCCTACGAAGTGATCGGGGTGATGGCGAAGAAAAAGCAGGACTCCAGCTACGACGGCTGGGATGTGAACAAGATTTTCGTCCCGTTCGCCGCGATGCGGCGCGATTTTCCGGATAAGCCGCCCGGAACGCCTTACACCTTCGACCAGTTGCTGGTGACACCCAAGTCCGTCGGTCAGCACGAGGCCTGCAAGTACGAGGTGCGGAACGTGCTGGGGCGGCAACACAACTTCGATCCTCACGACAAAGAAGCCTGTCCGATATGGGACACCGTACAGGAAGCCAAAGCCTTCGAAACCATGACCAACGGGATGAAGTATTTCCTGGGTGCGGTGGGAATGGTGACGCTGGTGCTCGGCGGCCTGGGGGTGATGAATGTGATGCTGGTGGCCGTGCGCGAGCGTACCCGCGAGATCGGTGTGCGCAAGGCGCTGGGAGCGCGCGGCGGCGAGATTCTACGCCAATTCTTCTTCGAAGCGTTGCTGATCGCGTTTCTCAGCGGCGGTATCGGGCTGGGGATCGCGTATGGCATTTGCGCGATGGTGAACCTGTTGCCCATGCCCGACTTTTTCGCGGGACTTTTGCCTACCTGGAAAACCGGATTGTTGGCTTGCTTCCTGCTGGGCATGATCGCCGTGTTCTCAGCGCTCTATCCAGCGCGCCGAGCGGCGTCGATCGATCCGATTGAAGCATTGCGATATGAGGCCGGGGGATAGGAACTGAAAGCTGACGGCTGAGGGCTGACCGCTCAAGCCAAGTGCTAACTGTCAACGGCTCATTGCTGATGTTACTCGAAATCATCTACGAAGCCTGGATCGCACTAAAGCGCAACCGCACGCGCAGCGCGCTCACCATGCTGGGTATCGTGTGGGGTATCGCGACGGTCACACTGCTGATCGCGTATGGCAACAGTTTCCGGTCGATCCTCGTGAATGGCTTCGACGCTTTTGGGAAGAGCGTGGTCATCTGCTGGCCCCAGCAAACCAGTGAACAACCGGGCGGACAACGCGCGGGAAAGAAAGTGGTGCTCGAGAAGGCCGACGTCGAAATGGTAGAGGCCGACGCACCGCTAGTGAAGCACGCCTGCCTTGAGACCGTGCACCGGCCGGGGATCAGCTACGGCGACCGCATGGTGGGGACAGCGGCGATCCGGGGAGTGTGTCCCGAGTACGGCGAGATGCGCAACGAGGTGCCCTCCGAAGGCCGGTGGATCAACGCCAGCGACGAACTGGAGCGGCGCCACGTGGTGTTTCTGGGCGGACGTCTGCGCGAGCAATTGTTCGGTGGACGGCCCGCGGTAGGCGAAACCGTAGCCATCGGGGGGCAGCGCTTCACCGTGGTTGGCGTGATGCAGCGCAAGATTCAGCTGAGCAATTACTTTTCGAGCGACGACGATTCCGCCTGGATTCCGTATTCCGCCGCGGGCGACCTGTGGAACACACGCTATGCAGCGGTTCTAGTGTTTGCGCCGATCGCCCCGCAGTTCGAGAAGAAAGCCATGGCGCAAGTGCTGGCCGCGGTAGCCACACGCCAGCAGTTCTCACCGACCGACAAGAAAGCATTCCAGATGTTCGGCCGCGACGAATTCCGCCCGATCATCGACGGCCTGACGATCGGACTGCAGGTGTTGCTGACGTTCGTGGGAACGCTCACTCTTGGAATTGGCGGCGTGGGCGTGATGAACATCATGCTGGTCTCTGTGGACGAGCGCATCCGCGAGATCGGGTTGCGGCGCGCGCTGGGCGCGCGCAAACGCCACATCAAGCTGCAATTTCTGGCTGAGACTCTCTTGATCATGCTGCTCGGCGGCGCCATCGGAATTGTGATTTCTTATGCCATTGCGGCCGCTGTGGGAACTTTGCCAATGATGGGGCCGCTATTTGAAGATGAATCCGGCAAGGGTGACATCCACCTGAAGATTTCGCTCATGACGGTGCTGCTCTCCACCGGCGTGCTTTTGCTGGTGGGCGTGGCCAGCGGTATGGTTCCCGCACTGCGTGCCTCAAAGCTGGATCCGGTGGAGGCGCTGCGCTACGAATAGCTAGTTCGCCACGGAGAACAGAGGGCGGTTTCTCACCAGCCCGCACCAGAATATGCGGCTTGCTTGACTCAGATGCGGCACCCCATCCTTGGATTCGCAAGTCTTCTCCGTGACTCCGCGTCTGCGTGGTGAACGATTTTCCGTTGACCACATCCCCTCTTCGCAGTAACTTGCAGGCTCGGGAATACGTACGGCAGCACGGAGTCACGCTTTGCCCAAATCGGCAGTCGATGTCATTGGATCCGCATTCGAGCACACCAAGCAGCAGCTCACGCAACCCTTTCGCTTCGGGCAGTGGGCCCGCCTGGCGCTACTGGGATTGGCCACGGGCGAGATCAGTTCCGGCGGCGGCTGCAGTAACTTTCGCGGCCTGAGTGACCTTCCCTCGAAATTTCCGAATCACGCGGGGAACTTCGTCTCTGATCCTAGTAACCCCTTGTCTCGTCTGGGTCTCGACTGGGCAGCGATCGCCAGCATCCTCATCGTTGCCGTAGTTGGTTTCCTCGTTCTCGGAGTGGTCTGGATCTACGTCGCCAGCATCAGCCGGTTTGTGCTGTTCGAGTCAGTGTTGCGTAAACATTGCGAACTGGGGGCCGGCTGGGCGCGCTGGCAGGCGCAAGGCCTGCGCTATTTCGGATGGCAGCTGGCGCTATCGATGGTGAGCCTGGCGGTGGCGGCGGTTCTTTTCGTCCCCTTACTGCTGCCGGTCCTGGCCACCATGCGGAACCACCAGCAGCCGGGGCCCGCGATGCTGCTGGCCCTGGTGCCTATGTTCCTCGTGTTCGGAGCCTTCGTGCTGGTGATGATGTTGATTACGGTCCTGGCCAAGGACTTCGTTGTGCCGCTTATGGCAGTGGACAACATAGGGGTTCTGGAGGGCTGGCGTAAGCTGGTCGCCATGATGAAGGCGGAGGCACTCCCCTACGCCGGCTACATCGGGATGAAGATTGTTCTGGCCATCGGGTCGGCCGTAGTGTTCGGGATCGTGGGCGCTACCGCAGCTGTCGTTCTCCTAGTCCCCGTCGTCATCCTCGGCGTGATCACAATGATCGTTGCTAAGGGCGCCGGGCTCGGGTGGAACGCGTTTACCATCACTGCTGCCATCGTGGCTGGAGTTATTCTGCTGGCTGTTTTGCTCTATGTAGTGGCTCTCGTGTGCGTGCCGGTCGCGGTTTTCTTTCCCGCCTACGCCATGTACTTCTTGGCGGAGCGTTACCCCGCCCTGTATGCGACGCTGTATCC
>Ga0075030_100005396_pt1 | contig 11529 bp, 8 predicted proteins | sample LitLauG_LLR_2012_FD_71393 | JGI IMG/M metagenome (GOLD analysis project Ga0075030, IMG submission 71393) | Freshwater sediment microbial communities from Pennsylvania, USA - Little Laurel Run_MetaG_LLR_2012 | ecosystem: Environmental > Aquatic > Freshwater > Creek > Sediment | place: USA...
CGCACCGGGCGGGTCCTGATCGCCCGGGGCCGCGACGCCAACGATGTCGCCATCGCCTACACCTTTGGGCAGGCGACCCTGACCCGGTTCGAGGTGATCAGCGACGAGCTCGACATTCAGCGGAGCTGAAGCGTCGAACCTGGTCTTCGTTGAATTGAGTAAATTCCGATCCTGCACCGCGCGGCGGCCGGTTCCTAGGTTCGCAACAGTCGCGGGCTTGGGCCCTTCGACCATGGTCGCGGCGCCCCGACGCCGCTGGTTACTCGCCCCGCAACCCACGATCAGGAAACAGACATGTCCACCGACGCCGCTTTGAAAGACTCAGTATTGGCCGAGTTGGCCTGGGAACCTGCTGTCACCGCCGCCCATATCGGCGTCACCGCGCGCGACGGATTGGTCACGCTTACCGGTCACGTCCAACGCTACGCCGAAAAGCACGCGGCCGAGGTGGCCGCTCGTCGCGTCAGGGGGGTCAAGGGCGTGGCCGAGGAGATCGAGGTCAAACTCCCTTACGACGTTCAGCGCGACGACGAAGCCATCGCCAAGGCGGCGGTCGACCGTCTGGCCTGGGATTCGACGTTACCGGCCGACGCGATCAAGGTGACGGTCCAGGACGGCTGGGTAACGCTGACGGGTCAGGTCGGCTGGCGCTATGAACACGACGCCGCCGCCAACGATGTTCGCGGTCTTTGGGGCGTTATCGGCGTCAGCAATCGGGTCACGCTCAAACCCAGAGTCGACAGCTACAACCTGCGTCTGTCGGAGCGACGCGCCAAGGCGGCCGCTGACGGCCTCGTCGCCCTTGGCGTTCCCGTGGCTGGCGTCGACGTGAGCTGGAAGGGCAAATCTGATCTGGCGGTGCCCACACCTGACGGGGTTAAGGAACCCCTCAACCGTCGATCTTCAATCAAGATCGTGTTCTGATCAAAACTGCGAGGTCCGCCATCGCATCGGGAGCCCGGCCATCTCGGCCGGGCTCCTTGATTCTGAAGCCACTTCCTCGACGGCGTCACTATGCCCCTGCCGCGTAGATCAGCCGGCCTCCGCCAAGTTGGTTGATCACCAGATCCAGGCTGGCGCGTGATACGGCGAAGCAGCCTTCGCTGCGCCCGAGCATGCCGGTCCGAGTCGCAATTTGTGGCGTAACGTACCAAGCGGCGTGCACCACAATGGCGCGCTTTTCCGCGTTGCAGTTTCCCGGATCGAGCCCCGCCAGGCGCATGGAGCGCCCATGCCCCCCCGAGTACTGGGCTCCAGTGGCGAACGCTCCCACTGAGGAGGCGAAGGATCCGGGCTCATTCGAGAACCGCCGCGCCCAACCGGTATGCGCGGGATCTGACCCTCGGCCGTGCGCGACGAGATGAGCTTGTGCGGTTCCGGCGCCGGTGTCGACCACGAACAGGCGCGGCGTCGACGATGGACGGGAGAAATCGACGATCCCGATCCTGTCAGTATGAGCCAACCTCCGGCGATGCGCGCCGAGCGCCGCCATGGCTTGTCGCAACAGCCTCGGAGACAGGCCGTCCTCGATCGGCTTGGCGACAGCGCCGCAGCCCGAGGCGGCGGCGGCCGCAAAGGCGCCCGACGCCATGAAATGTCTTCGCGATATGTAGGGGTTCATCGCGCACAGATAGGGAGCCTCGACCGCAAACCCTAATCGCGTTGGGTCCCACGGTCATGAAAGGCGCCCTCGATGCGCTCGTCGCGGGCCCGCATCGGGATGCGCGTGAGTAGTTTCCGTTCCTATCGAGCGCCGGAGATTCTGCGACTGCCTTGCGCGTTCGGTTGTTTGTAACTGATGACGCGGGAGTGACAGTGATGTTTGATGCAAGCCGTAAGCGTGCGACGAGATCGGGGTCTAGGATCAACGACCTATGGCGAGTGGCGACCGTGTGCGCGGTCATGCAATGCTCCGCGTCGACGGCGCAAACACCACCCTTCGCGGTTGACAGTGCAATCGAGACGTTGAAGCCGGGCGGCTATGTTTGGGCGCCGGATATCGCGCCGTCTGGCCCGGTCACGATCATCATCAGTCTGGCGACGCAGCGAGCCTACGCCTATCGCAATGGCGCGCCCATCGGGGTCTCGACGATTTCCACAGGGTCGCCGGGTCACGAAACACCGACCGGCGTATTTGTCATCCTGCAGAAAGCGGTTCGCCACAAATCCAACAAGTACAGCTCGGCGCCGATGCCGTTCATGGAGCGTCTGACGTGGGACGGGATCGCGATGCACGCCGGCCGGCTTCCCGGGTACCCGGCGTCGCACGGGTGTATTCGACTCCCACTCGGATTCGCCAAGCGGTTGTTCGGTATCACCAAACTTGGGCTGACCGTGGTCATCACGGACAATCCCATAGCCCCGGAGATCGCGGCGTCTACCGGGATGTTGGATGCTACGCCGATGACCGGGCCGTCCACAGCGGGGTCGTTTCGCTGGCGTCCCGCGGCGGCCCGGTCCGGACCGCTCACGATCGTCGTCAGCGCTCGGGATCGCCGCCTGATCGTGCTTCGCAATGGAGTGGAAATTGGCTCTGGCGCGATCGCCATCGACGGCCCGGTCACGATGACCGAGGCCTTTACGTTGAACAACGTCGACGCCAACGGCCCTCACTGGCTGCGACTGCCCTTGCCGGGTCATACTCTAGGGGTGACGAAAGAAATGACCCCCGCCGAACACGCGCGCGGCCATTTTTCGGAAGCGCTACGCAAAGATATTCTCGCCGTCCTCAAGCCGGGTGCGACGCTCTTGATAACGAGTGATTCGATAAAGAGCTCTGGAACGGGACGACGGCTGACGGTCCTCGCGGCGGACAAGAAATGACCGCGTGCGCGATTACCCGCATGGGCTCAGATACGATGCCGTCAGCCGCACCGACGGGCGTCACCGGCGTTCGCGAACGCGCGGCGCGCTCAGAGGAACCGGTCGGCTATCGGCGCGACCACGGCGGTGGAGGATTGTCGCCTTCCCACTTTAGCGTGTTGTTCAATTCGTCGATGCGACGGTTGAGATAGGCTCGGTCGATCTCGCTGATCGCGCCGCCGTCCCGCTCCACCAGGCGAGCCTGCTCGGTTTGAATTGCATTGAGTTCGAGGCGGCCATGTTCGCTCTCGTTGCCTGACAAGCCACCTGCGTCCGTGGCCCGTTGCAGGCGCTCGCCCATCCAATGCTCGCGGCGCTCAAGCGACCACGCTTCCGGCATGGCGGCGCTCGAAGGCCGATCCCATCGAATTGTGTCGCGCAGTCGGTCGATCTTTGCTTGCAAGTCGGCGTGGTCGGCCGCCGACAGTGGCCCGCCATCCGGGCCGCGCTCGCGGGTTGACTCCTCATCGATCCGGTAGACCTCGTGACGCGCGCGATAGGCTTCGTCAGGCGTGTATTTTCCTTGCACGAGGCCCTCATCAATCCGCGCTTCGAGCATGACCAGTTGCTGATGGATGCCTTGCTGCCCGCCGGGGCCAATCACGATCGACGGTGAACCATCTTGCGCCGACGCCGCGGAAGGCAGAGCCACGGTAAGGAGCGCCGCGGTCGCCGCGCCCAAGAAAAGTTTGATCATAGAGGGTCTCCATGGTCGTGATCGAGCCGACGGGACGTCGGGAGGAGTCACGGCAAGAATGGGTCGTGTGGGCTCGGCCACTCCCCCCGGCCGGTCGAGGTCGATCTGTTTGGGAGCAGGCGACTAGCCGCGCGGTATCATCGACACCGAACGTTGTTCTGATCGATCGCCTGACCGGCCACAGCCCCGCCGAGACCGCCCAGCAAGGTGCCCAGGGTTTTCGAGCCCCGCGGCGCGATCGCATCCCCAAGGACGCCGCCGGCGAGCGCGCCGACGATCAGGCCCGATGTTCCATCCGAGCGCTGGCAATAGTAGCGGCCATCACCGCCGCGATAGACATTTTCGTCGGCCCGCATCTGGCGCTCCTGATAGTTCGGGTCGTCTCGATAGTGACTGCTGGCGTCGTAGTCACGGCCACCGCCGCGCCCGTCGGCATAGCCCGGGCCGTCACTGCCGTAAGTCGTACATCCGGCCATGAGCGCCGACAGCGCGAGGACGGGAAGGATCGACCGAATGGTCATTGTTGATCTCCAGTTGTAGAAGATTCAACGTGAGCCTCACCCTGCGGTTCCTAAGGCCACCATCCAAAAGATCAGGTCGTCGAAGCAAACCAGAAAGTGCGCTCGGGGTTTGCGGGTTTCGCGCACGTTTGGTTAGGCTGGACAGGCTCGTCACACCGCTACTTTCGCTGATTTGCATCCCGAACGGCGAACCCACGGGTATGTCGCGACGCTTCGGCCGCGGTCCGATACCAAGCGAAAAGGCCGATGCCCCAACAAAACCGTTGATCGATGTGACCGCGATGCTGTTCACCGTGGGATCGGTGGCGGTGCGCAAAGCTCGACCCTGGGCCAACAAAGTGTCAGCCACGGAAAACGTGAAGGGGAATGTTTTGCTGTTGCGGTCACTATCTAGGACGAACCGTCGGGAAGGATGTCAATCGCGTGATCTGCGTTCATTCGCGTGTCAATTTTCGGCATTGGAAATCTGATGAATGAAACCATCTGGCATTCCGGCGTCGACCTCGACGCCCTCAACGCGCTCCACGCGGGGGATATCCATGGCCACCTGGCTATCGAGATGACGGCATTTGGACCGGACTGGCTCGAGGGTCGCATGCCGGTCGACGCCCGCACGCGCCAGCCTATGGGCATTCTGCACGGCGGCGCCTCCGTCGTTCTGGCCGAGACCTTGGCCAGCGTGGGCGCCAACCTCTGCGTCGATCGCCAGACGGCCTATTGCGTCGGCCAGGAGGTGAACGCCAACCACCTCCGCGCAGTCGCCGATGGCTATGTGACGGGGCGGGCGAGGCCCTTCCATCTCGGCCGGACCAGCCAAGTGTGGGGTGTCGAGGTGCGGGACGGCGAAGGCCGGATGACCTGCGTGGCGCGGCTCACGATGGCGGTGGTTCCGCGTCGGGGTTGACGTTCTCATGGCTTTGGAGCCGACTCGGTCAGGCGGCGGGAAGACCCGTGGCCCCAATCGTTCCCTTCAATAATCCCGCCGCCAGCGGATCGAGACGGCGTTGTCACCCTGGCTGGTCACGCGCGAGACGATGGCGATGTGCTTCTTCAGTCGCCACTCCACCTGGGCTCCCTGGCCGGTTTTGGCCGAGTCCGACAACTCCACATAGATCCGGTCGGTGATGTACTTGCCGCCGGCGATGCTGAAGCCCGAGGCCGCCGTGGAATCGATGGCGAGGCGATCGAGGCGGGCGAAACCGCGCAGGCCGCCGATCACATCGAGGCCGCCGCCGCCGGCCAGGCCGGCCAGGGTGGAGGCCAGCTGCGCCGCCTGCGGGCCGCTCAGCTGCGCCGCCGATGCGCCGAACAGCACCTGCGACAGGATCTCGTCATTGGGCAGGCTCGGCGTCGAGGAGAGCGTGATGGTGGGCGCCGCGGCCGTGCCGCCGATCTTGATCACCGCGGTCAGGGTCGGATCCTCGCGGGTCGCCGTCAGGTTCAGGAGAATGGTCTGGGGCGTCGACCCCAGGCGCACCACGCCGGTGTCGTCCATCGTGAAGCGTTTGCCGGCGAAATCGTAGTCGCCGCGCACCACGCGCGCGGTCCCGGTCAGGTTGGGGGCGGCGTTCGAGCCCGTGACGCGCGCATCCATGGATAGCTCAAGGTTGAGGCCCCGCCCCTTGATGAAGATGCCCGCCGGCGCCTTGAGGCCGATATCCAGGTTTACCGGCGGGTCGCGGCGCGCCGGCTCCGGCGCGAAATCGCTGGTATCGGCGTGGCCATGGATCTCCACCACGTCCATGGGTACGACACCCGATGGTGTTGTCGACTTCGGCGAGATTTGCGCGCGATCGATCGTCAGGGCGCCGGCCAGCCTCACCTTGCCGTCGGCGGCGCGATCGACGTTAACGTCGCCGGAGGCCGTCGCCTGTCCCAGGGCGTTGTCGAAGAGTCGGAAACCCTTCAGGCCCACGCGGAAAGCCGATGCGCCGTCGCGCAGAAGGCTCAACCGTCCACTTCCCGACAAGGTTCCCTTGGCCCCGTCCGAGGCGCCGAACTGGGAGACGTCGACCTGGTTTCCGTTGAGGGCCGCGCGAAGCGTGAAGCCCTTCAGGCGCAGGCCGACCGACCCGTCCTCGAAATCCCCATTATCGATCGCGGCGGTTCCGGTTAGGAGCGGATCGGCCAGACTGCCGCCGATGGCGCCACTGGCGATCATGCGCCCGGTCAGCGACTGTGATCCCCCTTCGACCAGATCCCAGATCGGGCCGATTGCGCCGTCGATGGCGAATTTCCCGCTGATCGCGGTCTTGGTATCAATACCCAGCGCCAGGGGATTGGCCGACATCGTGGCGGGCAGCTTCACGTCCATCGCCACCTTGGATCCGGCCGCATCGCTCAGCCGGGTCGCCAGCACCAAAGCGCCGCCGCCAAAGGTCGCGTCGATCGTGCCGGCCAGCGGCGTCGCGCCTTCCAGATCGCGGGCGGCCAAGCCGGTCACCTTGGCCTGAGCGGCGCCGGAGAGGGTGTCGCCGCGCCGCGCAAAGGTCAGCACGCCGTCGGTGCGGCCGACGACATCGCGATTGAGCAGACCGATGTCGAGCGCGGCCACCACCGCGCGCCCGCTCAGCGCGGCGCCGGACTGAGTGAAGGTGACGTCCGCGCGCCCCCCCTGGCCGACCGCCAGATGCCACGCGCCGCTGGAGCCCGCGGCGCCGAATGCGATCTCCGCGGGCGAAAGCGTGTGCACGTCGGCGCCGCCGATCCGGCCCGCGCCCGTGAACGCCGCCATGACCGAGTTCTTGTCGGCGGTTAGCAGGCCCGTTCCCGTAAAGCGGCCGCGCAGCCCCAGCGTCTCCCCCTTGGCGGTTGTGCGATATGGGAGGCGGCGAAGCGGACCGTCCGCCGTCAGGCTCAAGGTGTCGAAACCGCCCATGCCGTTGGGCAGAACGATACCGCTTCCCTCTAGCGCCACCCGCGCGTGGGGACCGTCACCCGATGAGGTGATGCGCACGGTTCCATCGGCGTGTCCGCCCGTGATGAACGCTCCAGGGCCTATGGCGAAAGTCAGATCGGCGAGGGCGAGGCCGGCGTCCTTCAGCGTACCGGTTCCGTGCAAGGCGGCGCCGCCGGCGTCGATGGCGATGCCTGTAAGGGCGATCTCGTCGGGCGCGAGCTGAAAATCCGCGGCGGCCTTCGCCGGGCCCTGGTCACTGACGGCTGTCAGGTTCGCCGAGCCGGCCAGGGCGCGGCCATCGCCGGCGAGGCTGACCGTCAGGCGAGCCTGGCGCAGGCGCAGATCGCCGAGATCGGGAAAGTTGACGGCCCCCAGATCGGCGGTGGCGTCCAGGCGGGGTCTGTCGATCGTGCCGACGACGTCGCCGGCCCCCTTCGAAAGCCCCGTCACCAAAATCGGCCCCACGGGGATCGGGCCCTTGCCCGTCCAATCGAATTTCAGGCGCAGGGCTCCGTCCGCGCCGATCGCGCCCAAGCCAGTCGCGGTAGCAACTTTTGTCTCGAGGTTCGCGCGTTCAAGGGTCAGGCCCTCGGGCCTCGCTTGGCCGCTCGCGCTGAAGGTTGGGGCGGGCCCAAGCAGGTCGTTCAGGGTCGTCGCGGTCAGGCGCAGTCCTTGCGCGTGGGTCGTGACGCTAAACGACCAGGGCGCCTCGGCCCTCGGTTGGCTGGCGCGCCAGTCCGCCATGACCGTGCCGCGGGCGCCCGGCGAGGCTATCGCCAGATCATGAATCCGGGCCTGCCCCTTGAAGGACAGATCGCCGAACAGTCCGCGTTCGCCCGCGCCGTCGGCGTCCAGGGCCAGCCCGTTCAGGGTCAGCCTGCGCAGCAACATGCGCCCGCCGGGCAGCCAGTCGAGTTCGCCGCTGGCGTGAGGCGCGGCGCCCAGCAGAACCGCCGTCGGGCTGGATCCCGAGCCGCCGGCGCCTTGGACTTCGGCGCGCGCAATAAGGCCGGCTCTTTCCTTGCTCACCTGGAACGGTCCGGCGATCTGGGTCAGCGACAGACCGGCCAGCTTGACCCCTTGCACGCTTCCCCGGCCTGACAGTCCCCAACGATCCCATTGGCCCGTCAGGCGCCCAACCATCTGTCCTGCGCCGATGGTGGAAACCCCGGCTAGGGCCGAGACGTTGGCCAGCGCCGCGCTGACCGCGACGCCCCCAGGGCCGGTGCGCTTACGGTCGACATCGACCTCGCCGTTGGCGTTCACATTCACCTTGGCGGCGCGGCTTTGCAGCGCCAAGCGATAGAGCCCTGCCGGTGTCCGGGCCGCCGTCAGCTTAAAGGTGGCCTCCGGTCCCAGGCCCGCGCGCCACCGCGTCAGCCAGCGCGAGGCGGTCAGGTCGAGCCGCCCCGAGGCCTGGCCTCCGGCGGCTGACCACTGGCCGTTGGCGATCGCGGGCGATGTCGCGCCGAGCGATGTCGCCAAGGTGAAGGCGCCCTGACGCGGCGCGCCGCGGGCGTGGGCGTCCAGGGTGAAGGGCTGCCGGGGATCGAGGCCCAGACTGCCGGCCAGGGCGCCGCCTTGAGCTTCCACCGCGTGAGCCTCGAGCGACGTTACCGCCCGCGAAAAGGCGAACGTCAGCCGCAGGAAATCGCCGGGGTGTTGATGGTTTACCGCCAGGATGCGACCGGTGGCGGGGCCATGACGCTCGAGGTCGACAGCGCCGTCCACGTCGTACCGCCCGGCGACCCCGGCGAACTCGGGCTCAAGGATCAGCGCGGTGGTCAGGCGGTCGATCCGCGGCGACACCGGCGAAGGTCCCTGGCTCCCCTCGTGGGCCAGAAGCGTCGGCGCTCGAAAGACCGTCGTCGTCGGCGCCGACATGGCGGCGATCCGCAGCTGTCGCCGCCAGAGCGCGCCCGGCCGCCAGTCGACGCTGACCCCGTTTGCCGCGAACCAGACACCGCGCGCATCGGCGATCTCCACCCGCGCGATCGAAAACCGGCCCCAAGGATCGCCCTCGACGCCCCGCACCCGCAGCCAGCCCAGATCGCCGACACGGACCCCGCTTAGAACGTCCGCAATCAAAGCCCGGCCCGGCGCGGTGACAGGTGCGAAACGGACGAGCACGAGGGTCAGGCCCAGAACGAGGGCGGCGACTGTGCAGGCTGCAATCCATCGACGGCGTCGCGGAGGAGGTGGGGGCGCGCGTTCGGCGGCCTCGGCGGCGGTCAAAACGCCTGCCCGATGCTGATATAAACCTGGACGCGCGCGTCTCCAGGTCTTGGGTTGAGCGGTGTGGCCAAGTCCAGGCGCAGAGGGCCAAAGCCCAGATCATAACGCACGCCCAGGCCCGCGCCTGCCGAGACCCCGTTAAACGCCGGGATGGCGCTCGACCCGATCCGACCGGCGTCGGCGAATGCGACCAGCCCCCACTGCCGAGTGACTGGTTGGCGGATTTCCAGCGACGCCTCCGCCAGCGAAAGCCCGCCAACGGGCGTGTTGTCCGAGAGCCGGGGGCCAACGCCCTGATATCCGTAGCCGCGCACCGACCCCCCGCCGCCGGAATAGAAGCGGCGGTCGGCGGGAAGCTCGGGTATGGAGCCGCCCGCAATCGATCCTACCCTGAAGCGCGCGGCCAGCACAGGGCCCATGCCGCCGACGGGCAGATAGCCGGTGACCTGAACCTGGCTCTTCAGGTAGGCTAGGTTTCGGTCGCCCGTGACTTCGGCGGGTTCGGCGTCGACTTCCAGGCGCCAGCCGCGGGTCGGGTTCAGAATGCTGTTGGACCGGTCCAGCACGAAGCCAGCCTTCAGTGTCGCGATGTAGAGGCTAAGGGCTTTGCCGACCGGCGCCGACAACAGATTCGCCGCGTCTCTTTCCGTCGTCGCCGTGTAGTCGAACGCCGCGCCAAGCGACACCGAGGTGGTTCGGTCGAATTTTCGCGCCACGGAGACGCGCAATCCGCCACCAAGGTCATCATAGGCCGCGGTACGGTCTCCCAGGAACCCGCCGCCGATCTTCAGGGTCTGGTCGGGCTTTAGCCAGTCGGGCAGGTCCTCTTCCAGATCCAGCTTTTGCTGGATGTCGTAGCCTCGCAAGGTGAGGACCAGGGCGTCGCCCAGGCCCAGTCGGTTGTAGAACGTCAGCTTGCCGTCGACGCCCGAGCCTTCGCTGGTGGAATAGCTCGCCCCCAACTCCAGGGTGCGCGGCTTGCGATCCACCAGGCTGACATCGATTGGCCGCGGCGCATCGCCGGCGCCGGTCGCGGGCGCGAGATTGACCGTCGCGGATTCGTAGACGTTGGTGTCTTCGAGACGTTTCTCGAGCTTGGCGAGCAAAGCCGGGTCATAGACGGCGCCCACCTTCCACGGCGTCAGGCCCGTTACCCATTTTGACTGTGTCTTCCCGTGCGTCGCGAGCCTCACCGCTCCCATTGTCACCCGGGATCCCGCGGCCACGTGGAACGTCGGACGCACCGTGTCGTCAGCATGATCGACGATCACTTCGCGCGGTTCCAGGGCGGCGTCGGCGTACCCCAGATTGTGCAGCCGCGCGATGATCCGCCCTTCGGCGGCCAGGACATCCGTCGCGCGTCCGGGCCCGCCAGCCCTAAGCCCCATGGCGCTTTTGGCCGCCGCCTCCGCCGTGGCGATTGGCGGAGAACCGGTCCATTGTAGTATCGGGTCAGCCAGATGGAAACGAGAGCCCGTGGTGACGCGCACCGCGGCGCGTGGCTGGGCGACGCCGATGGGCTCGGCCTCGGCGAGGCCGTCATAGTACCCCTCGGACCGCAGCAAGGCGACCGCATCCTTGGCTGCCTGAATGGCCCGTTTGCGCGCCTGGAGCGGGCTGGTTGGCGGCGATGCGGATTCGCCGAGCGCGGTCGCGATCTCGGACCGCAAAGCCTGATCAGCGACGCCGTCGACCGCGGCGTTCGGCGCGGCGCGCAATGACCCTGCCCCGGCAAAGGCCAGAACGCCGCAGAACACGGAGCTTGCGATACGCACGCGTGGCTTCACAAGACCCGTTCGCTCCGATCCGCACTCACCCGACGCCAGCGAAAAGAGCTGTTACAGTGTTTTGTGGCGCTTACGCGACGCTTCGCCGCTCAAATCCGCGCGGCGTCCGGTTCGTTCGCCGCCCCGCTTAGAGCCGCGGCCGCCGCTTCCAGGCGGCGCAGCAAGGCTTGGGCCAGGGCGACATCGGTCGCCGAGAACGAGCCAAGCAGGCGCGCCTCATAGGCGAGGGCCAGTGGCGCGATTTCGGCGTAGAGGGCGCGTCCATCCGGGCTGAGACCCAGTCGGTGAGAGCGCCCATCCCGGTGATGCGGCGCCCGTGAGATCAGGCCGCGCTCCGTCAGCGCGCGCGCGGCGCGGCTGATGGTCACCTTATCCATCACGGTGCGGCTGCAGATCGTCTGCTGCGTCGCCGCACCGTCCTCGGCGAGCACCGCAATGATCCGCCATTGCGGGATCGTCAGGCCAAATCGGCTCTGGTAGGCGCGCGCCACCAACTCGGACACGGCATTGGAGGCGACGGACAGGCGA
>Ga0075030_100005397_pt1 | contig 11529 bp, 10 predicted proteins | sample LitLauG_LLR_2012_FD_71393 | JGI IMG/M metagenome (GOLD analysis project Ga0075030, IMG submission 71393) | Freshwater sediment microbial communities from Pennsylvania, USA - Little Laurel Run_MetaG_LLR_2012 | ecosystem: Environmental > Aquatic > Freshwater > Creek > Sediment | place: USA...
CCCTTCAAGGCCTGATCATTCTTCAGGCCTCCGATCACGGCGAGGTCGATCGTGTCCTTGTCCTCGGCGCGAGAGGCGAGCGCGGCGAACAGGATGACCTGTTCGGCTGGGACCTTGTCGACGATGAATGGATGGCCGAGCGTCAACTTGTTCTGGGTCAGCGTGCCCGTCTTGTCCGAGCACAGCACATCGACACCCGCCAGCTCCTCGATCGCGGCCAGCCGCGTCACGATCGCTTCTTTCTTTGCCAACAGTCGCGCGCCGACCGCCATTGTCACGGACAGCACGGTCGGCATCGCCACCGGAATCGCCGCAACGAGCAGCACGAGGGCGAACTGCAGCGTCGTGAATACGGGATCGCCGCGGAGCAGCGCGACGGTGACGATCACGGCCACCAGCCCGGCTGCGAGGACGATCAGGTAGTTGCCGATCTTCAGGACGGCACGCTGGAAGTGACTGACGGTGTGGGCCTCCTGAACCAGCTGCGCGGTCTTACCGAAGTAGGTGTTCGTGCCGGTCGCGTAGACCATCGCGTCCGCCTCGCCCTGGCGGATGATCGATCCCGAGAACACGGCCTCGCCTGCCTTGCGCGTCACCGGCAACGACTCGCCTGTCAACGCCGACTGATCGACCTCGACCGGATCGCCCGCGAGAAGGCGTGCATCCGCCGAGACGATGTCGCCCAGTCTCACGCGGATGACGTCGCCCGGCACGATGTCGCCCGCGTTCGCGCTCGTCCACGTGCCGTCGCGCTTCACCTTGGCCTTGCTGGCGAGCTTGGCTTTGAGCGCAGCGATGGCGTTGCCCGCTTGGCGCTCCTCCCAGAACCCGACGATGGCATTGGACGCGAGCAACAACAGGATGATGAATAAGTCCAACCAATGGCGAACGATCCCCGACAGGATCACCGCGCCTTCGATCATCCACGGGATCGGCCCCCAGAAGTAGCCCAGGAACTTCAGCAGCGGATTGGTCTTCTTGTCCTCGAGCTCGTTCGGGCCGTACTGGGTGAGCCGCTTGCCAGCCTCCGCCTGAGTCAGGCCGTCTGTTGACGAGCCCAGCTTCGTCTGCAGCTCCGAAATCGGCATGGACTTCAGCGCGGCGTTCGCATCGGGCTTGGCGCCGGCCTTCGCGTCGGCATTCGCATCGGGCGAGGCACCGGGCTTCGACGCATGATTGTCGTCCGTGTTGGGATTCATAGATCACGGCCCGCCACTTCGCGTGTCGATTCGGATGAACAACGGGCCGTCAATCTGATGGAGGCGGCCAAACCTGCAGATCGTCTGACTTGTCGTGAGCACATGAGCCTGGTTGGAGTTGGCGTCGAATGACGATCCGCGATGCCGCGATGTGCCGAATACGACGCGCTGAGCGCTCACGCACGGATCCGGTCGCACGGAATCGTACGCAGCGACCAGCTCCGTGAGGTCGACCAGCTTGTCGGGCCGCGCCGGTCGACCCGCGGGCGAATGGACCAGCGTCACGTGTCATGCGACTGCATGAATCGATCCGCCAGTCCTCTAGTGGTCCGCTCGCGTGATGTTGATCGCGATCCACGGCCGATCTTGGCCGATGACCGCGAGGCTAGCGCCTCCGTCCATCGTCTTGCGAGGGAAGCCATCTGATCAGCGATGGGCGAAGCGCGGACAAAGGTCTGGGCGCACGCCCACGATCGTCGCAACGTAACGAGGATTGACGCCTCGCCGCCTTAGCTCTGGCCGTGCGCTGGGAACAGCACTTCTGGGATGACCTTGGACGCGCGAGATGACTTGCGGCCGAGCGCCACTCGCCGGAGCGAGCGTTCTGACGCGTTGTTGTCGAGTGGCACACGTTCAGCGCGCGCAGAACCTCGTGGCGCTCAGCGCTCCTCCGGCGCCGAATCGTCGACCTCATGGATGACGCCGAGCTCGCGGTCCTGCGCTCGTTGCCGAGCGCGAAGCAGGAACCGGTCGTCCGAGTCGCTACCGAGCGCCTGCTCCGTCTTGGTCACTTCGCCGAAGAGCCAGATCATCCTGTCCTGGCGATCGGGAGGCTTGGTCTGCGTCGCGAGCCGCGAGATCGCTTCCATCACCGCCTCCGCAGCGACGGGGCTGTCGAGCGCGGGAAGCAATGCGCGCAGCGGTTCCAGCGCGGCGGCCCAGTGAAGATCCGCGAGCGCGCACGCAGCGTATGCCAGCCCCTTGGTGTTGGCCGCGTCGTTCACGAAGGCGAGCGCGCCCTGCGGATCGCCGGTCATCATCCACTTGGCGTAGCGCGCCTGCATCACGAAATCCTCGCCGGGGTATCGCCATTCGTACGATGCCAAGAACCGATCGAGCGCCGCCAAATCTCCGCGATAGTCGAGCGCCGCGAGCGCAAGCGCGATCGTCCCGGCCACCTGGACGAGCTCGTAGTGGCGCGACAGACCATCGGTCACTTGCTTGCGACCAGCTGACACGTAATCGAGCTCGCGCACGAGTGTCGGCGCCAGGGACGGATCTTCGAAGCGGGCGATCGCTTGGACCAGCGCGGCGAACAACACATGATTGATGAGCGAAGCGTGCCTCCGCGCCTCGCCGCGCAACGCATCGAAGCCAGCTTCGAGCAAATCCTTCGCCCCGTGATGCCCCGTCCATCGCGCGACGTCCCGAATCCGTCGGGGGCGAGCTCCCTCGCGCCGCGTCAGCTCGGCCTTCGCCGCCGCTAGCACCGCCTCGACGTCATCGGGATCGGGAGTCCTGGCGAACGCAGCCTCGTGCTCGGCTTGTTCGCGCGCCTTGTCGTCGGCGAGCGCACGAAACTCGGCGTCGCTGTCGTAGCGTTGCTTCAAGACCTTGTTCGCGAGGATGACCGCGAGGCTAGCGCCTCCGTCCATCGTCTTGCCAAGGTAGCTCATCATCTGGTCGCGGAGTCCTCGGGCCGCGAACCCCGCGACGATCTGCCGGCCGTACGAAACGTCGACGACATCGTCCTGTAGCAGCTTGGCCTCGACCTCGTCCGCGAGCTCCAGATGATCCTCGAGCGTGTCGAGCGCGAAGGCGGCGAAGTACTGGCGGCTCTTCGGGGACGCCGAGCTGAACACCGCGTGCTGGAGGTAGGCGCGCACGATCACGTGTGCTTCCTTGGCCCTCGACGCTTTCGCCAGGCTAGCGATGATCTCGACCGCCTGGTGCCCGACCATGTCGGCGGCTTTCTGGTCGGTCAGGCCCGCCGCGACGATGCGTTCGAAGGCAGCGACGAACGCATGCACATCTCCCGACGCACAGTGTGGCCTCAGGGCAGCGTATACGTCGTCCCCGTCCATGCGGCAACGATAGCAAACCTCGCGAGGCGCACACCACGCAGGCCTGATCGCTGCGCCACAACTCATCCGCCCGTTCCCGCGCGGCTAGGGACACCGCCCTACTCCTGATCTCCAAGCTTCGCATTGTCGGATAGGCTGTGCGGACGTCAGGCTACGACGTCACGACCGCGGTCGCCCGAGCAGCAGCCGGTTCTTGCCGCTTACGTTCGCGGGAATCGCGTCGACGAACACGTCGTAGCCGCGCTCGACAAGCCACATCATGCGCTCCTCGTCGATCATTGCGGCACGATCCGCACAGCCAGCGAGATCGGTACGCCGTCTCGTCCGGTGGCAACAGGGCATGAGGGCCACGCGTGCGCCCACCGCGGCGGCTCGACTCAGCACCGTATCGGAGAGCGCCCCGCACGCATGGGCCGAAACGATGATGTCACTCGTGCCGAGCGTGACGTCCTCGAGGCGCGCCCGCTCGAACGTGACTCGGCCGGCGAGCTTCGGAAACGCACCGACGACGGCATCGTGGACCAGGACATGGTTCTTCGCGGGGTGAACGTCGACGGCGAGCGCGGTCGCGCGGGGATCGTTGCCTTGCAGCAGGAGCACCTGGGCGAGCAGGCCGTAACCGGCGCAGAGGTCGACCACGCGGACGACCGTGTCACCTGCAAGCCACGTACGGATACGCGCGGCCATCTCCCACGCCTCGTGCAGCTCCTTGCGCGGCAAGCAGTCCACGGCGCACAGCGCGCGTCCGAGTGTATCGAGCAGGCCGTCGTCGGGGTAATAGCGCGCGTGCGACGGTGACAGCTTGTTGCGTGAACCGGGACCGTGCACGAGCTCTCGCTGCGACTATAGATCGTCCGGAGGCGTCGCAAACCTCTGGATGCGACAACGGGCTCTAGGTCGAGCCTTCGCTCCTGCCGGCCTGTTCACCGGCATCATCGTCACCCGAACATCGATCGATTTCGTACTCCACAGCTCGGCCCTGATCGAATCGCCGAGCTGGAGTGGCAACTTCACATTGGTTGCAAACGTCACGTAGAACTTCTACACATTCACCACCACAACGAGAGTTCCCGGCACGTCCTTGCTGAGGCGCTATGCGCTGAACCGCTCGTCGGGCGCGCGAACGAAGTCCATGCGCACAGGGCACGCCGGATCCGAACGCGCGCGAAGTCGCGTAGATCTTGGACAGGCGCCGAGGATATGATTCAGCCGTTGCGCAAGCGTGCCACCCTCGAGGCACCCATCTACTTGCTGCTGGCCCTCGCTCCGCTCGTCGTGTCCGCGTGCGGTCGGATCGACTTCAACCTGCTCGGCGGTCCGCCGTGCTCGACCGACCGTGACTGCGACGACGCGAACGCGTGCACCGACGATGCGTGCGTCACCGGCGCGTGTCAGCACGTCGATAACACCGCGCCATGCGACGACGGCGATGTCTGTACCGTGTCCGACCGTTGCACGCTGGGCGTCTGCGGAGCGGGACCCGCGACCGGATGCCCCGCGGCGGTGCATGTGATCGATCGCTCGCTCGGGGTCGGCGACGGCTCCGCGTTGGTCGCCGGGTCGGGTGCGCTCGCGATCGTTGGCACGACCGCGACCTTCGCCACGCCGCTGCCCGCCAACATCGGAATCGGCGACGTCCTAGAGTATGACTCCAACGGCGATGGCAGTCCGGACGCACTCGCGTTCGTGCATCAACGGCTGTCGGCGCAGGTCTACCTCGTGCGCGACGCCGCTGGCGCGACCCCGCCCCCGACTACGACCAGCAACACCGCATGGTCGATGCGGCGCGCGTACCTCTCGCTCGCCGATGCCGTCGACAGCACGGCCGGCGGAACGCACAACCCGAACGTCACCGCCGCGGCGTTCGACGGCTACGGCAGCGGGCGCGACCTCGTCGCGAACAACGAGCAGTGGAACTTCGCCTGCTACGACGATGGCGCGATCGACACGGTCGGCGTGTCGATCTGCAGCACGGCATACACCCGGTCATGCTCAGCGGGGTGGACGACCGATGCGAGCCACTTCTTGCGGACCTACACGCCGACGGTCACGAACGAGGTGGGCACGAGTCAGCGTCACCACGGCACGTGGGGCAGCGGCTACCGCCGCAGCGACGGGATCATCATGCTCGAGGGCTTCGTGCACCTCGATGGCATGTCTATCAAGCACGACGCCGTCGGGATCGGGCGGATGTACTACGTCGAGACCGAGGGCTCCGGCGGTGATGTCTGGATCGCGAACAGCTTCGGTTGGAGCACGCTACAGGGTGATTGGAAGATCTACGACATCTGGGACACCGGCGTGGCCGCCACCGGCGCGGCGTCCACCAGCTACTGGCTGTGGAACGACATCGCGTACAACGAGACCCTCACCGACCCGCGCAGCGGCTTCTATCTCAACAGCAACCGCGCCGACGCGCACGTCGAGAATTGCACGGCGTATGTCATGGGCGGCGGCGCGTTCTACGAGTCGTCGACCGCGCGCGCGACGGTGACCAACAGCCTCGGCTACAGCGCGGCCAACCCGGCGTTCTTCGCTGACGACGGCTTCCAGGCCGTCACGAACTCGGTGTCGAACGACGGCTCGCTCGACGCGATCGCGAACGGCAGCTCGAACGCGTGGGGCCAAAGCCCTGCGTTCGTCGCGGTCAGCACCGTCGATCTGCACCTCGATCCGACTCCCGGGCTCAACCCTTCGATCCGCGGCAAGGGCGTCGACCTCAGCGCATCGACGATCCCGTTCTCGACTGACATCGACGGCGATGTCCGACCTACCGGCGCCTGGGACATCGGCGCGGATCAAGTTGCACCTTAGTTCGTGTCCGACCGGCTCGATGACTGATCGAACTGCACCGCGCGCGAGCGGCGGTCCGAGCGGCGATCGCGCTCGACTCGGACGATCTTCACGGCAAGCGCAGTCTACGGCCTGCTGTGCACGATCGGCGTCTTCCCTGTGTCTCTTGATCGCCGCAGCCGGCTGCGTCACCGCGCAGATCGGCGTGACGCCACGCGAGATCCTGCATCACGTGCCGGAGCTTCGCACGCGCGGACGGGCAATCGTGGCGACGTCCGATGGGACGTACGAGCTCGATGCCGATCGCACGTTCGACGTCACGATCGGCGGAGCCCCGCGCAGGATTTCGGTGCGCGAGATGATCGCGAACTGTCCGGATCTGGCCCCGTTCGCGGGCGATCTATTCCGGCCCGACCCGCCGTGCCTACTGCTCGACACTACGATCGATCAGTTTCCCCTGAGATCAGAGCGCCACATCAGCCCGGATGCGAAGCAAGTCGTCTACACGCTGCTCGGCGCGCTTCTCGTCGTCACGGTGATCGGTACGATCGCGGGCCTGGTCTGCGCGGAGTCGGCGAGTCACTGTCGGTGAGCCCCAGCTCGGTGACGGAGGAGTCTAAACGATCTCGCAAAGAACGAAGCTGAGACGATCGTCCATGCATGGCCGGCCAAGAAGGCCATTGCCGACGACGATCACCCGCGCGGCAACGCGGTTCGCCCAGTTCTCGCCGCGACACGCCGCGACGCCGCGCAGCTGCGCGAGCGTGTCTTCGAGGCATCGATCGCAGAGCTTGTCGCGCGTGCAGCAGCCCACGATCCAACGCTACGCGGTACGACTGACGTCGATGCTGCGCGGGTACGACTACGAACGCGCGGACGCACCCGCTATGCTGCGGTAATGACGGGCCTCGTCCTGAAGATCGTGCTGCGCCTGCTTCCTACCGAGCAGGGCGGACGAAAAGGCCTGATTCTCAGCGACTACCGACCGAACTGGGACATCGGCAATGAAACACTCGATGAGGCCACGGTGAACGGCGCGCGCGTCGAGCTCGAAGGACAGACGGAGCTTAGTCCTGGGGACGAGTGTGTCGCGCGCCTGATCCCGCTCGTGCCAGACCTTTGGGGTCGCGTCCGGGTCGGCATGTCGTTCCCGGCGGTTGAAGGGGCGAAGATTGTCGGGCACGCGCGCGTGATCGACGTCATCACTGCGCCAGAACACTGGAGTCGAGACGTTGCGATGTTCGTGCAGTACGCCGATCTATTTTGCGACGCCATCAAGACCGCACATGAGCATCCGCTCGAGGTGCGGCTCGCGCGATCGCGGCGGTCATTACTGTGGCTGTACGAGGCCTCGCTTGCGCTTCCGCAGGTCGACGCGAGCAATGAACCGCACACCGGACCGGCTACCGAGATTCCCACCGGCTGGGTTGGTTTCTCCGAGTTCGAGTCTTATCGGGAAGTCTCAAGCCCGTACGTCGATGAGCCGGCGGGCGCAGGGGTGCTCTCCGACGATCTCCTCGGCATCTATCGCGTCGTCTCGCGCGGACTCGCGTTGTGGAAAGGCGGATCGCGACGAAGTGCGATCTTGGACTGGCGCTCGAGCTTCGACTCGCATTGGGGAGCGCGTGCGGTCAACGCGCTGCGCGCATTGCACTGGGCCTGCGCGGCAGCCGCCCCTCGGCTCAACTAGGGATCCTCGCTCGGTCGCAACGCGGCAATTCACGCTGGCTTCGTTACGCCACACCTCCTCGCGCGCAACATCGCGGAACAGCGTGCGCCGACGCTGGTACGACGGTTGCTCTCACCGATGAGATGCTGAAGTCCCTGGCTGTCGCGGCGGCTTGCTCCGGGTGTTTGATTCCTGACAGCGTCGAGGTCTCCGGCAGCGGTGCGACGACCGGGCTATCGACCGAGCGAATCCAGTGCGGATCGAGGGCGACGCTCTATCGATATGCGGCGGGAGCCGGCGCGGTCGAGATCACGGTCGCCGATGGCACGCTCGCGCCAGCCTTCAACGGGACCGTCGACGTGACCGGCGAGCTCAACGACTTGAGCGATGTCGACGGCACCGGCGGGACGTGGAAGCTCGCGGTCAACGCCGAAGGTTTTGCGGGACAGTTCAGGATCACGCTGACGTGCGTGTACCCGTAGGACGGCGTGAATAGGTTCGCTAGACTTGCCCGGTGCGGGTGCTGTTCCTCGATGTCGACGGCGTCCTCAATCGCACCGGATTTCATCCAGGCACATCGGTCGGCCTGCGCAGCTGGATCGAGCCGGACCTGGCGAACCGCCTCACCGAGGTGCTCCGCGTAACCGGTGCCGAGATCGTCCTCGCTTCGGATTGGCGTCGTGATCGCGAACTGCAGCACCTTCGTGATGAGTTGCGCGCAGCAGGCATCGACGGCACGCTGATCGGAGTCACGCCGTCGCTCGGCGGTCAGCCCCGCTGGCGCGAGATCGAGGCGTGGATGATCGAGCACGACGTCAGCCCCGAGGAGATCGTCATCGTCGACGATGGATACGACATGGGCACGCTCGCACCGCGCTTCGTTCGCGCCAGCCCGCTCAACGGCCTCGACGAGGAAGCCGCTAACGCGATCGTGACGCTATTCGTCTCGGCTATGCGCTCACGCCGCAAGCGTCCTTCAGAATTGATCGGCGCCTTGCCCTGATGAGCGCTACTCTCCACGAGCGATGGCCGCCAAGAAGAGCGCCAAGAGAAGACCAAAGGACAAACGCCGCGGAGTTGATCCAACGGAAGTTCTGCTGCAACAGGCACGCGAGCTTGGTGTGAAGAGTTTTGTCGTGATGCCCATCGACGAGATCGCCGCGCTCCGTCACATGGAGGCGTGGGAGGATCAGCGCGTACTCAATCTATTCATCGCTTCGCTCGAGGATCCAGCGGGGTGGTGCCGTTACGACGCAGCGTGGGCTCTCGGTGAGAGCGGGACCGGCGATCCGCGCGCGCTCGCCGGCCTCCGAAAGCTCGCGCGCGGAGCGCAGTCCGATCCCCCGCTCAGCGACGGTGCCGCGCGGGCGAAATCGCAGGCCGCCGAGTCACTCGCCAGGCTCGCGATGAAAGAGAAGTGAGCGTCTGACTACGCGACCGAGCGAAGATGCCCGCGCTTCGTCTTGCGCCTCACGGGCCGTTGGCCGTCGATCCGAACGAGCGGCCGACGCCTAATCGAGACTTCACGTTGAGCGAGCCGCGTGCGTGGTAGCGATGGAGCGTGCGCCTCGTACTTCTCGCGCTGATCGCCGCGTGCGGCGGCACCCCGGTGCGTGCGACCGACGAGATCGACGCGCTGGTGAGGATGCAGGCGGCGATCTCGACCGAGGATCCGCAGCGTCCGGACCTCGACTTTCGGCTCGCCGATGCGCTCGGCAAGCGCCACGATCCCCGCGAGGTCGACGCGTACCACGCGATCCTCGTCAACCCGCACTGGCGGGCGTACGCGCGGCGCGACGAGGTGCTGTTCTGGTACGCGCATGCGCTCGCCACGCACGATCGCGCCGCGGATTCGCTCGCGGTGCTCGACGAGCTGATCGCCGACTACCCGAGCTCGAGGTATCGCGCCGACGCGTTCGTGACGCTCGGCGATGCGAAGTTCGAGCGCGGCGACATCGACGGTGCGTTGCTCGCCTACCAGGCCGCGAGCTTCCCGGCCGACGACGAGCGCGGCTGGTACGCGCGCTACCGCATCGCGTGGTGTGAGTTTCGCCTCGGCGACACCGCGCGCGCGGCGACCGAGCTCGGCGCGATCGCGCAGGCGCCGTCGAGCCGAAGCGCAGCACGTCAGAAGCTGATCGCGCAGGCGCGCAAGGACCTGGCGACGCTCCTGGGCGAGGACGATACCTACGCGCGCGCGGACGCGTTCTACGCGGCGAACCAGTTCTGCGCGGCGGCCCCGCTATTCGCGATGGTCGCGGTGTCCGGCGCGACGAACCGCGTCGAGGCCGCGTACGCCAACGTGCTCGCCACGCTGTCCTGCGAGCACCTCAACGACGGCAATCCCGACGTCGCGACCAGCGCGACACCGCAGCTGATCCCGGAGTCCTGGCAGCACGCGATCGCCGCGATGGATCTCTACCTCGCGCAGGTGCCGCAGGCCGACGAGCGCGATGCGGTGCAGTTCAAGCGCGCGCGGATCCTCTACGCGTTCGCGCACTTCGCCGAGGCAGCGCGTGGCTTTCGCGGACTCCTCCACGCACACGACGCCGAGCTCGCCGGCTACAGCGGAACGCTGCTGCTCGAGTGCGACGTTCGCGGGAACGCCGCGGAGCTGGCGACCGATCTCGCGATGGTGTGCGCACAGCCGGGCGCGAAGGCGAGTGCCGTCGCGCCCGCGTGTCCCAAGTGACAGCTACTTCGCTTGGGCGGAGCTTCGCCGGTCTGAAGCAAACGATTCCGTCAAACGTCCGGACAGGCCCGGTTGCACGCGCTACGTCGAGAGCCGATGATCGTCGTCGAGGAGTTCCTGCGATGACGATCACGATCACCGCGTTTGAACGCTCGCCTGATGGCGGCAAGGGGCTGGCACGCGATACGCGGGTTCGCTGGGCTCTCGAGGAAGTGGGCCTGCCCTACGAGGTGCGACTGGTTTCGTTTCGCGCGATGAAGGAGCCCGCGCACGTCGCGCTGCATCCGTTCGGCCAGATTCCGACCTACGAGGACGGCGAGGTTGCACTGTTCGAGACTGGCTCGATCGTGCTTCACCTCGCCCAGCGCCACATCGGCCTACTGCCGGACGACGCCAACGCACGGGCGCGCGCAATCACCTGGATGTTCGCGGCGCTGAACACGGTGGAGCCGCCGATCCTCGAGATCGTAATTTCTAAGCTCGTGGAAGGCGACAAGCCCTGGCGCGCAGAGCGCGTACCACTCGTCGAAGGTCGCGTTCGGAGTAGGCTCGATCAACTATCCGCGCGTTTGGGCGAGGGCGACTGGCTCGACGGCGCGTTTAGCGCGGGTGACCTCTTGATGGTGTCGGTGCTGCTTAGGACGCGAGCCTCGGGCCTGCTCGACGAGTTCCCGAACCTGGCCGCCTATGTCGCCCGCGGTGAAGCACGGCCTGCCTACCAACGTGCGTTCGCGGCTCAGCTAGCGATCAATGCCCCGAAGCCTCCCGTCGGCTAGGTCGAAGGCGAGTCGCACACCGGCTCGGGCTGGCCGTCCTTTGGGCGCGCACAAGCGGCCCCACGCGAACAGCGCGTCGGACGGCCGGTTGAGGTACCGGATCAGTAGCTCGCCGCCGATCGGCTCGGCCTGAGCAAGCCCGACCACCAGCCGCTCGGCGCTCCGGCACTCGGTGCGGGCGATGCGCCGGTCGGCACGCCCGCACCAACCTAGCGGCGTCGTCCCCGGGTATCAAGCAGCCCGGGTGAGGCGACGTTCGGCGCTGCGCGGCTCCGCGACGGTTGCGAACAGTGAACGTCGCCGCCGATGTCATTAT
>Ga0075030_100005398_pt1 | contig 11528 bp, 5 predicted proteins | sample LitLauG_LLR_2012_FD_71393 | JGI IMG/M metagenome (GOLD analysis project Ga0075030, IMG submission 71393) | Freshwater sediment microbial communities from Pennsylvania, USA - Little Laurel Run_MetaG_LLR_2012 | ecosystem: Environmental > Aquatic > Freshwater > Creek > Sediment | place: USA...
ATCACCTCTGGCTGCGGCAGCAATTCGCCAAGGCGGAAGAGCGACACCTCTCGTCCACAGAGATCTCGGAGTTCGCGCAGAGACTTTCTGCGCACATCCGGAAAGAGGAGCGGCAGCTATTTGAGCAGCTACAGCAGTTGATCAGCAAAGAAGAGCTTGCCAAAATTGGCGCGCATCTGGATCAAGCTTTGAAAGACGCTGAGCAGACTTGCACGTTAGCCCCTAAGCCTTCCGCTAGATCCGGATCGCTTTAGACGATTCTGCAGGGCACCCTCAGCGGCTGAAGCCGCTCGCCTAGCGGCTCAGTAATCGCAGCGCTGAAGCGCTGCGCCACCCAGTGGAAGCACTCAGCTGTCCCATTGGCTTACGCCAGGGACTTCATTCTTTTGCCGCTTCGCGGCTGCATGCGTCAGAGCGCGGACGGCGGATTCTTTCGGCAGTTCGCGGCTTGTCTGTGGCTCGGCGCTCGCCCTTCGGGCTACGCGGGACAGCCGAGGGCGGCTGTCCCCACATGTCCTCACATGAGTTGACTGACCTTTGGACAGCAGGCTTCGGCTTTAGACCTGGGCAACGGCGTGGCGTATTCGGAATGCCTGCGCGGCGGCGCGGCCCATGTAGCGGTCAAGCACCGCGGGATCGGTCTGGCGCAAATCGACGACGATTAAACCGTCGAGCACGTTCGAGAACTTGCGGTCGACGTTGAACCCGAGAAGCTTGCCGCCGATCTTGGCATATTGCCGAAGCAGGATTGGGAGGCCTTTGCCGTCGGCCTCCACGTCAGTGATCGGCTCGGATAATTCGTCGAGATCGCGCAGCGCCCGGCACATCACGCGGCAGTCCCAGCGGTGCAGCAGGCTGAGACGGAACGGACGGAACGGACGGCGCGGTTCGATGAGCCCCGCCATGTCGTCCTCCTGCATGCGTGCCTGGAAGAAGCGAAAGATCATCTCGCGTGACGCTTTGTTGTAGTCGTTGCTGATACTCACTGCCCCAAACAGGACCGGGATTTCCGGGTGGGTGGCAACTAACCTGGCAATTCCCTTCCACAATAAAAGCAGGGGCGCGTATTGCCTCTGGTACTCGGGTCGGACGAAAGAGCGTCCAAGCTCCAGCGCCGGCCCGATTTTATGGAACAGGCTTTCGTCATAGCGGAAAAGGGTGCTGGTATAGAGTCCAGCGACGCCTCGCTGGGCGAGGATTTCGGCGGTATTTCCAGCGCGATAAGCCCCTACCAGCTCGCGTTTGCATTTATTCCACAGTAAAACGTGCCAGTAATATTCGTCGAACGAATCGAGATCGCGGCCCTTTCCTGTGCCCTCTCCGGCGCGGCGGAACGTCACCTCACGCAGACGCCCAATCTCCAAGAGCAATTGGGGAATATCCTGAGCGTCTGCCAGATGCACCGAGAATTCCGCATTCTCGGTGAGGCATCGCTCGCCAGACAGTTTTTGTATTTCTGCGACCAGCAGATCTTCGCGAACCTGAACCGCGACCGGTTCTTGAATGGTTGATGTCCACTTGGAACGGAGTGCCATCGGCCAGGAGGTCCCGGCTTTCCGCCGTCGTGCCAGCAGATAAGTCCGCCAGCGCAGGTACTCCATCGCCTCGCGATCGCTCGCAACTGCTTGGATGGCATCCGCCGGAACCGGGCTTCCCACACGGACTTCCACCGTCTTGCCTTCCTGCTTGAGGAACTCCTGCAGCAGAAACGCAGTACGCAGCTTGGGATGAATCATGCCGAGTAGCTGAAAACCAACGCCATTGTGTCCGCAAAAATAAACCGGTACAGCGGTAGCTCCGGTGCGCCGAATCAGGCGGACAGCGGTATCGTTCCACTGGCCGTCGGAAATTGTCCCCGCGGGGACATGCCACTGCGAAACCTCGCCTGCGGGAAAGATGGCGAGCAGGCCTCCCTGCTCGAGCCATGCGAGCGCCTCACGGATCGCCCTGCCGTTTGCCTCGATGGAGCGATCCGTCTGGAACGGATCGACGAAAATGCAATTGCGTTGCAGTTCCGGGATGTCACTCAGCAGGAAATTGGTAAGAATTTTTACATCCGGGCGCACCCGTGTCAGCAGCACCGTCAGCAAGGCGCCATCGAGGACGCCGTAGGGGTGATTGGCAACGACCAAAACGGGCCCACTCGCGGGGATGCGAGATTGATCGGCCGCGGGCACCTCCAGGTCAATCCGCATTTCGGCCAGAAGATTTTCCAGCCCAAAGCCCTGCGGGGAACGCTGAACGCGCCGGTACAAGTCTCTCGCCTTGTCTACTGGAGCGAACTTCCCCGCCAGTCCGGGAAAATGCGCAACTCGCGAAAGTATTTCGCCGTGCGCTTCATTCGACTGCACCTGGTTCGAGGGCATGCTGTATCCATATCGAAAGCGAGTTTCGAGGGTATGAAGAGCAAATTAAATTCTGATGAAATCAAGAGCTGGAACCACGAAGGGCACGAAGGAGCACGAAGGAAAACTGCGGAGGAGAGTAACCAGTAGTAACCACGCTTCAGGTCAAGGAAGGACCTGTTTAGGTTTCCAGTCGGTAGCGCGTCTCGGCTAACGCGTACAATTTGCGCCAGACGAGGCGATTGATGGTCACGACCGTGGCGGCCATCATGATGGTCGCAGCAAGGAGTAAATCGAAGTTTCCATTGTCGGTCGCCTGACTGATGGTAGCGCCCAAGCCGACGGTGGTATAGGTGTGGCCTTTGAAGTGGAAGTACTCGGCTACGATGCTCGCATTCCATGCGCCGCCCGATGCCGTCACCAAGCCCGTGACCAGGTAGGGGAAGATGCCTGGCAAGATCAGCTTTTTCCAGCGCTCGATCCCTTCGAGCCGGAAAACCGAGCAGCACTCCTTGAGGTCCGTCGGGATCGCAATAGCACCAGCGATGACGTTAAACAGGATGTACCACTGCGTTCCTAATAATAGTAGGGCAATGGACCCTACGCCAAGCCCCCCGCCGACCTTGATGAGCAGAAGCAGCACGACCGGAAACAGCGCGGTGGCGGGAACGGAGGCGGCGATCTGGGCGAGTGGTTGAGCGATGCGCGCCAATCGCGGACTGAAGCCCACGGCGACGCCGGCCGGAATGGTCCACAGCGCGCCCAGCAAGAGTGCGAGATTCACGCGCAGGAACGTCGCGACCAGACCGAGGCCCGCTTCTTGCACCTCGGCCTTCTGCAGTCCGCTGAGCAGCATGGCGATCCGGACCACTCCATAACCCAGTCCGGCCAGCAACGCCACAGCCAGAGCGCGGGCAAGCCACACCTTCCAGGGACCCGATTCCGGCTTTCCCTCGTCCTGTTTCTTCTGCGAGAAGAACAGCATCAGACGTTCACGGAATGGACGGATCGTGCGCTGGCGAATCCGTTCCAATCCCCGGGAGTGGCGGAAGAGATTGAGCACCCACGAGCGGGGAGCATCTGTGCTCTCGACCTGCTCGACTTTGAATTTCTCTGCCCATGCGATCACGGGACGCCATACGAATTGATCAAGCAGGACGATTACCGCAATCATGGTGGCGATACCCCACAGGATCGACCGGGTATCGCCAGCGCTGGCAGCCGTCTGCAAATAAGACCCAAGCCCCGGCAGGCGAAAGTCGCGCGGGCCCAGCACGAACATCTCGCAAGCCATCAGGAAGAACCATCCGCCGGCCACCGACATCATGGAGTTCCATACGAGTCCGATGGCGGCGAAAGGCAGTTCCATCTCGATGAATCGCTGCCACCAGTTGAAGCCGTAGACTTTGGCGGCTTCGCGCATTTCGTTGGGAATGCTTTTCAGTGAAGCGTAGAAGCTGAACGCCATGTTCCAGACCTGGCCCGTGAAAATAAGCAGGATGGCACCAGCCTCGACGCCAAGCTGTCGCCCGGGAAAAAGTGCGACCATCGCCAGCATGACTCCCGGCAGGAAGCTGAGTACGGGGATCGACTGCAGCACGTCGAGCAGCGGGATCATAAATCGCTCAGCCTTCGGGTTGTAGGCTGCGACGTACCCATAGACGAGCGTAAAGGCGAGGCTGAGAGCGTAAGCGATCGTAATCCGGAGCAATGAGTATCCGGCATATGCGGGCAACGCCCACGGACTGCGCGAGATTTCGACTTCGGGCGTAAAGGGCCCGAGCCATGCGCGCCCAACTTCGAGCACGCCGTAGAACAATGCAATCGCCGCCGCGAACATCAGAAGATCGGGCAGGTAGGAGATCTCGACGCTGGGCAGTTGCGTCCACAGGCGGTACGCCGAGAATCCTCGCAAGCTGATGTTCTTCTTCATGGGGATGCTTCTTCAGGATCTCGGCGTTGAAGTCGGATCCTCGACAGGTGGCGTTGGTGCTTCCGACGGAGGCTCGCTTTGCACCATCCGCCCGGTTGCGCGGTCGTAATCGAAAATTTCAGCGTAGCGGCCCCAGTTCGTGGCGGTTTCAAATTGCCGCTGCACTTCGTCTTCGGCAAAGTGCTCGTCAAGGATGTCGTGGAAAAATTCGTCGGCGATGGAGTGATCCGCTTTTCGTTTCAGGATGCTGTCGATCTGCTTGAGAATCGTGACGTGCTCCAGGGCGGCCTGGCGGAAGAGGACTTTGCGACGCTGAATATCGGCGTCGGCAAACTCGATCCCCTGCGGCGTGATCTGCACATCGCCCTCTTTCAGCAGGGCATAACCGAGCAGGACGCACCCCTCCAGAATCGGCAACAAGTCTTCGACATCCATGACCAACTCTTCGGAAAGGCGGAACAGATCTTCACGGCCACCGCGATCTCGCAACAACTCGAGCAGGCCAGCAATGCCCCCGACGCGGGCATGCGGCAGCATCTGATAGCGCGCTGTGCGGATCGGAGCCCCCTGCTTCTTGAAGGCCTCCTTGGAAAGGCCTCCTGGAGGAAGAATAATCTCAGCGGTCGTCTCGGCGTCAGGCAGGATGTGCTCGACGTCGGGTTCGGTCATGATCTTATAAATGTAGTCGACCAGTTCGACAAAGCGTCCGGATTTGCGATCGCGGGGATGCTTGAGACGAATGTTGAAGTCAGAGCGCACGCGGGCTGGGTTCCTGCCCAAAACCATGACGCGATCGGCCAGCATGACGGCTTCTTCAATATTGTGGGTCACGATGAAGATGGCGCTGGTCGGCATCTTCTTGTTCAACCAAAGTTCGAGGAGTTCATTGCGCAGGTTCTCGGCGGTGAGTACGTCAAGCGCCGAGAAGGGTTCGTCCATGAACAGGACTTCCGGTTCGACTACGATGGCGCGCGCAAATCCTACCCGCTGCTTCATGCCACCGGAGAGTTCTTTGGGATACGCGGTCTCAAAGCCGTCGAGGCCCACGGTGTCCAGAGCCCGCAGGGCGCGCTTGTGCCGCTCGACCTCATGCACGCCCTTGGCCTCAAGGGGTGCCTCAACATTCTGCATTACCGTTAACCATGGAAATAGCGCGAAACTCTGAAATACGATCGCGACGTTCGGCGTCTGCCCATCCAACGGCTTGCCATGCCACAAAAGGGATCCGGAAGACGGCTGCGAAAGGCCGGTAAGAATTCGAAGTAACGTCGACTTGCCGCATCCCGAAGGCCCAAGCAGAGCGATGATTTTGCCCGGTTCGATCGCGAGACTGGTCGATCCGACAACCTGGATACGAGTGCCATCCGACTGTGGGTAGGATTTCTCCACCGCGACCGCTTCGATGATGGCTTCGTTCACTGTGAGGCTCCGTAAGTTCTATACACGATTTGCAGGAAATACGCGCAGGTTTTAACCATCCATTCACAAAAGAATCGTCATTGGTCTTTGGTCGTGAGCCAAGGACAAACGAACTGGTCGGCTTCACGCAAAAAATATGTCGCTCGGGTGACCCGCGAACTGCTTTGGCACCCGGTCGCTGACTTCCGCCAGGAGGGCGAGTTTCGAGGCCAGCTCGCTCTTCAATTGATCTTCATGAAGGCGCCAGCGCCAGTTACCGCCGTGAAGACTGGGCGTGTTCATTCGCGCCTCACTACCGAGGCCGAGTACGTCTTGCATGGGAACGACACTGAGAGAGGCGGGAGAACCCTGCGCCGCACGAATGAAGGCCCAGTGAATACCGTCGTCGCACCGCCCGAGATAAGATTCCGCGTTGCGGCGTTCGTGTTCGGTGGCACCGGAATGCCACCAACCCTGGACGGTATCGTTGTCATGCGTGCCGGTATAAATGACCTTGCCGGCGGACCGGTGGGGCAAGTACATGCGCGCCCCTTCGTCGCCAAAACCAAACTGCAGAACGGACATTCCGGGAATCTGCAGCCGGTCGCGCAGAGCGTGTACCTCGGGCGTGATGTAGCCAAGATCTTCGGCAAAGAAGGGCAACCCGCCCAACGCCTCGCGCAGTTTGAGGAAGAGGTCGTCCCGCGGGCCGTCCACCCATCGGCCGTTGACGGCAGTAGGATCGTGCGACGGAATCTCCCAGAACTGGTCGAAACCGCGGAAGTGATCAAGGCGGATGTAGTCGCAGTTTTGCGTGGCCCAGCGCAGACGTTGGATCCACCACTGATAGCCGCGCTCCTTCATGACGTCCCAGCGATAGAGGGGATTGCCCCAGCGCTGTCCTGTCTTGCTGAAGAAATCAGGAGGGACTCCGGCTACGACTTCGGGCTCGTGATTGGCGTCGAGGCGGAACAACTCCGGGTGAGTCCAGACATCGGCGCTGTCGTGGTTCACGAAAATTGCGACGTCGCCCACCATGCGGATCGCCCGGTCTGCGCAATAAACGCGCAGGGCGCGCCATTGCTCATAAAAAGCAAACTGCAAGGCGCTGCGCACGCTGATCTCGTCGGCAAGTTCTTCTTTCAATTTCGCAATAGCTGCGGGCTCGCGCGACGCAACATCCCTTGGCCACTGGTTCCAGGCTTCCAGCTTGTGGCGAGATCGCAGAGCGTCAAAGAGAACAAAATCATCGAGCCACCATGCGTTGGCCGCGCGGAAGGCTTCGAAGCGACCGAGAGCGTCGGCTGTTGCCGACTTCAGAAAATGGTGAGCCGCTTCATGCAGACGCGGCATCTTCTCCGCGAAAACTCGCTCATATTCGACAGAGCCTGGAGCCGGCGAGAGCTTATCCAGTTGGCCGCTGTCGATCCAGCCAAAGTCCGCCAGCCGTTCCAGACTGATGAGCAGAGGATTCCCAGCGAACGCGGAAGTTGAGGAATACGGAGAGTTTCCGTAACCGAGTGGCCCGAGAGGCAGTACCTGCCAGACACCTTGTCGGGCAGACGCTAGAAAGTCTACAAAGCGATAGGCAGCTGGACCAAAATCACCGATTCCCCCATGCGAAGGCAGAGAGGTTGGATGCAGCAGGATGCCCGCGGTACGTGCAAAAGCCATGACACCGCCGTTACATTCCGGACTCGCTGGCGGCGCGGGTCAGTGTTTTGAGCTCTTCCTGATTCTTTTTGATCTTGCCCGACTTCGTCATTTCGTCGACCAGGTTTGAGACAAAGAGTTCGAAGCGCTCTTGCTGCTTCTGGAGCAGCACCCCGTCGCGGATCTGGTCGCGCTTGGCTGCATAATCGGCGTCGGTTGGCTGCTGATTCTCGAGAATCTGCAGAACAGCCGCGTCGTTACCGCTGCTGATGGGGCCGCTGATCTCTCCCGCCTTCATCGTGAATGCGACGGAAGCCTGTCCAGACATCGAGCCGACGTCGGGTACCTGGCCGTCGGGCAGGACGAGGTCGCTGGTCTTCATGGTTGCGCCCAGTTCCTTCGCGCCCTTCTTGAGGTCGTGCGCCTGCTTGGCGCGGTCCGAAAGTTCCTCGACCTTCTTGGTCAACAGCGTTCTCGCCTGCTCATTCTTGAATTCTTCCTCAGCCTTCGTACGGATCTCGTCGAACGTCGGGGTGGAAGGCGGCTTGACGGCAAGCAGTTCGAATACGACAGTTCCCTGCGTTGCGGAGGCAATATCTGGCGGAGACTTCTCCTGCGCCGCGAATACCGCGTCCATGAATTGCGGGGATGGCCCCAGTCCCGGCAGCATATCGCGGCGGGAGAAGAAGTCCGACGTAATGACTGGCACGTTGTGCTTGGCCGCAGCCGCGTCCAGACCCTGAGGGCTCCGGGCATCTTTAAGGAGCGCTTCGGCCTCCTGCTGGACGATCTGCACTGCCTTCTGGTGCTTGAGACCGGGTTCGATCTGGGCCTTGATCTCGTCCAGAGACTTCAAATGCGCATCCTGCTTGTCTTCGATGCGAATGATGTGGAAACCGAAAGCCGCACTCCTGACGAGGTCGGGGATCAGGCCTTTGGGGTTAGAAAAGATCGCCTTATCGAACTCGGGAACAGTTTGGCCCTTTCCCATCCAACCCAGGGAGCCGCCTTGTTTCGCACTGCCAGGATCTTCGGAATACTTTTTGGCGAGGTCTTCGAACGATGCCCCGCTCTTGATTTGTTTCAGCAGATCTTCCGCACGGCGCTGCGCTTCCGCCATGCCCTTTTCATCCACCTTGCCATCGGGGCCCGGCGCGGGCGTTTTGATCAGAATGTGGCTGACTTTTGCCTGCTCGGGCACGCGGTATTCTTCCCGGTGCTGTTGGTAGTAGTTGTGCAGGTCCTCCTGCGTAACCTGAGTGCCAGCCTCCACCTTATTGGTGTCGATCACCGCGTATTTCACCTTGCGCTTTTCCGGAATCGAGTTGGTGTAGGTGGCGAGATGGCTCTGGTAGAAAGCCTTGAGTTCGGTGTCGGTGGGGTGAAGGCTCTTCTTGATGTCCTCTTCCCGTAAAACCGCGTAGTCGAACTTTACCTTCGTGTTCTGCTTGATGAACAGGTCGTGAATCTCAGACTCGCTGACACTGGCTGTTCCCGAAATCAACGCCTGCAGTTTGGTCAGGAGGATCTCTTTTGCCACAGAGTCTTCGAACACTGTGGTGGTGAGGTTGTGCTGCTGGAGCATGGCCTCATATTCCTCTTTCCCAATAAAACTGCCGCCCGGGAAGAAGGTCGCGGCGTAGCGGCCGTGCTGCAGTTCGTCGAGCACTTCGTTCTTGTTGACCCGCAATCCCATGCGATTTGCCTCGCTGATCATCGCCTGGCGCTTCACGAGTTGATCGAGGGCCATCGTGGAGAAGTATGCGAGGGCGATCGGATTACTGGCCGCCTGCGGACTCTGCTGTTGCAGCATCTGTTTGGCAGTGGTGCGGACTTCGTCGGTGCTGATCTCCTGGCCGTCAACCTTGGCGATGACGCCCTTGGCAGTTCCGCCACCCAACACATCCGACCCCAACCCGCCGGGAATCAGCGTGATGACCATGGAGGCGCAAATAAGCAGGAGCATTGCTCCGAGGATATACTTCGTCGTCTGGCCAGATTTTTGCAGAAAGCGAATCATGTTCTTATCACTCCAGAGTGGGGACGCGAATTTTTAATTATAAACTACCGCCTGTTTCCGACTGCTATCGGGCAGGCGGGAATCCCACGCGCGAAAGCATTTTTCTGAGCGTCCGGGCCAAAATTGGTTCCGGACCACCCACGAGAAATTGACAACAAATTGCGGAACACGGCTATTAAAACGTATTAATATACGGATTATCCGTTCAGTGACAGATTACCTGATATCCGTGGGCCGAACCATGATCGCGCCTGCAAAGGAGCAAAATGAAGTCCTCGAAGCTACTGATCCTGATTGCCTTCCTTCTGGGCCATATCCTGACCCCCGTTGCCCGCGCTCAGCAGGCCACTTCCTCCGGCAGCAAGACCGCGGCTGAGACCCGGTTGCCGTTACGTGAAGGATGGACGCTGCAGACTTCGGCAAAGGTGGATGCCAAGGGAGAAGCGGTTTCCACGGCTCAGTTCTCCCCGAAGGGATGGTATGACGTCACAGTTCCGACCACCGTGGTGGCGGCGCTGGTAAAGGACAAAACCCTGCCGGATCCGTTTCCGGAGATGAATTTGCGGAGCTTCCCGGGCATTAATTATCCCGTCGGCGGCAATTTCTCAAACATCCCGATGGCGCCTGACAGTCCCTACGCAGTCTCGTGGTGGTACCGGAAGTCATTTGCGATTCCGGGATCGTACAAGGGGAAAACCATCTGGCTGAAGTTCGACGGGATCAACTATCGCGCCAATATTTTTCTGAACGGAAAACAGATTGCGAACTCCGACGATGTTGCCGGAGCCTGGCGCACGTATGAGCTCAACATTACGGCGGGCGCCAAAGCGGGCGCAGAAAATGTGCTGGCCGTGCAGGTGTTCGCTCCCACGGACCACGATCTCGCCATCACCTTTGTCGACTGGAACCCAGCGCCGCCGGACAAGAACATGGGCCTCTGGCGGGATGTTTACCTCACCACCAGCGGGCCCGTGGCGTTGCGTTATCCGACAGTCGTTTCCAAGCTCAACCCTCCCGCAAACGACAGCGCTCAACTCACCGTAACCGCGCAGGTAAAGAATGGGACCGATCAGCCGGTAAAGGGCAAACTTAAGGGGCAGATCGACAACGTTACCTTCGAACAGGATGTGGACCTCGCGGCCAACGAAGCGAAAGATGTGACGTTCACCTCCGACAAATTCTCGCAGCTCACATTTTCAAACCCGCGTCTGTGGTGGCCGGCGCAAATGGGGACGCCAAATTTGTACAAGGTGAGCATGGAGTTTGAAGTAAATGGCGCCGCGAGTGATACGTCAGCCTCGGAGTTTGGCATCCGAGAAATTACATCGGACTTGAACTCGGTGGGCGGACGAGCCTTCCATATCAATGGCAAGAACATTCTGATTCGCGGCGGAGGCTATACCCCCGACATGATGCTGCGCGAGACCTCGCAGCGTCTGGAGGACGAATTCCGCTACGTGAAGGACATGGGGCTGAACACGGTTCGCCTCGAAGGCAAGCTGGAAACGCAGGAATTCTTCGATATTGCCGACCGCCAAGGAATTCTGGTGATGGCCGGGTGGTGCTGCTGCGATTTCTGGGAGCGCTGGCCACGCTGGCAACCGAAAGACTTTGAAATCGCCAAGCAGTCCCTGCGCGATCAGATCTACCGGCTGCGAAGCCATCCCAGCCTCGTCATGTGGCTGAACGGCAGCGACAATCCTCCGCCGCCGGATGTCGAGCAGATGTATCTCGACATCGAAAAAGAATTGCTGTGGCCAAATCCTGTTGTGTCTTCCGCAACCGGGAAGAAAACGAGCGTCACCGGTGACAGCGGTGCGAAGATGTCCGGGCCCTACGAATACGTCGCGCCGAGCTACTGGCAGGTCGACACTCCAGAAGGCCAACCCGGACGCAAGCTGTGCAACCCCGGAGGTTGCGGCGGAGCATACGGCTTCAACACCGAAACCAGCATGGGACCTGCCGTTCCGCCGGTAGAGAGCATTCGGGCCATGGTCGGCAAGGATCACATGTGGCCGATCGACGACGTATGGAACTATCATGCGGGCGGCGGCGAATTCAAAACCATCAACGTGTTCAGCGAGGCGCTGGCGAATCGTTACGGCAAGTCCGACAACGTCAACGACTTCGCCATCAAGTCGCAGATGCAGACCTACGAAGGCGTGCGCGCGATGTACGA
>Ga0075030_100005399_pt1 | contig 11527 bp, 9 predicted proteins | sample LitLauG_LLR_2012_FD_71393 | JGI IMG/M metagenome (GOLD analysis project Ga0075030, IMG submission 71393) | Freshwater sediment microbial communities from Pennsylvania, USA - Little Laurel Run_MetaG_LLR_2012 | ecosystem: Environmental > Aquatic > Freshwater > Creek > Sediment | place: USA...
TGTTGTTTCTGCTGCGTCCGGGCGCGTCCCAATTGAAATCACGGATTGCCATGTCCATCAGCTCGGGCGTCGGGCGTGCGGTGGAGATTGGCTCGGTTCACCTCCGGTTGTTGCCGCGACCGGGATTCGACCTGGAGAATCTGGTCGTGTATGACGACCCGGCTTTCGGGGCCGAGCCCATGCTGCGGGCAAGCGAGGTCACGGCGGCGCTACGTCTGACTTCGCTGGTGCGGGGCAGGCTTGAAATCGCGCGGCTGGACCTCACGGAGCCCAGCCTGAACCTGGTGCACGGCGAGAACGGGCGCTGGAACCTGGAGGCATTGCTGGAACGCGCGGCGCACATTCCGCTGGCGCCAACGGCAAAAGCAAAATTGGAGCCGCGTCCGGGATTTCCCTACATTGAAGCCACCTCGGCGCGGATCAATTTCAAGAATGGACCGGAGAAGAAACCGTACGCGCTGACGAATGCGGATTTTTCATTGTGGCAGGACTCTGAGAACGCATGGGGCGTGCGCCTGAAAGCCCAGCCGATGCGCAGCGACTTAAATCTGAACGACACGGGCGTGCTGCGAGTGAACGGCACGTGGCAACGTGCGGCGACGCTTCGCGATACGCCGCTCCAGTTCAGCGTGGAATGGGATCGGTCGCAGCTTGGCCAGCTCACAAAACTCTTCAGCGGAAATGATCAGGGCTGGCGCGGGGGCGTGCAGTTGGAAGCCACGTTTGCAGGAACTCCGGCGAAGCTCACGATCAGCAGCAGCGTTTCCATCCAGGATTTCCGTCGCTACGACATTACCAATGGCGATGCCCTGCGCATGGCCGTCCACTGCGACGGGCAATACAGCTCGCCGGATCACGCTTTTCACGAGGTGCTGTGCAACGCGCCTGTGGGCAGTGGACGAATCACGTTGAAGGGAAATCTGGGACTTCCGGGGAGCCATCGCTACGGGCTGGTGCTCACCGCCGAGGACGTTCCCGCGAGTGCGGCGGTCGCTTTGATCCGGCGAGGCAAGAAGAATCTGCCGGACGACTTGACGGCGAGTGGGATGGTGCGCGGAACCTTCACGATCGATGAGGGCGCCGCCACGAAGTCACGGTTTGAAGGGCGAGGAGAGATCGCGGACTTCGGTCTCGCCTCGGTGGTGGACAACGCAGAGATCGGGCCGGAATCCATTCCATTTGCTTTCGTGAGCGGCGATGCCCGTGAATTGGGAAGGGCAGCCCACAAGAACATCGCAGTGCTGCGGTTTCCAGCGGGGCCGCATCTTGAGTTCGGTCCATTCCCGGTTGCGATCGGGCGCGCGGCAGCGGCTCCAACGGCTCGCGGTTGGGTTAGTCGTGCAGGCTACGGTATTGCGCTCGTGGGAGAAGCTGATGCCGCTAAAGCGCTGCGCGCGTCGAGGATGTTGGGGCTTCCGGTGCTGAACGCGTCGGCTGATGGCGTTGCGCAACTAGATCTGCAAGTTGCCGGAACCTGGCCAAACTGGAGCAATGGCACGCACGCCGATTTTCTGGGACCGCAAGTTACGGGGACGGCGAAGCTGCGCAACATTCGCGTCCCGGTTCGTGGCACGGCCGAGCCAGTCGAAATCACGTCGGCAGACCTGCACCTGGCTCGCGACCGGGTGCGGGTTGAAAAGCTGAGCGCGAATGTGGCCAATGCGTCCTGGACCGGTGCGCTCGAAATGCCACGCGGGTGCGGAATCCCGGGGGCTTGCGAGGTTCACTTCAATCTCAGCGCAAAGCGGATCGCGCTGGGTGAACTGAATGAGTGGGCGAGCCCGCACCCGAAAGAGCGTCCGTGGTATCGCATGCTGCAATCGAACGCGCAGGCGGGGCCGTCGGTACTGGGCAGTTTGCGGGCGGCGGGGCAGGTTACGGTGGAACGTCTGCAGGTGCACGGCCTGGAGGCGACGCATGTTTCGGCGAACGTGAGCCTCGACCGTGGGACGTTACAAGTCTCAGAGTTGACTGCTGACTTTCTCGGCGGAAAACATCGCGGCGCGTGGCAGGCGGACTTCACCGTGAAGCCTGCAGTCTGCAATGGTGGTGGGAGCCTGACCGGAATATTGTCGGCGCGGCTGGCCGACACTGCGCAAGACCCCTGGATCTCAGGTACGGGGAATGGAACCTATCAGGTGTCTGGGGCTTGTTCGGCGGGATTCTGGGCATCGGCAGAAGGCACAGTACTGTTTGACGTTCGCAACGGAGCACTACCCCGCATTTCGCTCGTGGAAGACGAAGGGCCGCTTCAGATCGCGCGCCTGTCGGGCCAAGCGCGACTGCATGGCGGCAAGATCGAACTGAGAGACGCGAAGCTGGATTCGGCGAGTGGCAGATTTCAATTGAGCGGCACGGCTTCGTTGAAACGTGATCTCGATTTAAAGCTGACCCGACTCCCGTTGGGGACGGCGCAGGGATACACCATCACGGGCACGCTGGCAGAGCCGCGCGTGGCTCCGTTGCAGGGGACGGAGCAGGCGCGTCTGAAGCCGTAGGGTCTCTCGGGCTCGGCTGAAGTGTGTGCGTGAAATCTTTACGCCGTCCCTCCGGAGTCTGTGTCGTAACCTTTCTTCCGCCCTACGGGGCTTGCTGTTTCCCCACTTGTCTTCCCACAGCTTGCGCTGTGGGCTGCATTCTTTCGCCGCTTCGCGGCTGGGATCGAGTCGCGCATTCCATTTTTTCGAACCCAATCGAGCTATGACACAGGCTCCTCCGGGACTCGTGCCGGTCTCCCCAACTTGCCCAGCGCTGAAGCGTTGGGCTAATTTGTTTCGCCGCTCCGCTGCTCTGGTTCGACGATTCTCGTCACCGCTCTCACAGGAGATCAGTTCTCCCTCACGTATTGGAAACTGTACGGTTTTCAAATCTGGTCTAGGGGGCGTACCCGGCACCGCGCAGCACTTTGCCCGGGAGAGCACCCGTCATCTTCCCCTGATCGATCACAGGAACACCATTCACCAGCACGTATTCCATTCCTTCTGAAAGCTGATTCGGATTGTCGAAGGTGGCACGATCGCGCACGGTCGCGGGATCGAAGATCACAACGTCTGCCCACATACCCGCCTTGAGGACGCCGCGATCGGCCAGGCGCATGCGTTGAGCGGGCAGCGCGGAAAATTTGCGGATCGCGTCTTCGAGCGTGAGGACTTTTTCTTCGCGGACGTATTTGCTCAGAATTCGGGGAAAGGTTCCATAGGCGCGGGGATGAGGATGCGCCTGGCCGAGAATGCCTTCGGGCGAGGTGCCTTCGGAATCGTTGTCGATGGAAACCCAGGTTTGCTGGAGCGCGAGGGTAACGTCCGGCTGCGACATGCCGAAGACGGCGACGCCGGTGTTGGGATCTTCGATCAGAAAGTCGAAAAGGGCGTCCATGGGATCCTTGTTCCATAGCTTAGCGATTTCGGAGAGGCGCTTTCCTTCGAGGGGCAGCAGTTTAGGATTCTGCACGGAACCGATCATGATGGCGTCCGGCCCGGGAATTTCCTGCCACTCGTTGTCCCAGACTTTCGAAGGGGTCAGCATGTTTTTGCGGATGCGCTCACGGGTGGCGGGGTCTTTCAGGCGTTCGACGAGTTTCGCGGTACCTCCGTCATGTGCCCAGGGTGGAATGAAGGCGGAGAAATCGTTGAACCATGCGGTGTAGGCGTAAGTATCCGCGGTAACGTCGGCGCCGGCAGCGCGGGCGGTATTGATCTTCGCGACGACTTCGGGCATGCGTCCCCAGTTGTTTTTGCCGGCGACTTTGATATGCCAGATTTCGATGGGGACGTGAGCCTCGCGGCCGATGCGCAGGGCTTCGTCGATGGCCTCGAGGACAGAGTCGGCTTCGTTGCGCATGTGGGTCGCATAGATGCCGCCGAACGTGCCAGCCTCGGCGGCGAGGGCGATCAGTTCGTCGGGCGTCGCATACGGAGCGGGCGCGTATTGGAGCGACGTGGAGACGCCGACCGCCCCGTCTTTCATGGCTTCGCGCACCAGTGCCTTCATCCGCTCAAGTTGTTCGGAGGTGGGCTGCCTATCGTCATCTCCTAGCACCACGCGGCGGACTTGCGTGGCGCCCACGTAGCTTGCCAGGTTGATGCCCATGCCTTGCTTTTCAAGGCGCGTGAAATATTGGCGGAAGGTGCGCCAGTCGGGCTTGATCTTAAAATGCTCGTAACCAGAGCGGTCGGCCTGGATGACGGCATCGTTGAGCGGGGCGATGGAATCGCCTTCCCCGGTAATCTCGGAAGTAATGCCCTGGAAAATTTTGGACGGCAAACGCGGGTCGACAAGGATGGTCATTTCCGATTGGCCGAGCATGTCGATGAAGCCGGGGGCAACGATTTTGCCGGCAGCGTCGATGGTGCGTTGTCGAGGGGAGGCAGCAAGGTTGCCTATGGCAGCGATTCTGCCATCACGGATGCCGAGGTCGGCGGAGTACCACGGCGAGTCGGTGCCGTCGATGATGTGACCGCTGGTGATGATGAGGTCGAACGCCGAGGCAGGGCTCTGGGTTCGCGCCCGACTGGGGGCGATGATCAGTAGAAGGGCTAGCACGACGGCGGGTAAACTGGATCTCGCTTTCATTGAGCCTCGTTATACAGACACATCTTTGATATGGACACATCCGACATGGGGAGTAACTTTCCGCAAACGAACAAAAACTAAGAGCTTACCGCAAAGGTCGCTAAGAAAAACCGCTAAGGACGCCAAGAAGAACATTCAAGCCTGATTTCGAGAAGTTGAGCGGCGATATGACAGGGCCCCCAACGCGATCCAGACTCCTAGGGCGAACCACTCGTATACCGTGAAATGGCCGGGGACTGCGGGCACAATCTTCATCAGCGCCATGGCGAGGCCGACCAGCAGGCCGAGAAATGCCAGGGCCCGCTCGGGAGTTGAGAGAATGATCGAGCGAGGAGCGGTGCGGCGTGCCAGGACCAGGCAGGCGGCGCAGGTGGCTGACCATCCGATGGCGCAGGCTACGGATCCAACCTCGGTAACCGGGACCAGAATCGCGTCTCCCAGAAGCATGCAGGCTGCCGTGGCGAGGCCGACGCAGAGGACTGCTAGCGACGGCGTTTGATTCTGCGGGTGGACGATTCCGGCGCCCGGGGCGATCATGGCGCGGCGGCCGAGAGCGAAGACCAGTCGGCTGGCGGCGACGAAATTTCCGTTGAAACATTTGAACAGCGACAACAGTGCGGCGGCCAGGATGATGTTGACGATCCAGCGCGACCCGACAGCGTGTTGAAATGCGACCGCGGTCATGAATTTCTCGCCGGTCAGTAGGCGCCAGGGAGCGACGAGTCCGACGGCCGCGACGATGGTTGCGTAGAAGAGCGTGCCGACGAGGATGGCCATCCAGATCGCGCGAAAAAAGCCGCGGGCGCGGAAGTCGGGGCTGGCCTCTTCGGCGGCTTTGCCGACCGATTCGAAGCCGGTCATGAAATAGGGGACGATTTGAATGACAAGCAGAATCGAGATCCACGGAGCATGGGAGAAGAGCGGAGGAAAATTTCCCGGTGAGCCGCGGCTCACGCCTAACGCTACGAAGATGACGAAGAGTGCCAGGGTACCGAAGCTGGTCCAGTTTTGAAAGGTTGCGCTGAGGCGGATACCACGATAGTTAAGCACGGTTAGCAGCGCGGTCAGACCGAGGCCGATAACAAGGTGCGGGAGATACACGGGGCGTCCGCCAACGCGGTAGAGTTCGACGGAGTCGAGTTGGGGAATGATGTAGCCTGCGATGCGGCCGACGGCTACCGCTTCCCAGGGGCAGACGATGAAGTAAGCGAGGGTCATCATCCAGCCGGTAGCGAAACTGATGGGGCGCGAGAAGGCGGCGGAAGTGTAAGCGATTTCGCCGGCCGCGTCGGGCATGGCGATCACGAGTTTGCCGTAGACCCATCCGATAGGGAGCAGCAGGGCGCCGCCGATGACGAAGCCGAGCAGGGCGCCGAGCGCGCCGCCGCGCAGCAGCCAGTCGTCCATGATGACCAGCCAGCCGACGCCGACCATGGTTCCCCAGCCGAGCGTGAAGTAGTCGGTGGCGCGGAGCTTGCGGGCGAGGGTGGTCACGGGGCTGATGCTGGGTCGTGGATTTGGAGTGGCGCGAATTATAAAGCATCGGCGCCACCCGCCGCGCCGTGCCCGAGAGGACGTAGCCAAAAGAGCAGGCCATCGCGTGCAGGATTGGCTGGCGCAGCTAAGCAGCCGCTGCGCGATGCCGATGTGACTGGCGGGAGGCTAGACTTATGATTGGTCTTTTAGCAGACATAGGCAACGTTCATTTTCCCGACCTGCTTAGCGTAAGTGGCACGGGTATTGGGTTGACCGGTCCGGTAGGCTTGAGCAATTCGAACAGTAGCGGCAACAGCGTTGGGCTCAGCGGCGGAGTTGGGTTGGAATTCAACGCCGGGTACGGGAGTGGTGTTGGTTTGCAGTTGGGAATCGGCTTGTTTGCATAGACGAGCGAATTCCCCATTCGAATGACGGGGGGCGGCTTCTGCCGGAGACTCGAGGCCGCCCCTGACGTTCGCATTTCGAATCAGCCGCACTGTGTTGATCATTGCGTGCTGGTTGGTCTTTCCTACTTTGGCTGCGGTGCAGAACCTGCAGGGCGAGCCAGCAGAGGGAACAGACGCTCAGTCATGCGCAGCCTTGGCTGAATTGAATTTGGAAAATGCGCCTGGAGGCCCGGCCCTCGTCACATCGGCTCGTCTTATCGACGTGCCCTCCACTGGTTTGGAACGGTGGCTCCTGGCTCCCGGTGGATATGGTAGCGGCGGAGCTGGAAGCGCGCTGCACATCCATCAATATTGCAACGTGACCGGTTATATCGCGCCGCAGAACAAGTTCGAATTGAAGTTGCCAGTTCCTAGCGAGTGGAACCAAAAGTTTTTCTTTTACGCCTGTGGCGCCTTCTGTGGCAGCGTCTTTGGCGACGCCTGCAACCTTGGCTTGGAGCGTGGTTATGCCTCAGTGACAGGAAACGGCGGGCATGACAGCCGTTGGGGATTTGACGGGGTTTGGGCCGCGAACGCGCCTGAATTACTGGAAGATTTTGGCTGGCGCAGCACTCATGTGGTCACCTTGATTGCCAAGGCCATCACCACGCATTACTACGGAAAGCCGATCAAGTATTCCTACATGGGAGGCGGGTCCGCCGCAGCTTGGTTTGCTCAAGCCTTCACCGACGGTCACGGCGGATCTGTGCTGAATGCTGAGGCTGCCCAAGCAATCCACAAGTCGGTATTGGAGCATTGTGGCGCGCAGGCCGGCATAGACGAAGGGCTTGTCACGGATCCACTCTCCTGTAGATGGCAGCCGGAAATTATCGCATGCACCTCTGGGAACAGCGGTACTGATTGCTTGAACGGCAAGCAGATCGCCGCAGTCAGACGCCTAATTACGCCCGCGACAAATTCCAAGCGTGAAGTGCTCTACGCCTACCCGTACGTTCCCGGAACTGAAACGATGTGGGCTGGTTGGAACTACTTTGGGACGCCACGTCCCGGCATTACGCCGCGTCTCGCCAACTTGGAGTTGCCCGGGCAACACATGAGATACCTTGCGGATGCGAGGATTAGAGAGCACGCGGATGCTCTCCACTTCGATTTCGATCGCGATCCCGCGACTCTGGGCAGGTCGCGAAGAATCTACGACGCGACTTCATTTGATTTGCGTGCTTTCAAAGCGCACGGAGGGGAGCTCCTTCTGTGGCATGGGTGGGCCGATGGCGCCATTATGGCGACTTCCTCGATCGGTTACTACGAGGGGCAATGAAGTTTATGGGCGGCCGCAAACAGACTGAGGATTTCTTTTGGCTGTTTCTTGTGCCGGGAGTGCACCACAGCGGCGGCGGTCCCGGATTCACCGAGTTTGATTCCATGACCGCGCTGGAAAACTGGGTAGAAAAGGGCCAAGCACCCGACAAACTGATCGCCGGACGGCTGAGCAACGGCGTTGTAGAGCGGACGCGTCCTGTTTTCCCTTACCCCGTTCTGGCGCGCTATTCCGGCAAAGGCGATTTGAAGCAAGCCGACAGCTTCGTCGCTTTCGATCCCACTCATCCCTGATTTTGTCGACGACCGATTCTCTATTTAGCGACCGCAGCCCTGCTTCCGATTTGCTCGTCAACCGGCCGTTATCAGTGATCAGAAGGTCGGCGTTAAGTCGGGACCAAATTCTTCTCGATGGAATTGCTCGCGCCATGAGCGCAAAGACAGTACTCTAGTGCTCACCAGATGCGGCAGCCTTTTTCGGGAACATTCATTGGCCTTTCCTTTGCATCGAAATGCTCCAGCTTGGGTTCTTTTGCAAACAATGGGCGCCAGAGCTGGAGGAGCATTGCGAAGGAAGTGGAAACGACGAGCAGGCTCCAACGGCAGACTTCTGCCGTAGGCGAGAGGTGTCTGGAGCAAGGAGGACTGAATTTATGCGTTGGATTGCAATCTCATGTCTGGCAATTGCGTGTTTCGCCCAGGCTCAGGAACACAAACTCAACTTTACGGCCGAGCCCCAGACGTTTCCATTGTGGGAGCATGGCGCTCCGGGAGCGATGGGCACTTCAGATCAGGACACACCCACGATAACCGTCTACCTTCCCCTCGAAGCAGCGCGCTCCGGCACAGCAATCCTGATCGCGCCTGGGGGCAGTTACACGATGCTGGCCAGCAATCACGAAGGCCGGCAGTTCGCCAATTTGTTCAACGGTATGGGCGTAACCGCATTTGTACTGAAGTACCGGCTCGGACCTCGGTATCACCATCCGATTGAGCTGGAGGATGCGCAACGTGCCATTCGCTGGGTGCGGGTACACGCTGAGCAGTACGGTTACCAGCCCGACCGCATCGGAATGATGGGCTTCTCGGCAGGCGGACATCTTGCCTCAACCGCAGCCACACACTTCGACCGCGGCAAGCCCGATGCCGCCGATCCAGTCGACCGCCTAAGTTGTCGCCCTGACTTTCTCATCCTTGCGTACCCGGTGATTACAATGTCGCCGCCATATGCCCATGAAGGCTCCGTCGCAAACTTGCTTGGACAGAACGCCTCCACCGAGTTGCGCAAGCAGCTCTCGAACGAACTGAACGTAACCGCACAAACGCCGCCGACTTTTCTATTGAGCACCACAGCCGACACGGTGGTCCCGCCGGAGAATACGGTTGAGTTCTATCTCGCTCTGCGCCACGCCGGGGTTCCCGCCGAAATGCACGTTTTCGAGAGAGGTCCACACGGGGTAGGACTTGATCTGGAAGATCCCGCCCTGGGAGTCTGGCCGACGCTGCTGACCAATTGGCTGCGGGAACGGGGACTGCTTGGCAAGTGAGTTTCGAAGGAACCAATCACAGGAAGAGACGGTTTTTTTGTCGTTGATCGCGCTTGCATCGACTCTCATCTTCGGCATCCACGTGGGCAGACTCAAATCATGCCCGATATGACAAGATGTACCGGCTCACTACGGCTTAAGCACACCGACCAAGTGTTTCGTAAATGATGACGCAACTGTGAACCCTGTCGCGATGACGAATGTCAAGTGCCGGTTGGCAGAAGGCTACACGGGCACAGGTACCATTCGCAACCCGCTCGCGGGTTCGGGACAGTGACTTGAGCGAATCGCAAATGTTTTTTGCTCAAAGGAACGCCCTCAATTTGTCATCGTTGCCCGGGCCCGGCAGTACTGCCTGGCCGGCTACCTATTTCCTTTAGATCCCGGCTACCCCAAACCGCTAGCTATTGGTAGGCTTCCGTATCGGCTCGAAAGGGACATGAGCCGTAAAGAGTCTGCCATCAGTCAGCCTGTATATCCGCATCACCGACGAAAAAGGACGTCGCTGCTACGAGCGAATCCGCCGTCGTAGCCCTCAAGTGTGCGGACCCCGAGACATGTACTGTATCCCTTCGCAGATCGCGGTTCGTGGCGCCGGCCGCCCCAGGGATCGACGGCGATTGCGGGCTGGAAATGGTCGTGCCCTTCGCGTCCACACGCGGGCTGTTTGTCTCGGTTGACCTGGATAGCTGGAGAGAAGTGCACACCGTCGGTAAAGCGGCTCACGAAGATATACGTCAGAGCGTACGCGCGCCCGGTCAAGAAGGGCGCGTTCTGATTGACTGAGACGACATTTGCGAAATCGACTTCTGCCGGCCATTGTCCCATACGAGGTAAACGCACCGTCGTTGGGACCGCCCGAGTGATCCACCTAAAGAAGTGTCAAGCCTTAGAAGGGCGGCCGTTGCTGGAGTCGGTTTGCGCAGCCGTTCGTTTCTGCTCGAGCGCTTGTTTTAAAGACTCGCCCGCGTATTGGATATGCCGTCGCAGCAGGCTGCAGGCTGCGGTGACATTGCGTTGGCGGCACAAATCCAGAATCTGGTGATGCTCTTCGTTGGCGCGCTTCACGCCGTGTGTCAGGTACAACTGCAGGCGGGTATACCGTTCGCCGCTGTTATTGACGTTGCGGATGATGGCCATGAATCGCGGCTGATTGGCGCGGGAGTAGAGGATGGAATGGAATTGCCAGTTCAGCCTTCCCCAAGTCGAGACGTGATCTTCCCGGCGAAGTTCGCTGACATACTTGCGCAGCACTGCGGCGGCCTCGGAAAAGTGGTCCTCTGTGAGGCGGGGAATCGACAGCTTCAAGACTTCAGGCTCAAGCAGCGCGCGAATCAAGAACAGCTCTTCGACATCATCGGGAGACAAGGCCGGTACGACCGCACCGCGGTTGGGTACGATTGCGATCAGGCCTTCGGCGTCGAGTTGGCGCAAGGCTTCGCGAACTGGAATCCGGCTGACGTGATACTGGGTTGCGATGGCGTCCTGCCGTAGTTGAGCCCCTTCCGGTATTTCTCCCCGGATGATCTGGTCGCGCAACTTGTCGGCCACCGCCGAAGTGAGTGATAGGCGCGGAATTGCTGAATCCGATGCGGTCTCTAAGTTCATCTTAGCGGCTTTTCATCCTCGCACTAGAGTTGTTCTCCGGCGTGCCGGGTCTACTATATCGCATGTTGTATGCAAACAATATCCCCACTAACGTGCCTCAACAATCATTCTGTGCGCTGCAGATCTGAGGTCTGGGGCGCAGTAGACTGCGCGGACTGGACGCGTCCCGCGGCACGAAGCAACAGGTAGAGCGGAATCCCGAGGAACACAATCAGCAAACCGGGCCAGGTGGTTGAGGGCCGGTAGACGAAGAGCACGACAAGGATCACGGAGGCGCCAAGAATATAGAGCGCGGGCACGAAGGGATACCCTACCGTGCGATAAGGGCGGGGCGCATCAGGCCGTGTGATACGCAAACGGAATATTCCTGCCACGGCCAATACGTAAAAGATCAGGACGGCGGAGATGACGTATTCGAGCAAGTTGCTGTAGAGGTTTCCCCACGATTGAGTGGCTGTGTCATACACGCGGGGAAGGACCAGGAGGGAGGCCCACAGACCCTGCTTCCCCCGGCTTGAGGAATCATTGCCGAAAGCTCTCCGTAACACAGTGCGCCCGCGATGGTCAGTACCCCCGCCACCGCCCACGCCACCAGAAGCC